>Ga0136846_1232426_pt1 | contig 12210 bp, 9 predicted proteins | sample HopSoiMetagenom2_FD_96841 | JGI IMG/M metagenome (GOLD analysis project Ga0136846, IMG submission 96841) | Grasslands soil microbial communities from Hopland, California, USA - 2 Assembly 2016 (version 4) | ecosystem: Environmental > Terrestrial > Soil > Grasslands | place: USA: Hopland...
GCAGCAAATGCGGCGCTTGTGATCAGGATGGTCGCAATTGCACAAAGGAGCGCACTGAGCTTTGATACGTGGGCTAGGTTCACTGTAAATCCTCCAAAGAGTTCTCGTTTCGATTCGTCACGTACGAGCACCAATGTGCACGACTCATGCCAATCTGTAATTCACTGAAGCCGCTGGTAAGCGATTGAGACTTATGCGGCACAAGGGAATACTTCGGGAGCGCGAGGGGCAATCTGCTGTCGACGTCTTGGCAGTGTCAATTTCGTGTGACGCATTCGCAGGTCATTTTCTATGGCCCGCACTCGCTGTTTTTCGTGGGGACACCTTTGGGTCCTCCCGTGTTGGACTAGAAGCTAATTGCAGGGCACACCCACGACTAGTTGCAAGTTTCCTGATTGCTCCGGATCGTTGCTTCATCTTGCTCAATCTCAGCTTCCACCCTGCGGGTTTCAGAACCGGTTACGCGGATTGTCGTACCGGTAGTGGAAATGCCAATACTCTGCCACGTTCGTCTGGTGGCAACCACTTTGAAACCTTGTGAAAACTTTGCGGTATGTAGAACTCGATTATCTTTGCCATATGTCCTCCGTGGTGCTTCATTGCTTCCGGCAATATGACAAAGGCACGGCAGATGCCAAAGCAGCCGAACAGCTGCACAACGGCCGAACGGAATTGAGAATCGTTGCAGTGAACCCACTGCATGCTTCAGGTCATGGATCGCACTTGGCCCTGCGCTCCAGTTTGGCGGAAGTGAAATCCTAGCCATCTTTTCATGAACGCGCGCCAAAACAATGGACCGCCCGAAAATTGCGAATGGCTCTCGCATCAGCTCGGAAATCAAACGTTCAATTGCCAGGCCCGCAACTTTTCTCTTATGGGCGAGCGAGGAGATCACGGGCGCAGCGTCAACCTCCGGACACTGTCACTTGGGAGACTCAATTGACACCATTCTTCCCCATGTTTGCGGACTAGAGCACAGTGATGATGCCGAAGGTTTTGGCAAGTTACGTGCTTTTTGCTTTCGTGAGGACAAAAGAACATGCCGGACGCAGACACAAGTTCACAGACCGCTCAATACCCGGGCGCGGCCGAGAGTCAGAGCGCCGCCTACGAATTGCAGAAAGTGCTCTCGCTCAAGTTACCGTCTTTTCATCGCTCTGCTTTGCGTCTTGTGGGGAATACAGCCGACGCAGAGGATGCGGTGCAGGAGGCGCTGTTGGCCGCCTATAAACATCTGCACCAATTCAGGGGACAGTCGCAGATGTCTACTTGGCTGACGGCGATTGTCCGCAACTGCGCTCTGATGCAATTGCGCAAACGACCACGCCAGATTCATTTCCAGTTGGACGATGAGTTCGGAGAGGAACAACCACGCACTCTGTGGGAAGGGCTCGCGGACGAGCGGCCCAGCCCTGAAGAGGAGTTTCGAAATTCCGAACTGACGGCGCGCTTACGAGAATGCACAATGCTGCTCTCGCCTACCTTGAGAACAACATTTCAGCTGCGGGTCGTGGACGGTCTCTCAATCGTTGAGACTGCTCGAATTCTGGGAGTGCCACATGGAACGGTCAAGGCGCAGTTGGCACGCGCGCGCGCAAAGATTGCGCGCCACATGCGGCCAGTGCTTGCAGCAAGTCGTCGTAGACCTTGGCGGCTGCATAAGTAGTTTGAATCGTTGTGAGTTCGTGGAACAGCGCTGGAATCATCCAGCACCGCCCCGATGATCTAAGAAGAGACCCCCACGGAACACGGGTTGAAACTCCTAGTTAGAACATGCAGTCGAGCCGATACGTTGGACCATTACGTGCTACGACTCAGTGGCATGAGCCTCATGAACGTGCGCAGCTCAAGGTGATGTCATGAACGACTTGGTCGATACCTCAGCTTGGCGGTACGCGGTGATCAGCGTTCGGTCCGAGCCTAACCGTGAACGGTTGGTTATTGCATATCCCGAAGAAGAAACCCTATGGGACCTCATCGCACCACCGAGTATTGTGGCGCTCGGCTACACCTCTCGTGCTGACGCTCTCAAGAATATAGATCGTTCGGTGACGACCAAGGCTTCTTTGAGGCGACTGCTGAAGACGGCGTCGCTCCACCCAAAGAAGACCTTTTTGACAGTGTTGCGGCGACACGCAGCCAGCTTTGGACTTTGGGGGACCTCAAAAGTCATGCGCAATGTCCTGCACGACGGTCTCGCTGCGGCTCTCATCTTCTTATACTCGAGAAATGTACTGTCTTCGACAGTTCGGGCTTTTATCTCTTCTTAGTATTACCCGGCATCCACACCAGTAGGTTCAGCGAAAGCTCGCCAGCCCGCGCGTTTTTTCTCTTCTTTGCGTCATTGTCGGTTTGATGGGCTGGGCTGCCTTGAAACTGTCCAAGGCCCGGTTTGGCTAGAACAGCCTGCTTCTGATCGCAAGGCTTGTCATCCCCGCACTGTCGTTCACTTGACTGTCATTGACAGTTTCGACAATTTCGACACAAGCGCCTACCAATTCGTCGACCGAGATCGCTTTATTTCGAGGCATTTGAATCACAACCCGTGGTCCCCCTTTTTGGAACGCCAGTTGCCTTTAGGTCAGGTGTCAAAGGCTCGAAACATGACTCCGCAATTCAAACCGGCGGCATACAAGAATGTCCAGCCTGAACGCAGTCTGGTCAGCGCCCGCCCGCGGTTGTCCGGTCACGTGCTGACGCTGCGAGATCGAGACGGAAGACGGAGGTTCGTAAAAGGCGCACCGGCCCTAGTCGCTACGATTGCGATTGGATTGTTTCTTCTCACCACATCGGCAAGCGCACAAGAACGACAGCATGCCTACAGCGAATACACGTATTGGTTCGACGGAGCTTTTGAAAATGGCCATGCATTTTCAAGCACCGTGGGTGCGAGAAATTATCAACTGGAGAACCGCTACGAACGGCTTATGTACTGGAAGGAACCCTTCGCGGTGCGTTGGGTCTTTGAAGTAGTCCCTGTGGCACTTGTTGGCGACCGTTACACCAGTACTGGCCGGCGAGCGTACTCCTATGGCGTTGGCGGCAGCCCTATCGGTGCGCAAGTAAACTTCGTGCATTTCCGCCGGGTCGAACCATTTCTCACCAGCGGCGGCGGCTTCCTGTACTTCAATCATCGAATGTTTGGAACGACTCAGCAGTTCAACTTTACTGCTCAACTCGGCGGTGGCGTGCAGTTGTTCACATCCAACCGCCGCACCGCCATTGATCTTGGGTACAAGTATCACCACATTTCGAACGCGAATCTGGGAAATCAAAATCCCGGATTGGACTCGCACATGTTGTTTGTCGGGTTGTCGTTGTTTCGGTAGAGAGAGCTACATTTGAAACGCTTCTTCATCAATCTCGGTGCCGCACTCGCTGTGGCATTAGCCCTTTCCTTTCCGGCGTTGGGCCAGATCGGTCAAGAACCTCCTCGGGCGGCAACCGTCATGGGCACAGTCATCGATGTCAACGGCGATGTGATCCCGAACGCGACAGTCGTCCTGAAAGAAGTTGAAGGCAGTGACCCTCGTACGATCCTGACAAGCGAGAACGGGATGTTCGAGTTTCACGATGTGACGCCGGGCATTACCTATCAGCTCAGCATCAGCGCGAAGGAATATGAAGACTGGACATCCACCCCGATCATGCTCAATCCAGACCAGTTCAAAATTGTGACCGGCATCCAACTGCGAATTGCCCCCTTTCGCATCACTGTCGATGTTCATGACGACCCTGTCAAAGTCGCTACCGAGCAGCTCAAGGCTGAAGAAAAGCAACGCGTCTTCGGAGTGATTCCGAATTTTTACGTCTCCTATGAGAATGACCCTGCCCCGCTCACAGCGAAGATGAAATTCAAGTTGGCCCTCAAAGTGTCAACCGATCCGGTTACTGCTGCGGGAGTGCTCGTTGTGGCCAGTGCCAAGCAGGCAGGAGACACTCCGAATTATGGGCAAGGTTGGGCAGCATATGGAAAACGGCTTGGCGTAACCGCTACGGATGGCTTCTCGGACATCATGATCGGTGGTGCCATCTTGCCGTCGTTATTGCATCAGGACCCGCGCTACTTTTATCAAGGGACTGGTACAACCGGTTCTCGAGTCCGTCACGCAATGTTTAGTCCATTTGTCGCCAGAGGCGACAATGGAGAGTGGCAGCCCAACTACTCAAGCTTGGGAGGTGATCTGGCATCGTCCGCTCTCTCGAACCTTTATTATCCCCGATCCAATCGTGGTGCCGGGCTGGTCTTCGGAAATTTTGCGATCGGCACCGCCGAACGGATTGGCGCAAGCCTGGCCCAGGAGTTCCTTCTCGGCAGATTCACCCGAAGAGGCGACCACATGAAGTAAGGCGGCGAGTACGACCTATTGTCCGTTCGCCGGAGCGGATGAGAACCTCTGGGTTTGAGGGAAAAGGCACAGAAGAATGGAACTTCCATTTACGTTCCTTACTCTCAGCCGAACACAAAGATTCGCAGACAAGGCGATTTATTGACGGTAGTGTCATCGACGAGTTTGGCTTTGGGGATTTCTGAAACTGATCGAAGCAGAACCTGTCCTTTATCGGCTTTCCGTCCAAGGGGGATCTGGCCTTTGTCGTGCATAAGCCTCTTGGGAACTTTCTGCACGACGCGAGGTGAAAAGATGAATGCTCAAGGTCAACGAGGGTGCGCCTATTCGGCTTGCGAATGCCCAGTCACAGCTACGGAGACGTATTGCAGCGTCTATTGCTCCCAAGCCGATCACGTGCAGGAGACAGAAATTCAATGCGATTGCAAGCACCATCCCTGCGCGCTCGACTGAGCAAGTCCGATGCAAGAAGGCCGCGCGGACTCGGCCTATCGGCGCGTGTCAACAACTTTGAGACACATGATCCCGGAATTTACTGAGGTTTAATTTCTAAGTTGAGCGGTTTGTTGATCCAGACCTCCGTCGGAACCGCAGGTTGTTTTGGAGCTTGGCGCACGAAGCGCTCCGGGTGAAGTTGATAGGCGACATCCAGCACTTGTTGACGCTGTTGCAAGATGGGGCCGGTTTGCTGGTAGTGCATCGTGAGCACATCATCCTGAGGATTCTGGGGTGAAACGTGCAGACGGTGAAAATGCAAATTGGTCATATTCGTACATCGGCCAGTTGCGCACATCTCATCCGACTGGATTGGCAGACTGTTTACATAGCGCAGTTTGATAACGCTGCCCCGCATGACGCGAATCACCGGCGCTACCGTGTTGCCGTTGTACGCAAATGCGTTGTGTCCAACGGCGGAGTCGTACGTGGCCATGAGCGTGAATGGACCACGTACTTCCGGGGATCGGCCACAACCTGCTGGTGGGCCCAGAGCGGCATCACAATCCAAAATGCACTCACGATGAAAACAACGACTTTCATACACACCTCAAGTTAAGGCCCTCGCGTTAACGAGCTGCGACTAGTTCCGGAACACCGGCCAACTCGTCGTACTCTTCCTCTTTCAGGCGGAGAGAAGACGCGGCCACGTTCTGCTCGAGGTGCTCAATCGAGGACGTTCCGGGTATCGGCAACATCACTGACGACCTCCGCAGTAGCCAGGCAAGGGCCACCTGGGTCGGGCTGGCATGATGCGCCTGTGCGACCTGGTTGAGAACTTCACCGGCGATGCGGCCCGCACCGAGTGGGAACCAAGGGATGAACACGATCCCATTTCGCTCGCAATAGTCCACGACATAGTCCCATTCGCGATCGGCGAAACTGTACAGGTTCTGGACCGAGACGATCGGAACGATCCGGCGAGCCCGCTCGATGTGTTCCTGCGTGACGTTGGAAAGAGCGACCATGCGAATTTTTCCCTCACGCCTCAGTTCGGCTAAGGTCTCGACCGAAACGTCGAAAGAAACGACATTGTCAGGAGTGTGCAGCTGATAGACGTCAATGCGTTCGAGCCGCAGTCTCTTCAGACTTCCTTCGACCGCCTTGCGAAGATGATCAGGAGTTGCATTGTGCGTCCATTGATTGGGTCCAGGCCGCTCCCATCCGCCCTTGGTTGCGATCACCAGATCAACCGGATAGGGATGCAGTGCTTCTGCGATCAGTTCTTCACTTACATGAGGCCCGTAGGAGTCGGCGGTATCGATGAAATTCACGCCGAGTTCCACGGCACGCCGCAGAACCGCCAGCGCCGCGATGCGGTCTTTCGGTGGACCCCAAATGCCCGGGCCCGTCAGACGCATTGCGCCATAACCGAGTCGATGTACGGAGATTTCGTTACCTAGAGTGACAGTTCCAGCTTGGTTTGCAGAGACTTCTTTCTTACTCATGTTTTATTCCTCCAAAACAAATTAGTTGCCGTTCATTGCCAATTTTCCACAACATTCCGGGCGCTCCGGCAAAGTCGTTCGGTCCCATCCTCCACCAAGCGCCTCGATGAGTAACACTGCGCTCGCCATGCGCCGGCCCAGGATGTTGACAGCTGTCACTTCATCCGACAGTGCAGCGTTTTGTGCAGTGATCACCTCCAGGTAACTGGTCACTCCACCTTCGTATCTGGTGTTGGAAAGATCCAGTGAACGCTGCGCAGATTGCACTGCGGTCGCCTGTACCCCGGCTTCCCGCTCGAGCACCCGTAAGGCGGCGAGGTTGTCTTCCACTTGTTGAAAGGCACTCAGCACGGTTTGCCGGTAGGACGCCACCGAAGAGTCGTATGTTGCCTTGGCTTCGTCGTTTAGGGCGTGTCGGCGTCCTCCATCGAAGATGGTGGCGGCCGCAGCTGCCCCAACCGACCACAGAGCGCTCGGTCCCTGCAGCAGAGTAGTGATCGTCCCACTTTCGAATCCGCCGGATGCAACGATATTGACGAGCGGATAATAGGCCGTCTTAGCAAGGCCAACCTGAGCATTCGCGGAAGCTACACGCCGTTCCGAAGCGGCGATATCGGGACGCCGTTCCAGCAACTCTGATGGAACGCCAACAGGAATCGGAGGTGGCGGAGTTGTAAGTGGCAGCGGAGGCAGGCTGAAGTCTGCTGGAGGCTTGCCGATCAATACTGCGGCCGCGTGCTCATTCTGAGTACGGGCAACTCCCACATCCACGAGTTGGGCCCGGGTGGTTTCAAGGATTGTTCGTGCCTGCTCAACCTCCACCTCGGACGCCAGCCCACCCTGGTATCGGTCCTCATTGAGTTGAAGTGCTTGTTCGTACTGCACAACCGTGTTCTGAAGCAGCTTTTCTTCAGCATCAAGGGTTCGGGCGGCGAAGTAATCGATTGCGAGATCGGCGTGTATGGTTAAGTTCACCACCGCCAGATCAGCAGCGCTTGCCTGCGCCTGCTCGCGGTAGGACTCTACATTCTTGCTGACGCGACCCCACGCATTGACCTGATACGAGACGTCGACGGGCAGCACGAAGTCGTTGAAGGTCGCCCCACGAACCACAGTTCCCGGACGATTGTCTGAATATCTCTGTCGAGTCGCCGAAGGAGCAGTGCTGACCGTCGGATAGTAGTCGGCACGGGTATAACGGAGTGCCGCACGCGCCTCCTGGTACTGCGCAACCGCTGCTTTCAGGTTCTGGTTCGAGACGTCAATCTGTTGTTCCAAAGCGTTGAGTTGAGGGTCCTGGAAGATCTCCCACCAATTCCCCCCGAGATTCTGATCGCTGGGCTGCGCCGTTTTCCAGTTGCCGATTTCTTTGTATGCAGGCGGCACCGGCAGCGCAGCCGGCTTGTACTTCGGCCCCACCGAACAAGCGGCGAGGGAAAGAATCGTCGTTCCTAACAGAACGAACTGGCCGATGCGTTGAGTCTTATTCGCCATCGTTTGAGCGTGTGTCATTTTCCATCTCCTGGCAGGGAGGCCTGCACAATACTGACTTGCTGCCCAGAGACCAGAGAGTCGGGCGGATTCATCACGACCTGATCGCCAGGTTTCAGTCCGGCGACTACTTCGATCTCGCTCCCGAAGTCGTGACCCGGAGTAAGGTCGGCAAGTTCGACCTTGCCATTTCTCACGATACCTGCCTGTAAGCGCTCCGACCGGAAAATGAGCGTGCTGACGGGAATCAGGAAGGTCGAACTCGGAGAAGGGATGTGTAAGTGCACTTCTGCATACGAACCGGTGAGGAGGATGTTGCCAGGATTTGGAAGATCAATTTCGGTCAAAAGTGTGCGAGTAGCTCCGTTGATCGACTCAGAGGTTCGGACGACTTTTCCAGGAAACTTCTGACCTGGAAATTCGGCGAGAAGGATATCTGCCTCGGTCGCTCCCGGATGAATGCCTCGCGAATACTCCTCAGGAACATTCACATACGCACGCACGGTGCCGGTCTGGGCGATGTGAAATAGATCAGTCTTCGCCGTGGAACTGCTCCCGGCATTGATCAGGTCACCGATGTCGGTGTTCCGCGCGGTAATCACTCCATCGAATGGCGCATATACCTTTTCGAAAGAAACGAGCGCTTCGAAATGGCGTACATTCGCCATATCTGCGTCGACCGCTGCTTTATTGGCGCTGTAAGTTCCTGCTGCATTGTCCCGATCTTGCTGAGCAACTGCGTGCTTTTGGAACATCGCTTCGTAGCGCGTCTTCGTAATCTCAGCCAGATTCAGATTGGCCTGAGCGGTGGCGAGCGTGCTCTGCGCTTGTGAAAGTTGTTCATCGATCTCCGGCGACTGGATTGTCGCCAGGAGTTGGCCCGCCTTTACATGCGCCCCAATATCGAAATACCACTTCTTCAAGTAGCCATCAGTGCGCGCGTAGACCGGGGATGAGATGAAGGGCTGCATATTTCCAGGCAGGATAATCTCCTGCGCCTGTGCAGCGGGCTTCGGTTGCACGACCGAAACTGAAGGCACGGCCATCTGTGCCGTCACAGTTCGCAAGCTGGCCTCCGCGTTAAGGCGCGACCGGATTCCAAAGAACAAAACGGCTAATACAACGACACTGAAAATCAAGGGCACAAGCCAGCGGCGCTGTGATGGCCGGCCATTCTCAAGATTCGGGTACCGGTTCGGGTCCAAGGGAACGATCTCGACACCGTTCTCTGTTTCTTTGATTTCCGAGTTAGTCATGAAGTTCGTCATATTAATTCACCTATTTCTGTTGCTGGGGTTGTGCAGCCTTATGTGCAGCGTGCTGAAAAAAGTTGGAACGAAGAAGAGCGTAGAGACCGTAGCGAAGAGAAGGCCGCCGATCACGGCTCGTCCGAGTGGCGCGTTTTGTTCACCTCCATCGCCTAACCCCATCGCCATAGGCACCATGCCAATGATCATGGCGAGGGCGGTCATAAGGACCGGGCGAAAGCGCGTGAACCCGGCCTGCAAGGCAGCTGCGATCGGATCCCTGCCTTCACTCATCTGTTCTCTGGCAAAACTCACCACCAGAATGCTGTTCGCGGTGGCCACGCCCATACACATGATCGTTCCCATCAGCGCCGGTACGCTTAGAGTTGTGTGCGTAATGAACAGGAACCACGCAATTCCGGCCAACGCTGCCGGTAGTGCAGAGATCATGATGAAAGGATCGAGCCAGGACTGAAAATTTACGACGATCAGCAGGTAGACGAGCAGTATCGCAAATACCAAGCCGACCAGAAGGCCGGTATAAGACGACTGCATCGTCTGCACCTGACCGCGAACCACTACCCGGGATCCGCGCGGCAGTTGATTGCGTGCTGAATCTATGATCTTGTTGATGTCCCTTGAAACGCCACCCAGGTCACGTCCATCCACTGAGCCGAAAATGTCGATGACCGGCGCAACGTTGTAGTGAGAGACTACGGCCATTCCGCTTCCGCGCTGCATCGACACCAGGCTGGCCATGAGCGAAGGAGGAGCAGAAGGGTCCGCGCCCGTTATCGGCATGTTCACGATCTGCTGGATACTCGCTGCCCGATATTGCGGGGTCTGGGTTGCGATCGAATAACTCACGCCGTTGCGCGGATCGAGCCAGAATGTCGGCGAGGTCTGGAAGCTGCCGCTGAGCGAGACGAGCAGGTTTTGGGCGACGTCGTGAGCGGAGAAGCCAAGCTCCTGCGCCTTGGTTCGTTCAATCCGCAAGTGCACGTAGGGATTGTCGAACGGCTGCTGAACCCGGAGGTCGGTTGTGCCCGGCACGTGCCGGATCTTCTGCAACAGTTGATCGGCCCAGACTCGATTGTCTTCAAGATCATTTCCGATGACCTGAATGTCGATGGGCGCTGGCAACCCGAAGTTCAGGATTTGGCTCACCATGTCGGATGGTAAGAAGGCGAAGATCACGCCGGGGAATTCTTTTGCCAGGCTCAACCGTAGCTGTTCGACATAGCCCTCTGTCGGGTGATGCTTCGGCGAGAGAGTGACGAGAATGTCCGCGTCGGAGGCGCCGACCGGCGCTGAATTGCTGTACGAAAGATTGATGCCGCTGTAGGGCAGTCCAATGTTGTCGATGATGCTCGCCACTTCGGAAGCGGGGATTTGGCAGCGAATCGAGTTCTCGACTTCGTCGGAGAGAAACGCGGTGTCTTCAATACGCATCCCGGTGGGTGCTCGCAAATGCAGTTTGAAGCTGCCGGCATCGACGCTGGGAAAGAAGTCCTGGCCGAGCCAGGGGACAATGATGGCCAGCGATCCAAGGCACGCTGCAAAGAAGGCCACTAAAAAGGCCCGGCGATGCTGGAGACAGCGCTCCAACAAGCTACGATAGCTTTCACGCATCCGATCGAAGGCAGCTTCGAATCTTTGCTGGACACGAACGAACACATTGCCGCTCGTTCTGGATCGCTCGTGCGATCTGTCGTTGCGAAGAAGGTACTTGGCCATGGTCGGAACGATCGTCCGCGACAGGAGATACGACGCCAGCATGGCGAATACAACCGCCTCCGCCAATGGCAGAAACAGATAACGGGCCACCCCCGACAACAGGAACATCGGTGCGAAAACGATGCAGATCGACAGCGTTGAAACGAATGCTGGAGTAGCAATTTGCATGGCGCTGTCCAGCACCACTTCGTCCATGTTCTTATCGGGTTCCGCTTCGCGGTTGCGGTTGATGTTTTCAACCTCTACCGTTGCATCGTCCACTAGGATGCCGACGGCCAGCGCCAAGCCGCCCAAAGTCATGATGTTGATCGTTTCTCCGATAAGACTGAGAGTAATGATGGAACACAGAATTGCGAGCGGGATGGAAGTCGCGATAATAACAGTACTCCGCCAATTCCCGAGGAACATGAGGATCATGAATGCAGTCAGGCAAGCGGCGATCAATGCCTCGCGAACCACGCCACTGATCGCGCCTTTCACGAAGATGGATTGGTCCGCCAAGGGAGACATCTTGAGTTGAGAGGGGACGGTCGCGGCAATCCGAGGCAGGATGGATTTGATTCCGGAAATGACGTTTAGTGTTGAGGCGTCGCCTGCCTTCTGAATCGTAAGGAGTACTGATCGCTGCCCATTCACTCGCACGATGTTCGTTTGCGGCGGAAAGCCGTCGCGCACCCAGGCAACGTCCTTCATGTAGATGGTTGTGTCCCCGACGGTTTTGATCGGGAGGCGATTCAGGTCAGCGATCGTCTGTGGAGCAGCGTTAGGAATATCGACGTTGTATTCCTTTCCGCCAATCTTCGAAGTACCGGTGGGAAGGATAAGGTTCTGCACCGTGATTGCATTGACGACATCCAGCGCAGAAAGACCTTTGGATTCGAGTGCCGCTGGGTTCAGATCCACTTGCACCTGGCGCTGCTTCCCGCCGTAGGGATAGGGAACAGACGTACCTGGGATGGTTATCAGCTGAGTTCGAATAAAGTTAAGTCCGTAGTCGTTCAGCTGTTGTTCAGACAGGCCATTGCCCGAAAGAGCTAGCTGCATGACCGGCACACTCGAAGCGCTGTACGCGATGACGAGAGGCGGCGTTGTCCCGACAGGCAATTGTCGGAGCTGCGTTTGGGAACTAGCAGTGATCTGCGCAATGGCTCGATCCAGACTAGCGTTCGGCTGGAGAAAGACCTTGACAACGGCAATGCCATAGAGCGACTGCGATTCGACGTGTTCGATGTTGTCTACGATCGTCGTCATGTTTCGCTCGGTCACACTGACGATGCGGTCGCTCATGTCCTTGGGGACGAGGCCGTTGTAGTTCCAGATGACGCTGACGACCGGGATATTAATGTTGGGAAAAATGTCGGTCGGCGTACGGAAAATGGCGACTCCACCCATCACCAGGATCAAAATGGACATCACCACGAAGGTGTACGGCCGCCGTAACGC
>Ga0136846_1239676_pt1 | contig 12210 bp, 10 predicted proteins | sample HopSoiMetagenom2_FD_96841 | JGI IMG/M metagenome (GOLD analysis project Ga0136846, IMG submission 96841) | Grasslands soil microbial communities from Hopland, California, USA - 2 Assembly 2016 (version 4) | ecosystem: Environmental > Terrestrial > Soil > Grasslands | place: USA: Hopland...
ACGCCGACGACCGAGTGGAAGCCGGGTCAGACGATCGAGTACAAGCGGACGGTCTTCGTCCCGAACTATCCGTACATCGGTCCTGCCGTCGTGCGGCTCGGGCTTTACGATCTCGCGTCAGGCCGGCGTCTGGTCCTGAACGCTGAAGAGGCGTCGCGTCGCGAGTACGTCGTTTCGCGCTTCCAGGTGCTCCCCTCGTCCGAGAACATCTTCCTTATGTACAAGGATGGATGGCACCCCGCCGAGGTGGACGCGAAGAACCCGGCCAAGGAGTGGCAGTGGACGAAGAAGACCGCGTCGCTGTCGTTTCAGAATCCAAGGAAAGACTGCACGCTCTATCTCGAGTACGACGCGCGAACCGACCTCTTCAATCCTCCTCAGCAGGTCACCCTGAAGGTCGGAGATCAAACGATCACCCAGTTCGCTGCGGATACGAAGAACCCGACATTGAAGACCTTTCCGTTGACCACCGCCCAACTCGGCACGAGTGACATGGTGAACGTGTCGATCAACGTCGACCGCACATTTGCTCCGGGTGCCGGCGACCCCCGCGAGCTCGGGATCAGGGTTTTTCACGCGTACGTGGAGCCGAAGTAGGGGAGGGGCGGTAGGTGCTAGCGGTGCTACCGGTGCTAGTGGTGCTAGGGTGCTGGTGCTAATGGTGCTGGGGTGCTAAGGGTGCTCTGTCGAACTGCGCGTACGCTACGATCTGCGGCGTAAGCACCCCCAGGACTCTTAGCACCGCACCACTAGCACCTCCAGCACTCGTAGCACGTTTAGCACCGATGCGCTCCGCAGGAGCTAGCCTCTGCCCACCTCTATGTACAGCTCTGCTCGGGGGCGATTGTGGACGCACGCCCCGGCCAGATGATACGATGCTGCGTCCCAATGACAGTGCGAATCGTTAAGCTGGCCGTCGCCACGTGTGTCCTCGTGGGCGCGACCGTGTCCAACGCGTCGGCTGAGATCGTCTTTTTGACGTCCGGCCGCACGTTGTCCGTCAAAGGGCACCGGCAGGACGGGGCATCGATGATTGTCGCGCTTCGTGCGGGCGGCGAAGTGACGTTCGATCAGTCGCTCGTCGAGAAGATCGTGCCAGACGAGGTGCCGCATCCGGAGCCGGCGCCCGAGCCCGATCCGGCGGCCATCGAGGCACAGGCTACGCCGAAGCTTCCCCGAGTCGACGTGCAGGGACTGCTCGACGTGACGCCGTACGGAGAGATCATCTCGGCGATGTCGCAGGCAAACGGCGTCGATCCGCTGCTCGTCCGCGCGCTGATCCAGGTCGAATCGAACTACAAGCCCCGCGCGAAGTCGTCCAAGGGGGCGATGGGCCTGATGCAGTTGATGCCCGAGACCGCGCGCGCATACAACGTCCGGAACCCGTACGATCCGAAGGCCAACATCGAAGCGGGGATCAAGAGGCTGAAGTCGCTGATCGACAGGCTGGGCGTCGACCTGGCGCTCGCGGCGTACAACGCCGGCGAAGGAGCCGTTCAGCGTTTCAACGGGATTCCGCCGTACCGCGAAACTCGAGACTACGTGACGCGCATCCTCTCTCTTTGGCATCCGTAGTACGGCTCGGTGACGTATGCCTCGAGGCTCATGGGGGCGGATGGCTGACTGCTGAAGCCATAACCCGAGCGTGTGATTGCCGCCTCGAGCCGCGAGTCTGACGTTATGAGAGCCGGTTTGAAGCCCAGCCAATTCACCCGCAACTCGGTCTAATACAAATGGTTGTGTAGAATTAGGCCGGAGCCCTTCCCCCCAAATGGAATATCGCTGCAGGCTCGGGACCCCGGGTGGTGACATCATCGAGGGGATTTACGTCGCCGACAACGAGGCGCGACTGCGACGGGAGTTCGAGGAAAAGGGCCTCCTGGTGCTCGCGATCCACGCAGCCGGCCGGCGCGCCGTGGCGGGGATCGCGTTGCCGCGCCGGCGAAAGGTTGCGACACGCGAGTTCCTCGTCTTCAATCAGGAGCTTGCGACTCTCCTCAAGGCGGGCATGCCGCTCGTCCAGTCGCTCGATATTCTCCGACGCCGCGTCAGCAATCCAATCTTCAAGGGCGTGCTCGACGACGTGTACGAACGTGTGCGGGCGGGTAGCGCGATTTCCGAGGCGTTCGAGGCGCACGGGACGCTGTTTCCCGGCGTCTATACCGCGTCGCTGCTCGCGGGTGAGAAGTCCGGGAACCTCGAGCAGGTGCTGAGACGCTACGTGAACTACGTGAAGGTCATCAGCGGCGTCCGCCGGAAGACGATCTCGGCGCTCGTCTATCCTGTGATCCTCCTCGTGCTGTCGCTGATCGTCGTCACGATCATTGTCGTTCGCGTCGTACCCGAGTTCGGCGCGTTCTACAGCCAGTTTGGGCACGAACTGCCCTGGTCCACGCGGATAATCGTCGGGATCTCGAATGTCGTCACGACGTATTTTGTGCTGATCGTCGCGTCGATTGCGATTGCGGCAGGGAGCGCCTGGTGGTGGCTGAAACAGCCCGGCGAGCGCAGGCGCATCGATCGTCTGACTCTGAAGATTCCGGCGCTGGGCACCATCGCCCAGAAGTTTTCGACCTCACAGGCGGCGCGCACGCTGGCAACGCTGCTTGGCGGCGGCATCCCGCTCGTCAACGCGCTCGAGGTCTCTGCGCGATCGCTGAGCAACCAATACATGGCCGGGGAGCTCTTCACCGCGGCGCAGCACGTGCGCGAAGGCCGCGCGCTCGCCACCGCGATGCAGGAGAGCGGCGCATTCCCGGACGTGTCGATCAAGATGGTGGAAGTCGGCGAATCGACCGGCGCTCTTCAGGAAATGCTGAACAGTCTCGCCGACTTCTACGACGAGGAAATCGAGACGAACCTCGGGCGCTTCGTGACGCTGGTCGAACCGATCCTGCTCGTGGTCATGGGTCTCGTGATTGCCGGCCTGCTGCTGGCGTTGTACATGCCGCTCTTCAATCTTTCGTCGGCGGTGAGTTAGGTCGTCTGGTCAGTCAGGTCTTCTATGGATGTCAATCTCTACGCGGGCGCGCCCGAGCAGACGGCGGCGGAACACGCCGAAGAAGTCGCACAGGCCAGGCGTCTCGCTGAACGCTATCGGTTGCCGTATCTCGATTCGGCGCACTTCAACATCGATCACGATCTCTTCCGGACGATCCCGGCGGAGCTCATGCTGCGCTACGGGTTCGTCCCCTTCCGCCGCGATGGCCAGGCGCTCGTGATCGTTGTCTCGGATCCGACCGACCTGCCGATGATCGACGAGCTGGCCGTGCTCCTCGGCACGCCGATCAAGGTGATGGTCGCGGCCCCGTCGGCGATCCAGTCGATTCTCAAGAAGAGCGAGAGCTCGACCCGCGTGCTCGAGGAAGCGACCGAAAGCTTCCAGCTGCAGATCCTGCGCGAGGACGAGCAGGGTGAGGAACAGCTCACGGTCGAGAAGCTGACCGCCGACGCGAGCCCGGTGATCCGCCTCGTCGACACAACCGTCTACACGGCAATCCAGCGGCGGGCGAGCGACATTCACATCGAGACGCAGGACGATGCCGTCTACGTGAAATACCGGATCGACGGCGTGCTGCAGCCCGCGATGCGACCGATCGACAAGCGCTTTCACAGCACGATCATTTCGCGCGTGAAGGTCATGGCGGAGCTGGACATCGCCGAGAAGCGCATTCCGCAGGACGGGCGCTTCAAGCTCCGGCTGCCCGGCAAGACGATCGACTTCCGCGTGTCGGTCATGCCGAGCGTGCACGGCGAAGACGCGGTCATCCGAATTCTCGACAAGGAGTCGATCAGCGAACAGTTCCACGAGCTGCGCCTCGACATCCTTGGCTTCCCGGACGCGGAGCTGAAGCGATTCCGGAAGTACATCGCGGAGCCGTACGGCATGGTGCTGGTCACCGGACCGACCGGCAGCGGCAAGACGACGACGCTGTACGCCGGGTTATCGGAAATCAAGACCATTGAAGACAAGATCATCACGATCGAGGACCCGGTCGAATATCAGCTCAAAGGCATCACCCAGATTCCAATCAACGAGAAGAAGGGGCTGACGTTTGCGAGGGGACTCCGGTCGATCCTCCGTCACGATCCCGACAAGATCATGGTCGGCGAGATTCGCGACAACGAGACGGCGCAGATCGCGATCAACTCGGCGCTGACCGGGCACCTGGTGTTCACCACCGTGCACGCGAACAACGTGGTGGACGTTCTGGGGCGCTTCCTGAACATGGGCGTCGAGCCGTACCAGTTCGTGTCGGCGCTCAACTGCGTGCTGGCGCAGCGGCTCGTACGCAACATCTGCGTGCACTGCAAGCGGCCGGCGCACATCACGCGCGAGCAGCTGATCGAATCCGCGATGGACCCGGGCCTCGCGACCAGCGGGTTGTTTTTCGAGGGCGCTGGCTGCATCGAGTGCGGCGGCACCGGCTACAAGGGGCGGACCGCCATATGCGAGCTTCTGGATCTGACCGATAACATTCGTGAGATCATTCTGGCGCGCCGTCCCACATCCGAAGTGAAGAAAGCTGCCCGCGAGGAAGGCATGAAGTCGTTGCGGGAGTCCGCCGTCGAGCGGGTGCTCGCGGGAGTCACGACGCTGCGGGAAATCAACAAGGTTACGTTCGTCGAATGAAGCTGCCGGGGATTCTTGCCAGTCGGCCCCCGTCGATCGGGGTGGAAATCGCGTCGGATCGGGTGACCGGCGTGTCCCTGTCGGGACCGCCGTCGGCCTGGACCGTGGCTGCGCACGCAACCGAGCGGCTGCCGGCCGGGGCCGTCACGCCGGCGCTCAATGCCGTGAACATCCACGACGAGCGCACGGTGGCGGCCGCCATCCGTTCGGTGTTCGAGCGGCTCGACACAAGGCCGCGCCGCGTCGCGGTCGTCATTCCCGACACGGCGGCGAAGGTGTCGCTGCTGCGGTTCGAGAAGGTGCCGGCCGCCGGGGATCTCGATCAGCTGATTCGCTGGCAGGTGCGCAAGGCGGCGCCGTTCAAGCCTGAAGATGCGCAGATTTCGTGGGTGCCTGCCGCGGCGCTGCCCGACGGCGGGCGCGAGTTTCTCGTCACGCTCGGGCGCCGCGACATCATCGAGAGCTACGAGCGCGTGTGCGGGGAGGCTGGCGCGGACGCGGGGGTGATCGACCTGGCGTCGCTCAACCTGATCAACGCGGCGCTGGCGTCGGACCGGCAGGCGTCGGCCTCGGGGTCGGCCCGAGGCACGTCGAGAGGAGACTGGCTGGTCCTCAACGTCGCGCAGGATTACGCGACGCTTGGGATCGTGCGTGGCTCGGACTTGATCTTTTTTCGGACCCGTCAGTTGGAAGCCGAGGGCGATCTCGAGGATCTGGTGCACCAGACCTCGATGTATCACGAGGACCGGCTGTCAGGGGGGCGCTTCGGTCGCGTCGTGTTATCGGGGGCGTCCGGGCTGGGCGCCGATTCGGGAGAACGGTTCCGGCGTGGGCTCGAGGAACGCCTGGGCGTCCGCGTCGAGCCGCTGGATTTCCGCGCGACGGCGGCGATGCGCGATCGCATCAGTGCCGGAGCGGACCTGCTCGACACGCTCGCCCCTGCGATTGGCATCGTGCTGAGGGAGCGGGTCGCGTAGTGCTTCGGACCAATCTCTCGACGCGGCCGTTCTACAACGAGCGAGGCGTGCACGCGCTGATCGCCCTGCTCGCGGCGATCCTCGTCGCGCTGACGGCGTGGCAGGTCGCGCAGATCGTCCGGCTGTCCCGCCACAAGACGGAGCTCACGGCCACGATCCAGCGCGACCGCGCGGAATCGGAGAAGCTCACGCGCGAAGCCGGCGAGATCCGGCGCGGCATCAATCAGCAGGAGCTCGCGATCGTCACGACTGCGGCGCGCGAGGCGAACGACCTGATCGAGCAGCGCACGTTCTCGTGGACGGGGCTGTTCAATCAGCTCGAGGCGACGCTGCCCGAGGACGTGATGCTCCTGGCCGTGCGGCCGGCGTTCAGGGAAGGGATTACGACCATCACGTTCGATCTGCAGGGGAAGCGCACCGAAGACGTCGACACGTTCATGGGCAATCTGGAGACGACGGGGCAGTTTCACAACGTCCGTTGGAGCCAGGAGACGATCACGGACGATGGGTTGCATCGCGTCACGATGCAGGCGCAATACACGGCCCCGGCAACTGGCGCCAAGCCTTCGGCAGCCGGCTCACCGCATGAGGCGCAGGCGCAGCCCGAATCGACTGGAGTACGGCGATGACGCGCATGCGCCGGATTCTCTCCGAGAAGCGCCGTCTCATCGTCCCGCTCGCGATCGCGGCGCTCGCGAGCGTCCTGCTGTACGTGGTCGTCGTGTTTCCGCTGGGCCGGCAGGTCGCGGCCGCCGAGCAGCAGGCCGAGGCGCAGCGCAATCTGGTGGTGCGAGCACGACAGGATTATCAGGCCGCGAAGGCGACGGTGCAGGGCAAGCAGCTCGCGGACGCCTCGCTGCAGAAGTTCTACCAGGAGGTGCTGCCGGCGGACGCGAGCGTCGCGCGGCGGCTGACGTATCTGAAACTGTCGCAGCTCGCGCGAAGCGCGAACGTGCACCTCGAGACCGGCACGAACGCGTACTCGCACGAAAAAGGCAGCCACCTGTCCAAGGTCACGACGACCTATACCTGTTCGGGTGAATACCGCGACGTGCGGAAATTCATCTACTCGCTCGAGACCGCGCCGGAATTCATGGTCCTGGAGAACATCGGTCTGTCGAGCGTCGAGCAGCAGCTGCGCACGGGGCTCGCGGTGAAACTGGACGTGGCCACTTATTTCCGGACGGAAAATGTCGACTGAGGCGCCGCCACCCTCACAGCGGCCGCGGCCCTGGCTTTTCGCTATGCTCGGAACACTGATCGTCGCAGGGCTCGTGTACTGGCAGTGGCCCGCGGCCAGCCCGGCGGCTGTGCCGTCTAATCAACCGAGGACGCGGCCGGCGCAACAACAGGCCGCCGGCGCGCAGCGGTCGCTCGATGTGAAGCTCGAGGCGCTGAAGCAGCCGCCGCCGGAACCAACGGAAGCAGACCGCAACCCGTTCCGGTTCCAGCCCAAGCCGCCGCCACCACCCCCGGCGCCAGTGGTGGTGCAGCAGCCGCAGGCGGTCGCACCGCTGGCGCCCACGGGACCGCCGCCGCCACCGCCCGGGCCGCCGCCGCCGGCGCCGATTCCGTTGAAGTTCATCGGCACACTGGAAGGCAGGGGGCCGGGCAAGATCGCGATTTTCTCGGACGGCCAGGGCATGCCTCAGTACGGACACGAGGGAGAGGTCGTTCTGGGGCAATACCGGGTAGTGAAGATCGGGGTGGAGTCGGTCGTCATGGAATACGCAGATGGACGCGGAAGACAGACGATTCCGCTGCGCGGACAGTAGCGTTGCCAGCTGCCAGCTTCGAGCCGGCAGCTCAGGGCTGGTAGCTGATAGCTGGTTGCTGACATATGACACGTAGAGTCGCAGTTCTTCTGCTGATTACGGCGCTGGCAAGCGGGTGCGCTGCCGGTCGTGCCTTCCGCCACGGGCAGGAAGCCGCGCGCAATGCCGACTGGGATGCCGCGGTCACCTACTACACGAAGGCGGTCCAGGCCAACCCCGATAATGCCGAATACAAGATCAACCTGCAGCGGGCGCAGGAAGAAGCGGCGCGCGTCCACATCGAGAGAGGACGCGAGCTGGAGAAGCGCGATCAGCTGGACGGGGCGCTGGCGGAATATCGCCGCGCGATGGAACTCGACGCGAAGAACCGATTGGTCGCGGCGCGCGTCGCGGAGCTCGAGAAAACCATCCGCGAGAAGGTGGACGCCTCGCGGCCGTTGCCGCGCATCGAGCAGCTGCGCCAGCAGGCGCGCACACTCCAGGGGCCGCCGCTTTTGAATCCAGCGTCCCGCTACCCGCTGCGCATCAATTTCAACAACGCGAGCCTGCGCGACGTGCTGAACTTCATCGGCACGAGCACCGGCATCAACGTCACCTACGACCAGCAGTTCGTCGACAAGCCGTTTACGGTCAACCTCGAAGGGGTCACCCTCGAGGAAGCGCTGCAGCAGATCCTGACGGCGAACCAGTATTACTACAAGGTGTTGAACCCCCGGACGATCATCGTCATTCCCGATCAGCCGGCGAAACACGCGCAGTACGACGAGCTCGTCGTTCGCGTGTTCTACATCTCGCACGCGGATGCAACCGAGCTCGCGCAGCTCGTGAACAGCATCATGCGCATCCCGCAGATGACGATCCAGCCGATGGTGATACCGAACAAGACTGCCAACACCATCACGGTGCGTGCGACGGGGCCGGTGGTCGACGTCATCGAGCGCGTAATCCGCGCGAACGACAAGCCGCGCGCCGAAGTCGTGCTCGACGTCGAGATCCTCGAGGTCAGCCGCGCGCGCGTGAAGCGCTACGGCATCAATCTCAGTGCGTACACGCTGAACCTGCTGTTCTCGCCGGAGCTGGCGCCGCCCAATACTTCCGGAGGCGGCGGCGCGCCGCCGCCCTTCAACCTGAACACGATTTCACAGGGCGTGAGCACCGCCGACTTCTATCTCGGCGTGCCAACCGCGATCGTGAACTTTCTCGAGAGCGATAACAGGACGAAAACGCTTGCGAAGCCGCAGCTCCGCGGTCAGGAAGGGCAGAAGCTCACGCTGAACCTGGGGCAGGACATCCCGGTCGTGTCGACCGTGTTCGGTGCCGCCGCCGCCGGGGGATTCGCCACGATCCCGCAGTCGTCGTACAGCTACCGGACGGTCGGCGTGAACATGGAGATGACGCCGCGCGTCACCTACGAAGGGGAAGTCGTGATCACGCTGGCGCTCGACAACAGCGCGCTGGGAAACGCCATCGATGTCGCCGGCCAGAGCGTCCCGTCATTCACCACGCGCAAGGTCTCGACGACGCTTCGGCTGCGCGAGGGTGAATCGAACCTGCTCGCGGGCCTCATCAGCCAGGACACCAATCGCAACATCAACGGGCTGCCCGGTTTGATTCACGTGCCGGGACTCAAAAGTCTCTTCGCAAATAACGACAATAGTGACACCGACCGGGACATCGTGATGCTGATCACGCCGCACATCGTGCGGACGCAGGAGCTCACGGCGCAGGATCTCGGCGCGATTTACATCGGCACGCAGTCGAACGTCGGCCTGTCCGGGCCACCACCCCTGATTGCGCCGCAACCCGAGGCGCCACCCGCGGGTGGAGAAGCGCCGGCGGGCGCGCCTGGCGCTGCACCTGCCGCAGGCGCGTACCCGGGTCCAGGCGGCGCGCCGGGGGCGCCGGGGTACCCAGGCAGCACTGGTGCCGCGATCAATCAGCCGCCGCCAGGGGTGCCACGCCCGCCGAGCGCAGGCCAATTCGGCGTCCCCTCGGGAGCGCCGCCGCTGCCGCCCGGGACGTCGCCCGTGCCAACGACGGTTGCGCCGACGCCGGCACCGCCTGCGGGTGCCGCACCGACGGCTCCGGCGGCTGGTGCGACACCGCCAGGAACCGGCACGACCACGCCGCCCGGTGAGACACCGCCCGCAGCCACGCCGCCGGCCGCGACGCCGCCCGCCCCCGCGAACCCGACGGGTGAAGGGCCGGCGACCGGTCGCGGCGCGCCGCCGCCGTCAACGCCTGCCCAGATCATCGTCACCCCGGCGGGGACGACGTTCCAGGTCGCGGGAGGCCCGTATACGACGCCGATCTCGATCAACAACGCCACGCGGATCTCGGTCATCACGGTCACCGTGAGCTACAACCCCGCGGTGCTGCGCGTGCGCACGGTGCAGGACGGCACGTTCATGCGGCAGGGCGGCGTCACCGCCGCGTTCACGCCGCGCATCGATTCCGCGCAAGGACGTGTCGACATCGCGATCTCGCGTACCGGCGATCAGACGGGCGCGTCGGGATCGGGTCTGCTGGCCGCGCTCCTCTTCGACGCGGTTGCGCCGGGATCGTCGCAGATTGCGGTCACGAGCGTCGCGAACACGCCTGAAGGGACGCCCGTGCAGGTGACGTCCGCACCGGTGACGGTCACGGTGCGATAGGACGACCAATGCTCGATGTTCAATGTTCAACGACCAATCGAGCGCGCGGAACCCGCGTGGTGCGCGGCCGCTTCGCGCGACTCCGTTCAGCATTGAGCATGTCCGCCTCCGTCGCGACCCTGCGGCGTGGCCGCGCCGCAGCCCGCGTCACTGTTGGCGCTGACGAAGGCGGCGAGCATTCAGCCTCGCGACGAAGTCGAGCGGAGCGAGGCTTCACCTTCGTCGAACTGCTCGTGGTCTGCACGATCATGCTGATCCTCGCGTCGGCGGTGATGCCGCTGGCGCGCGTGACTGTGCAGCGCCAGCACGAGGCGGAGCTCCGCCGCGCACTGCGTGAGATGCGCACCGCGATTGACAAGTTCAAGGACGCCGCCGACGCGGGGCAGATCGCCGCGCAGGATCTCAAGGCGGGCGCAGAGAACTACCCGGCGAATCTCGAGACGCTCGTGCAGGGAGTCGCCGTCAACAACGATCAGACCGGACGCAAGCTCAAGTTCCTGCGGCGCGTCCCGATGGATCCAATCACGCACTCGACGACGTGGGGCCTGCGCGCCTACCAGGACAAGCCCGATTCGACATCATGGGCCGGCGGCAACGTGTTCGACGTGTACACGAAATCAGATGGGAAGGCGCTCGATGGCACCAAATACAAAGACTGGTGATCTCCACACGTTGTGGGCACGGCGAGCGCGCAGCGAGGGGGGATTCACCCTCGTGGAGCTCCTCGTCGTCATTTCCCTGATCTCGATCCTTGCCGCGATGGGGCTCGTCCAGTACAAGAACTCGATCACGCGCACCCAGGAGGCCACGCTGAAGACCGATCTCTTCCGCATGCGCGACGCGATCGATCAGTACTATGCCGACAAGGGCAAATACCCCGCGTCGCTCGACACGCTGGTCAGCGACGGCTACCTGAGAAAGCTGCCGGAAGATCCCATCACGAAGTCCACCGATTCGTGGCAGAGCGTTCCCGCGGAGCCCGATCCCAGCAGTCCCACAACGGAGCCTGGCGTCTATGATGTGAAGAGCGGCGCCCAGGGCACGTCGCTCGACGGGTCAAACTATTCGGACTGGTAAGCGCCCAGCCCTCGCCGCGCGGCATCAGAGAAGCCTCCGGCCGCCTCCGCTTCGCCATCCACAAGTGAGGCGGGTTCGCAGCCTCGATTAGCACACCGAGGCTTTCGAGCTCACTCGGAATTGCACGCAGTCGTGACTCGATTCGTTCCTCTCATCATCGCCATGCTGGGTGTGACCGCCTGCTCCAGCACCATCGCGGGAACAGCCGATCGGCGAGGGCCCGCTCGCGCACCGGACATCGGGTTCGAGCCGACCTCTTACGCCGTCGCGGACGCGATGCTCAAGCTCGCGCGCGTGAAACCCTCGGACCTTGTCTACGATCTCGGATCCGGAGACGGCCGCATCGTCAATCTCGCCGCGCAGGTATACGGCGCGCGCGGCGTGGGGGTCGAGCTGCAGCCGTACCTGATAGATATGTCGCGACGAGCCGCGCGTGAGAGTGGAGTAGCGGGCCGCGTCAAATTCATCGAAGGGGATTTGTTCAAGGCAGACATTTCTCGCGCGACGGTTGTGGCGCTCTACCTGTGGCCTTCGGTAAACACCGCGCTCGAAGCGAAACTCAAGCGGGAACTCCGGCCTGGCACGCGGATCGTTTCACACTCGTTCGACTTCGGCGACTGGACTCCTCAAGAAACGATTCACGCGGCCGACGGCACGAGGGTATTCCTGTGGACGGTTCCAAGGCCGCCGCGTCACAAGCCAGACGTCGAGTTCGTCGCGACCCCGCAGCCCGTCGTCTATCAGATGCTCGAACTCGCAAACGTGACAGCGAAAGATGTCGTGTACGACCTCGGGTCGGGCGACGGGCGTATTCCCGTTCTGGCGGCGCAACGGTATGGCGCTCGCGCGGTCGGCGTCGAGCTCGATCCCAGCCTCGTCGACAGGTCGCGTCAGGTTGCTCGCGACAACGACTTGGATGGCAGGGTCGTTTTCCAGGAAGCGGACTTGTTCAGGGCCGATATTTCAGCCGCTACGGTCGTCACGCTCTATCTGTCTGTGCCGGTGAACTCGAGGCTCGAGCGAAAGCTGAAACGCGAGCTGCCAGCCGGCGCCCGGATCGTTTCGCATCGGTTTCCGATCGGTACCTGGGCGCC
>Ga0136846_1235690_pt1 | contig 12209 bp, 9 predicted proteins | sample HopSoiMetagenom2_FD_96841 | JGI IMG/M metagenome (GOLD analysis project Ga0136846, IMG submission 96841) | Grasslands soil microbial communities from Hopland, California, USA - 2 Assembly 2016 (version 4) | ecosystem: Environmental > Terrestrial > Soil > Grasslands | place: USA: Hopland...
GATTCGGTGCCGGCCATCAGCGCGGCGATGCGGTCGATGCCGAAGGCGATGCCGCCGTGCGGCGGCGCGCCGTACTTCAGCGCGTCGAGCAGGAAGCCGAATTTCGCCTGCGCTTCCTCGGCGCCGATGCCGAGCAGTTCGAACACCGCGCTCTGCATCGACGACCGATGGATGCGGATCGAGCCGCCGCCGATCTCGTTGCCGTTGAGCACCATGTCGTAGCCGCGCGAAACGGCGGTGCGCGCGTTGGCGCGCAGATCGGCTTCGTCGTCCACCGCCGGCGCGGTGAACGGATGATGCAGCGCGACGTAACGCTGTTCCTCGGAATCCCATTCGAACATCGGGAAATCGGTGACCCAGAGCGGTTCCCAGCGATCGGCCACCAGGCCGAGGTCCTTGCCGAGTTTCAGACGCAGTGCGCCCATGAAGTCGCTGGCCGATTTGTACTCGGCGGCACCGAAGAACACCGCGTCGCCGGTGCTCGCGCCGGTCGCCTGGACGATCGCCATCAGGGTCGCATCGTCGAGGAATTTCGCGATCGGCGAGGTGATGCCATCGCGTCCTTTCGACGCATCGTCGACTTTCAACCAGGCGAGACCCTTGGCGCCGTACCTGGCCGCGTGCGCCGCGCAATCGTCGATCTGCTTGCGCGAGAAAGCCGCCGCGCCGGGTGCGCGCAACGCGACCACGCGACCGTCGGCATGATTCGCCCAGTCGGTGAACACCTTGAATTCGCAGTGCTTCACCAGCTCGGCGATATCGGTCAATTCGAGCGCGATGCGCAGGTCCGGTTTGTCCGAACCGTAACGGCGGATCGCCTCGGCATAGCCCATGCGCGGGAACGGATTGGCCAGCTCGACCTGCATGACTTCGCGGAAGACATCGCGGATCAGTTGTTCGGTCAGGTCCTGCACGTCGCGTTCGCCGACCCAGGCGAATTCCATGTCGAGCTGGGTGAATTCGAGCTGGCGATCGGCCCGCAGAGCCTCGTCACGGAAACAGCGGGCGATCTGATAGTAGCGGTCGAAGCCGGCCATCATCAGGATCTGCTTGAACAATTGCGGCGACTGCGGCAGCGCATAGAACTCGCCAGGGTGCATCCGCGCCGGCACCAGGAAGTCACGCGCGCCTTCGGGTGTCGCCTTGGTCAGGATCGGCGTTTCGATGTCCTGGAATCCGCGCGCGTCGAGATGTCGGCGCAGCGCCTGCACCAGCTGGATGCGTTTGCGCATCATCTGCTGCATTTCCGGACGGCGCAGGTCGAGGTAACGATATTTCAGCCGCACGTCCTCGCCCGGGTTCTCGTGCGCATGGAACGGCAGCGGTTCGGCCTTGTTCAACACTTCGATCGCGCTGGCAACGATCTCGACCTTTCCGGTGCGAATCTTGTCGTTGGCCGCCTGGCGCAGCCGAACCGTGCCGGTGATGCGCACGCAATCCTCGAGGCCAAGCTTGCCAGCAGCGGCGAACAGAGCCGGCGCATCGGAATCGGCGACGGCCTGGACCACGCCCTCGTGATCGCGCACATCGACAAAAACGACGTGGCTCTGCACGCGGCTGGTGTTGACCCAGCCACAGACGGTAACGGACTGGCCGATCAGGGCCTCGGAAACGAGGCCGCAGTAATGGGTACGCATGGGGTTCTCCGGGCCATATGGCCGAATCTGAGCGCTATTTTGCCAGAGCCGGCCGGGCTTGCGCTCGACCGCTCGGGTTTTCGCGGCCAATTCCGGGTCAACAGGCGCAAGGCGATCCTGGGCCGCAGGCTTCAGCGAGCGGACTGGCGATGCCGCCGGCCGCAGACGCTCACGTAGCCGTCACGCACCGCCCGGGCTACCGGCACAGCTCCGAGCCGGCCGCACAGCGCCAGTCGTTTTCCGTTCGGATTTGTAGGTTTTCCTCTGCATCCACGGCGCACACCGGCTGCGTATCGGAGACACATTCACGATGACTTCGCAGAACCGATGCCCGAGTGCATCGCAGCATCGCCGCTTCACTTCTTTCTCACTGCTTCTTCGACAGCATGAAAAACATGACCGAGCCAGCCGCTGCCGAAATGATAACGACGACCGCGACGTTGCGCCGCGCGGCTGCGACGGTGCTGAGATGGTTCGATACCAGCCAAGGCGTCGACATGGATGCGGCGCGCGCCGATCGCGTCGACTGGCTGCGGGTGCTGCCTTTCGTCGGGCTGCATTTGGCCTGTCTGGGCGTGATTTGGGTCGGCGTGTCAGCGTTCGCAGTCTCGGTCGCGCTGGCGCTCTACCTGTTGCGCATGTTCGCGATCACCGGCTTTTATCATCGCTATTTTTCCCACAAGGCGTTCCGGACCTCGCGCGCGCTGCAGTTCTTGTTTGCGGTTATCGGCGCGTCGAGCGTTCAGCGGGGTCCGCTGTGGTGGGCGGCGCATCACCGGCACCATCATCGCCACGCCGACACCGAGCTCGACATCCATTCGCCGCGGCACGGTTTCTTCCGCAGCCATATGGGCTGGTTCATGACCCCACGCAGCTTCGGCACCAATCTCGAAGCGATCAAGGACCTGAGCCGGTTTCCCGAGCTGCGTTGGCTCGATCGCTTCGACATCCTGGTGCCGGTCGCGCTGGCCACTTTGCTGTTCGTGCTCGGTGGCTGGCTGCGCCAGGCGTATCCGCAATTGCACACGGGCGGCCCGCAACTGCTGATCTGGGGATTCTTCGTCTCCACTGTCGTGCTGTTCCATGTGACGGTGACGATCAACTCGCTGGCGCACCGCTGGGGTTCGCGTCGCTACGCGACCCGGGACGACAGCCGCAACAACTGGCTGCTGGCGCTGCTGACCTTCGGCGAAGGCTGGCACAACAACCATCATCACTATCCGGGATCCGCGCGACAGGGTTTCGTCTGGTGGGAATACGATCTGACCTATTACCTGCTGCGCCTGATGGCGTTGTTCGGTTTGGTGCATGAATTGAAGACCGTGCCGGCGACGCTGCGCTCGGCACGGGCGCTGGCGAAATGAAAATCGCGGTCATAGGCAGCGGCATCGCCGGGCTCGGCGCGGCCTGGCGGTTGTCGAAACAGCACCAGGTCGTGTTGTTCGAGAAGGAATCGCGCCTGGGCGGTCACACCCACACCCATCAAGTCCGGCAGGCCGGTCGCGACTATTCGATCGATAGCGGTTTCATCGTCTTCAACCCGGTCAACTATCCGTTGCTCAGCAAATTGTTCGAGGAACTGGGCGTCGCTTCGCAGCCGACCACCATGGGTTTCTCGGTGCAGGACGCGCGCAACGGCCTCGAATACAACGCGACTAACCTTCCGGCGATGTTCTGCCAGAAGCGCAATCTGGTCTCGCCGCGTTTTTTGCGGATGGTCAGGGAAATCCTGCGCTTTTATCGCGAATGCCCGGCGCTGCTGTTGCGCACCGATGACGGTCCGACGCTCGGCGAATACCTGAGCGAGAACAACTATTCACAGCTGTTTGCCGAAGACCATCTGATCCCGATGGCGTCGGCGTTATGGTCGTCGCCGGCGCAAACGATCCTCGACTTCCCGGCGAAATATCTGGTCCGTTTCATGGACAACCACCACATGCTGCAGGCAGATGGTCGTCCGGAATGGCGTGTGGTCACCGGTGGTTCGTCGTCGTATCTGTGCGCGCTGCAGAGCCGATGGAATGTCGAAGTGCGCCTGGGTGCGCCGGTGCTGCGCGTGCAGCGTGATAGCGATGCGGTGACGGTCAGGACCATTCATGGCGAATCGCGCTTCGACCAGGTGGTGCTCGCCTGTCACAGCGATCAGGCTTTGCGTCTGCTCAGTGATGCGAGCGTAAGCGAACGGGCAATCCTCGGCGCGATGCCGTACCAGGAAAACGACACGGTGCTGCATACCGACCGCCGCCTGTTGCCGGCCCGACGTAAAGCCTGGGCAGCCTGGAATGCCTACGTGCCGGCCGAACCGGGCGCCGAATGCACGGTCAGCTATTGCATGAATCTGCTGCAGTCGCTGCGTTCGCCGGAGCCGTTCGTGGTCACGCTCAATCGCACAGCGGACATCGCGCCGGACAAGATCATCGCCAAGATGCGCTACCAGCATCCGGTCTACACGCACGCCAGCGTCGCCGCGAAGCCGCGTCGTGGCGAGATCAACGGCGTCAACCGGACCTGGTTTGCCGGCGCGTACTGGGGTTTCGGCTTTCATGAGGACGGGTTGCGCAGCGGCTTCGAAGTCGCGCAAGCCATCGCCAGCCTGCGCGACGACGCGATCGCGTCGAACCCGGAAGTCTCGTTCGCATGAGCGCCGCGCTGCCAATTCCGACGTCGGCCATCGCGGCACCGGCCAGCGCGATCTACGAAGGCTGGGTCCGGCATCGCCGCTACGCCGTGCGCGCAAACGAGTTCCGTTATCGGATGTTCCAGCTTTACCTGGATCTTGCCGAACTCGACACGCTGTTCCGCGACCGCTGGCTGTGGTCGCTCGACCGCCCGAACGTCGCGCAGCTTCGGCGCCGAGATTATTTCGGCGACGCTGCCCTGTCGATCGACGAAGCAGTGCGCGAACATGTTCGCCGCGAACTCGGTCGCCGTCCCGATGGACCGATTCGCCTTCTCAGCCACGGCCGTTATTTCGGCGTGACCATGAATCCGGTCAGTTTCTATTACGGCTATCGCCGCGACGGCGTGACGCTGGATTGGATACTCGCGGAAATCACCAATACGCCATGGGGCGAGCGGCATGCGTACCTGCTGCCGGTCGCCGGTGCGCAGGCGCAGGGTCGCGCCCTGCATTGGGGCTTCGACAAGCAATTCCATGTCTCGCCGTTCCTGGCGATGGATCGCCGCTACCAGTGGTCGTTCGAGCCGCCCGGCGACTGCTTGCGCGTGCACATGGATGTGTTCGATGGCGATACCCGCGAATTCGACGCGACCCTGGTGATGGAACGCAAAGCCTGGAATGCGAGCACGCTCGCTTCCTGCCTGGCGCGCTATCCATGGCTGACTGCGAAAGTCGCGGCCGGCATCTACTGGCACGCCGCGCGGCTCTGGCTCAAGCGCGTGCCCTTCCATCCTCATCCCGATTCCTCCTTGCCCAACTTGATCAAGACCAAGCCATGAGCATCCCTTCCGAAACCTTTGCGCTCGCCGAATCCGGTACCAATCTGTTCGGCACGATCGACCGCTACCTGCGGCAGCAGATGATCAATCGCCTCGCCGCATTGCGCGGCGGCGAACTGCGCCTGATCGACGGCATGGGCGATGTTCGCCTGGGCGAGCCCTCCGATGGCGGCCTGCGCGCGACCTTGCGCGTGCATTCGCCGGAGTTCTACCGCTGCGTCGCCGGCAATGGTTCGGTTGGCGCCGGCGAAGCCTACATGGACGGCCTGTGGCGCTGCGACGATCTGGTCGCGCTGATGCGGCTGCTGGTGCGCAACCGCGATCTGCTCGACGGCCTGGAAGGCGGCTTGGCGAGATTGGGTGGAATCGCGATGCGCGCGCTGCATGCGCTGCGGCGAAACACCCGCACCGGCAGCCGCAGGAATATTTCCGCGCACTACGACCTCGGCAATCCGCTATTCAAGCTTTTCCTCGACGAGGATCTGATGTATTCGTCGGCCATTTTCGCGCGGCCGGAACAGTCGCTGGAGTCGGCGCAGCAGCTCAAGCTCGCGCGTATTTGCGACAAGCTCGCGCTGGGGCCGGACGACCATCTGCTGGAAATCGGCACCGGCTGGGGCGGCATGGCCATTTATGCCGCCAGCCATCATGGCTGCCGAGTGACCACCACGACGATTTCGAAAGAGCAGCATGCCTTGGCCAGCGAACGGATTTCTCAAGCCGGGCTATCGGATCGGGTCTCCGTGCTGCTCGAGGATTATCGGGATCTGAGCGGCACTTACGACAAGCTGGTGTCGATCGAGATGATCGAGGCGATCGGTCATCAATACCTCGGCAACTACATGAGCAAGTGCGCATCGCTGCTCGCCGACGACGGCCTCGCGCTGATCCAGGCGATCACGATCGAGGATCATCGCTACCAACAGGCGCTGGAATCGGTCGATTTCATCAAGCGGCACATCTTTCCGGGCAGTTTCATCCCCTGCGTCAGCGTGATGGTCGATGCGGCCGCGCAGTCCGGGCAGATGCGCCTGCTGAATCTGGAGGATATCGGGCCGAGTTACGCGCTCACGCTCAGGCATTGGCGCCAGCGCTTTTTCGAACGTATCGATGCCGTGCGCGGGCTCGGCTATGACGAGCCCTTCGTGCGCATGTGGGAGTTCTATCTGTGCTACTGCGAAGGCGGCTTCATCGAGCGGTCGATAAGCGACGTGCAACTGCTGTTCGCCCGCTCCGGCAATCGCCGCGACGCATACCTGCCCGGGACGATATAGCGGTCATGGGTTTGAAAGCCTTCAATATCGTCGGCTTCCAGCTGGTCTGGCTGGCTTGCGTGGCTGGCGCCGGCAGCGGGTTGATGTGGGTCGGTCCGGCCGCAGTGGTGATCTTCGCTTGGACCATGCTCCGATACGGAGAAAAGACCGCCGACGATCTGCGAGTGCTGGCGATCGCGTTGCCGTTGGGTTTTGTTCTCGACAGCGCGTTCGCCGCCAGCGGTTGCTTGCGCTACGCGTTGGCCTGGCCATCGCCGCACGCGGCTCCGTTGTGGATCTGGGCGATGTGGAGCGGTTTCGCGCTCACGCTGAATCATTCGTTGGCCTTCCTCCGCGAGCGACCGTGGCTGGCGACGGCATTCGGCGCGTTCGGCGGACCGCTGGCGTACTGGATAGCCGCCGCTGCGTTCGACGCGGTGAGTTTCGCTGCCCCGGTGCCAGCGGTGCTGATTGCGCTTGCCGTCGCCTGGGGACTGGCGCTGCCCTTGTTGTTTGCGCTGGATCGACGCGCATCGACGATCCGTTTGCACGAGCGGATCGCATGAGCGTCGCCATTCTCCTGCTGGCGATCTGGGCGCTATCGGCGATCGTGATGACCATCATCTGGGCGATCTCGATGCGCGTGAACAATGTCGGCTACGTCGACGTCGCCTGGGCCGGATTGATGGCCGCTTCCGCCTTGATGGTTGGCACGTTTGCCGAGGGCGCCGAAATGCCCCGTGGCCTCGTGGCGACCCTGGGCGGCCTGTGGGGCGCGCGATTATGCCTGCACTTGTTACGGCGGGTCCTGCATGAATCGGAGGATGGTCGCTACCAGGCGCTGCGCGCGCAATGGCTGGGAAGTCGCGGCAAGTTCTTCGCGTTCTTCCAGCTCCAGGCGGTCGTGGTCGCGTTGTTCTCGCTGCCGTTCATCGCTGCCGCCAGCCGGCACGACAACTCGATGCGCGGATGGACGCTGGCAGCCGTCGCCGTCTGGTTGCTTTCGGTGGGTGGCGAGAGCCTGGCCGATCGGCAGCTCGCTGCGTTTCGCGCGCAGCCGTCGAACCGCGGGAAAACTTGCCGCGCCGGACTATGGGCGTGGTCCCGGCATCCGAACTATTTTTTCGAATGGCTGCACTGGTTCACCTACGTATTCCTCGCGGTCGGCGGCCAGTTGTTCTGGCTGAGCCTGGCCGGTCCGGTCGTGATGTTCGCTTTCCTGTATCGCGTCAGCGGCATTCCGTGGACCGAAGCGCAGAGCCTGCGTTCGCGCGGTGAGGATTACCGCATTTATCAGCGGCAGGTCAGTGCCTTTTTTCCTCGACCGCCGCGCATCGGCTGATTCATTTCCCGTGGAGCTCTTATGTCACTGATCGAACTTTGCGAGCGCGGGCTGGTTCCCGATCCGCTCACCCGCTACGGCATTCGCCGCTTGTGCGCGCAACGGCTACGCGAGGAGGGCGCCTTCGACCTGGAGCAGGCGGACCGGCGTTTTCGCAGTCTGCTCGGCGAGTTGCGCGCCAGTCCGATCGCGATCGAAACCGCGGCCGCCAACGAACAGCATTACGAGGTCCCGACCCGTTTCTTCCAGCTGTGCCTCGGCAACCGCCTGAAATACTCGAGCTGCTACTACCCGCGCGGCGACGAGACCCTGGACGAAGCCGAAGCAGCGATGCTGGTGCTGTACGGCGAACGCGCCGAGTTGCGCGACGGCCAGGAGATTCTGGAACTTGGCTGCGGCTGGGGATCGTTGACGCTGTGGATGGCGGAGAAATATCCGAACGCGCGCATCACCGCGGTATCGAACTCGCATTCGCAGCGCGAGCACATCGAATCGGTCTGCAGCGCACGCGGTTTCGACAATGTTCGCGTGATTACTTGCGACGTCAATCGGCTGGGTCTGGATGCGAACCGGTTCGATCGCGTCGTTTCGATTGAGATGTTCGAGCACATGCGCAATTACGATGCCTTGCTCGGCGGCATCGCCCGATGGTTGAAGCCCGACGGCAAGCTGTTCGTGCACATCTTCTGCCACCGCAGCCTGATGTATCCGTTCTTGACGGATGGCGATGACAACTGGATGGGTCGCTATTTCTTCACCGGCGGACTGATGCCGTCGGCGGATACGCTGCTGCATTTCCAGAAGCAGCTGGCGATCGAGCAACGCTGGCTGCTGCCGGGCAGTCACTACCAGAAGACGGCCAATCACTGGCTGGCGAATCAGGACGCCAGTGAGTATGAAGTCCTGCAGGTGTTGTCCACGGCCTACGGCGAGATCGAAGGGTGCCGCTGGCACCAGCGCTGGCGGATATTCTGGATGGCCTGCGCCGAACTGTTTGGCTACGACGGCGGCAACGAGTGGATGGTGGCGCACTACCGCTTCAGCAAAGCGGGCAACTAGGCCATCCGTCGAACGGAGCCGCACCCGCTGCGCCGTCGGCAGCCTGGATAGTGTTCAGGTCAACCCGGCTAGCTCTCTCGTTCTGCTAAACAGGCGAGGGATTCGGTTGATGCCAAGGCCGGGCAAGCGACTACATGCGGCCTCGGACTCGCTTTTCTGAACGGTTCGGCACGGAGACGCCCGCATCGCCACCGGTCGAGTCAAGGAGCGGCCGGTGGGTCGCTGGCGACACCCGTTTTGATCAAGAAATGCGGCCTAGCGCTAGCCAGAAGCGCGCAAATATGCCTTAAGATGGCGGCCAACCGAGGCTGCCTTGATGTGATTGATCGCATGCACACTCCCAATCGAATCTTGAGCCTGAGCGTTCTGATTGCGGTTGCTGTTGTGGCAACGCCTGCGCAGGCATGGAAGCACCACAAGAAGGAAGCGCCGCCGGAAGCGCCTCCGCCGCCGGCGGTTGTACTGCCACCGCCGCCACCGCCGCCGGTGCCGGTCTCGTTTTTGAATCCGACCGGGGCCGCGCAAATCGCGCCGATGGATTTGCTGCTGTCGGCCTCGTCCGAGGTCCAGAACGTCGCGCGTTGGGTCAACCAATCTCACGACAACGCTGGGCTGCCCTTCCTGCTGGTCGACAAAACCAACGCGCAGGTCTACGCGTTCAATTCCCTGGGGCAGCTTCAGGCGACGGCGCCGGCTCTGCTCGGCATGTCGAAGGGCGATCGCCTGCTCGCACCCAATTCCGCGTCGATGTCGCAGATGCCACCGTCAGTGCGCATTACTCCGGCTGGCCGTTACATGTCGCAGCTGGCCATCGACTCGCATAAGAAAGAGCTGCTGGTCATCGACTACGCCGCATCGATTTCGATGCATCCGGTCGTGAAGGGAACGCCGCTGGAACATCGCGCCGAGCGCTTGGCCAGCGCGACGTCGGAAGACAACCGCATTTCATTCGGCTGCATCAACGTCCCACCGGCGTTCTACACGTCGTTCATCCACGCCGACTTCGCCAATACCAAGGGCGTCGTGTACATCCTGCCGGAGAAGAGCACGGCGGGCGAACTTTTCGGCTTCGCACCAACGGGAGCGGCCACGCCGGCAACGCAAGCGATTTCGGCCCTTTCGGGTGTCACTCCGGGCACGACGGCGTCGAGCGCCGCCACGCCGAGCACCACCACGCTCAACTTATCCGCGCCGAGCACGACTGCGCCGAGCACTACCGCGTCGAGCGCTGGCGCTTCGGGTGCCGCGGCGGTTCAAGCGGTCAAGACGCCGGGAACCAATTAGTCCCTTCCTGCGCGTGCTGCTCGGCGGTCCGCCCAAGGCGGCCTAGCCTGTCGGTGCGCTATTACACGGGTGGTGGCAAGTTGCACATACCCGCGACATGCTTGCGACCAAAGACGGTCGAACTCCGCCGCGATCGATAACCAAGCCAACCCCATTCCGAGCCAGGCCAGCATTGCGCCGGTCGATGCGGGAGCATGAGTCCGACGACAGCCACCCGACCCAATGCGACTTCGATAAAAACGAAGCCCGGCTTTCGCCGGGCTTCAAATGTTGCAAGTAACTGCTATTAGCCGCGGAACGGCTTCGGCGGTTCCGGGGTCGGTTCCGGAGCCGGGACCGGGCAACCGTCCGCACCGACGGCTTCGCCAGCCGCAGTGCCGGGGCACTTGTCGTTGCAGTTGTTCACGCCGTCGCCGTCGTCGTCCATGGTCGAGCAGTCCGGAGCGGGAGCCGGAGCAACCGGCACCACTGCTTCTTCGCGCTCGCCGAGCGGGAACAGCAAGGTCGCCATCGCATACGGGTCGTAGAAGGCGTTGTTGTTGTCGTCGGCGCAGACCACGATGCTGTTGTCGCAGCCGTCATCGAAGTCGACGCGCACGCCGGCCTCAAGACGCATGCCAACGTGCTCGCCCAACACGCCCTGGACGCCGACGCCCAGCTTGACAGCCAGGTTGGTGCCGGAATCGGTCACCGGCGAATTCGGGTTCTGGAAGTTGTCGAACTGATGCTCGTGCTTCTGCAGACCGATGCCGCCCATCAGGTACGGGTTCCAGCTGCGGCCGTCCTCGACGAAGAAGTAGCGGGCATCAAAGGAGATGCCGTACTGGGCCCAGTGCAGCTGCTCGGGCGGCGCAGTATTGCTGTTAATCATCGGGTTGGTGTCGTACAGGGTCACGTCCCAAGACCAATTGGGGCTGAAAAAACGGCCGAAACCAAGCTGCAGTTCCCCTTTGTTCTCGGTGTTGCGATCGCCGTCCTGCATGTTCCAGCCAGCGCCAGCAGTGATGTACCAACGATCATCGTAGCTCTGCGCCATCGCGGATTGGGCCAAGCCCATGGCACCGAGAAGGGCGCAGCACAGAAGTTTCTTCTTCATGTTCAACTCCATATGTACTTGTAAGAAAAGTTCACTTCGAATTTCGGCCCGGCAGGTGCCATGCCATACCACATTAACGCTCGCGAGACTGAGGCGTTAACCAGAACATAACAAAATCACCCGAAGGTGGCAAGACAAAAATTAAACGACGAACAGGTCCATTAAGCGATGTATCGGGGTGGACTCGAATCGGGCGGTATCTTCGCTTAGAGCCAGTATTTGCTTGACCCGCTGGGCCGGCAAATGGCCGCCGAGCGCGTCTTCGAACTTCTTGAGCAGTACCGGAATGCCCTCCCCGCGACGGTTGCGATGGCCGATCGGGTAGTCGATCGACACCTTTTCAGTTTGGCTGCCGTCCTTGAAGTGAACCTGAACGGAATTTCCGATGAACCGCTTTTCGGGGTCGAAATATTCGGCGGTGAACCGCGGGTTTTCCTTGACCGTCATCTTGGCGCGCAGGGCGTCGATGCGCGGGTCGGCGGCAACGCTGTCCATGTAGTCATCGGCGGTCAGGCGACCGAAAATCAGGGGCACGGCGATCATGTACTGCAGGCAGTGGTCGCGATCGGCGTAATTGGCCAGCCGGCCGGTCTTGTCGATGATGCGCACGCCGGCTTCTTGGGTTTCGACTTCGATGCGATCGATTTCCTCGAGCCGGTGCGCGACCTGCGGGTGCAGCTGCATCGCGCATTCGACCGCCGTCTGGGCATGGAACTCGGCGGGGAAGCTGATCTTGAACAGCACGTTTTCCATCACGTAACTGCCGAACGGACGTTCGAACTCGAACGGCTTGCCCTTGAACAGCACGTCGCTGAAGCCCCAGGTCTTGGCGCTGATCGCGCTCGGATAACCGACGCAGCCTTTCATCGCGTTGAGCGCATGGGTCACCGCGCGCCGGCAGGCGTCGCCGGCCGCCCAGCTCTTGCGCGGTCCGGCATTGGGGGCATGGCGATAAGTGCGCAGCGCGCCGCCGTCAATCCAGCTGTGGCTGACGGCGTTGATGATTTCCTCCTTGCCGCCGCCGAACATGTGCGTGGTCACGGCGGTCGAGGCCAGGCGCACCAGGATCACGTGGTCCA
>Ga0136846_1223437_pt1 | contig 12207 bp, 6 predicted proteins | sample HopSoiMetagenom2_FD_96841 | JGI IMG/M metagenome (GOLD analysis project Ga0136846, IMG submission 96841) | Grasslands soil microbial communities from Hopland, California, USA - 2 Assembly 2016 (version 4) | ecosystem: Environmental > Terrestrial > Soil > Grasslands | place: USA: Hopland...
CTGCTCGACAACGATCCGCATGAATCGGGGTGGCGGTCCGGAGGCTGGAAGTGGCGCTGGCTCGCCACGCCGCAGTTCGCGGCGCTGGCCGCGGGCGTGATCCTCGTCTGGCTTCTCGATTCGAGCGTCGATCGCCTTCGCTCCAGCCTTTGGGACGACGCATCGATCTACCTGTTGTGCTGGCTGCCCTTCGCCGCGATCAGCGCGAAGCAGCGTTCACTGGGCGACGAGGACCGGCGGGCGATCCGCTGGGTCCTGCTCGGGCAGTCGGTGTGGCTGGTGCTGTTCCTCCTGTCCGCGCTGGGATTGCTCGCCTCGCTGTGGCTGGGCGCCGTGCCATTCCCGACGTGGACCGACTCGAACCTCTTCGTGGGCGCTTTCCTGCGGGCCTTCTTCGCCGGATTCATGATCGTGCTCATGGCGGGCCTTGCGATCTCGATCCTCTACGATGGAACGCTCGATCCGGACCTGATGATCCGGCGCACATGGGTGCTCGCGGTGGTGGGTCTCGTGTCCGGAAGCCTCTTCGTCATCCTCGAGCGCGTGCTGGCCGGGGTCGTCGCCGAGTGGCTGGGAGTCTCCGCCATCAATGCCCTCACGATCATCGCCGCGGCCACGGCGACGATCATCTATCCCGCGCGTTCGCTCATCGAGGCGCGCGTGAAGAAGGTGATCGAGGGCTGGCAGGCATCGCATGCGATCGCCGAGGGCGAGCGGCGGCAGGCCGTGATCCTGTTCGCGGACCTCACCGGCTACACGGCGCTCACGGAGCGCAACGAGCGCGAGGCATTGATCATGGCCGCGATCTTCCATCGCGATGCGCAGGCGGTGGCGAAGGCACGCCGCGGCCACCTCATCAAGACAATCGGCGACGCGGTGATGCTGCGCTTCGGCGAAGTCGACCATGCCGTGGGGGCCATTCGCGACCTGAAGCGCGACTACGCGGCCCACGTGAAGGCGATGTCGATGGAGCCGTTGCGGGTCCACGCGGCGCTCCACTACGGCGAGGTGGTGCTGGCGCCGTCCGGCGATGTCTTCGGCGCAACGGTGAACCTCGCGGCGCGGTTGCTGGGCGCCGCGGGCACGGAAGACATCGTCGCGAGCCGTGCGGCGATGGACCGCACGCACCTCGCTGGCGCGCTCTTCCTGGGCGAGAGGACCTTCAAGAACGTCGAGGCGCCCGTGGGCTGCTTCCGCATCCCGGACGTGGAGCCGGCCGCCTAGGAAGCGCGCTCGCCGTCGATCCAGGTATCGAGCACGCGCACGCGCTCGTCGAGCGCCACGAAGCTCGCGCGGAACCCGGGTGCGATGTGGCCGAGCTCGGAGCCCATGCCCAGGAACTGCGCGGGGTAGGTGCTCGCCAGGCGCGCCGCCTGCTCGAGCGGCAGCCCCAGGCGGTCCACGCAGTTGCGCACCGCGGTCGCCATGTCGAGCGCGGAGCCCGCGAGCGTGCCGTTCTCGTCCACGCACACGCCGTCGCGCACCTCTATGCGGCGTCCCTGCAGCAGGAAGCTCGTCTGGTCGGCGCCGACGTTCGGCATGGCGTCGGTCACGAGCATGAAACGGTCGGGGCGCTTGCAACGCAGCGCGAGCTGCAGCACCGCCGGGTGGACGTGGCGCCCATCCACGATGAGGCCGCACCAGCATTCGGGATCGTGCAATGCGGCCCCGACCACGCCGGGCTCGCGATGGGTGAGGGGCGACATGGCGTTGAAGAGGTGCGTCACGCCGCGCACGCCCGCGCCCAGCGCATCGCGCATCTGGTCGAAGGTCGCGTTGGTATGTCCGGCGGAAACCACCAGGCCCGACGCGTTGAGGCGGCGGATCACCTCGGGCGTGGTTTCCTCGGGCGCGAGCGTCACCAAGGTGCGCCCCACGCCCAGCGAGGTGAGGAGCTGGATGCCGCGCTCGTCCAGGTCGCGAAACTTCGCCGGGTCGTGCGCGCCCTTGCGCTCGGCGCTGATGAAGGGTCCCTCGATGTGCACGCCGATCACGCCGGGAACCCGGGCGGCGATGGCGTCGCGGACCGCCTGCAGCGCTTTCGCGATCACCGACAGGTCGTCGCTGATGAGCGTGGGCAGGAACCCGGTGGTGCCGAAGCGGCGGTGCGCGCGCCCGATGGCACGGATCGCGTCCACCGTCGGGGACTCGTTGAACAGCACGCCGCCGCCGCCATTCACCTGGGCATCGACGAAGCCGGGCACGAGCATCGCGCCCTTGAGGTCGTGGCGGCGCGCGCCCTTCACGCGCGGATCGGTGCCGGACGTCACGGCGGTGATCCGCCCGCTGTCGAAGAGCACGGCGCGTCCCTCGACGAAACCGTCGTCGGCGAGGATCGGGCCGTTGACGATGGCGTCCATCAGTGCGTCCGCGTGACCTTCTGCAGGTGCGGCGGGCTGTCGGGGTCCATGCCGCGCGCAACGGCCACCGCGTTCGCGAGCCTGTAGAAGCTCTGGGCGAGGAGAAGCGGCGCCACCGCCGGATGCGCGGCAAGCGTCGGCAGCGCGATCGCACCGGGGACCGCAATGCCGGCTGCGGCCACCTGCACGCCGCGATCGACGAGCTCCTTCGTGAGCGTCTCGAGGCCGGCGCGCGTCTCGTCCGGCTGGGCCAGCACCAGCGCCGGGAAGTCGCGGCCCAGCAGCGCCTGCGGCCCGTGGCGGACCTCGGCGCCGCTGAAGCTTTCGGCGTGCAGGCCGCAAGTCTCCTTGCACTTGAGCGCGGCTTCCTGCGCGACCGCGAGGCCCACGCCGCGCGCGATCACGAAGAGGTTCGAGGCGTGCTCGAGCAGCGGCAGGGCCGGCGTCCAGTCGAGCTCCCACGCGCGCGTCATGAGCGCGGGCGCCGACTGCAGCGCATCGAGCAGCTCCTGCCCATCGCTCCACGCGGCCACCAGGTGCAGCAAGGCGGACAGGGAGGCGAGGTAGCTCTTGGTGGCGGCGACACTCGTCTCGGGGCCGGCAGACAGCGGCAACACTCGGGAGGCCATGCCCGCGAGAGGCGATTCCTCATCGTTCACCAACGCCACGACGTACGCTCCGGCGGCAAGCGCCGAGCGGGTAGTCGCGAGGAGATCGGGGCTGCGGCCCGATTGCGAGATCGCGATGAACACGCAATCGCGCAGGTCCTGGCGCGCGCCGTATACCGATGCGATCGACGGCGCCGCCGACGCGGTGAGGATTCCGAGGCGCGTCTCGATCAGGTACTTGGCGAAGGTGGCGGCGTGGTCGGAGCTGCCACGCGCGCAGGTGACCGCGGCGCGCGGCGAGAGCGCCCGCAGCTCCTTGCCGAGCAGCTCGGCGCCGGCCGCATTGCGCGCGAGTTGCGCGCGCACGACCGTGGGCGCCGCGGCCGCTTCCGCGTGCATGCGGGTGGACGCGGGATCGCGCCTATCCACCGGGCGAGCTGAGCTCGGCCACGAAGTCGTAGGTGTCGCCACGGTAGTAGGTCTGGCAGAACTCGACCGCGCGGCCGTCGCGCAGGAAGCCGAGGCGCTCGACGAGCAGGCCCGCATCGCCCTCGCGGGCGTTCAAGAGCCTCGCGTGCTCGGCGCCGAGCAGCAGCGCGCGCAGCCGCTGCAGGGCGCGCACCGGCCGATTGCCGGCGGCCTCGAGCGCTTCGTACAGGGAAATGCCGACCGAATCGAGCGAAGGCAGCGCCTCGCCCGCGATGGTCGCGTACTCGATGCACATCGGTGAGTCGTCGGCATATCGCAGCCGGTGGAACCGGTACACCGGCGCGCCGGGCGAAAGCTTGAGCGTGAGCGCCTCCTCGGGGCTCACCAGTCCCTCGGCGCGCTTCAGCCACACGCTTTTCGGCGTGCGTCCGCGCGCGCGCATGTCTTCGGAGAACGACGTGAGCTTGGCGAAGTTCTGCTCGATGCGCGAGGCGACGAAGTTGCCCGAGCCCTGGCGGCGCACGAGGAGGCCTTCCTCCACCAGCCCGTCGATGGCCTTGCGCACCGTGATCCGGGAAACGGCCAGCTCCGAGGCGATCTGGCGCTCGGCCGGCAGGGCGTCATCAGGGGCCAAAACCTGGCTCTCGATCGCCTCCCGGAGGGCCCGCTGCAGCTGCTGGTAAAGCGGCTGGCTGGCCTTCGGGTCCAGGGGGCGAAGGATCTGGGCAAAGGAGGGCATGCTCAGGATGCTACCAGTGGCATACCAATTTGCAAAGACTTGACAAACTGGTATGCGATTGGTTTACATTGGTCATAGATTGGCATGGCACCAGACCGTTCGGGACTCAATTCATGGGGGAAAAGAAATGAAAGGGGGACAAGAATGAAGATCAAGCAGAAGCCCATCGCCTCGGCCGTCGCGCTCGCCCTGCTCGGGGCGGCATATCCCGCCCTGGCGCAGCAGGCTGCCAAGGCGCAGCAGTTGGACACCATCACGGTGACCGGCATCCGCGCATCGGTCGAGAAATCGATCGATACGAAAAAGGCCTCCGATTCGATCGTCGAGGTGATCACGGCCGAGGACATCGGCAAGATGCCCGACAAGAACGTGGCCGACTCGCTGCAGCGCGTGGTCGGCGTGACGATCAGCTCCCAGTCGGGCGGCTCGGGCGGCTTCGACGAGAACGATCGCGTCTCCATGCGCGGCACCAACCCGTCGCTCACCCAGACCCTCATCAACGGGCATTCCGTCGCCTCGGGCGACTGGTTCGTGCTGGACCAGGTGGGCCTCGTCGGCCGCAGCGTGAGCTATTCGCTGCTGCCCTCCGAGATCGTGAGCCAGGTGATCGTGCGCAAGGCCTCGACCGCCGACCTCGTGGAAGGCGGCGCCGCGGGCAGCGTGGACATCATCACCAGGAAGCCGCTGCAATTCAGCAAGCAGGTCACCCTCGAGGGAACCTTCGGCGGCGTGTACGCCGACCTGCCCAAGAAGACCGACCCGCAGGTCAACGCCCTCGTGAACTGGCGCAACGATGCCGGCACCATCGGCGTGCTCGCGCAAGGCTTCTACGAGAAGCGCCACCTGCGCCGCGACGGCCAGGAAATCCTGGGCTACGGGCAGATCTCGCCCACCAGCGCGCTCGCTACCGCGCGGCCCGACCTCGCGAACGTGTACTACCCGACGCTCATCGGCTCTTCCTTCTTCGAGCAGGAGCGTGAGCGCAAGGGCGGCATGATCGACGTGCAGTTCCGGCCGACGCCGGGCCTCGAGATCGACTTGAACGCCTTCCGGTCGCACATGGACGCGACCAACTACAACCGGAACTGGATGTTCTGGGGCAGCCGCGTGATCGGTGGCGACAACCGCATTCCGGCCACGTACACGGTGCGCAACGGCACGCTGGTCCAGGCCGACTTCCCGAACGCGGGCGTCCCGGGCACCAACGCGCAGTACGCGATCGTGGACGAGATCTACCGGCCGGGGACGTTCTCGGAGACGCAGTACGCGAACCTCGACCTCAAGTGGCAGACGGGCGCCAACTTCACGCTCTATGGCCAGATCGGCCAGACAACCGGCAAGGGCGAGACACCCACCCAGCAGGTGTTCGAGGGCGACGTCTTCAACACCGGCGCGCGCTACAGCATGTCGGGCCTCTCGCACCCGGTGGACATCGATTTCCCGAACGGCAACCCGTCGGTCTTCACCGGCACGAGGCTCGACTGGATCTTCGGCGCGAGCCCGGCCAAGACGAAGGACAAGGAGAAGTACGCCAAGGCCGACGGCGAGTGGACCTTCACCCAGGGCAGCCTCACGAGCGTCAAGATCGGCGGCCGCTGGGCAGAGCACACGCGCAACACGCAACAGGTGGCGCAGGGCCCGAACTTCGCGACCGATCCGTTCAACCCGGCCAACCTGCCGGCGTGGAACGGCGAGACGTATCCGGGCAACTTCGGCTCGAACCTCGGCGGCGGCAATTTCCCGCGCCAGCCGTGGCAGCTCGATCCGGGCGTCCTGCAGGCGTGGGGCGACCTGCACTCGAACCGCGACCCGGTGACGCGCCAGTACTGGCCGGGCGAGTTCTCCATGAAGGAGAAGAACTACGCCGGCTACGTCATGGCGACCTTCGAGGGTCAGGGCTGGAGCGGCAACGTCGGCGCGCGCTTCGTGCGCACGGACGAGAACGTGCTCGTGAACGTGGCCATCCCGGGTTCTGAATGCGGGGCGCTCGCGCCCTGCGACGTGCCGGGTGCGATCACCACGTCGGCGTTCGGGTCCTTCTACCAGAACGAGGTGAGGAACGGCGACAACGACTTCCTGCCGTCGGCGAACCTCAAGCTCGACATGGGTAATGACCAGGTGCTTCGCTTCGCCTTCTCGAAGACGATGGCGCGGCCGGACTACAGCGCCCTGGGCGGTTCGATCACGGCGGACGACACGACGCTCACGGGCAACGGCGGCAACCCGAACCTGAGGCCGATCCGCTCCACCAACTTCGACGCGGCGTGGGAGTGGTACTACGCACCGCGCTCGTTGCTGCAGGTGGGCATCTTCCACATGAACCTGCAGAACTACGTGGCGTTCGGCACGTACCAGCAGCAGCTGCTCAACATCCGCGACAACACTTTCCAGACCTACACGATCTCCGCGCCGGTGAACTCCAAGGGCACGGTGACCGGCGTCGAGGCGGGATGGCAGCAGCCGATCGGGATGGGCTTCGGCTTCCAGGCGAACGGCACCTGGGCCGAGTCGGAAGAGGACCGCGATTGCCACGTGACGGTGACGGACCCGTGCATCAAGGACCTCGTGGGCGCCTCGCACACGACGTACAACGTGAGCGCCTATTACGAGAACCACGGCTTCGGGGCGCGGGTGAACTGGAACTACCGCTCCAAGTTCTTCGTCGGCCTCGATCGCAGCTCGCCGCAGTACCAGGACGACACGAAGACGGTGTCGGCGTCGATCAACTACACCATCAACAAGAACTTCTCGGTGTACCTCGACGGCCTGAACCTCAACCAGCCGGTGCTCAAGTACTACGGCATCAACACCGACCAGCCGCGCGCCTTCTACGACAACGGCCGGCAGTACTACTTCGGATTGCGGGTGAAGTTCTAGCGAACCGCAAGTATTCTCCCAGGGGTGAGGCCCCTTTGAGGGCGGGACACAGACGGGTTCCGCCCTCTTTTCATGATGAGCCGACGAACCATCTTCGCCCTCGCCTGGGGGCTCGCCCTGTGGCCGCTGGCGGCGCCCGCGCAGTTGCCCGCCGTGGTTCCGAACCCCGCGTCGATGTCGGCGGGCCCGGGAGAATTTCGCGTGACGGCCGCCACGCCGCTCGTCGTCGAACGCGGGGATGCGGCCGCTCGCCGGGTCGCGCTCAACTTCTCCACGCTCTTGAGGAAGAGCACGGGGGTGCGGCTGGCGGTGCACGAAGAAGCCAGGGGCGGCGGCGCCATCCGCTTCCACCGCGTGGCCGAGCTGCCCGGCGGCCCCGAGGCCTATCGCATCGAGGTGCAGCCGAGATCCGTGCTGCTCAGCGCATCGACCGATGCGGGATTCGCGCATGCGACGAGCACGCTGTGGCAATTGATTCGCCCGCAAGCCGGAAGCAAGGGGCTCACCCTGCCTGCGGTCGCGGTCGAGGACGCGCCGCGCTTTGCCTGGCGCGGCCTCATGCTCGACTCGGCGCGGCATTTCCAGTCGCCCCGGTTCATCACCTCGCTCATCGACTGGATGGCGCTGCACAAGCTGAACGTACTGCACTGGCACCTCACCGACGACCAGGCGTGGCGCCTGGAGATCCGCAAGTACCCGCGCCTCACGCAGGTGGGCGCCTGGCGCGTGCCTGCCGGAGCGGCCGCGCAGGCGAACATCGATCCCGCGACCGGCAAGCCGCGCCTATACGGCGGGTACTACTCCCAGGACACCGTGCGTTCGCTCGTCGCCTATGCGGCCGAGCGCGGCATCACCATCGTTCCCGAGATCGAGATGCCGGGACACGCCACCGCCGCCATCGCCGCATACCCGCAGCTCGGCGCGACCGCGCACCCGCCGACCGTCGTGCCTTCCGACTGGGGCATCTACACCAACGTCTATAGCCTCGAGGACTCGACCTTCGCCTTCATGGAGGACGTGCTGACCGAGGTGATGGCGCTCTTTCCGGGCACGTACATCCACGTGGGCGGCGACGAGGTGGAGCGCGAGCAGTGGCGCGAGTCGCCGCGCGCGCGCCAGCGGTTGGCCGAGCTCGGCATCGACGACGCCAAGGCGCAGGCGTACTTCACGCAGCGCATCGGGCGCTTCCTGCAGAGCAGGGGCCGGCGGCTCGTGGGCTGGGACGAGATCCTGGAGCCGGGCCTCGCGCTGGGCGCGGTGGTCATGTCCTGGCGCGGAATCGACGGTGCGGTCGCGGCAGCCGCGAAGGGACACGACACGGTGCTCGCCGCGCACCCGACGCTCTACTTCGACAACCGGCAAAGCGCCTCGCCCATGGAGCCGCCCGGGCGCGGGCGCGTTGTGACGCTCCAGGACGTGTATGCATTCGAGCCCATGCCGCCGGCGATCGCCGGCGATGCCGTGAGCCATGTTCTCGGCGTGCAGGCGAACGTGTGGACGGAGCACATCCGCACGGAAGATCGCGTGGCGTGGATGGCCTTTCCGCGGGCGGCCGCCGTGGCGGAGCTCGGCTGGTCGCAGCCGGCGAAGCGCGACTGGAACGACTTCCGCCGCCGGCTCGCGGCCCTGCAGCCCCGCTACCGCAGCGTGGGCCTTGCCGCGGCGCACCCATTCCCCGAGCGCACGCCCACGACCGCGCGCGTGAGCCAGGAGATGCGCTTGTGCAGCGAGGACATCGCGCTGTCGCTCGAGGATGACGCCCCGCTCGACGGCAAGCGGGCGGTTTTCCTGCTCGACGTGCAGAATCCATGCTGGATCTACCCCCAGGCGCCGCTGGAGCATGCCCAAGGCCTGGTGGCCACGGTGGGGCAGGTCCCCTTCAATTTCCAGATCGGCGAGGCCGTGAAGAAGATCCACTTCCCGCAACCGACCACCCCCGAAGGCGAGCTCGAGGTGCGCCTCGACAGCTGCGAGGGCGAGCTGGTGGCGCGGCTGCCGCTCGCCCCGGCCATCGGCAACCAAGGCGTGACGACGCTCCCCCGGGCGCCCATCGCATCGCGTCCCGGGCGCCACGACCTGTGCCTGCGGTTCGCACAGCCGAAGCTGGATCCGATGTGGGCGATCGACAGCCTGCGCATCGAGGCGGCGCCATGACGAAGAGCCTGCTGCTCGCCGCGCCGCTCGCCGGCTGGGCCCTGCCGCTGGTCGAGGTGCCGGATCCCGTATTCGCCGAGCGCATGGCGGGCGACGGTGTGGCGATCGACCCCACCGGCAGCGTGCTGCACGCGCCGTGCGACGGCGAGATCCTCGACATGAAGGGCGCGCAGCACGCGGTGACGCTGCGCAGCCCGCTCGGCATCGATGTGCTCATGCACATCGGCATCGACACCGTGAAGCTCGGCGGCGCCGGATTCGTGCCGCTGGAGGCCGTGGGCGCGAAGGTGGAGCAGGGGCAACCGCTGCTGCGCTTCGACCTCGAGCACCTCGCGCGCCGCGCGCCAAGCCTCGTCACGCCGATCGTGCTCGCCTCGCCGGGAACGATCCTCACGCGCACCATCCATCGCGCCGTGCGCGTGGGCGACGTGCTGATGGAGATCCTCGAAGGCGAAGCCCAGGGCGCCTCGGGCGAGGCATTCACCGAGGAGACGCGGCGCGAGTTCAGCGTGCCTTTCGAGCACGGCCTGCACGTGCGCCCCGGCGCGCTGATCGCCGCGGCGCTCAAGCCCTTCTCGTCCCAGGTCACCATCCTCTTTCGCGGCCGCTCGGCCAACGCGCGCAGCACCGTGGGCATGATGTCGCTCGGCGTGCGCTGTGGCGATAGCGTCGAGGTGCAGGCGGTCGGCAGCGACGGCGAGCGCGCCATCGAGGCGCTGGAAGCGCTGCTTGCGCCCGCGCCGCGCGCCCGTGCGAGCCGCCCCGCGACGAAGGCGTCCGGCCACCGCCGCATCGAAGCGGCGATCGCGAGCCGCGGCTTGGCCGTCGGCCGAGCGGTGCAGTGGACGCGCACCGAGATCGCGGTGGCCGAGCGCGGCGATGGCGAGCAGGGAGAGGCTTCGGCCCTCGACCGCGCGCTCGCCACGCTTCGCTCGCACCTCGAGTCGCTGCAGTCGCAGGCGCAGGGCGAGCGCAAGGCGCTGCTCGCGGCGCACGCGGAGCTCGCCGAGGATCCGGATCTGCGCAGCCGCGCGGGCGAATGGCTGCGGCGCGGCAAGAGCGCGGCGTTCGCGTGGCGCCAGGCGACGCGCGCCGTGGCCGACGGGCTCGCGGCCCTCGACGATCCCCGCATGCGCGAGCGCGCGGCGGACCTGCGCGACCTCGAGAACCAGGTGCTGCGCGTGCTCGCGGGCAAGCCGCCCTCCTCGACGCGCGAGTTCGAGCCGGGCTCGATCCTGCTAGCCGACGACGTGTTGCCCTCGCAGATCATCTCGCTCGACACCGAACGCGTGGTGGGCGTCTGTACCGCGCGCGGCGGGCCCACCTCGCACGTGGCGATCCTCGCCTCGGCCACGGGGCTGCCGATGCTGGTCGCCGGAGGCGCTTCGGTGCTCGACATCGCCGAGGGCACGCAGGTCGTGCTGGACGCGGAGCACGGCTGGCTCGATGTGGAACCGCCGCCGGCGGATCTCGCCGCTGCAAAGCAGGCGATGGACGAGCGCAACGACGAGCGCACCGCCGACCTCGCGGCAGCGGGGCGCCCATCGGTTACGCGCGACGGCGTCGCGATCTCGGTGCTGGCGAACCTGGGCTCGCTCGCCGACGCGCACCTCGCGATGCAGCGTGGCGCCGGTGGATGCGGGCTGCTGCGCACCGAATTCCTCTACATGGATCGCCGCGAGCCGCCCGACGAGGATGAGCAGGCGGCCGAATACCAGCGCATCGCGGCCGCGCTGGGCGGCAAGACGCTTTCGATCCGTACCATGGACGTGGGAGGCGACAAACCGATCCCGTACCTCACGCTCCCGCGCGAGGACAACCCCGCGCTCGGCATGCGCGGGCTGCGCTCGAGCCTGTGGCAGCCGGAGCTCCTGCGCTCCCAGGTCCGGGCGATCCTGCGTGTGCAGCCGGCGGGACAGTGCAAGGTGCTGTTGCCGATGGTGACGGACACCGAGGACCTGAAGGCCGTGCGCGCGATCATCGACGAATGCGCGCAATCCCTCGGCGTGCCGGCGCCGGCCGTGGGCGCGATGGTCGAGACGCCGTCCTCGGCCCTGCTCGCCGAGCAGCTCGCGCCGCTCTGCGACTTCCTTTCCATCGGCACCAACGATCTGTCGCAGTACGCGCTCGCCATCGACCGCGGCCATCCCGAGCTCGCGCGGCGCCTGGACGCGCTGCATCCGGCGGTGCTGCGCCTCATCGCGCTGGTGGCGGAGGCGGGGCGCGAACACGGCAAGAGCGTCTCGCTGTGCGGCGCGCTGGGAAGCGACGTGGACGCGCTGCCGATCCTCGTCGGCCTGGGCATCCACGAGGTATCGGCGACACCCGCGGCGATCCCGCGGCTCAAGCGAACGGTGCGCAACCTCGACGCGCGGGAATGCCGCGATCTCGCGCGCCAGGCGCTGGAACAGTCGAGCGCCGCCGAAGTCCGCGAGCTCGCGCTCTACGCGCGCTCGCGGGCCCGCGCCGCATCGACCTCGGAAGAGGAGACCACCTCCGGAGGCTGGCCATGAAACGACTGCTCGAATCGACCCAGAAGCTGGGCGGCGCGCTGATGCTGCCCATCGCGGTACTGCCGGTGGCGGGACTCCTCCTGCGGCTGGGCCAGCCCGACCTGCTGAACCTCGCGCCGGTCGCGGCCGCGGGCGACGCGATCTTCTCCAACCTGGGCCTGCTCTTCGCGATCGGCGTGGCCGTGGGCCTCGCACGCGAGAACCACGGCGCCGCGGGCCTCGCGGGCGTCGTGGGCTTCTTCGTCGCGACCAAAGGCGCCGAGGTGCTGCTGGGCCTGCCGCCCGCCGATGCGGCGAAGCAGATCGGAAAGCTCTCGGTGCCCATCGGCATCATCTCGGGGCTCATCGCCGGCACGCTCTACAACCGCTACAGCAACATCAAGCTGCCTTCCTACCTCGCGTTCTTCGGCGGCCGCCGCTTCGTGCCGATCGCCGCGGGCGGCGCGGGACTCGCGCTCGCATTCGTGTTCGGCCTGGGCTGGCCGGCGGTGGAGGCCGGGATGGACGGGCTCTCGCGCGGCGTGATC
>Ga0136846_1227935_pt1 | contig 12205 bp, 12 predicted proteins | sample HopSoiMetagenom2_FD_96841 | JGI IMG/M metagenome (GOLD analysis project Ga0136846, IMG submission 96841) | Grasslands soil microbial communities from Hopland, California, USA - 2 Assembly 2016 (version 4) | ecosystem: Environmental > Terrestrial > Soil > Grasslands | place: USA: Hopland...
CGCTGCTTGGTGCGGAAGTAGTAGTGCACCAATGCGTGGTTGACCCCCGCTTCCCGGGCGATCTCTGCCATGCGCGCGCCCGCGGTCCCGCGCCGCGTGAAGACGACGTGTGCGGCGTCGAGAATCCTGGTCTCGCTGTCCGCGTCGAGCGGTGGGGCCGGTGTTCCGCGGTGTTGAGCCATTTGTTTAACTGTATTGTTAAACCGAACAGACAATAAGCGCTCCGACCAAAGGGCGCAAGGAAAGCGTGCTTCCCCCCGCGCCCCGCCTTCCTTTCGCCGCGTGGCGGTCAGACGATCTCGACCAGCTCCAGATCGAACGTCAGCGCTTCACCGGCCAGCGGATGATTGGCGTCGAGCATCACCGAGCCTTCATCCATGTCCCGCACGGTGACGATCACCGATTCGGGCCCCTGCTCCATGCGCAGCCGGCTCCCGACCTCGAGCTCGAGGTCCGTCGGCAGCTCGCTGCGCGGTACGCGCAATGTCAGCTCGTCGCGGCGATCGCCGTAGGCCTCGGCGGCCGGGATCGTCACCCGCTTCGTCTCTCCGACCGACATCCCGTCGACGGCGTCGTCGAACCCCTGGATCACCGCCCCCTCCCCGAGCGTGAAGGTCAGCGGATCCGTACCGCGTGAGCTGTCGAACTGCTCGCCGTTCTCCAGCGTGCCGGTGTAGTGCACCCGAACGGTGTCCCCTCGCTTTGCGCTCGCCATCTCTGCTCCGGTGAGAGTGGTGTCCCCAAAAATGCCCCGTGCGCCGCGTGGAGTGTGCCAGCCCCGAATGCCGACCTCGCCAGGAAGCAGAAGTCTGCCCGAACCGTCCTCTCTGGTGACGAGCGCGAGTGCGAACACGCCGGCGTTCGCGCGCGCTCAACTCCCGTCTCGGTGGGCACTTAGAGGATCCGGCCGCGCACGGCGCCGAAGATGCACTGCAGAGTCGGGAATCGCGCGGCTGCGGACGCTCGCGCTGCGGACTTCCTTTCCTCAGGAGACAGAGAGATGCGAATTCCTCTGAATCGTATGGCTGGCTTCGCGGTGGCAGCGCTCTTCCTTGCTTCGGCCCCGCCGGCACAGGCGCAGGGCAAGGGACACGGCAAAGGGCACGACAAGCACGAGCAGGCGCAGGTCCGTCGCGACGACCACGACCGGGACCACGAGCGCGACCCGCGCTACGAGAATCGGAGCGGCCACGACTACCGCTACGACCAGGGCCGCCAGTCGATCCCGCCCGGCCTTGCGAAGAAGCCAGGCGGGATGCCGCCCGGCCAGTACAGGAAGCTCTACGACACCGGTCAGGGCGCGTACGTACTGAGCGACGTTCTGGGGCGCCACGGGTATCACGTCCTGCGCACCGCCGATGCCGGCGACTCGCGCTACGTGTACTACCGTGACCGGAGCGGCAACCTCCATCGCGCGATCGTTTCTCCTGGTGCTGATCGGCTGCGCTTCTCGAGCGTACCGAACTCCCTCCTCAACGAGGTCATCGCCAGGCTGTACTAGCCACCCACAGCAGCACCGCAGACCGAGCATCGCGTCCCGGTGAGCCGGCCGGGACCCGATGCATCGAGCTTCAAGATGATTCGTTCCCCTGACAAATCGATCACGGCCAGCGACGAGGACTCGCTCGTCCTGCTCGAGGCATTGCTCGCCAGTGCTCCCGTCGGCATCGCGTTTCTCGACGGCAATCTCTGTGTCGTGCGCATCAACGAGGCACTCGCTCGCACCGTCGGGTGCACGGTGGAGGAGTGCACAGGGAAGTCGGCGCGCGAGCTCTCGCCCCCCGCACTGTGGCCGATGATCGAGCCCGCGTTGCGTCGCGTCGCCGAGCGCGGGGAGGCGATCCACGACTACGAGTTCTCCGGCCGGCAGGTGGGACGCGACGATCTGCGGCACTGGATCGCCAGCGTCTTCCCCGTCCGTGCGCGAGGCGAGCGGCTCTACGGCGTAGGCGCGGTAGTTCGCGACGTCACGGGACGCGTCCGCGGCGCCGAACGTGAGCGCGCCCAGGCGCGCCGCCGCGAGCAGTCGTACGCGCTCGCCGACGCGCTCGTCGGCGCGGTGACGACGCGCGAGGTCATCGCCGCCGTCGTCGAGCACGGCGGCGCTGCGATGCATGCCGACGGCTGCGTCGTCGCCCTCAAGTCGCCCGACGGACAGTCTCTCGAGCTCCTCGGCACCCACGGGATGCCGAGCGACGTCGCCGCCGAGTGGAAGCGATACGCGATCGGCGCTCCGACTCCGTTGTCGTACGTCGCGCGCACTGGCGAGCCGCTCTTCTTGGAGAGCGCCGGCCAGTGGCACGCCCACTTCCCCGCGCTCGCCCGTCTCGCGGGCGACGTCGGTCACTCGGCGAACGCCGTGGTGCCGCTCGCCATCGGCGGGCAGCCGATCGGCGCGCTCGGTCTCGCCTTCGAGCGGGAGCGCCACTTCTCCGACGACGAACGCGCCTTCGCGCTCATCCTCGCGCGACAGTGCTCACTCGCCCTCGAGCGCGCACGCCTGCTCGAGGCGGAGCGGACGGCGCGCAGCGAAGCCGACGTGGCCAACGAGGTGAAGACGCAGTTCCTCGCCACCATGAGCCACGAGCTGCGCACCCCGCTCAACGCGATCGGCGGCTACGCCGAGCTGCTCGAGATGGGCATCCACGGCCCCGTCACCGACGCGCAGCGCGACGTGCTCGCGCGGATCCAGCGCAGCCAGCATCACCTGCTGAGCCTCATCAACAACGTGCTGAATCTCGTGAAGCTCGACACGCACCACGTCCGCTTCGACATCGAGCCCGTGTCGATCCAGACGGTGCTCGAGTTCGTGTCGGAGACGACGGGGCCGCTGCTGCACGTGAAGCGGATGCGCTTCGAGACACGCGGCTGCACGCCGGATCTCGTCGTCCACGCCGACGTCGAGAAGCTGCGGCAGATCCTCATCAACCTGCTCTCCAACGCGATCAAGTTCACCGAGGAGGGCGGCGCGATCGCCATCGAGTGCCAGGGCAACGCACACGAGGTGCTGCTCCGCGTCGAGGACACGGGCATCGGCATCGCCGCCGATCAGCAGGACAAGATCTTCGAGCCCTTCGTGCAGGTCGACCGGCGACTCAACCGGCCCATGGAAGGCACGGGGCTGGGACTCGCCATCAGCCGCGAGCTCGCGCGCGGGATGGGCGGCGAGCTCACGGTGGAGAGCCGGCCCGGACTCGGCTCAACCTTCACGCTCTCCCTGCCGCGCGCCGTGGAATCAGACACCGCCGCTGTCTGACCATTTGGTGCGAAGGGGTCAGCGCGCCTGCGACGCCGCCCAGCTTCGCGGCGCCTGACGGCAGACCGGCACGCGCATCGGCTGGCCGGTGCTCGGGTCGGTCGGCGGCACACGCCGGGTCCGCGACACCTTTTGTGGATCTTCCGACGCCTGATACGCGAACATCGCGACCAGCGTCGCGTTCCGCTTCACGTTGTCGAAGTCGATCTTGTCGTACGTATCGCGGTTCGTGTGCCAGGTGTAGTCACCGTACGACCAGTCGGACGACGTGAGGAAGAAGGCGGGCGCGTTCTGACAATCGAAGACGTCGCTGTCGGTGCTCTCGTTGTGCGCCACACCCGGCATCATCAGCACGATGTTCCGCGTGAGGTCTGCCGGCATGCGGGACATCCAGCGCGCCAGCGCCGGCGCCGCGTCCACGAAGCCGTTCGTCTGCACGGAGTCGACCTCGCCAGTCCCGTTGTCCTGGTTGAACAGCGCCTGCAACCCGGCGAGAACGTCCGGATGGTCCGCGGTGAACGCCCCCGAACCGATCTCGCCGATCTCCTCGCCACTCCAGTGGCCCACGAGGATCGTGCGCTTCGGATGCGGATACACCTGCTTCAGGATGCGCATCGCCTCGAGCATCGTGATCGTGCCGGTGCCGTTGTCCGTGGCGCCACTCCCCGAGTCCCACGAGTCGAGATGCGCCGAGAGCATCACGTACTCGTTCGGCTTCTCGCTCCCCTCGATGCGCGCGATCGTGTTGAACACCGGCGACTCGCGTGGCGCGAGTCGCGCGTCGGCCGTCGCATGCGCGCGCGGGTGCTGCCCGTTCTCGGCGAGCCGGGCGAGCAGTGAGTAGTCCTCGCAGGCAACGTCGAACGAGGGGACGCCATTCGCCCGTGCCGCCTGGATCTTGTCCACCCCCCAGCCGCGCGACCACGCATTGGACAGCACGCCCGCTGCGCCGGCACGCTCGAGCAGCGCCGGCAGCGCGCGGCCATTCACGTGCGCCGCGGTGGCCCGCGCGTTCCATTCGGCCGTCACGCTGTCGCGCAGGGCGGCCGCGTGACGGTACGTCGCCGAATCGGCCCAATAGCGAAGGTCCGAATCGGGACGGCAGGTCGGCTGTGGCATGCTGGCCAGCACGAACTTGCCCTTCACGCTCGGCAGCCAGCGCGCGAAGCCGGCGCTGTCGGTGAATTCGGACAGCCGCGGCAGGGCCACGACGTCGGCCGTGATGCCGCCGGCCGGCGTCGGTGCGCTCCAGGCGAGCATCGTCGCCTCCAGGTCGCGCGCCCGCGGGGAGACGAGCCGCAACCCACTCGAGCCGCGCGTCCAGTCGCGCCAGGTCCCGTACTGTTCGTTCTTCGCGGGCACTCCCCATGCCGAGTACGTGCGGACGAGCCAGTCGTTGGCCGCCCGGTTCGCCGGCGACCCGGTGAGGCGCGGGCCGATGGAGTCCATGAGCACCTGCGCGAGCTTCGCGGCCTGCGAGCGGCGCATGCCCTCGTCGTAGATGCGCTGGACGATCGGGTCGCCGGTCGGATTGTCCTGGGCAAAGGCGCCCGCGGGGACCGGGAGCAGGAGCGTCGCGGCGAGAAGAAGTCGTTTCATCCTGGAAAGTGAACACTTTCGACCGGATGATGGCAGAGCACCGGTGGTCCCGGCCGGCCGTGATTCGTGTGATACTTCTGCATCCCAGCATTCCACGCCAATCGTCCATGCACAGACTCCGTCCTCTGTTCCTCGCCGCGGCGCTCAGTGGCTGCGCCACCGCCGGAACCGTCGGTACCGCCGCCACGCCTGGTGGCGAGCTGCCGCGCACGCATCGCGCGACGCCCACGACGGGAGCGATCACGCCGACGGACCTGATGTCGCGGCTGTACGTCTTCGCCGACGACTCCATGCTCGGCCGCGAAGCGACGACGCGCGGCAATGTCATGGGCACCGACTACGTCGCACGCGAGATGGCGCGCATGGGACTTCGCCCCGGCGGAGAGAACGGCACCTTCTTCCAGACGGTGCCGATCTTCATCGGCACCTTCGACACGACGCGCACGCTGCGCGTGGACAGTGCGACGCTCGCCTACGGACGCGACTTCCTTCCCTTCCACACGGTGAATGGCGGGGGCAGGCTTCCGATCGGCACGGGCACGCGGTCGCTCGAGGGCGCGCGCGTCGTCTACGGCGGGTTGCTCGGCAGCGGGAATCTCGTCGCGCCGGCCCAGGCGGAGGGCAAGGTGATCGTGTTCACCGTGCCCATGTCGCAGACGACCGGGCGACGCGACTGGCGGTTCCCCGCCTTCGGACCACTCACCCAGTACGCCGGCGCAGCCGGATTCGCCGTCGCCGCCCTCGACGTCGTCCCGCGCGCGACCGCCGGCCGGCTGCATGGCCCGCAGGTGCACATCAAGGCGGAGAACACCCTCGACACCCCGACGCCGCTCTCACTCCTCGTCACTCCCGAGGCCGCGCAGAAGCTGCTCGGCGTCTCCTCGCTCGACGGGCTCACCGTAGGGCAGGAGGGGCGCACCATCGCGGGGAACGTCGAGTTCGTCGACGCGCCGGCGCCCTTTCCGTCGCGCAACGTCATCGGCATTCTGCCCGGTAGCGATCCGGCGGTGCGCGGCCAGTACGTTGCGGTCGGCGCGCACAACGACCACGTCGGCCTCGCCCCCCGGGTGCTCGACCACGACTCCGTGCTCGCGTTCAATCAGGTGCTGCGTCGCCAGGGCGTGCAGGACACGGTGCGCGTTGCGACACCGGCGGAGGCGGTGCGCATCGCGGCGCTGCGCGACAGCCTGACGCGCGCGCACGGCGGCGCGCGTCCCGACTCCGTCAACAACGGAGCGGACGACGATGGCTCGGGTACGGTGGCGCTCCTCGAGATCGCCGAGGCATTTGCGTCGGCGTCCAGGGCGCCGCGCCGCTCCATGCTGTTCGTGTCGCACACCGGTGAGGAAAAGGGTCTGTGGGGATCGCAGTGGTTCACCGATCATCCCACGGTGCCTCGCGATTCGATCGTGGCGCAGCTCAACATGGACATGGTCGGCCGCGGCAAGCCGACCGACGCGATGGGTCGCGGGCCGAACAACATCCAGCTCATCGGCATGCGTCGTCTGTCCACCCAGCTCGGCGACCTGATCGACACCGTGAACGCGCACCGAACGCCGCACATGGACCTGGACCTGTCGTTCGACGCCAACGGACATCCGCTCAATCGGTATTGCCGTTCCGACCATTACATGTACGCGCGCTACGGTATCCCCATCACCTACTTCTCGCTCGGCTATCACACCGACTACCATCAGGTGACGGACGAACCGCAGTACATCGACTACGACCACATGGCGCGCGTCGCCTCCTTCGTGCACGATATCGCCGACGCGATCGCGAATCGCGACCAGCGACTCGTCGTGGACAAGCCGAAGCCGGACCCGCGGGGCGGTTGCCGCCAGTAGGTCGCGACCCGATACGATGGAACGACTCGTGCTAACGGTCTCGACGGACCCAGGAAGGAGTATCGCACTCGTGGATCCTCAATCCGCGCCCGGAGAAGCAGCGCCCGGTGTTCCGCCGGAGCAGGTGGAGGAGAGCTTCCGGCAGGCGCTTCTCCGCTCGCACCACTCGCGGGAATTCCTCGGCGAGGTGGAGGCAGCGGCGGCGCACTATTGTCGCGCGCTGCGGCTGCGTGGCGTAGCACCCGAACGCATGCTGATCGATGCGAAGCGCGTGATCGAGCAGGCGATCGATGGCGACAACGTCGTCCTCGCCGAACGCGCCGTCGAGAGTTGCATCCGCCACTACTATCGCGCGGACTGATGCACGGACTCGACCGGATTGTCCGTGCACGGCTTGCCGTCGTTCTGCTCGCCGCGCTGGCGTGCTCGCGCACCCCTCCACCGCCTCCCCCCGCGCCCGCACCGGTGGTCGAGGCGCCCGCGCCCGCACCGCCGAAGCCAAAGCGGCCTCCACCCCCGGCGCGGTCGATCGCGACGATCGTCGATACGCTCTTCATGCTCACGAACCGGGAGCGCACGCGCGCCAATCTCACGCCGCTGCGGCGCAGCGCGGAGCTCTCCCGTGCGGCGGAGCTGCAGGCGGAGCAGATGGCAACCGCGGAGAAGCTGGCCCACGAAGTCTCCGGCGCTCGGTATCCCACCCTCGCGTCACGGCTGAAGCTGGTCGGCTATCCGTTTCGCTCGAGCGGCGAGAATCTCGCCGAGGGCTATACGAGCGGCGCCGCGCTCATGGCGAGCTGGATGACGAGCCCCGCGCATCGCGCGAACATCCTGTCGGCGAAGTACACCGAGACTGGAGTCGGGATGGCACGCTCGAAGAGCGGGCGCGTCTACAGCGTGCAGGTGTTCGGGCGGCCGCGCTGAGCGCGGCCGCACGCATCACACTTCTGTAGCCTCGCCACGTGCGAGCAGAAGCAGCCGCCGTCCGAGCAGTACGTGCACGCCCAGCAGCGCCAGGAACACGCCACCCACGCTGAGCCACGTGATGAAGCGCAGGGTGCCGTCCATCCCCGAGTCCGCTGCGGGCCGCGTGCCGAAGAGAACGAGCAGATAGAGCGCGGCAATGCCCGCGCATGCGGCAAAGGCCCCGAGTCCGGCGAGCCTGGCGATCCGTGGTGGCATTCGTACCTCTCGTTGAGGGTCGATCGGCGACGGGCGCATCGTAGTCCCCGTCACGGATCACTCGCAAGGTCAGGTCCCGACGAGCAGCTCGACGCCGGCGCTCGTCACCCGATGCGACACGAGCGGCAGGGGCGGGTCCGCTTCGTCGGCGATCGAAATCGCCGCGCGCAGCGCATTGCGGCCCGCCTCCACGCCGGCGCGGTCGTGCGCGAAGATCGTCGCCAGCGGCTCCCCCTGCTCCACCCAGTCGCCCGGGCGCGCCGTGATGACGAAGCCGACCGACAGATCGAGCTTGTCCTCCATCGTCGTGCGTCCCCCGCCCAGCGCGGACACGCCGCGGCCCACGGCGCGCGGCTCGACGCGCGCGATGAAGCCGCGCCGCGTCGCCGCGAACAGCTCCACCTCCGCCGCCTGCGGGAGCAACGCCGGATCATCCACGACTGCGGGGTTCCCCCCCTGCGACTCGATGATCTTCTGGAAGTGCTCCGCCGCGCGCCCCGTGCCGATGGCGATCTCCATCATCCGCCGCGCGGCATCGTGGTCCTCCGCCATCTCGGCGAGCACCAGCATTTCCGCACCCAGCGCATACGTCACCGACATGAGGTCGGACGGCCCCTCTCCGCGCAGCGCGGCGATCGACTCCTCGATCTCGAGCGCGTTGCCGCACGCGCGGCCGAGCGGCCGGTCCATCGCGGTGAGCAGCGCAACGACGGGACATCCATGCTCGGCGCCGATGTCGATCATCGTGCTCGCGAGCTCCAGCTCGCGCTCGCGGTCGGGCAGGAACGCGCCCGATCCGCGCTTCACGTCGAGCACCAGTCCGGAGAGCCCCTCCGCGAGCTTCTTGCTCATGATGCTCGCGGCGATGAGCTGGATCGACTCGACCGTGCCGGTGGCGTCGCGGAGCGCGTACATCTTCCGGTCGGCGGGCGCGATCTCGTCGGTCTGCGCGATCAGCGCGCAGCCCAGCTGCTCCAGCTGCGACCGCGCCTGGACGAGTGTGAGCGCGGTCTCGAAGCCGGGGATCGATTCCAGCTTGTCGAGGGTGCCGCCCGTGTGTCCCAGCCCGCGCCCCGACATCATCGGCACCACGACGCCGAGCGACGAGATGAGCGGCGCGAGGACGATCGACACCTTGTCCCCGACCCCACCCGTCGAGTGCTTGTCGATGCGCGGCTTGCCGAGGTGCGACAGATCGAGCGTCTCTCCGCTGCGCAGCATCGCCTCGGTGAGCGCGAACGTCTCGTCGCCGTCGAGCCCCTTGAGGAAGCACGCCATCAGGAACGCGGCCATCTGGTAGTCGGGCACGTGGCCGGTGGCGTAGGCGTTGGCGAGCGCGCGGAACTCGCCCGCGTCGATCCGCCCCCCGTCCCGCTTCCGCTCGATCAGGCGAAGCGCGAGCATTGACCGGTCTGTGGGGTAGTCATAGCATCACCGGCCGTTCGCGTCCGCTTCCCGTCCCGCGGCGCACGCACCGGCGCACCGACCGAAGGCCGGCTCACCTGCATCCCGGAGTCTCCTGCATGCTCGTCTCCCTCACGTTGCTGCGTCGCCTGATCGTGCCGGCCGCCCTGGTCGCGGCCGCGGTGCGGCCCGCTCCCGCTGCAGCGCAGACGGCGGCCGACCACATCGCGATGGGCGACCGTGACCACGCGGCGATGAATGCCCCGAGCGCGCTGCACCATTACGAGGAAGCCGTCAAGCTCGAGCCGAAGTCGTACGACGCACTCTGGAAGGCGGCGCGCGAGGCCGTCGATGCGGGCGAGTACGCGCCGCCCGCGGAGCGCGACGCCGACTACACGCTCGCGGAACAATACGCGCGGCGCGCCGTCGAGGCGAACCCCGGCGAGGCCGAGGGACATTTCCATCTCGCGCGCGCGCTCGGGCGCAGGGCGCTCTCGCTCGGCAAGCGCGATCGGGTCAAGTACGCGGGCGACGTGCGGACGCACGCGCTCGAGGCGCTGAAGTTCAATCCGAAGCATCCGGGCGCGCTGCACGTCATGGGGATGTGGAACTACAACGTCATGTCGTTGAGCGGCATGACGCGCTTCATGGCGAAGACCTTCCTCGGCGGGAAGGTGTTCGATTCCGCGAACTGGAATGACGCGCAGCGCTACATGGAGGAGTCCGTCGCCGTAGACCCCGGCCGGCTAGTCCACCATCTCGATCTGGCGCGCGTGTACGTCGCGCGCGGCGACAAGACGAAGGCCGCCGAGCAGTACGAGCTCGTGATCAAGGGCACACCCACCGAGTACAACGACAAGCACTACAAGACCGAAGCGGAGGCCGAGCTGCGCGGCCTCCGCTGAGCCCCGGTCACGCCGTCGCTTCGCGTTCCAGCTCGCGTTGCAGCGAGCGGTCCGCCGCCCGCTTGGCGCGGCGGCGTCGCAGGGCCGTCTTCGCCGACTGAAGCTCGTCCCGCAGCTCGGCCCACGCGTCGCGGCTGCGCCGGCTCGTGGTGCGTCCGATGCGTCTGGCCCGTCCGCGCAGCGCCGCCCTCGTCTCCTCGCCGCTCTGCGGCGCCGTCAGGAGGGCGGCTCCCGCGCCCAGGGCCAGGCCGAGCGCGAGCCCTGCGCCGAAGATCGCGACCTGCTGCCAGTCGGTCTCGTGATAGTCCCCCTCGTCCGAGACGCTACTGACCGGCGCGGCGGTCATGCTGCGGGTGGGTGACGGCGCCGGGGCGCCAGGCCGCCGGGCGGAACCACGATTGCGAGTAGCGGGTCCAGCGTAGGACATGGGAAGGTATGGTGGAGGTCGTTGAGTGGTTTGGAATTTGCGTCGAAGAGGGCTAGTTGGTGATATACGTTACTTTTGCTCTTCAGTCGGCTGGTTCCCCGGTGCTGAGGACTGGATCGTCGTGCCGGGCGCCGGAGCGCCGCCACTCTCCCGCGGTCTCCTCGACGCGATCAAAGCTCACGTGCAAGCGGTGAGGCCATTCATGGCTACAAATGGAAAGACCGTCCTGCTCGTCGAGGACAATGAGGATAACCGCATCGTCTATTCCACGATCCTGCGGCACTTCGGCTACGAAGTGTCGGAGGCGTTGAACGGTGAGGAGGGGATCGCCAAGGCGCGTGCCGAGCGGCCCGACCTGATCCTCATGGACATCTCGATCCCGATCATCGACGGCTGGGAGGCCACCCAGGTCCTCAAGCACGATCCCGTGACCCGGGACATCCCGATCATCGCCCTCACCGCCCACGCACTCGCCTCCGACCGCGAGAAGGCGATGGAGGTCGGCTGCGACGGGTATCTCGCCAAGCCCTGCGAGCCACGCGCGGTGGTCGCGGAGGTCCAGCGGTTCCTCGGGAAGGACGCCACCCAGAATGCCAGCTGAGGAGACTCGCCCGGCCGGTGCGCTCCCGGACGCCCAGGAGCGGCCCGAGTCCCAGTCGCGCATCCTCGTCGTCGATGACCACGAGGACAACATCGAGGTCCTGAAGGTCCGGCTCGAGAGCTGGGGATATCGCACCGATGCGGTACACGACGGCGCGGCGGCGCTGCAATACATCCAGAAGGATCCCCCCGACCTGATCCTGCTCGACGTGATGATGCCCGAGATCAGCGGCATCGAGGTCGCGCAACGCGTCAAGGCGAACCGCTCGCTGCCCTTCATCCCGATCATCATGCAGACCGCGCTCGACTCCACCGAGGCCAAGGTGGAAGGGCTCGAGGCGGGCGCCGACGACTACATCACCAAGCCGATCGACTTCGCCGAGCTGAAGGCGCGAGTGCGGTCGATGCTGCGCATCAAGCGCCTCCAGGAAGCGCTGGAGGAGCGCGAGCGCGAGCTCCTCGAGGTCAACGAACGGCTGCGCCACATGTCGCAGACGGACGGCCTCACGGGGCTCGACAACCGCCGCAATCTGAACGACCGGCTCGAGGAGATGTTCCAGCACGCCCAGCGGCTCAGTGAGCCCTTCTCGTGCGTGATGTGCGACCTGGACCACTTCAAGAGCGTCAACGACACCTACGGACATCAGGCGGGCGACGAGGTGCTCAAGCAGCTCTCGACCATCCTCAAGGAGGAGGCGCGCGAGATCGACCGCGTCGGTCGCTACGGGGGCGAGGAGTTCATGCTCCTGCTCCCCGGCACCGTCCTCGACTCCGCGGTGACCTTCGCCGAAAGGGTGCGCAAACACATCGAGGGGCATACATTCTCCTTCCCCGGTGGTACGCTGCGCCGCACGGCCAGCTTCGGCGTCTCCGGCTGGCCGCATCCGAAGATTCGGGAGTGCGACTCGCTGGTCCGTGCAGCCGACGACGCGCTGTACGTCGCGAAGGAGTTGGGACGCAATCGCGTCGTCCGCTTCGACGGCCC
>Ga0136846_1226189_pt1 | contig 12204 bp, 17 predicted proteins | sample HopSoiMetagenom2_FD_96841 | JGI IMG/M metagenome (GOLD analysis project Ga0136846, IMG submission 96841) | Grasslands soil microbial communities from Hopland, California, USA - 2 Assembly 2016 (version 4) | ecosystem: Environmental > Terrestrial > Soil > Grasslands | place: USA: Hopland...
GAGAAGCTCGGCACGAACGGCGGGAGGTCGGGCGGGGTGTTCGGGTGACGGAGATCTTGCGCGCGCACCGCCGACGGCGAATCGGGCTGGACACGCTCTGCGTCGAGCCAGGCCTTCGTCGCGTCGGCCTGCTGGCCTGTCAAGACGAGCGCCAGCCCGAGCTCGAGCCGGACCAGGCCGCTCCGGGGATAGCGCTCGGCGAGGATCCGCAGCCTCCTCACCGTGCCGGCCGGCCAGGCCCGCAGCGCCTCCTGAACGGCCCGGGCGATCTCGGGCCGTGCCGTCGGATCGGCGGCGTAGGGCGGCGGCTTGCTCGTTTGCTCGGCGACGTCGGTTCGGGTCGCAAGGGTGACGCCCACCGCGGTACCCGCGGCGGCCAGAGCAAGGAGTGCCACGATCAGCCGGACCCGGACGGAGGCACTCATCGCTTTCGACGCTAGCTCACGGAGCAAAGCTATATTTCCTATAGCGATGGCGACGTACCGCGAGCTGCTCCAACAGGTCCGCTCCGAGATTTCGGAGCTGGACGCCACGGAAGCGCGCGAGCTCATAGACTCCGGCGGCCCAGTGGTCCTCGACGTCCGGGAGCAGAACGAGTGGGACGAGGGTCACATCCCGGGTGCCGTCCATGTTCCGCGGGGGCACCTGGAGTCGCGCGTCGAACGCGCAGCTCCCGACCACTCGCGTCCCGTCCTCGTCTACTGCTCCGTCGGCAACCGTTCAGCCTTCGCGGCCAAGACGCTCGCCGAGCTCGGCTACGACGACGTCGTCTCACTCTCGGGCGGCTTCACCGACTGGAAGCGCAACGGCTTTCCCGTGCAGCTTCAGGCGGGGCTGAACGCGCCGCGACGTGCCCGTTACAGCCGGCACCTGCTGATCCCGGAGGTCGGCGAGGAAGGCCAGCTGAAGCTGCTCGATTCGAAGGTTCTGCTGGTCGGAGCCGGTGGCCTCGGCTCACCCGCCTCGCTCTATCTCGCTGCAGCGGGGGTCGGCCGGATCGGCATCGTCGACGCCGACGTCGTCGACGAGTCGAATCTGCAGCGACAGATCGTCCATTCGACGGAGTCGCTCGGAGAGCCGAAAGTGGAATCGGCGAAGCGCGCGATCGAGGCGTTGAATCCCGACGTCGAAGTCGTCGCGTACAAGGAGCGACTGACCTCCGAGAACATCGAGCGGATCCTCGCGGACGGCTGGGATGTGATCGTCGACGGCGCCGACAACTTCCCGACGCGCTACCTCGTCAACGACGCGTCGGTCTGGCACGACATCCCGGTGGTGCACGGGTCGATCTACCGCTTCGAGGGACAGGTCACTGTCTTCCAGCCGCACGTCGGGCCCTGCTATCGCTGCCTCTTCCCCACACCGCCGCCACCCGAGCTCGCGCCGTCGTGCGCCGAAGGCGGAGTGCTCGGCGTGCTTCCCGGCGTGATCGGATCACTGCAGGCGAGCGAGGCCCTCAAGCTCGCACTCGGCATCGGTGAGCCGCTGATCGGGCGCCTGCTGCTGTTCGACGCACTCTCGGCGGAGTTCAACGAAGTCAAGCTTCGCCGCGATCCGGATTGCCCGGTGTGCGGCGATCACCCGACGATCACGGAGTTCATCGACTACGTCGAGTTCTGCGCGGGAACCAGGGAGCGAGCATGACGAAAGTTCGCATTCCGCCGACCCTGCGCGAAGTGACCGGCGGCGAACGCGAGCTTCCGGCCGAAGGCGACACCGTCCGCGAGCTGCTCGAGGATCTGATGGGCCGTTTTCCTGCACTGCGCAGCCAGCTCGTCGAGGACGGCGACATCGCACCGTTCGTGAACGTCTACGTCGAAGGCGAGGACGTGCGCACGCTGGACGGACTGGAAACGGACGTGAGACCGGGCTCGACCGTGATCCTCCTCCCCGCGATGGCCGGTGGCTAGCGCGCGCGTAGCGCGGAACCTCCTCGACCTAGTCGGCAACACACCCCTCGTCGAGCTGAAGCGGGCCGGCGCGGTTCAGATCTACGCGAAGCTCGAAGGACAGAACCCGACCGGCTCGATCAAGGACCGCATCGCGAAGGCGATGATCGAGGCCGCCGAGGCGTCCGGCGAGCTCGAGCCCGGCCGCGAGCTGCTCGAGCCGACGAGCGGCAACACGGGAATCTCGCTCGCGCTCGTTGCGAAGCTCAAGGGCTATCCCCTGACCTGCGTGATGCCCGAGAACGCGACGGAGGAGCGCAAACGACTGCTGCGTCTCTTCGGTGCGAACATCGTCTACTCACCGGGTGCCGAAGGGTCGAACGGCGCCGTCCGGCTGGCGCTCGAGCTCGCCGAGCAGGCGCCGCGCTACTTCATGCCGTTCCAGTACGCGAATCCGGCCAACCCGCGCGCGCACTACGAAGGAACCGGAGCGGAGATCGCCGAGGCACTGGACCGCGTCGACGTCGTCGTCGCCGGCCTCGGCACGGGCGGGACACTGATGGGAACCGGCGAGCGCCTGCGCGAGACGTTTCCCGACATCGTCGTCGCCGCCGCCGAGCCGCTTCCGGGCGATCCCGTCATGGGCCTGCGCTCGCTCGACGATGGGTACGTCCCGCCGATCCTCGACGTCTCGAAGCTCGACCGCAAGGTGCTCGTCACGAATGAGGAATCGGTGCACGAGGTGCGCCGACTGCTCGACGAGGACGGCATCTTCGCCGGCGTGTCGGCAGGCGCCGTGGGGCACGTCGCGCGGAAGCTCGCGGACGAGCTCGACGAAGGCGTCGTCGTCGCAATCCTCGCCGATGCCGGCTGGAAGTACCTCTCCGCCGACTTCTGGGAAACCGACGACGTCGAGCAGGCGATGGAGCGAACGGTCTGGTGGTGATTCCCGCCGACGTGCGCGAAGCGCTCGTCGCGCACGCCGAGCGCGAGGTGCCGAACGAAGCTTGCGGTCTCGTCCTGCTCCGCGACGGCCAGGCGGAGCGCTACGAGCCGGGCCACAACGCCGCGTCGTCGCCGTACCGCTTCGAGCTGGAGTTCGACGATCCCGAGATCTGGTTTGCCGAGGACAAGGGCTACGAGCTCGCGGTTTTCCATTCACATATCTCGTCGCCCGCGCGGCCTTCGCGCACCGACGTCGAGAACATCGGGCTCTGGGCCGGCAAGCCCTACCTCGTGTACTCGATCAGGCACGACGACCTGGCCGCCTTCCGGATCGAAGACGGCCAGATCGAAGAGGTCCCGGTTACGCGGTGACCTTGAAGTGGCCCTTCATGCCTCTCGAGGCATGCGGGTCGCACTGATAGGTGTAGGTGCCGGGCTTGAGCTTGATCGTCCACGTCGTCTCACCCGTGAACGAGATGCCGGTCTTCTTGTTCAGACCGGGGCCTTTCAGATGGAAGTTGTGAATCGAGCCCTTGTCCTCAACCTTGATCCTGTAGGTGCCGGCCTTGATCGTCTTCAGGTCCTTGTTGCCCTTCTTGACCTCGATCGAGTAACCCGGGCCGACCTCACCCGTGAGACCACTCGACTTGGCCTGGACGGGAGAGACGAGCAGCGCAGCGGCAGCCGCGACGCTGAGTGTCAAAAGTAGTGATCGGAACATGAGAAAGCCCCCTCGCTTTTGTGTACTGGGCGTCAATACGCGAGGGGGCCTCGAAGCGGTTTTCAGAGGACCTAGGTGACCTTGAAGCTTCCCTTCATGATCGTGGCATGCGGGTCACAGATGTACTTGTAGGTGCCCTTCTTGAGCGTGACCGTCCACGTGAACGTCCCCTTGGGACCGACGCCCGTCTTCTTGTTCAGCCCGGGACCCGTGAGGTGGAAGTTGTGGATGTTCGAGAGATCCTTGATGACGATCTTGTACTTCCCGGCCTTGAGCGACGTGACCTTGGTCTTGCCCTTCTTGAGGGTGATCGTGAAGCCAGGGCCGTCGGTGCCGGTGAGGGTCGGCACGGCCGCGGAGGCCGAGGCGACGAACACGAGCGCAGCACCGAGCAGCGCGACGAGAGCGAGACGAGTGCGAAACATTCTTCTCCTTGTTGAGTAGTCCAGACCCCAGAACTTCTGTCGTGAAATGGTACCGGCCAATGCTCGGGTCAGGCGCGTTCTGCCGCCGACAGCCGCCACCGCGCCCGCCGCACGCGTGTCGATGGACGAGCTCGCTCGGTCTCCGCCCTAGTTCTCGGCGTCGAAGAGCTCGGCCTCGAGCGCGTCACGTTCCTGATCGTCGCGGTCCCGCTGCTCCCGCCGCTGCTCGAACGTCACCGCGAGCTTGAGGATGCGAGACCCCTCCACCTCGATGATGTCGAAGCGCATGCCGTCGTGCATGATCGTGTCGCCCTTTTCCGGCTGGCGGCCGAGCAGCCCGAAGACGAAGCCGGCCATCGTGTGGTAATCCTCCGCCGGCATCGACGTCTTGAAGCGCTCGTTGAAGTCGTCGATCGGAAACGTTCCCTCGATCATCACGGTGTCCTCGTCGATCTGCTCGATCGATTCGTCGGGAAGGTCGAACTCGTCCTCGATTTCGCCCACGATCTCCTCGAGCAGATCTTCGAGCGTGACGATTCCCTCCATGTCGCCGTACTCGTCGACGACCACGGCCATGTGCTGGTTCGCGCGGCGAAACTCGCCGAGCAGCGCGGCGAGATCCTTCGTCTCCGGCACGATGTGCGCCGGCCGGATGATGTCTTCGACCTTGACCTCGTGCATGCCCCGGTCGCGGAGCGCGCGGAACAGATCGCGGACGTGGAGGATGCCGACGACGTTGTCCAGCGTCTCGCGATAGACGGGATACCGCGTAAACGGCGAGTCCATCACCGCTTCAAGACATTGCTCGGGCGGTAGGTCGATCGACAGGGCGACCACCTCCGGCCGCGGCACCATCACGTCCTTGGCCTCCTTGTCCGCGAAGTCGAAGACCTTGTAGAGCATCTCCTGCTCCTGCTGCTCGATCTCGCCGTGCTCGGTCGACTGGGAGACGAGCATGCGCAGCTCGGCCTCCGAGTGCACGTCGTCGTCGGCGCCGGGCGGTTGCAATCCGAGCCAGCGCAGGACGATCTCGGTCGAGCGCTGCAGGAACCAGATCAGCGGCCGCATGACGATGAAGAAGCCGCGCACGGGTCCGACGACGAACAAGGCCGTCCCTTCGGAGTGGCCGAGCGCGATCCCCTTCGGGACGAGCTCGCCGATCACGACGTGCAGAAAGGTCAGCAAGAGATACGCGAGCACGACCGCGAGCACGGTCGCGAGAAAGTCGTCGAACAAGTGCGACAGGGCCTGCTCGCCGATCGCGCCGATGGCCAGTGATGTGAGCGTCACGCCGAGCTGCATAGCGGCGATGAACCGCGGCGTGTCGGACGTGATCCGCAGCACGTCTCGCGCCCGCCGGTTGCCCTGATGGTGCAGCTCGACAATGCGCGTTCGGCGGGCAGTCACGAGGCCGTACTCGGCCGCCACGAAGAAGGCGTTCAGCAGAATCAGAGCGCCGACGCCGACGAGCTCGAGAAGGATCGTCACGCCCCGACCCCGTGGGCGTGGGTACTAGGAAGGATGTCGTCGTCCAACTAGGGGCAAGTATAGAAAACCCGTTGGTCGTCCCCTGCGCGGGCGGCCCGGCCCTCCCGGACAAGCCGTTCCAGGTGCGAGAGCGTCTCCGCGACGGCGAAACGGCGCTGGGTCGGCTCCAGGTCCGCTCCGAAGACGTCGAGGGAGATCTCGTACGCGCTCCGTGAGTCGTAGCCGAGCGCCTCGGCGGTCTCGTCGAGCCGGCGCAGATGATGCTCGATCAGCTCGCGGGCGCGAACGCCCGCGTCGAGGATCGGCTCACCGTGTCCGGGATAGACGATTCTCGGCGCGAGCTCGATCGTCCGCTCGAGCGACGCCAGATAGTCGCCGAGCGGATCGGGCCGGCTTTCCGGATAGAGACCTACCGCCGGCGAGATTCTCTGCAGGAGATGGTCGCCTCCGATCAGCACGCCGTCACGGAGAAAGCCGAGATGGCCGTCGGCATGACCAGGCAGCTCAAGCACCCGCCAGCCGTCCACCTCGCTCCCTTCATAGAGCAGATCCGGTTCGACGGCGTAACGGATGAAAGACGCGAACGCATGACCTTGCGCGATCAGATCTTCCGCGACCGCGGCGGGCGCTCCATGTCGTACGAACCAGGAGGCGATCCGTTCGGGCCAATCGTCACTCCCCCACACGCGCTCGCACTGCGCGTAGTCGAGGCCGCCCTGGAACACCGTCGCTCCGGTCGCCGCGGCTGCGGCCTCCGCTCCGCCGACGTGATCGGGGTGGAAGTGTGTGATCGCGATTCGCTCGGCCTCTACGGCGCTCCAGCGTGCGTCCGCAAGCCCGAGGCCCGTGTCGAAGAGCGTCTCGCCCGCGAGATAGCAGTGGACGTGCATCGGGCCCGTCGGCAGGGGGAGCGTGAGCCGCCGAATACCTTCTTCGACCTGTACGAACGTCTGTTCTATACTCCCCTCTGTCGTCATGGGGATCGAGTATCGCGAAGAGCCCTGCAAGAGCGCCCTGAACCCGGTGAAGGGCATGGGCTTCAAGTGGTCCTTGAACCCCTACATGGGTTGCGTGCACCGCTGCACCTTCTGTTACGTCAGGGCGTTCGAGCAGAGGTCGGACCGACCTTCGGACGACCGGTACGGAACCTCGATCCGCGTGAAGACGAACATCGCCGAGGTCTTGCGCAAGGAGCTCACGCGCTCCACCTGGCAGCGGGAGCAGGTGACGATCGGAGCCGCCACCGATCCGTACCAGCCGGTCGAAGGCAAGTACAAGCTGACGCGCGCGTGTCTCGAGGTGTTCCGCGATGCTTCGAATCCGTTCGGGATCATCACGCGCGGGCCGATGATCATGCGCGACCTCGACGTGCTCGTCGAAGCGGCGGGGCGCGCGGAGGTCGCCGTCACCTTCTCGATCCCGACCCTCGACGAGGATGTCTGGAAGCGGACCGAGCCGTCGACCGCTCATCCGCGGCAGCGCTTACGGGCCCTGAAGGCGCTCGTCGACGCCGGCGTCAAGGCGAGCGTCGGGATGGCACCGATCCTCCCCGGGATCTCTGACCGGCCCGAGCAGCTTCGCGCAGTTGTCCGGGCCGCGCGGGAGGCCGGAGCGACGGGAATCTGGGCCAATCTGCTCTTTTTGCGGCCGGGGACACGTGAGCACTTCCTCGAGCATCTCGCCGAGGACTGGCCCGAGCAGCTTCCCTTGTACGAGCGCCTCTACGCCCGCCGCCGGGCTTACCTCGGCGCCGAGGAGCGGAACCCGCTCCGCGCCGAGGTCTCGAAACTCGCCCGGGAACACGGTATCCGGGACCGCCGCAAGGTCCGTCTCGGCCCACCGCCGGAGCCCGAGCAGCTTTCGCTGACCGTATAGCGGAATATCATCCTCGAACGGTGTCGACCCCCTCCGAGATCACCTGCCTGATCGTCGACGACCACGAGGTGGTCCGGGAAGGCTTGCGGCTCTCGCTCTCGCGTGCGCCGCATATCCGCGTGATCGGCGAGGCGTCGGACGGTGCGAGCGCCGTGGCGCTCGCGGAGCGACGCCGCCCGAACGTCGTGATCATGGACGTGCGCATGCCGGGCATGGATGGGCTGGAGGCGACGAAGATCCTGACCGACAAGGTTCCCGAGTCCGCCGTCCTGATCTTCACCGCGTACAGCGAGCGCTCGCTCCTGAGCCGCGGCCTGGAGTCTGGCGCGAAGGGCTACATCCTGAAGGAGGCGCCGCACCAGACGCTGTTGCGCGCGATCGAGAAAGTGGCGGGCGGCGAGGGATACGTCGACCCGGCGCTGATGCCGGCTTTCCTGACCGGCAAGGACAAGGACGAGATGCTGACGGGCCGCGAGCGCGAGATCCTGCAGTTGCTCGCCGACGGGATGTCGAACCAGGACGTCGCGGCGAAGCTCTTCATCAGCCAGGAGACAGTGAAGAGCCACGTCCGGCACATCCTCGCCAAGCTGGAAGCTGACACGCGCACGCAAGCGGTTGCGATTGCGCTTCGCGAAGCGATCATCGACTAGAGCCGGACTGCTCGTCGCGGCGTTCGCGGCAGCGGCGGTTCTCGTCGTTGCTTCACTTGCGCTCGGCAGTCATCCGCTCACGCTCGCCGGCCTCGGACTGGCGATAGCGATCGCCGGGATCGTCGCGGCTTCTCTTATCGTGACGGAGCGCCGCCGGCACGAGGCGGCCGAGCGGGAACTGACGAGTGAGGCGCGCTTCCTCGAGGCACTCGTCGAGACGATGGGCTCCATTGTCGGCGGAGCCGACGTGATCGAGCGCGCGCGCCAGGAAGCGGAGCGGCTCTTCGAGGCGCGGGCACGACTGCTCTCACCCGGCGAGCGCCCGCAGGCGGCACCGGCGGAGAACGCGATCGTGATTCCGCTGAGTGCCCGCGACGAGGAGATCGGTGCGCTGCGTCTGACTAGGGCGAGGCCCTTCGATCGTGAGGACGTCGTGCGCGCGACCGTGCTCGCGGACTTCGCCGCGCGCGAGCACGAGAATGCGCAACTGCTCGACGACGCGAGGGTGCGCGAGGCCGAGCGCTCGCGTCTTTCGGATCAGCTGATCACCGCCGAGCAGGACGAACGCCGGAGATTGGCGAACGAGCTGCACGACGGCGCGGTGCAGTCGCTGTCCGGAGTGGCGCTGCTGCTCGACGCGGGCTTGAACTCGATTGCAGAGGGCCGCGACACGGAGGCGCGGGAGATCATCGGGCGGGCCCTCGAGCGGCACCGCGCGACGATCGGGGAGTTGCGCAACCTCTCGTTCAACCTCGAGCCGGTCGTCCTGCGGGACCAGGGGTTCGGCGCGGCCGTGCGCGCGCTGACCGACCAGATCGCGCTTGCGCACAGCGTGCAGGTCGAGGTCGACGTTGACGCCGCCGAGCGGCTCGCCCAGCAGACGCAGGCGGCGATGTACCAGATCATCCGAGAGGCCGTCGACCAGGCAGTGCGGCGCGGGCCGAAGACCCTGACGGTGACGATGCGCGAGACGGACGACGGCGCGCTCGAGACGGCGATCGCCGACGATGCGCCCGGGGAGCGCCGCCGCCGGAGCCTCGACGAGCTGGCGGAGCGGGCGCGGACGCTGAACGGCGTCCTGACGGTCGACCAGGGCGAAGAGGCGGGCACGACGGTCCGGGTCGTTCTCCCTCCGTACGCAACGTCCCGTTAGGCCATGTTCCAGGGACAGTCCCTGGCACGCGGCTCTTCGGGCCCTGTCACGGGCCTGGCACCGCACGTGTCCCGTTAGGATGCGCGGCCGATGGCCGACGGCGGAAAGCACCTCCTCTTCATCTGGAAGCCGAGCGGCTACGAGCTGCGCGAGGCCGACGGCGACGCGCCCGCGGTGGGCTCGAAGGTCGAGGTCGACGACCATGAGGAGCAGGTGATCAAGATCGCCCCCTCCCCGTTGCCGCACGACCCACGACCCTGCGCGTATCTACAGGCCGTCTAGCGCGGACTCCGCGGCAATCCGGCCGAACACGAGCGCAGCCGCCAGCCCGCTCGCATAACCGCCGGTGGAGATGCCGCCCGCATCCGCGCCGGCGGCGAACAGTCCCTCGGCGCCGACGACGCGCGCCTGCTCGTCGATCCGCAGGCCGCCGATCGTATGGGTGATACCGGGCCGCACGCGCACCGCGACGCGCGCATCCGGGGGCGCTGGAAACGGAAGCTCCGCGGGCTCGACGCGCGTCGGGGCACGGGCCACGATGTCGGCGACCTTCTCGCGACGAACGGGCTGCTCGAGCGCCGAGTCGTCGAGCACGTACCACGCCTGCGCGTCCGGTTGCTGCGCCGTCGCCTGGACGAGGTCGTTCTCCGACCACGAGACCTCGCCGCCGAAGAACTCCTCGCCGCGCTGGTTGTAGACGCGCGCGTAACGCCCGTAGAGCTGGGCGAGCGGGACGAACTCACTCTCGGAAAACGGCGCGTCGGGCATGTTGCGACCGTAGAACTCGTCTAGCCCGGCCGAGAGCTCGGCACCGCGGCCGAGCGCGAGCCGCAGGCCGTCGCCGGTGCTCCACGGATTCGCCCGCAGTCGCAGGGTGCCACCGGGATGGACATGCTCGGCGACGAGGCTCTGGTCTCCCTGAAAGCCACCCGTCGCAAGAATCGCCGGTGCGTCCGGCGCAGTTTCGGCCAGGCGAATGTCACCGGCCACGCGCACGAGCGTCTCGGTCAGGCCCCGCGGATCGAAGCGCTTGCCGACGGTGCGCGGATTCCCGGTGTCGTGCTCGACCACCGGCGCACCGAGCGACTCAAGCCACGCCAGTCCATCGTCGAGCCGCTCCCACACCACACGCTGGAGCGGCTCGTCGCCGCCCGGACACTCCGCCCGAAACTCGTCCCAGTCACGGAAGCGCCAGATGACGCAGCTCGAGAGGAGCATCGAGCCCCCCGGACGCGTTCCCTTCTCGTACACCACGGGCGCCGCGCCGAGGTCGCGGGCGCGAGCCGCCGCCGACAGACCGGCCATGCCGGCCCCCGCGATGACTACGTCAGTGCGAATCCCGGCTTGTGCTCGACGTACTCGATGCGCACGCGCTCCGGTCCCCACACGAAGACGGCGCGCGTGTTCGCGGCGTCGACCACGTTGTCGACGATCTCGCGCTTCTCCGCTTCGGTGATGACCGGATCGACCTCGTCGACGAGGACCGCCACGTGGTTCAGCAACGGCTTGTCGGGGTCGCCCGGATCACCGCGGTGAAATTCGACGTACGCCCCCCCGACCTCGACTCGGGGATGCCCACCGGACGGTTCTGCGGGATTGAAGCCGAGCTCCGTGTACTCCTTCGCGGTCTGATCGGGATCCGCGGAGACGAGCGCGACATGGTCGAGGTCGTACTCGACGTCCGTCGCCGCTTCGACGAGCTGCACGCGAACTCCCTCGCCGAGCTCGAGCTCGGCGCTCGGAAGGTCGGCCGTTGCGCGCTCGAGGTCCGAGACGCGCAGCGCGACATGCTTGAAAGCACCCTGCTCGCGCGGTCCGTCCGCGGTGAACAGAGTCAGCTTCCCGCGCCGCGCGTCCGAGCCCACGAGCGTGAACGCATCCTGCCGATCGATGACGTGCATCCCGACGTGCTCCGTCAGGAAATCCACGATCGGCTCGCGGTCCGTCACCCAGAAGGCGACGTGATCTAGGGTCTTCGGCTTCACTCCGCCAGCGTACCTAGCGGTCGCTGTCCTTTGTCTCACCCTTCTCCGCTCGTTCCTTGTTGACGGTGCGCGCGGCGATCTCCTTCGCGCGCTTCGTGCTCCGTCCCTGCTCCAGCTCCGACTCCTTGATGTGCTCGTACTGACGTTCGCGCTTCGCGCTCCAGGCGTTCTGCGGCATCTGTCTCAACCTCCTCTGGCGTGGACGACGACCGTCCTGTACCCAGATTCGGCGGGGTTATTCCAGGGGTGGATTCTGGACGTTGTGCTCAGTCGCGTAGTCGTCGACGAGCTTGTTCACGACGTCCATGCCCTCACCGTAGGCGTAGTTGATCTTGACGAAGGGCTGCCACTTGTCCGGCAGTGCATCCTCCGGAAAGATCGCCTCGACGGGACATTCCGGCTCACAGGCGCCGCAGTCGATGCACTCCTCCGGGTCGATGACGAGGATGCGCTCTGCCTGATGGATGCAATCGACCGGGCAAACGTCGACGCAGGAGAGGTCTTTGATGTCGATGCAGGGCTCGGCGATGATGTACGTCACAGTGCCATCACTCTACTGAGGCGGTCAGCTCCTCGACGACCTGAACCGCGCGCTCCTGCAGCGCATTCTTCACGAGCACCTGGTCGAAGCCGGCCTCGTGGGCGCGACGCAATCCGGCAGTGTCCGTGTGCCCCCCAAAGCCGAGAATCGGTATCTCCGGATACGAGTCGGCGACGTCCATCGGGTCGACGCGGCTGATGTCGGCGATCACGAGATCCGGCCAGTCGGCGCTGTCGGTCGTGACGAAGTGATGTCCAGGGAGCAACGCCTCGAGCTTGCCCCGAAAGTAGACATCGACCCCACACAACAGGATCGTCGCCACGGCGAGAGGGTATGCCGTCTGCGCCGACTGTTCAACCCTCCCGCTATGCGAGGCTCAGCGGATGGCAGTGGAGGGCATGAGCCCGGAGGAGTTCGAGTCCGCCTATCGAGCCGGGCTGGACCTCATCCGGAGCGGCGAGTACTTCGCCGCGCACGAGGAGCTCGAGGACGTGTGGCGAGCCGCGGACGCAGACGAGCGCGACTTCTTCCA
>Ga0136846_1209903_pt1 | contig 12203 bp, 8 predicted proteins | sample HopSoiMetagenom2_FD_96841 | JGI IMG/M metagenome (GOLD analysis project Ga0136846, IMG submission 96841) | Grasslands soil microbial communities from Hopland, California, USA - 2 Assembly 2016 (version 4) | ecosystem: Environmental > Terrestrial > Soil > Grasslands | place: USA: Hopland...
ACGGAACGCGCGCAGCCGTAGCGCTCCATCTTCTCGAGCATGCCGGGCAAGGCCGCCTCCGAGGACGAGGTGCCGAGCACGATCAGGATCTCTTCCGAGATGTACTTGAGGTAGGCCCAGAGACCGAACCCGTAGGCGCGCAGGATCAGGTTCAGCACCACGAAGATGAACAGGAACATCGTCAGGTAGACGTCGAGCATCAGGCGGCCCAGCGGCAACAGCGTGCGCAGGCCGAAGTTTCCGACGGTGAAGGCCATGGCCCCGAAGGCTCCGAGGGGGGCCACGATCATGACCAGGGCCACGATGCGGAAGAACACCTGGAGCGTGGTCTCGAGCACCTCGGCCAGGGCACGGCCCGAGCCACCCAGCGAAGCGAGCGCGACCCCGAAGAGCACACTGAAGAACACGATCTGCAGGATGTCGCCTTCGGCAAAGGCCTGGAACGCGCTGGCGGGCACGATGTGGGTCAGGAAGTCGACGAAGCTGAGGCTCTGTCCCTGGGCGGCGAAGGCGCTCGTGTCCGCGCCGGCCACGCTCGTCGCGGCCAGGCCGGCCCCCGGCCGCGTGATGTTGACGACGGCGAGGCCGATGGCGAGGGCGAAGGTGGTGACGATCTCGAAGTAGAGGAGCGCCTTGCCCCCCACCCGGCCGACCTTGCGCAGGTCGGCGATGTTCGAGATGCCGAGGACGATGGTGAGGAAGATGATCGGTCCGATCACCATCTTCACGAGCTTGACGAACGTGTCGCCGATCGGCCGCATCGCTCGGCCCAGCGGCGGGTCGACCGCGCCCAGGAGCGCGCCCAGGGCGACCGCGCACAGGACCTGGAAGGTGAGGTTGCGGACCAGACGCTTCATGGGGAGCCCCGGCCGCTCAGGGATACCGCGCGAGGAGCAGGGGGGCGCCGATGGCCAGGAGCACGCCGAGGTAGAGCGCGCCGTAGAGGAGGCCGAGCGACCAGAAGGCGCGCCGGGAGATGTAGCCGGCCCCGAAGTAGACGGGAGCGGGGCCGGTGGCGTAAGGCGTCAGCACGCCCATCATGCCCAGAGCGTAGCAGCTCAGCATCGCGAACGGCCGCAGGGGAAGCCCCGGCACCGCCGCCGCCGCGGCCAGGAGCACGGGCAGGACGGCGCTCGTGTGGGCGGTGATGCTCGCGAAGAGGTAATGGGAGACGAAGAAGAGGGATACCAGGCCCACCATCACGACGATCGGCGAGAAGGGAGCCAGGGCGGCCGTGGAGCGCACGGCCATCCAGGGCACGAAGCCGACCTTGGTAAGCCCGTCCGCGAGCGCGACGAGCGTGGAGAGGAGGACGAGCGTGCTCCAGGCCGCGCCATGGCTCGCGACATCCTCCCAGCGCACGACGCCGAGGAGGAGCATCAGCGCGATGGCCACGAGGGCGACCGCGGTCGGGTCGATCCACGTTGCCGCCGTGACCCAGGCCACCACCGTCAGCGCGGCCAGGGCGGCCATCTGCCATTCGCGCCTGCTCATCCGTCCCATGCGCACGAGCTCTCCGGCCGCCCACTCCGGCACCTCGCGGCCGCCCTTCACCTCCGGCGGGTAGACCTTGTAGGCGAGCCAGGGCACGAGCGCGACGAGGAGGACGGCCATGGGCAGGAAGCCGCGGAACCACTCCCCCATCGTGATCGTGTGGCCGATGACCTTCCCCACGATCGACACCGCCAGCAGGTTCGGCGCGAGGGCGGTGACGAACATGGAGCTCGTCACCGCGGTGGCGGCGAAGGCCACCCACATCACGTAGGCGCCGAGACGGCGCGCGCTCGGGCCGGGCTCCGATCCGTACAGGGGCGGGATGTTGCGGATGACGGGGAACACCGTGCCCGCGCTGCGCGCGGTGTTGGAGGGAGTGAACGGGGCCAGCGCCACCTCCGCCAGCATGATCGCGTAGCCCAGGCCCAGCGTGCTCGCCCCCAGCGCCCGCACCAGCTCGAGCGCGATGCGGCGGCCGAGACCGGTCTTCTCGTAACCGAGCGCGAACACGAAGGCGGCGAAGACGAGCCAGACGGTGCTGTTGGCGAACCCGGAGATGGCCCAGCGCAGCGAGCCGTCCGCGTCCGGGACGACGAGGCGGGCGGCGGCGGCCACGGCCATGCCCATGAAGCCGACGGCAGCGGCGGGCAGGGGCTCGACCACGAGTCCGGCCACCACGGCCACGAAGAGGGCGAAGTAATGCCAGGCGGCGCGGGTCAGGCCGGCCGGAGGCGGGATGGCGGCGAGCAGGCCGCCCACCGCCACCGGAACCAGCCAGCGCCAGGTCCGCCGCGCGCGGCCGGCGGCACTCTCGCGCTCAGGCGGAAGGGCGGCCGTCGCGTCCGGGCTGGCCGTCGCCGTCGTCATCGAGGGCCGCCTCCGCCGGCCGGGGACATTGTAGAGACAGGAGCCGCCGCTCGCACCGCGCGGCGGCGGTTCGCGTAACATCCGGGCCATGAGCACGCGCGATCCCGCCGCCCCTCCGGAGACGCTCGGCCTTCTCGTGGAGGCCGCGCCCGGTCCGGGCGTGCTGCACGAGCTCAGCGGCGTGCTCGCCCTCCACCGCGCGGACGTGACCCTGGTGGAGATCCTGGACAGCGGCGCCCAGGAGAGCCGGACCTACTTCGAGGCGCGCGTGCCCGCGACGGCGGGGAGCCTGGAGGCGGACCTCGCCGCCCTGCCCATCGTGCGCCGGGTGACCCTGGTCAAGACCTTCCAGCGCATCTACGGCAAGCGCATCATCATCATGGGGGGCGGGGCGCAGGTCGGGCAGGTCGCGCTGGGCGCGATCTCGGAGGCCGACCGCCACAACATCCGCGGCGAGCACATCTCCGTGGACACGATCCCCCTGGTCGGCGAGCAGACCCTGGCCGACGCCGTGCGGGCGGTGGCCCGCCTGCCCCGCGCGCGCGTGCTCGTGCTGGCGGGCGCGCTCATGGGCGGCGACATCGAGAAGGCGGTGCGCGAGATCCGCGGCCAGGGCCTGCTCGTGATCAGCCTCAACATGGCGGGCAGCGTGCCGGAGGCGGCCGACCTCGTGGTCACCGATCCCGTGCAGGCGGGCGTGATGGCGGTGATGGCCATCGCCGACACCGCCAAGTTCCGGCTCGACCGCCTCAACCGCCGGAGCTTCTAGGCGGCGCCCGCCGCGCCTCCATCACGCGCTCGAAGCTGCGGCGCAGGTCGGGCAGGTTCGCGGCCAGGACCGTGAACTCGGTCTTGGGCAGGCTCAGCGCGTCCATCGGCTCCAGGCAGCGCACGGTGGCGCCGCGCGTGGTCTGGTTGAGGAGCGCCATCTCCCCGAACCAGTCGCCGGGTCCCAGCCGCGCCAGCTTCGACTCCGCGCCCTGGGCCGCCTTCCACACCTCCGCGCTCCCGCTCATCACGAGGTAGACGCGGTCGCCAAGGTCGCCCTCGCGGAAGACGTCCTGTCCGGGCTCGAAGTGCTCCTGGGTCACGCCATGCGAGCCCCCGAGCTTGAGCTGGACGAGCTCGGGCGGGAGGAAGAGGTCGAGCGTCCACGAGGAGGCCACGCGCAGCCGTCGCCCCCAGCCGGGCAGCTTCGTGAGGTAGATCGTCCGCCAGATCCACCAGGCCACGAACCCGGAGACCTTGATGCCGCCCGGCAGCTCCGCGACCGCCGAGCGATGGCCGAGCGAGCCCATCTTGCCCAGGCCCTTGAAGTCGAACGTGCGCAGAAGGGCGCCGCGCCGCGAGGCCACGATGTTGTGGGCGAGCACGGCCGCCTGCCGGGTGGCGTGCTGCGCCGTCGGCGGCGAGGGCGAGCCGTCGGCCATGGGCACCACCGCGCAGTCGCCGAGCGTCCACACGTCCGCGCGTCCCTCCGCCTGCAGATGGCCGCTGGCGAGCAGCCGGCCGTTCTTGCCCTTGGCCAGCGGCAGCCGCTCGAGCAGCGGATGCGGGAAGGACGGCACCGTCGAGACGAGGGTCTTGGTCGGGATCGACTCCCCGCCGCGCAGGATGGCGGCGTCGCCGGTGGCCGCCTCCAGCGCCGTCTTGAACCGGACCTCGACGCCGCGCCGCATCAGGATGTCCTGCGCGAACACGGCCAGGCTGGGCGCGACCTCGGGCAGGATCCGCTCTCCCGAGTGGAGGAGGACGACGCGGATCTCGCGGGGATCGAGGGCCGGGTAGCTCCGGGCGACCGCGCGCACGAAGTCGTTGAGCTCGGCCACTACCTCCACTCCCGAGAAGCCGCCGCCCGCCACCACGAAGGTGAGGAGCTGGCGGCGGAGGGATTCGTCGTCGCGCTCGATGGAGGCCTCGTCCAGGGCCCGGATGACGTGGTTGCGCAGGGCGAGGGCGTCGCCGAGGTTCTTGAACGGAAAGGCGTGCTCGGCCAGGCCGCGCAGACCCCGGAAATCGGTCACGCTGCCCAGGGCCAGCACGAGGTGATCGAAGCGGATCTCGTGCGGGTGCGGGCGGAAGCCGGGGCTGGTGATCACGACCTTGGCCTCGAGGTCGATCGACTCGACCTCGCGCACGTGCAGGTCCGTGCGCGGGAGGAGCCGCCGGATCGGGCTCACCACGTCGAGGAGGCCGATGGTGCCGGAGATGACCTCGGGCAGCATGGGCTGGAAGACGAAGTAGTTCTCCTTGTTGACGAGGACGATCTCGAGGTCCTCGCCCCTGGCCACCGCCTTCTCGAGCTCCAGGGCGGCGTAGACGCCGGCGAAGCCTCCGCCCAGGATGACGACGCGCGTCCGGCCGCTCGTGTGGGTCACTCTCGCGCCGCCGGCGCCTCCGCCCCCGAGACCGCGGGAGCGGCACGAGTGGAGCGGCGGGTGCGGGCCCGCGCACGGTCCTCGATGAACCGCACGACGAGCGCGGTCCACCCGGTCTGATGGCTCGCTCCCACTCCACGGCTCGTGTCGCCGGAGAAGTACTCGTGGAAGAGGACGAGGTCGCGCCAGCAAGGATCGGTCGCGAAGCGCGGGTCGTCGCCGTGGCAGGGACGCCGCCCATCCTCCCCGGGCAGGAAGATCCGCGAGAGGCGCGAGGCGATCTCCTCCGCCACTTCCTTGAGCGTGAGCAGGTGGCCGGAGCCGGTCGGGCACTCGACGCGCAGGGAGGCCCCGTAGAAATGGTGATAGCGCTCGAGGGCCTCGACGATCAGGAAGTTCATCGGGAACCAGATCGGTCCCCTCCAGTTCGAGTTGCCGCCGAAGAGGCCGCTCGTGGACTCCGCGGGGGTGTACTCGACCCGGTGCTCCTGCCCGCCCACCGCGAACGCGTACGGATGCTCGCGGTGATGGCGCGAGAGGGAGCGGATGCCGCCCGGGGCCAGGAACTCCATTTCGTCGAGCAGGTAGGCAAGGAGGCGGACCAGCCGGTCACGGGAGGGGATGGCCAGCAGGCGGTGTCCGTGCGCGCCGGGCCCGCCCCCGGGATGGCGCTGCATGTACGAGATGTCCCGCGAGAGGTCCGGCCGGTTCTCCAGGAACCAGTGCAGCCGCTTCTTGAAGCCGGGCAGACCGTCGATGACGTCGTCCTCGAGGACCTCCACCGCGAAGAGGGGGACGAGGCCGACCAGGGAACGGACGCGCAGCGGGAAGTCGTGTCCGTCCGCATGGAGGCGGTCGTAGTAGAAGCCGTCCTGCTCGTCCCAGAGCCCCGTGCCCCCGAACGTGTTCATGGCGTCGGCGATGGCCACGAAGTGCTCGAAGAACTTGCTGGCCATGTCCTCGTAGCAGACCTCCTCGCGGGCGAGCTCGAGGGCCATGGCGAGCATGGTGGCGCTGAAGAAGGCCATCCAGGCCGTGCCGTCCGCCTGCGCGAGGTGTCCGCCCGTGGGCAGCGGCTTGCTGCGGTCGAAGACGCCGATGTTGTCGAGGCCGAGGAACCCGCCCGCGAAGAGGTTGTGCCCTTCCTCGTCCTTGCGGTTCACCCACCAGGTGAAGGTCAGCAGCAGCTTCTGGAAGCAGCGGGCCAGGAACACGCGGTCGCGCTTGCCCCGCGCACCCGACATCTTGTAGACGCGCCAGCAGGCCCAGGCGTGCACGGGCGGGTTCACGTCGCCCAGCGCGAACTCGTAGGCGGGGAGCTGCCCGTTGGGCTGCATGTACCACTCGCGCAGGAAGAGCACGAGCTGCTCCTTGGCGAACTGCGGGTCGATGCGCGCGAAAGCGATCATGTGGAAGGCGAGGTCCCAGGCCGCGTACCAGGGGTACTCCCACTTGTCCGGCATCGAGATCACGTCGCGGTTGTAGAGCTGCGGCCAGTCGTGGTTGCGGCCGTGCCGGCGCTCGTCCGGCGGCGCGGGCTGGCCCGGATCACCCTCGAGCCAGTCCTTCACGACGTAGTGATAGAACTGCTTGGTCCAGAGCAGGCCGGCGTATCCCTGGCGGACGACCTGGCGCTCGGCCGCGCTGAAGTCGGCTCCGGCGGGCGCGCGCTCGGCGTAGAACGCCTCCGCCTCCGCGATCCGGTCTCGGAAGACAGCGTCGAAGGCTTGGTCGAAGGGCTCCGCCGCCAGCTCCGTCTCCCGCGTGAGCCGCAGCCTGAGCACGACCTCGCCCCGCGCGGGGACGCTCGCCACGTAGTGCGCGGCGGCCTTGGTCCCGGTCCGGGCCGGGTTCACCGCCTCCGCGCGGCCGTGGATCACGTATTCATGGAACGCGTCCTTGACGTAGGGGCCCGGGTTGGGAGCGCCGAAGACGCGCGCGAAGTTGGTCTCGTTCTCGGTGAAGAGGAGATCGGGCAGGGCGCCGCCGGGACCGGGGCCCGCGCTGAGCACGAAGGGCTCGAGGGTCTCGTGTTGCGTGCGAATGCGGCCGGGCTCCGTCTCGAAGAGGCGCGGCCGTCCCCAGTACCCCTCGCCCGAGCGGCCCCAGGACCACGTGTTGCGGAACCAGAGCGTGGGCAGGACGTGCAGGGTCGCGTCCTCCGCGCTCCGGTTCGCGAGAGTGAGACGGACGAGCACGTCGTCCGTCGAGGCCTTGCCGTATTCGACGAAGACATCGGCGTAGCGGTCCTGGTCGAAGGCTCCGGTGTCGGCCAGCTCGAGCTCGCGGTCCTCGAAGCCGCGCCGGCGGTTCCCGTCCACGAGCCGCTCATAGGGGAACTCGTCCAGCGGGTACTTGTACAGCGCCTTCATGTAGGAGTGGGTGGGCGTGCCGTCGAGGTAGAAGTAGGCCTCCTTGACGTCCTCGCCGTGGTTGCCCTCCGGACCGGTGAGGCCGAACAGGCGCTCCTTGAGGATCGGATCGCGTCCATTCCACAGGGCGAGGGCGAAGCAGAGCCGCTCCTCGCGATCGGTGAGGCCGAGGAGGCCGTCCTCGCCCCAGCGGTAGGCGCGGCTGCGCGCCTGGTCGTGCGGGAAGTCGCTCCAGCAGTCGCCGTCCGCCGAGTAGTCCTCGCGGACCGTGCCCCACTGCCGCTCGGAGAGGTACGGGCCCCAGCGCTTCCAGTTCCTCTCCCGCCGCGCGTCCTCGTCCAGCCGGCCGCTCTCCGCCCCGCTCACGCGCGAATGATCGTTCGCGGACGGGGCGGCGGCAAACCGAGGCCGCGGCGGAGCGGCCATCCGGTCAGGCTTCGGGCGGCGGGGAGCGCCGTCCGAGGCGGTGCACGCGCTCGGTGAGGCTCCCTTTGCGGATGCGGAGGAGGGACGGATCCACGTCGCCGATGGCGACGTCGAGCGGCACCTCGAGGCCGGCCGACTTCGACAGCCCGATCTTCTGGCTCGCGTACACGCTGCGGTGCCCGACGATGAGGAAGGCCGTCCCCGCGCACAGGGCCGCGTACACGCCGAGCTGGGTCGGCAGCAGCTCCATGCCCATCACTGCGGCCGCGATCGGCGTGTTGGCGGCGGCGGCGAGCACGGCCACGAAACCGAAGGCGGCGAACATCCCGCTGGGCAGGCCGGTGAGGCGAGCCAGCGCATATCCGCTGGTGGCGCCGATGAAGAAGAGCGGCGTGACGATCCCGCCGCTGCCCCCCGTCTCCAGGGTGAGGCTCGTGGAGAGGATCTTCACCGCGAAGCCCAGCACGAACACCTGCGCGGTTCCGGCCAGGGCGGACTGGATCACGTCCGTCCCCAGGCCGGCGTAGGCGGTGCCAAACACGGAATAGATGACGGCGAGCGCGAGCCCGCCGCCCGCGGCCAGGAGGTACGGGTGGGCGGCCCAGCGGTGGAACGCCTTCTCCGCCGTGCGCATGGTCTCGATCAGCAGCAGCGCGATGAGGCCGAAGGCCCCGCCCAGGGCCAGGGTGAGCAGGAGCAGCGGAGCGGGCGCGAAGTGCTCGATGTCGGCGTGGAGCGCGGGCACGGGGGCGGAGCCGCCGCAGACGAGGTGGGCCACGATGCCCGCCATGAGGCACGGGAAGAGCACCCCGTACTCGATGCGCCCGAGGTAGAGGACCTCGATCCCGAACAGCGCGCCGGACACGGGCGTGCCGAACACGGCCGCGAAGCCGGCCCCGATCCCGCAGATCACGAGACGGCGGCGGTCCTCGTCGTTGAGCCGCATGAGGTCCGCGAACAGGCTGGTGATGGCGGCCCCGATCTGCGCGCAGGGGCCCTCCTTCCCCACCGAGCCGCCGAAGGCGAGGGTCAGGACGGTGGCCAGCAGCTTGATCGGGGCCACGCGCCACTCGATGCGGCCCGCCCTCTCGTGCACGGCCGCGATCACCGCCTCCGTGCCGTGGCCGCGCGCGGTGGGCGCGAAGCGGCGAATCAGCCAGACGCAGGCGGGAAGGGCGAGGGGCAGCAAGTGGTAGGGCCGCACCGCGCCCTGGAACGTGCGCGCCGTCCAGCGTGAGGACGCGTCCAGGCACCACAGGAACCCGCGCGTGGCCGCGCCCACGCAGATCCCCGCCACGGTGCCCAGGACGGCCCACTTCGTGGTGCTGATGACGAGGGCGGCGTGCTCCGTGTACCAGCGGCTCTCGTCCGCCAGGTGCGGCGGCTCCGGCTCGTCGACCACCATCCGTAGCGAATATCTATCACGGCTGGTGAGAGCGCTCACGCCGGCACGTCCGAATCCTCTGCGACGTCCGAGCCGATTGAATCCTTTGATTCATTTGCCGGGCTCCGGCGCGGCTGCACAGTTGTCACCGGGAAGGAGGCGCATGGCGGGCACCCCGACAGGCGGACCGTCCTCGACGAGCCGCACGAGCTTCCGCGACGTGGAGCACCTGGCTCGGGTGGCCGCGCTGTTCCTGGCCGCCGTGGTCGTCTTCCTGACCGCGCAGCGGCTGCTCGTCCCCAAGGGCTTCGGGACCCTCGGCCACTACCGGCCGGGCGCGCTCGCCGACAACGCCGGGCGACCCAGCGCCTTTGCCGGCCGTGCCGCCTGCGAGCAGTGCCACACCGACGTCGCCGACACCAAGAAGAAGGGCAAGCACGCCGGGGTCGGCTGCGAGGCCTGCCACGGCGCGCTGGCCGCGCACGCATCCGATCCGGCCGCGGCCAAGCCCGTGCGCCCGGACGCGCGCACGCTCTGCGTCCGTTGCCACGCGTCACTCGTGGGCCGGCCGGCCGCCTTCCCGCAGATCAAGCCCGCCGAGCACGTCCCCGAAGGCGCGTCGTGCCTCGACTGCCACGTCGCGCACGACCCGGGGATGGGAGGCCCGAAGTGAGCGCGACGGATCGCCGCGAGTTCCTCTCCCGCACCGGCAAGTATCTCCTCCTGACCGGCACCGCCGCCGCCGCCCTCGAGCACGTCCTGGCGGGCCGCGCGGAGGCCGCCCCCGGCTACGCGGAAGCGGCCCACTGGTGGGGCATGGCCATCGACGTCGAGAAGTGCATCGGCTGCGGCAACTGCGTCCGCGCCTGCAAGGAGGAGAACGACGTCCCGCGGGAGCCGTACTACTTCCGAACCTGGGTCGAGCGCTATCACGTGGAGGACGGCGAGCTCGCCCACCCGCAGGTGGACTCGCCCAACGGCGGCTACGACGGGTTCCCCGAGCGCTACTCGGCGGTGGCGGCGACGGGCAAGACGTTCTTCGTGCCCAAGCTCTGCAACCACTGCGTGGACTCGCCCTGCGAGCAGGTGTGCCCGGTGGGCGCGACCTTCCGCAGCCCGGACGGCGTGGTGATGGTGGATCGCAAGTACTGCCTGGGCTGCCGCTACTGCGTGCAGGCCTGTCCGTACGGGTGCCGGTTCATCGACCCGCGCACGCACGTGGCCGACAAGTGCGACCTCTGCTATCACCGCATCACCAAGGGCCTGACCACCGCCTGCGCCGAGGCCTGCCCGACAGGCGCGCGGCAGCTCGTGGACCTGAAGGACCCCAAGGACCCCGTCCACGAGTTCCTGCGCACGCGGACCATCCAGGTCCTCAAGCCGCAGATGGCGACGGGACCGAAGGTGTTCTATGCCGGCCTGGACGGCTCGGTGCGGTGAGGAGGAGGTCCATTTGGGCAGCTTGATCCCCGGCGTCGACGGCTACATGTACCCGAACGAGGTGGAGCTGCAATGGAGCGTGCTGATCGTGCTCTATCCGTTCATCACCGGCCTGGTGGCAGGCGCGTTCATCCTCGCCTCCCTCGAGCGCGTCTTCAACGTGGACGCGGTGAAGCCGACCTACCGGCTGGCCCTCCTCACCGCCCTGGCCTTCCTGCTCGTGGCCCCGCTGCCCCTGCAGCTCCACCTGGGCCATCCCGAGCGCTCGTTGGAGATGTACCTCACGCCGCACCTGAGCTCGGCCATGGCCATGTTCGGCTTCGTGTACCTCTGGTACCTGATGGTGGTCCTGCTCCTGGAGATCTGGCTGGACTATCGCAAGGACATCGTCGCGCGCGCGGAGACCACGCCGGGATGGCGCGGGCTGGCCTACCGCGTCCTGACCCTCGGTTCCCGCAACGTCTCCGCGGGCGCCCTGGCCGTGGACGACAAGGTGGGGCGGTTCGTCACCCTGGTGGGGATCCCGTCCGCCTTCCTCCTCCACGGCTACGTCGGGTTCATCTTCGGGTCGGTGAAGGCCAACCCGTGGTGGTCCACGCCCCTGATGCCGATCGTGTTCCTCTTCTCCGCGATCGTCTCCGGCATTGCCCTCGTGCTCGTCCTCTACATGTCGGTGTGCGTGGCGCGTGGCGTTCCCATCGACATGCGCTGCGCGGACACCGTCGCCCGTTACCTGCTCTACGCGTTCGTGATCGACTTCTCGCTGGAGATGCTCGACCTGCTCCATCGCGTCTACGAGGCCGACGAATCCTTCAAGTCCCTCGACTTCATGGTGCACACGCGGCTCTACGCGTCGCACATCCTGGTGCAGATCGTGGCCGGGACCCTCGTGCCCATCGCGCTGCTCGCCCTCGTGCAGGTCGTCTCCCTCAGCGAGTCCGCGCGCCGCGGCTTCTACGCGGCGGCGGGAGCGCTCACGCTCGTGGGCATCTTCGCGATGCGCTGGAACGTGGTGATCGGGGGTCAGCTCTTCTCCAAGAGCTTCCTCGGCTACACGACGTACAAGATGGAGTTCGCGACGCGGGAAGGCCTGCTGACCGCGACCCTTCTCCTCCTGCTGCCGTTCGGGATCCTGTGGGGGCTCGTGAAGCTGCTGCCGCCGTGGACGGAGGAGACGGCCCGGGCCTGAGTTCGTGGTCGCACCACGGCCGGCATGACCTGGTCGAGTCGTGGTCGCCCGACGGCAGGCATGGGTCGTGGTCGCCGGCCGGGTCGTGGTCGCCGGCGTGGGTCGTGGTCGCTGCGGCGGGCATGACGTCGCTCCCGCTCCGCGCCCGGTGACGTGGTCGCGTCGCGCGATGGCGAAGGCCCGCGGTACGATGGACGGCTCGCATGGCTGCCCCCCAGGCCGACGGTGCCCTTCCCGTGGACCGCGCCCTCCCCGCCCGCCTCCGTCGCCGGCTCCTCGACGCCGGCGCCGCGCGGGGCTGGCTTCGTGCCGCGGAGGTGACGCCGATGCTGGCCGGGATCGCCGAGCCCTTCTCGCGCGCGGGCTGGATCTTCGAGCTCAAGTACGACGGGTTCCGCCTGATCGCGGGCAAGACGGACGGCACGGCCTCCCTGCGCTTCCGCCGCGGCGCGCCCGCCACGGACCGCTTCCCGGAGGTCACGGCGGCGGTGGGGGCGCTCCGGGGAACCGACCTCGTCCTCGACGGTGAGCTGGTCGCGCTCGCCGGGGACGGACGGCCCGACTTCCAGCGGCTGCAGAAGCGCTTCGTCATCCGCCGCGCCGCCGACGTGGCGGCGGCCGCGCGTGCGCTCCCCTGCCGCCTCTTCGCGTTC
>Ga0136846_1211183_pt1 | contig 12201 bp, 10 predicted proteins | sample HopSoiMetagenom2_FD_96841 | JGI IMG/M metagenome (GOLD analysis project Ga0136846, IMG submission 96841) | Grasslands soil microbial communities from Hopland, California, USA - 2 Assembly 2016 (version 4) | ecosystem: Environmental > Terrestrial > Soil > Grasslands | place: USA: Hopland...
GCACCGTCCAGGAAGCTGTAGTGGCTGTGGCAGTGCAGCTCGGCGTACGGGGTGTGGCCCGCCGACGGGTCGCGCGCCACCTCGACCGGCTCGAGCCGGCGGCGCTTGGGCCGGGAGACCGGCGCGTCGTCGGCCCCGGGCAGACCCGAAAGCCGGCGCTCCAGCTCCTTCCACGAGATCGGCGGGGTCCCCCAACCCATCAGACGCCCCCCATCAGAGGCCGCCCATCAGTCGTAGCCCGCCTCGACGCGCCACCCGTCCGAGCCGCACAGCAGCAGCCAGGCCCGGCCGTCGGCTCCCACCACCTGGAAACGCGAGGCGCGGCCCGGTCCGTCCGACCACCACGCCTCGTCCACGGGCCATGGACCGGCCCACGCGACCACGGACTGCCATCCGCCGTCGAGGAGGAGCCGCGTCGGCTCACCGCTCACGACCCCGCGCTCGGTCACGGCCACCGCGCGACCGACCTGGTCTCGAACCTCGACCACCGCCGGCTCGGGGAAGACCCGGCACGGCGCCGGCCCGGGGACCCGGCCCGGCCAGGGACGTTCGACGGGCCGCAGCCCGACGGCACGCTCACCCCACGGCACCGCCGCCTGCCGGTCGGCGGGAGCTCGCCCGCCCTGCAGCACCGGTCGGGTCACGGCGTCGAACCCGATCATGGCCTGCACCCGGGCCACCCCCCGCTCGACCAGCTCCTCACCCGCCCCGCCCCACAGCCCCTCGCTGTGAGCGGCGGCCGGCTCCACGACCTCGGGCAGGAACCGCACCCGCTCCACCGGCGCCCGGACCCGCCCGGCCTCGTGGCGAGACCGCAGCGACGAGCTGCCCTGCAGCTGCCAGTGCACCCGGTCGACGAGGTCGCGGGCGGAGAAGTAGCGCGGGTGCAGCCACGTGCGGGCCGAGGCCACCGCGCCGTCGTGCTCGGCCTCGATCCGCACGCCCGTGGCGACGAGCTGCCGCGAGGCGAGCTCGGCGACCAGCCGCTCCGCGGTCCTGCGGACGCTGAAGCAGACGGCCTCGACCGAGTCGAGCGCGGGCTCGAAGGACACCTCGGCGGTCAGGTCGGGGGGCGGCGTGCGCGGGGCCAGCTGCGTCGGCGCCTCGCCTCTGGCCCGGCGCCAGATCCGGACGCCGTAGCGGCCGAAGCGGTCCTGCACCGCGTCGAGAGGCAGGGCCGCGAGGTCACCGAGGGTGCGCAGCCCCAGCCGGCGCAGCAGGCTGACTGCCTCACGACCATCGGCCCCGTCAACCTCCAGGACCTCCACGAGCAGCTCGCGCAGGTAGGGCGCAGAGCGGCCTGCCTCGACCAGCTCGCACTCCTGCACCCGGGCCCGGCGCGCGGCCTGCTCGGCAGTGAACAGGTCGTCGGCGATACCGAGCCGGCAGTCCCACACCCCGGCGTCGACGAGGGTCTCGGCCAGCACCGCCGCGGCGTTGGCCTCGCCGCCGAACCAGCGTCCCGGCGCCCGCACCGCCAACAGCCCCGGTCGCAGCGACGCGACACCGGGCCGCAGTGCCTCGACCGCCTCCAGCACGGGTTCGAAGTGCCGTGCGTCCCGGTCGGGGTTGGCGTCCAGCAGGACGAGCTCCGGGCACCGCGCCTGCGCGTCGCGGCGGCGCTGACCACGTCGCACCCCCTCCTCCCGGGCCGGGCCGTTGCACACCTCGACCACTCCGGCCGCCAGCACCGCCGCCGGTTCGGCAGGCGTCCGCTCGGCCTCGCGCAGTGCGGCGACGACCGACCAGTCCGGGCACCACACGACCAGCACCCTCATCCGGACGCCGGCCACGCGGCGCGCACGGGGTCGGCTGCCGGGGACAGCAGGGACAACGACGCGGACTCGTCCGGAAACGCCACGTCGGCCCGCACCGGCGGCGCGGTCCCCCGATGTACGGCGATCCGCGCATGCCGGGTCCGCAGCCTGCCGTGCCCGTGGTCCGGTCCGACCCACTTCGCCTCCTCGAGGCTCAGCCGGGCCTCGCAGCGCGGCCAGCCGCCCCACACCACGAGCACCGACGACCGCTTGCGCAGCCTGGCGTCGAGGACGCCCGCCGACCGCGCGTCGACCCGCGCCGGGGGTCGCAGCACGACCATGCGCAACACGTCGACCAGGGCCGCTGTCACCTCGAGCCAGTGGTCACCGGTCTCGGGCACGAGCACGGTCCGCGCCAGGTCGACCCCGAGTCCGGCGGCGGCCTCGGCCCCGAAGTCGGGCCAGCCTGCGAAGCCCACCCACTCGCCGGCTCGTGACGCCCCCGCAGCGAGGGCCAGGGCCAGCGAGGCCGAGTCGACGCCGTAGCTGCCGCCGGCGCGCACCTCCACCAGCCGGGTGAGTGCCGGGAGGACCGGCAGCGGCATCCGCGCGGGCCCGCCCTCGATCATCGTGACCCGCTCGCGCAGCTGGTCGAGGACCGGGCGCGCCGGGTCCAGGGCCGAGGTGAGGGTCATCCACCCAGTTTCGAACACGTGTTCGAATAGGTCAAGCGTGACCGATGGGCCAGGAGAGTCTTGAATGATTCAAGAAAATGCGGTTGAGTGCTGAGCGTGACACCGGCCCAGCACGAGCAGTCGCTGCGCGGGGCCGGGCTGCGGGTCACTCAGCAGCGACTGGCCGTCCTGGACGCCGTACGCCGCCTCCCCCACGCCGACACCGACTCGCTGATCAGCGCCGTGCGCGCGGAGAACGGCGACATCAGCCACCAGGCCGTCTACGACGTGCTCAAGGTGCTGACCCAGGCCCAGCTCGTACGCAAGATCCAGCCCCTCGGGCACATCGCGCGCTACGAGAGCCGGGTCGGCGACAACCACCACCACGTGGTCTGCCGTGGCTGCGGGGTGATCGCCGACGTCGACTGTGCCGTGGGCGACACCCCATGTCTCACGGCGTCCGACGCCAACGGCTTCGTGATCGACGAGGCCGAGGTCATCTACTGGGGCAGCTGCCCCGACTGCAACGAGACGAGGAGAAGGACCGAACGTGTCTGAGAGCGAAAATCCGGTCATCGACAGCCCCGAGCCCAAGCAGGGCCGGCCGCACACCAACCAGGACTGGTGGCCCAACCAGCTCGACCTGAGCGTGCTCCACCAGCACTCGCCCCGGGGGAACCCGTTGGGCGCCGACTTCGACTACGCGGCGACGTTCGCCGAGCTGGACGTGGAGGAGCTGAAGCAGGACATCAAGCAGGTCCTCACCACCTCCCAGGACTGGTGGCCGGCCGACTTCGGGCACTACGGCGGGCTGATGATCCGGCTGAGCTGGCACGCCGCCGGCACCTACCGCATCGAGGACGGCCGCGGTGGCGCGGGCGACGGCAGCCAGCGGTTCGCGCCTCTGAACAGCTGGCCGGACAACGCGAACCTCGACAAGGCGCGCCGGCTGCTGTGGCCGGTCAAGCAGAAGCACGGCCAGAAGATCTCCTGGGCCGACCTGCTCGTCCTGGCCGGCAACGTCGCGCTGGAGGACATGGGCTTCGAGACGTTCGGCTTCGGCTTCGGCCGCGAGGACATCTGGGAGCCCGAGGAGGTCTTCTGGGGTCCCGAGGACACCTGGCTGGGCGACGAGCGCTACAGCGGTGACCGCGAGCTGTCCGACACGCTCGGGGCGGTCCAGATGGGGCTGATCTACGTCAACCCGGAGGGCCCCAACGGCGAGCCCGACCCGCTCAAGGCGGCCCGCGACATCCGCGAGACGTTCGCCCGGATGGCGATGAACGACGAGGAGACCGTCGCCCTGATCGCCGGCGGCCACACGTTCGGCAAGACGCACGGCGCCGCGTCCGGCGACTACGTGGGTGCCGAGCCCGAGGGCTGCCCGGTGATCGGGCAGGGCCTCGGCTGGCAGAACACCTATGGGTCAGGCAAGGGTGCCGACGCCATCACCTCCGGTCTCGAGGTCACGTGGACCAGCACGCCCACACAGTGGAGCAACGGCTTCTTCGACAACCTGTTCGGCCACGAGTGGGAGCTCGAGCAGAGCCCGGCGGGCGCCCACCAGTGGGTGGCCAAGGACGCCGAGGCGACCATCCCCGACCCCGACGGCACGCCCAACAAGCGCAAGCCCACGATGCTCACCACCGACCTCGCGCTCCGGATGGACCCCGAGTACGAGAAGATCTCGCGCCGCTTCCACGAGGACCTCGACGGGTTCCGGCTGGCCTTCGCCAAGGCTTGGTACAAGCTCCTGCACCGCGACATGGGTCCGGTCGAGCGCTACCTCGGCCCCTACGTCGCCGAGCCGCAGCTGTGGCAGGACCCGGTCCCGGCCCAGGAGGGCCGGCTCGTGTCCGAGTCCGACATCGGCGACCTCAAGACCAAGGTCCTCGAGTCGGGGCTGGGCGTCGCCGAGCTGGTCCGTACGGCGTGGGCCTCGGCCGCGTCGTACCGCGACACCGACAAGCGCGGGGGCGCCAACGGTGCCCGCATCCGGCTCGCCCCCCAGAAGGACTGGGAGGCGAACGAGCCGGAGGCGCTGGCCGGCGTGCTCGAGAAGCTGGGTGCCATCCAGGCGGAGTTCAACGGCGCCGGCGGCGCCGAGGTCTCGCTGGCCGACCTCATCGTGCTCGCCGGTTCCGTCGGCGTCGAGAAGGCGGCCAAGGACGCCGGCCACGACGTCAGCGTCCCGTTCACACCCGGTCGCACCGACGCCAGCCAGGAGCAGACGGACGTCGACTCGTTCGCCGTCCTCGAGCCACGCGCCGACGGTTTCCGCAACTACCTGCGCGCCGGTGAGAAGCTCCAGCCCGAGACGCTCCTGGTCGACAAGGCCAACCTCCTGCGGCTCTCGGCTCCCGAGATGACGGCGCTCGTCGGCGGGCTGCGGGCGCTCGGTGCCAACGTCGGTGGGGCCCCCCACGGCGTTCTCACCGACAGGCCGGGCACGCTCACCAACGACTTCTTCGTCAACCTGCTGTCGCCCGGCACCGAGTGGAAGTCGTCGGAGTCGACCGAGAACGTCTACGAGATCCGCGACCTCGCCAGCGGCGAGGTGAAGTGGACCGCGACCGACGTCGACCTGGTCTTCGGCTCGAACTCGCAGCTGCGCGCCATCTCCGAGGTCTACGGCTCCGCGGACGGCGAGGACCGGTTCGTCGCCGACTTCGTGAGGGCCTGGGTCAAGGTGATGGAGGCCGACCGGTTCGACCTCCACAGGTGAGGTGACCTTCCGCATCGGCTTCGTCACCGGAGCCATGCCGGACCGCTGGGTCGACACCTGGCGGCAACGGCGCCGGGAGCCGATCGAGCTGGTGCCGGTCGCGGAGGAGGAGCAGGAGCGCCTCCTCCGCGACGGCACCGTCGACATGGCGATCGTGCGGCTGCCGGTCGACCGCGACGGGCTCCACCTGGTCCCGCTCTACGAGGAGAAGCCGGTGGCGGTGATGAGCATCGAGCACCTCCTGACGTTGGCTGAGGAGCTGACCACCGCCGACCTGGTCGACGAGCAGCTGGTCATCCCCGAGCGCTCTGGCTGGCGACCCGCTGCCGAGCAGCTCGCCTGGCCGCCGATGAGCGAGAAGGACGCGGTCGAGACCGTCGCCGCCGGCACCGGCGTCGCGATCATGCCGATGTCACTGGCCCGGCTCCACCACCGTCGCGACGCGACTCACCGGGTGGTCATCGACCTCCCGGCCACCGGCGTCGGGCTGGCGTGGCTCGTCGAGAACGACGGCGAGCTCCCGCAGGCGTTCGTGGGCATCGTCCGCGGCCGCCGGGAGAACAGCTCACGGGGCTGACGGTCACCAGGACGTGGCGAGCGGCCGGCCCTCGGTGAAGCCGGCAGTCGACTGCACGCCCACCAGCGACCGCTCATGGAACTCGGTCAGGTCGTGCGCGCCGGCGTACGTGCACGCCGACCGGACTCCCGAGCAGACCTCGTCGATCAGGTCCTCGACGCCCGGGCGGGTCGGGTCGAGGTACATCCGCGAGGAGGAGATGCCCTCCTCGTAGAGACCCTTCCTCGCCCGGTCGTACGCCGACTCGCCCGTGGTGCGGTTCGCGACCGCACGAGCCGACGCCATGCCGAAGGAGACCTTGTACGCACGGCCGGAGGAGTCCTCCAGGAGGTCACCGGGCGACTCGTGGGTCCCGGCGAACCAGGAGCCGATCATCACCGACGAGGCACCGGCCGCGAGGGCGAGCGCGACGTCGCGAGGGTGCCGGACGCCACCATCGGCCCACACGTGCTTGCCGAGCTCGGCGGCCGCCTCGGCGCACTCCAGCACCGCGGAGAACTGCGGCCGGCCCACCCCCGTCATCATCCGGGTGGTGCACATGGCACCCGGGCCGACGCCTACCTTGACGATGTCCGCGCCCGCCTGGATCAGGTCCCGGGTGCCCTCGGCGGAGACCACGTTCCCGGCCACCACCGGCACCGTCGGCGACAGCGAGCGCACCGCGCCGAGTGCCTCGGCCATCCGGTCCTGGTGCCCGTGTGCGGTGTCCACCACCAGGCAGTCCACGCCGGCACCCAGGAGCCGGCCGGCCTTGTCGGCCACGTCGCCGTTCACCCCGACCGCGGCGGCCACCCGCAGGCCGCCGTCCGCATCGACGGCGGGCTGGTAGAGCGTGGCCCGCAGCGCACCGGTGCGCGTCAGGACGCCCACCAGCCGGTTGTCGTCGTCCACGCCCACCGCCACGCCCGCGTGCACCGCGTCGAGCTTGTCGAAGGCCTCCCGCGGGTCGGAGTCCGCCGGGATGGTGACCTCGGCGGGCCGCATCACGTCCTTGACCTGGGCGAACCGGTCGACGTCGGCGCAGTCCTCGGCGGTCACCAGCCCGAGCGGTCGGCCGTCCTGGACGACGACCGCGCAGCGGTGCGCCCGCTTCGGCATCAGGGCCAGCGCCTCGGCCACGGTCTGGCTCGGCGCCAGCTCGATCGGGGTGTCGAAGACCAGGTGCCGCCGCTTGACCCAGGCGACCACGTCGGCGACCACCGGGATCGGGATGTCCTGGGGGATGACGACGAGGCCACCGCGGCGGGCCACGGTCTCGGCCATCCGCCGGCCGGCGATCGCGGTCATGTTGGCCACCACGATTGGGATCGTGGCCCCCGTGCCGTCGGGCGTGGCCAGGTCGACGTCGTACCGGCTGCTGACCGACGAGTGCCGCGGCACCATGAACACGTCGTCGTAGGTCAGGTCGTGGGCTGGCACGCGGTCATCGATGAATCGCACGTGCGTGAATCCTACGGCGCCGGCCGTCTCTAGGGTGAGTTCGTGACTCTCGTGGACCCTGGTGACCCTGCCGAGCTCGCCGCCTCGGTGCGGTCGGCCTTCGCGGACCGGTACGGCGAGCCGCCCACGTCCATCGGGCGGGCGCCGGGACGGGTGAACCTGATCGGGGAGCACACCGACTACAACGGCGGGCTCGTGCTGCCGGTGGCCCTCCCCCACGCGACGTACGCCGCCGCCCGCCCGCGCGAGGACGAAGTGGTGCGCGTGGCCAGCCTCCAGGAGGACCAGCCCTGGGAGGGCAGCCTCGACCGCATCGGCCCGGGCTCGGTCGAGGGCTGGGCCGGGTACGCCGTGGGCGTCCTGTGGGCGCTCCGGGAGGCCGGGCACGACCTGACAGGCGTCGACCTCCTCGTGGACAGCCGGGTGCCGCTCGGCGCCGGCCTGTCGTCCTCGGCGGCGCTGGAGTGTGCGGTGGGTGTCGCTCTGCTCGACCTGCTCGGCGCCGGCACCGACGACCTGGTCGCCGCCGGCATCCGGGCCGAGACCGAGGTCGTCGGCGCGCCCACGGGTGGGATGGACCAGACCGTGGCGGTGCGCGGTGTCGAAGGCGCGGCACTGCTCATCGACCTCGAGTCGGGCGAGACGACCCCCGTGCCGCTCGACCTGGCCGGCCACACGTTGCTGGTCACCGACACCCGCGTCGCCCACGAGCTCACCGACGGCGGCTACGGGTCGAGACGGGCCGACTGCGAGGAGGCCGCCCGGCAGCTCGGCGTGGCGACGCTGCGCGCCGCCACGCTCGAGGCCGTCGAGGCGCTCGCCGACGACCGGGTACGCCGCCGTGCCCGCCACGTCGTGACCGAGATCCAGCGGGTCCGCGACACGGTGGCCGCCCTCGCCGCCGACGACTGGGACGCCGTCGGCCCGATCTTCGACGCATCGCACCGGTCGATGCGGACCGACTTCGAGATCTCCTGCCCGGAGCTGGACTGCGCGGTCGCGGTGGCGGTCCAGGCCGGCGCCGTGGCGGCCCGGATGACCGGCGGCGGCTTCGGTGGAAGCAGCGTGGCCGTGGTCCCCGACGAGCGGGTGGAGGCCGTGATGCGGGCCGTCGACGCAGCTTTCGTGCTGGAGGGGTTCCGCTCGCCTCTCCACCTGCGGGCGGTGCCGTCAGCGGGTGCGGGCGTCGTACCCGGTTGAGCCCACGACCGTTCCGGACAGTGTCCTGACCCCTTCGGGGTACGTGGTTGACTCGACCCGAGCACACTCGCCCCCCACGGAAGGAGCTCACGCGTGCCGCCCAAGAACCCGATCGGGAAGATAAAGGACGTCGCCACCGATGCCGCCGTCACGGTGGCGGGAACGGTCTCGGGGACCGTAAAGGATCCGATAGGCACTGGTCAGAAGGTGGTCGGCACAGCGATCGGCCAGGCCGTCGCCGTGGCCGGGCGCGTGAGCAGCAGCCTCCCCGGCCGCAGGGGAGCCGCCGCCCCGAAGACGGAGTCGAGGCCGGGCGCGGAGCCGCAGGCCGAGCCCCGCAAGGACCAGGGCGACCCTCTGAAGCCGGCCGCGAAGACGACCGCCAAGAAGGCCCCCGCCAAGAAGGCTCCCGCCAAGAAGACCGCCGCCAAGAAGGCCCCCGCGAAGAAGGCCGCCGCCAAGAAGACCGCTGCCAAGAAGGCCCCCGCGAAGAAGGCCGCCGACCTGGCCAACGTCGAGGACAGCTCGGTCGAGACCCCGGTCGGCACCACCGGCGCGGACGCCGCTTCCAACCCGGACACGACCGAGTCCGACCTGCAGCAGGTCGGGACCGAGCCGCTGCTCGACCCCTCCCTCACCAATGCCGTCAAGAGCGAGGCCGACACCGCCGCCCGGGCCGCCGACGTCGAGAAGGGCTGACCGCATGGACCCGCGCACCATCCTCAACCGCGGGGTCGCCACCGGGCTGCGGCTCGGCCGCGGCACGGCCGACCGCGTCGTGACCCTGGCCGGGCCGACTCTGGGCCGGCTCACCGACCGCGTGACCTCGAAGGTACGCCGGCCCGACCGGCCCACCACCACGACGTTCACGCCCTCGAAGAAGGACGAACCGCAGCCCCCCGCGGAGCCGACGGACCAGCAGGTCTCGCCGGCGACGGTCGCCCGCAACATCGGTCCGCAGCGACCCAGCGCCAAGCCGGCGCGCCCCGCGAAGCCCAAGAGCGTCCCGGGCGCCAAGCTGCCCCCACCCCGGCCCAGCACGACATAGTCCCTCGGTGGAGCTCCCCGACCCCGCTGTCGTCGTCCTCGTCGGCCCGTCCGGGTCCGGGAAGTCCACGTGGGCGACGGAGCGCTACCGCCGCGACGAGATCGTCTCCTCCGACACGTTGCGCGGAGTGGTCGGCAGCGGCCCGCACGATCTCGACGCCTCCGCGGACGCGTTCGACCTGCTCGAGCGGATCGTCGCGGGCCGGACCGGCCGTGGCCTCACCACTGTCGTGGACACCCTCGGCACCGACGAGGCCCGGCGCGGCGGCTGGCTGGCCCGCGCACGGGAGGCCGGCGTGCCCGCCGTACTGGTGGTGTTCGACACCCCCGACGCCGAGTGCCGTCGCCGCAACGCCACCCGTGACCGGCCCGTACCGGCTCCGACGCTGGCGGGCCAGCTGAATCGACACCACGCCGTGCGGTCCCAGCTGGAGCTCGAGGGCTGGGACCTCATCCACGCGGTCACCGGCTCCGAAGCCGCACCGGAGGTCGTCCCCGCTGGGGTCCCCGACGCCGCCGAGCGCCGGAGCTCACAGGGGCTGAAGGTGCTGCTGCAGGTCAGCCGGTTCCCGTGGGGCGAGGACCCGCTCGCGTGGCTGACCGGCGTGGCCCGGGCCGCCGACGAGGCGGGCTTCGCCGGGCTGTCGGTGATGGACCACCTGATCCAGATCCCGCAGGTCGACCGGGCCTGGGCGCCGATCCCGGAGCCCTGGGTGACGCTGGGCGCCGTGGCGGGGCTGGGCACCGGGCTCGAGCTCGGCACGCTGGTCTCCCCCATCACCTTCCGGGCACCCGGCATCACCGCCAAGGCCGCGGCGACCCTGGACGTCCTGACCGGTGGACGGGCGTTCGTCGGCGTGGGCGCCGGCTGGTGGGAACGCGAGCACGCGGCGTTCGGCCTGGACTTCCCGCCGCCGAAGCAGCGGCTCGACGACCTCGAGCGCGGCATCGAGACGATGCGGGCGCTGTGGGCGTCCGGGACCAAGGCGTACGACGGCGCGCTGGTCAGCCTCCCGGAGACGACCTGCTACCCACGGCCGGTGGGGGACGTCCCGGTCATCGTCGGTGGCACGGGACCGCGCACCCTGCGCATCGCGGCCGGCCTGGGCGACGCCGCGAACGTCCCGTCGGCCCGCCCGCGGCTCGATTCGCTCGTGGCCGCGCTCCGCGCGCACTCCGAGTCGGTCAGGATCACCGTCCTCGACCTGCCGACCATCGGGACCGACCGCGACGACACCTGGGCCAGGGTCGAGCGGCTCCGCGGCCGCACGCCGGCCGCGGCGTACGCCCAGCGGACCCACGCCGGGACCGCCGCCCAGCAGCGCGACCGCTGGGGCGGCCTGGCCGAGCTCGGCGTGGACACGGTCTTCGTGGGCGTCGCGGACCTCGAAGGACCGGACGACGTCGCGCGGCTGGCTCCCCTGCTCGGCTGAGGAGCGACCTGGTAGCGGTCAGCCAGCAACCTCAACACGGCCTGTCCGGGTCGATCGAGGTTGCCCACGAACCGCTGCCCGGCGCCGCCACCCGCCAGCGGTCAGCCAGCAACCTCCGCGACCCAGATCAGGTCAGACGAGGTTGCCCACGACCGCTGCCCGGCGCCGCCACCCGCCACCGGTCAGCCGGCAACCTCCGCGACCCAGATCAGGTCAGACGAGGTTGCCCACGAACCGCTGCCCGGCGCCGCCACCCGTCAGCGGTCAGCCAGCAACCTGCCTACTTCAGCTCGGTGCTGGACAGCCCCAGCACCCGGCGCGCCACGATCAGCTGCTGGATCTGCTGGGTGCCCTCGAAGATGTCGAGGATCTTCGAGTCTCGCGCCCACTTCTCGAGCAGCTCGTTCTCGCTGTAGCCCACCGCGCCGCACAGCTCCACGCACGAGAGCGTGACGTCGGACCCCACCCGGCCGGCCTTGGCCTTGGCCATCGAGGCCTCGAGCGAGTTGGGCCTGCGGTTGTCGGCCATCCAGGCGGCCTGGAGCATCAGCAGCCGCGCGCCCTCGAGGTCGGACTCCAGCTGGAGGAACTTCGCGGCCGCCGCCGACTGGGCGTACGCCGGCCGGTCGTAGTCGACCGCGACGCCGGCCTGTCCGAGCAGCTCGCGGGTCAGGTCCAGGGCCGCGGCGGCGCAGCCGATCGCCATCGAGGCGACCAGCGGCCGGGTGTTGTCGAAGGTGGCCATGGCGCCGGCGAACCCCTGCCCCCCAGACGAGGATCCAGCGTCCACCTCGGCCGAGCCGAGGAGGTTCGCCGCAGGCACCCGGCAGCTCTCGAAGATGATCGTGGCGGTGTCCGACGCCCGGATCCCGAGCTTGTGCTCGAGCCGCTCGACCCGCATCCCCGGCGTCCCCTTCGGGACCACGAACGACTTGATGGCCGCCCTGCCGCGCTGCTTGTCGAGCGTGGCCCACACGACGACGGCGTCCGCGCGCCCGCCGGAGGTCACGAAGATCTTCTCGCCGTCGAGGACGAACTCGTCGCCGTCCAGGACCGCCGTGGTCCTGATGTTGGCCGAGTCCGACCCCGTGCCCGGCTCGGTGATCGCCATCGCGGCCCACACTCCGTCGAACCGCTCGAGCTGCTCGTCGTCGGCCACCGACGCGATCGCGGAGTTGCCCAGGCCCTGTCGCGGCATCGACAGCAGTAGCCCGACGTCGCCCCAGCACATCTCCTGGATCGACATCACCGAGGCCAGGTTGGCGCCGTTCTGGTTCGCTCCGTCGTCCGCCTTCTCCTCGCGGCGTACGCCCGCCGCACCGGCCCCCTCGGAGGCACCGGACTCGGC
>Ga0136846_1222971_pt1 | contig 12201 bp, 11 predicted proteins | sample HopSoiMetagenom2_FD_96841 | JGI IMG/M metagenome (GOLD analysis project Ga0136846, IMG submission 96841) | Grasslands soil microbial communities from Hopland, California, USA - 2 Assembly 2016 (version 4) | ecosystem: Environmental > Terrestrial > Soil > Grasslands | place: USA: Hopland...
CCATGGGGTGGGTGACACCCATCGTGGCCGTGGGCCAAGTCGAATACCGCGTCGCCGAATCGGCCGGCTGCGGGATGGGCGCCGGCCACTCCCACGCCGGCCCCGGCGCCGAGCAGGGCGCCGGACACGACATCGGGATTGAGGCCGGCGGCGCCGACCCGATGACCCCGACGGCGGATGCCCAAGTTGATTACCGACTGCGTGCGCTCCCGATGTACTGGATCGGCGACGGGCTTACCGAGGTCGGGATGACGCCCGGCGCGTCGTTCGCCGGCGAGGCCGACCGGCAGCGCGCCAGGGCTCTGATGGAAGGCACCGACCCGCGCACCGGCGAGATCTTGGTCAAGCCGAAAATGGCGATTGATCCTCGCGGAAAGATCGCTGCGGCGCCGCTGGTGTCCGCGCTCACTGCGCTGGCCGAGCAGGAAGGCGCCGGCACCGCGGCGGGGCTGTTCGCCGACAAGTGGCACCGTGACCGCGTCGGCCGCGCCGAGCGTGGCGTGGCCCGGGAAGGCCAGGCCGCCCACAAGATCGGCTTCCGGGACGCGGAGAAGCTGGCCGGCGCCGCCGGCGTCGACCTGTCCGCGCTGTACGACGCGAAGACCCTGGCCGGCGCCGAGAAGTACGCCGATGCTCACATCCGTGTCGGCGTGCGCGGCTTCGACGTCGTCGCCGACCTTCCCAAGAGCGCATCGGCGCTGTGGGCGCTGGCCGGCGAACCGCTCGCGGCCCGCCTGGAGCAACTGCACCGGACCGCCATCGAGGAGGGATTCACCGGCCTTCAGCGCTGGACGTCCTACACCATGTCCGGGCATCACGGTGACGGGCAGAGCGCCGAGGCCGTCGAGAGCAGCGGCTTTCTGGGGTGGGTGATGCCGCACCAGGTTGCCCGCCCGGTCCCCGACGCGACCCCGGACCCGCACCTACACGCCCACGTCGTCATTGCCAACATGGCCAAGGGCGAAGACGGCAAGTGGCGCACCGTGGCCGCCGGCGGCCGAGATCTGCACCGGCACGCCGTCGCGTTCGACAACATCGTCAAAGCACGTTTCCGTGCCCTGACTCACGAGCAACTCGGCGTGACGTGGGAGCAGGACCCGAACACCGGCGCGTGGGAGATCACCGGTATCCCGCCGGAGCTGCGCGCCCAGCTGTCCAAGCGCGCGCAGCAGGTCACCGAGGAACTTGCTGATCTCGGACTCGGCGAGAACGCCACCCGTGGCCAGGCCAAGACCGTGTCGGCCCAGACCCGCGAGGCGTCCGCCGGCCCTGTCGATGCGGACCTGCGCGCGTCCTGGCTCACGCAGGCCGCAGCCGTCGGCGTCGACGTCGACGCTCTGTTGGCCCAGGTCGCACCCGGCCCGGCCGCCGGCCCGACTGTGACGCCGACGGTCGACATGGACGCGCTGGCCGAGACCGTGTTCGACGCCGACCGCGGCGTCACCGCGCACCGCAAGGCATTTCGCCGCACGGACCTGCTGGCCGCCGTCGCCGCAGCTTTGCCAGGCGTCCAGAGCGTCGAGCAGGTCGAAGAACTCACCGACAACCTTCTGTCCGGCGGCATCACCGAGCAACTGCCGACTAACGGCCCGGACCACCTGGCCAACTCTGACCGGCACACCACCCGCGACATCCTGCGCGCCGAGAAGACGATCGTCGGGTCCGTCCGCCGCCGCGTCGCCGAGCAGGCCGCCGTCATCCCGACCGCCGCCGCCGAGGCCGCGATCGAAGTCGTGGAGCTGTCCAAGGGCTACGCCCTGTCGGAGGAGCAGCGCGAGGCCTCCCTCAGGCTGATGACCCGCGGCTACGGCATAGACCAGGTGTCCGGTGCCGCCGGCACCGGCAAGACCACGATGCTCTCCGCGGTGCGCTCCGGATGGGAGGCGGCCGGCCTGGTCGTCGCCGGCGCGTCGACCGCAGCCGTCGCCGCCCAGAAGCTTCAGGCCGAGAGCGGAATCCGATCGGCCACCGTCGCGTCTTGGGTGTGGCGCGTGGAGAACGGCCGCGGGCTGCGCGGCGTCGACGTCCTGGTGATTGACGAAGCTGCGATGTGTGATGACCGGCAGGTCGCACGTCTGGTTGCCGCCGCCGAGGACACCGGAACCAAGGTGGTGCTACTCGGTGACGAGGCCCAGCTGCGAAGCCCCGGCGCCGGCGGGTCCTTCAGCGCCGTCGACGAGCTGATTGAGGCCGCCCGGCTGATCGAGAACCGCCGCCAACAGGACCCTGCCGACGTCGCCGCCCTCAACCAGCTGCGCGACGGAGCGTACGCGCCGGCGCTGCGCAGCTGGGCCGAACGAGACCACGTCCATGCCGTCGACGACCCGGCGACCGCCGTTTCCGAGATCCTCACCACGTGGGACCAGGCCCGCGCCGCGTACACCGACCCGCACGCCCAAATCGAGGGCTTGCTCGTGCTGGCCGGCACGAACAAGGACGTCGACGCGCTCAACGCCGGCGCCCGCGCACTGCGCGAGTCCGCCGGCGAACTCGGCGAGACCCGCACCTACCTGACGTCCGGCGGCCGAAGCCTGGACGTGTCGGTCGGCGACATCATCATCACCCGCGTTACCGAGCGCCGCGGCGACGAGCCGGACCTACTCAACGGCTGGCGCGGCGTGGTGACCAATGTTGACGCCGACGGTATCGACGTGCAGATCAGCCCCGGCGCCGACCCCGTCCGGTTCGACACCGAGTACATGGCCGCCGGCGGCATCCGGCACGGCTACGCCATGACCATCCACCTGTCCCAGGGCCAGACCGCTGATCGAGCCCTGATCCTCGGGACCGGCCTGGACGCCCACGCCCTCTATCCGGCGTTGTCGCGTGCCCGCGACGTCTCGGACCTGTGGCTGGTGCTCTCGGCGCTGGAGAACGTCACCGACCAGCTGGCGCGCGGCCCGGCGGGCAGCGACGCCGAGCGGCTTGACCGGGCGATCGCCGGCTACGTGGCCCAGCTTGAGGCCACCGTCGACGACATCATGGTCAGCCCCGAGCTGGATGAACACTTCCTCGATCCGATCGAGTTCCCCGAGCCCGACCCGGCCGACGCGTCCGCCGGGCCGGAGCCGGCCGCCTCGCTGCCGCTGCCGGAGTTCCCGGCCCCGTGGAACCGGCGCCACGGCATGCGCACTGACGAGCAGCTGGCCAACGCCCACGACCGCCTGACCGCCGAAATCGAGACCCTGACCGGCGCCGCGGAGACCGCCCGCGCCGCCGCCGACGCGGCCGAGTCCGGCGCCGGTCCGGCCATCACCGCGCTAACCGAGCACCGCGCCCGTACCCAGGACCAGGCCACTGCGATCAGCCAGGCCCAGGACGCCCGCGACGCGCACCAGGACGCCCGCGACGCTCTGGCCGACCTGATCGAGCAGCAGCGCGACGCCGAGCGCGACGCCGCCGAGGCCAGCCGCCGACGCGACCGCCAGGCCGCCGGAGACCGCGCGGAGGCCCTTGCCGACCCGATCGCCCAGGCCCGGCAGAGTCAAATCGCCGCAGCAGTTGCCGCCGACGCCGCCCAGACCAGCGCCGAGAACATTGCCGGCCCGCGCGATGGCTGGCCCGACATCATCGCTGAGCACCGCCGCCTGGCCGGGAACTGGTCCGCCGAGGCCGACCGCGCCGCCCAGGCCGACCGCGCGCACGCCGCCGCGATGCGCGAGGCTGTCGAGACCGCCACCGCCGCCGCCGACAAGGCGCGCGAGCAGCTGGCCCCCGTCGACGCCGAGCGAGCCGTCCGCGACCGGATGAGCAGCGGCTACCGCGCGATCGAGGACAACATGCGCGGGCTGCCCGGCGTCGACCGGGCCACCGCCGACACCCTGCGCGCCGCGCTGTTCGAGGCCGACCGCCTCCCCCAGGGCTACACCCCGTGGCACCTGCGACCCGCCGGCCATCTGCCCGACGAAGCCCTGCCGGCACGCCAGGACGCGCTGCGCACCGAGGCCGAGACACAGGAGGAAGCGGCCAAGACCCGCGCCGAACGAGCCGCAGCCATCCGCACCGCCGCCGCCGGCGGAGACGGACGCCACGCCCGCCAACTCCGGCAGGAAGGCCGGCGTCTGCGCGACGGCATCCGCCTGGAGCGCGAAAGCGAGCCCTGGCGCGACGACATGGAAGACGCCCTCAAGCGCGCCGCCGACGCCCGCGAGGAGCTGGCCGAAGTGCGGGCACTCCAAGCCCGCGGCCGGACCGGCGCGTGGCGGGCCGGCACCACCCCCGGCACCCTGAACGACCGCGCCGACCAGCTACGCCACGAGATCCGCACCTCCGACGAGGCCGCCGCGGTGTCCGCCGAGGCACTGCGGACCCTGTACGGAGGCGAATTCGGCGAGCGCGGATCCGCCCTGGCCGCGTGGGAGCAGTACGACGCCGCATACCCCCGCCGTCGCGACGCGGCCATCGAGCGCGACAAGACCGAGGCCGAGCCGCACGCCGTGCGTCACGGACTTCGCGCAACCCGGCACCACCGCGCCGCGGTCGCCGCCCGTGAGGCGCTGGACCAGGTCGCCGCCGAGCGCACCCTGCGCGAGTACCTCCCGGTCGGCGTCGCAGCCCTGGAAGACGTCACCCGCGACCAGGCCGCCCAGCAGCGCCGCGCCGCCGAGCAGGCCACCGCCTCCCCCGAGGCGGCCCGCCGCGCTGCCGGCCGGAACGTCGAGCAGGCCCACATCTACGACCGGCCGCCCGGCCACACGCCCTACCGCGGCCCCGACCGCGGCGGCCCCGGGCTCGGACGCTAAAACGCTGGTGGGGCCGACCGCAGGAAATCCGCGGTCGGCCCCACCAGCAACACGGCAAGTTAGGCGACGACGAACCGGCCCAGCCGCTCAGCGATCGCCCGCTCGTCCCAGCGCTCCGCCATCGCCGTCTGCACGAACTCGATCGCCTCGCGCGGATCGGCCTGGACCTTCGCCCCGTTCAGCCCCAGCATCGTGTACCCGGCGACCCAGCCGAACACCTCGTTGCCGAAGGTCAGCGGCGCCAGCGCCACGATCGTGTGGAGCAGCGCGCCGGAGGCATCCAGCACCCGCGGGAACACCGGCCGGCCCATCAGCACCGCCTCGTGTCGCGCGACGGCCGCGGTCAGCACCGAGTAGTCCCGGACCTCCGGATCCCCCTGGATGCCCTGCGCCAAGCGAAGCAGCGTCCTGAAATCGACGTACCGCACCTCAGGCCACGAGCCGGTCGCCCAGCGCACCGGCGCGCAACTCCGCCACCTTGGCCGCGTTGCCCTCAGGGTCGAGGCCGAAGGCCTCCCCGTAGATCTCCAGACAGTCCGCGGCCAGCGCCAGCGCCTCGTCCATCAACAGCGTGCTGTCTATGGCCTGCTGCGCGTAGACCTGCATCGACACCCCGTGCCGATCGGCCGCAGCGGTCAGCCGGTCGTGTGAGTCGGGCGACAACTTGACCTGGAATCCCCTTGTCTCAGCCATACTCGCACGATACCAGTATCGATATCGCTATGGACAGTAGAACCCTGACCCGCTACAGTGAGAGGTGCGCACAAACGATCGTTTGTGCGCACGGGATAGGCCAACCGGAGGTCAACGGCATGACCAGCGAGAACAGCCAGATCGCGGCGCAGTTGCGCGCGATCGTGGGGGAACTGGAAGACCTGTTCTTCGAGCGCTCGGAGGTGATTCGAGCGCTCATGATCGGTGTGCTGTCCCGTCAGCACAGCCTGATGCTTGGTCCGCCCGGAACGGCCAAGAGCGAGCTTGCCCGCGAGCTGACCGGCCGGTTCGACGGGGCGACCTTCTGGGAGATCCTGCTGACCAAGTTCACGGCGCCGTCCGAGATCTTCGGGCCGGTGGACGTCGGGCAGCTGGCTCAGGGCCGTTGGACGCAGATTTTCGACGGGCACGCCACCCAGGCGCACATCGGATTCCTGGACGAAATTTTCAAGGGTTCGTCGGCCGCGCTGAACACGATGCTGCCGTTCCTCAACGAACGCTTGTACCACCCGGAATCCGGTGGCGCCCCGATCCGCTGCCCCCTGATCAGCTGCGTGTGCGCGAGCAACGAATTGGGCTCCGGCGAGGAAGTGGGCGCCATCTTCGACAGGCTGCTGATCCGCGTGGAGGTCGGCTACCTCGCCGACCCCAATAATTTCGCCGCGCTGCTGCGCTCCGCGGTCGCCCCGGCGGCCCCGCCGAAGCGCACCACGCTGCCGCTGGAGATGCTCCAGACCGCGGTCACCACCGGCGTTCCGAGCATCGCCGTGCCGGACGGCGTCGTGGACGCGTTCATTCAGCTGCGCGCCCAGCTGCGCCGCAAGGAACACCACGCCAGCGACCGCCGGTGGAAGGCGGCCGTGCGCCTGATCCAGGCGTCCGCGTACCTGGACGGCCGCCCCGAGGCCAACACCGATGACCTGCTGATCCTGTCCAGCGTCCTGTGGGAGTCGGTCGCCGACCGCGCCGGCGTGGAGCGGGAGGTGCTCCAGCTGGTCCACCCCGCCGCAGGCGAGGCCCTGACCTTGTCCGATGCGATCGACGAGGTGGACGGACAGCTGGACTCGATGGCCGGGCAGAGCGAGGACGCCCTAAACCGCTGGGCACTCGGCGCCAACCGCGAGCTTCGGCAGGCGAAGAAGAAGCTTCAGGAGATGCTCACCGAGGCCCAGACCGCCGGCCGCCCCACCAGCACGGTGCAGCGGGTCATCGCCCGCTGCGAGGCCGTCGCGAACCGCGTGGCGGTCGAAGCGCTCGGAATCGACCTGTCCACCGCGCCCAAGCTGTAGACCGACAGACCGAGGGAGGAGGACACCATGGGCAAGCTGAGGGATCTCGCCAGCCGCGCCGGCCGCTGGCTTGGCCTGAACAACACCGCCGCGCAGCAGTCGGTCGTGCCGGAGCCGGCGACGGGTGCTGTCGTCGACTCCCGGTTCGACACGATCGCGTGGAGGGACGTTCTGGGCCAGTCCAAGGCGCTGCGCCGTCTGGCCGCCGATCTGCACCAGACCTACGACTACAGCGACGACCTGCTGCGCGACACCTTCCTGTGCGCCTACAAGGAATCCGTGGCCGTTCGGGACCGTGAGCAGATGGTGCCGTCCCGCTGGCCGAACCGGCAGATCATCGCCGGGATGGTGTCCAGTCCGGAGCTGGCCGACCTGCGCCGTGCGACCACCGGCGACGCCTACGCCTCCGCCATGGCCGTGCTGTCCCAGACCACCGCTCTGCGCGAGGCGCTTCAGAGATCTAAGGACGCCCAGGAAGCGGCCGACCGCGCCGAGCAGGCCCGCGAGCAGGCCCGGCAGGCGGCCGAAGCCGTCGCCGCAGCCATAGCCGCCGCTGAGGAAGCCGCACAGGCTGCCGCCGTCCAGCCGGACGCGAACGCGGATGCCGAGGACGTCGCAGAGGACGAAAACGACCAGCAGAACCAGGAGCCCAGCGCGGAGAACGAACCCGCCCAGTCCGAGGACGGCGGCGAGAGCGAGGGCGGCGAGCAGGACGAGCCCGTCCAGACCGGCGACGGCGACGAGGACGAGGGCCAGGAGGAGGCCGGCGAGCCGGACGGCACAGGAGACCTCGAAGTCCCGGCCGACGCCGAACACGGTGTCGACGAGGCGATCGAGGCCGCCGAGCAGGCCGAGGCCGACGCCGAGCAGGCGGAGCAGGACGCCGCCGGAGCATGCGACGCCATCGGCGCGGCCGTGCGCACCGCCGCGCGCCGCGGACTCGACGAGGCCGCCGAGCAGGCCGAGGCCGACGCCGCCCTCATGGCCACATGGGGAGTCGAGCCCGGCGAGCTGGAGGTGATGTCCTTCGAGGAGCGCGCCAAGCTGGCCGAGCGCCTGAACAGCGGCCGGCTGCGGCAGTTCGCTGAGATGGTCGGCCGGTTCCGGCACCTGGCAGCCTCCGAGCGTGCCCGGCGCATGGAGCACGTCCACGGCGAGGTGGTCGGGATCACGCTCGGACGCGATCTGTCCGCGCTGGTGCCGTCTGAGCTGGCCAACCTCGCCCTTCCGGCCATGCGCGCCAACTTTGCCGCCCGCTACGCCGAGGGCCGCCTGATGCAGTACGACCAGCGCGGCGAGGCAGAGGCCGGACTCGGCGCGATCATCGCGGCCGTTGACTGCTCGCACTCAATGTCGTGGCCGTGGGCTGGCGGCCTCACCGGCGAGATCTGGGCCAAGGCCTTGGCGCTGGCGCTGCTGGACCAGGCCCGCACCTCCCGCCGCGACTTCGTGGGGATCTTGTTCGCCGAGGAAGGCAAGTTCGAGACCTACCGCTTCCCCGCGGACGGCCCGGCCCGCATTGGCGATGTGCTCAAGTTCGTGGAGCGCTTCCTGGACGGTGGCACGGACTTCCAGACCCCGCTGAACGAGGCCATCTCCATCCTCGCCGAGCACAACAACCCCGAGGACCCCCGCCGCGCCGACATCGTCCTCATTACCGATGGGACGTGCGACGTCACCGAGGAGTGGATGCGCGGCTACATCGAGGCGCGCCAGGAACTCGGATTCAGAACCTTCGGTGTCTCGGTCGCCGACGAGGAGGCACACCAGGAACTCGGCTTCTTCACCGACGGCGAGCCCGGCCGCGTGCTGGAAGCGCTGTCCGACACGGTCCGGAGCATCACCGATCTGGCCGACCTGGACCTGATCCGCGACCTGTTCCGCGTCATCTGACCGCCCGCGGGGAAACCCCGCAGGCTCTACCCATCACAAGGAGCGACGATGAACGAGCACACGCCGCAGCCGCCCAACACGTTCGTGGTCGAGCAGGCCCAGCGGATCGGGGAGGCGCTGCACGCCGGCCGCCTGGCCGACGCCGAGAACATCCAGGCCTACATGCTCGCGGAGACCGACGCCAGCGGCTCCGCGGCCGACCGCCTGGCGCGGACCACCACCGCCGGCATGGTCTTCATGCAGGCGGTACAGGCCCACCGCGCCGGCGACGAGGCGCAGGCCAGAACCCTGATGACCACGGCCAGAGACCACGTCCAGGACTCGGCAGAGTGGGAGGCCATCGTCGCCGGCGCCCTGGTCGCCGTCGGCCGCCGGGACGGATGGCTGCCCGAGGAGCAGTACGACCTCGTGCACGGCATCGCCGCCGGCAACCCGGCGACCGAGGCACTCATCGCCCCGATACACCGCGGCCACCCCGCGACTGACTGACCGGAAAACCCCGCCCGAGCTGCGTCAAACCCTGTCCCCCGGCGCAGCAGAGCGCTAGACTAGCCGTACACAAACGCGTGTTTGTGCGCATCGCGAGGAGAGGACCAGCCATGACGACGACGCCGTCTGTCTCGCCGCAGGACAAGGTGAGCAGCTACATGGAGAGCGTCGACCGTGCCGGCGTGCCCGTGCTGGGCCACATGGTGTGGTACACCGTGTTCGACGACCCGATCACGCTGGACGAGCTGGAGAACTGGTTCCGTGAGCTGGGACTGAACTCCGCGCTGCTGCCCAACCCCGTGCGACCGATTGACGTCGCCGAGCGCGTCACCGGCTCCCGGATGCGCATGACCTACTCTCTGGACGGAGAGCGGCCCCTGCGCCCAAACGGCAAGCCTCAGCGCAAGCCGCGCAGCGCCCAGGACCGAGAAGCCACGCTGATGGCCCGGCACGTCAAGCGCGACGTCCGCCAGGTCGTCCGGCACATCGTGCGCGAGATCCGCGATGAGCGGGCCGTGGCGCTGAGCTACGACCCGAAAATGGCCGAGTGCATTTTCGAGCGCGACCACTCCGAGGAGGCCGCACCCGGCGCCGGCACGTTCAGCATCATCCCCAACCACGAGGCGATCAACGCTCTGCCGATCCCGGAGCGTCAGCACGTGTACCAGTGCATCCGCGACATCGAGGGCCGATACCGCGAGGCGCTGGCGTTCGTCAGCGGCGACCGGCTCCGCGAACTGGTCCGGACCTACGTGACGGACGTGATGCACGGCGTCCCGCTGTCCCCGTCCGGAGGCGTCTACTTCATCAGCCGCGAGCACGAGGAAACGCTGGCCGCGCTTCACGAGCTGGTAGGTCGGTTCAAAGAGCGCGGACAAGTCCGCCGGCCGGAGGCCACGCGCTTCAGCACCCTGCGCCGGATGCCGCTGCTGGACCTGGACGAGTCCCGCCAGATGATCGAGGAGGAGTTCACCACCAGCACCCGCATGGAACTGGAGAAGCTCTCCGCCGACATCGTCGCCATGCGCCAGGTGGAGGAGCCCGACGACGCGGCGATCGCCGCCCTGTACGCGCGGTTCAAGGAGCTTCAGGCCGCCACCAGCAAGCACTCCACTTTGCTGTCGACGAGCCTGGACGACACGCAGGCCACCCTGGAGACCGTCAACGGCCAGCTGGCCAGCCTGCTGCTCGGCTGACCGGCAGAGTCCGAAGAGGAGATCACCGTGACGCTGTCGCTGACCATCGAGGGACCGGACGCCGACCACATCCGCCATCTGGCCATGCTCATTACGACCGCCGAGACCGCCCGTACCGAGGCGCTGAAGCAGGCTGGCGCCGCCGGCCGCGACGGGACGGCCGACATGATGGCCGCCGCCGGCCACGAGCGGGAGCGCGACCAGTGCGCCCGTGAGCTGGGTTTGCTGCTGGCGGCCCGCATCGATCCCGGCCCGGGAACCCTGCGGTGAGCGCCGGCGAGCTGGAACCGGCCGACGCCGGCGACCGGGGCATGCTGGCCGACATCATCGCCGAGGTACCCGACGACTACGACGGCGACCGCCTGGAGCTAGTCGTCAACACCCTGAACCACCGGGTGATGTCCCAGCAGAACCCGCTGGCGGTCGAGCTGGCCGACCGCGCGGCCCGCCGCGAAGCCACCCGCGTCCGTGCCGAGAAGGCCAGCGCGGAGATGATCGAGCTGGCCGGCCGCGCGGACACTGCGCTGAGCGGCGTCCTGCGCCTACATGGCCGCCGCAGCGCCGACGACGGACGGTGCCGTACCTGCCGCACCACCAAGGGCAAGCCCGCGCCGTGGCCGTGCGCGACCTATCTCGTCGTGGCCGACGCAGGGTTCGTCAGCCGGCCATCCGACGAACTGATCGAGGTCCTGCGCGCCTACGGCACGTGGCAGAACAGCCGCACCGAGCGTGACCTGGCCCGCTTCCTTGAGCTGTCCGAAACGTACAAGGCCACCCGAGAGGAACCCTGATCGCCATGAGCACCCGCTACCCCGTGACCCTGCCGCCCGTCCCGGACGACCGGTGGAACGCCGACCGGCCCAACGGCTACGCCTACAAGGAGATCACCGACGACGAGGACATCGTGCGCTTCAACCGCCAGCGCGTCGAGATCGACGCCGCCGACGCGGCCGAGGCCGAGCTGCGGGTGCTCGCCTACATCGACGGCTCGTTCCAGGACGACCTGCGCGGCGCGGTCACGACCGCCGACCACGAGATCACCCCCGGCCGGTGGGCCGTCGACATCGACATCCCCGTGCGCTACTGAGCAGCCGAACAGCCGAGTACAGACCGCTGCCGCAGCCACCAACCAAGGTAGGCCCAGCATGACGACGCCCATCACCGACGACCGCGACTTGATCACCGCCTCCGTCGACGCCGTCGACGCGCTGACCCGACTTGCCAAGCTGGCACCGCTGACCACGGAGCCCGACATGCGGGCCGACCTGCTCGACCACGTGAACCGCATCCTGCTCGCCGCCCGCGAACTGCTCGACCGCGCCGGCGACGGCGTCGACGACTTCGAGGACGCCGACGCCGACGACGCCGGCACCCGCCTGGACACGGCCTCGAACTACGTCGACCAGGCCGCCGGAGACGTCGCCGTCGCCCGCGACCTGTTCCACGGCCTCAGCTGACCATCTGCACAAAGACCTTGACGCACCGCACCGAGGACGAGACCCCGGGCGGTGCGTCATTCACCTTGAATCGAACAAGCGTTCGGCCTTAGGGTCGGGGCGTGCCCGAGCCTTTGATCCCTCTTGCCCGCGCCGTCTTCTATGAGGTCGCCAGGGTCGAGGCCGAACTCGGCGTCGAACTGGGCGTCGTCCGGCTCGACATCGAGAACCGGACCGTGGTTGTGGAAGGGGCCGGCCTGCGCAGCTGGGGACCGCGCACCCGGCTGGAGGTCCAATTGGAGCGGTGCGGCGTGCGGCACGAGACCCACTCGCCCAGCATGCGCATCGTGGTGTACCCGAGCTGATGGCCGAGGCGCTGCCGCACCGCGAGCCGCGGCGCCCGACCGCAGTACCGAAACCCGGCGCGACCGCGCCGCCGACG
>Ga0136846_1209361_pt1 | contig 12199 bp, 5 predicted proteins | sample HopSoiMetagenom2_FD_96841 | JGI IMG/M metagenome (GOLD analysis project Ga0136846, IMG submission 96841) | Grasslands soil microbial communities from Hopland, California, USA - 2 Assembly 2016 (version 4) | ecosystem: Environmental > Terrestrial > Soil > Grasslands | place: USA: Hopland...
AACCTCATGCGTCGGCCTGCGATAACACCTACAGGCTACCGCCGCCGAACGGGGTGCCGCCGAACTACGGTCAGCAGCGACATCGGGATAACCAAGGGTATAGCGGCAGACCAATGGCCGCATGAATGTTCCGCCGTAAGCGCGTCATTCTACGAAGATCTCATCATCGCAGAATGTCTCCGGTCATGGCCGCCACCCCTCGGGAACCTCCGAATTAGAGCCTCGCGCTGGAACCAGCGTGTTCACCTCGGTTTGCGTCATCAGCGATGTGAGGAGACTAGTGGGTTGAATTTGGCCGAATGCAGGGAGCGGGCCCGAGAGTGCCGCTTTAATGCGAATCGCTCCTGGGGCCAGTTGCAGGAGCGTTTCCTTGCAGCCGCAATCATGTGGGACGGCCTAGCGGCGCACTACGATAAGCAAGACGCCACGGCGCCAGCCCCCGTTGCAACTAGTTCTGTGGATCGAATCGGAAACAAGCGGTAGATATTCGCACTAGCGCCCGCCCCAATGGAGTTTCAGAGAACAGCGTCGGTCGGCGACCTGGAAGAGGCGCAAAACGCAATTCACCACCGAGAAAATTCAGGCGGGTCGCTGGGCTCGTGCCGGCGTCTGGCCGAGGGTGCTCGAGACGTTGGCGGCCAAGTGTTCGATCATCCGAGCCCACCAGCACGCCGCCGGTGGAAAAAAGGGGAAGATCACGCCATCGGTCGTTCTCGTGGAGGACTGAGCACCAAGATCCACGCCTTGGTGGACGAAAACAGCCTGCCGGTGCAGCTCGTTCTAACCGCAGGACAAGCCGAGGACCTGCGCGCAGCACCGCAGTTGCTTAAGGGCCTCGAATGCCGGCATGCCGTCGCCGACCGGGGCTACTGTGCCAACGCACTCCTCGACCTAATCTGGGCCAGTGGCGCCAAAAGCCCACATCCCTGCAACCCGCCAGCGGATCGTCCACTGCGCGGTCAACAAGGGCATCTACAGACAGCACAACCTCGTCGAACGCTTCTCTGCAAGCTCAAGCACTTCGGGCGCATCGCCATACGCTTCGACAAGCTCGCGAGGAACTTCCTTGCTGCCGTCGCTTAGCATCTACACGCCTCTGGACGCGAACCTACTTATGAGTCCACACCTAGCCGGACTTTTGGAAGCCCGATGATAACCTTTTCGCGGACCTACCGCCGCGTCACCTGTCTATGTCCCTTCGAAACCAGGCCCCCCGCAGTAACCCGAACTCGTTCGCGGCGAACCCCGACACACCATAACGGGAACGTGCTTGCTGGCACCGGTACCGCAATTGATGCGAAGCGAGGCGCAGGCCTGCGGCGGCGCTGCAGATTACTTCCCCTTGGAACACAGGAAACCGCTGATCGTTCTACACTGTGTATGGACAGAACGGCGCAAGAGCGATCGGGTGTAGCTAGAATTGGGGGTTAGTCCTCCACTGCCTCGCGCCTCTTACAAAGGTGCACGGTTGCATAATGTATTACACTGGGAGACAGCGATTGCTTGATCTCTGGTACAAGAGCGCCGTCATCTACAGCCTCAACGTCGCCACCTTCATGGACGGCAATGACGACGGTATCGGTGACTTCAAGGGACTGGCCGGACGTCTCGATCATATTTCACAGCTTGGGGTCAATTGCATCTGGCTTCTTCCCTTTTATCCGAGCCCGCGGCTCGATCATGGCTATGACGTGACCGATTATTACGACGTCGCGCCGGAGCTCGGCTCTCTGGGCGATTTCGTGGAATTCAGCCATCAAGCCAGACTGCGCGGCTTGCGCCTCATCATCGATCTGCCGATCAACCACACATCGGAACGGCATCCTTGGTTCCAGGCCGCGCGCGCCGATCCGCACTCACCCTATCGCGACTATTACATCTGGTCGAAGAATCGGCCGCACAATAGCGACAGCGGCGTGGTCTTTCCCGGCTTTCAGTCCAGCGTCTGGGACTATGATTCCCGGGCACGCGCTTGGTACTTCCATCGCTTCTATCCACACCAGCCCGATCTCAACATCATGAGCGCCGAGGTGCGAGACGAAATCTACAAGATCGTCGGCTTCTGGCTGGAGCTGGGTGTCTCCGGATTTCGTATCGACGCCGCTCCATTCGTCATCGAGGAGGTGAGACCAGACCAACCAATCCACCGCCGCTACGAGTTTTTCGGGGAACTTAAGGATTTCCTGTCCTGGCGGAAGGGCGATGCGATCCTGCTGGCCGAAGCCAATGTCACGCTGGAGGAGATGCCGAAGTATTTCGGCAATGGCTCACGGCTGCATATGTTGTTTGCCTTCCTCGTCAATCAATACCTATTTCTCTCATTGGCGCGCAAAAAAGCCGAGCCTCTGGCGCGCGGTCTTGGACGCATGCCGAAGCTGCCGTCGCTCGGACAATGGGCGCATTTCCTCCGCAATCACGACGAACTGGATCTTGGCCGGCTGAGCGAGGCAGAGCGTGAGGAATGCTATCGCGCCTTCGGTTGCGAGCCGGACATGCAGCTTTATCACCGCGGCATACGCCGCCGACTCGCGCCGATCCTCAAGGGCGACCGTCGGCGCCTCGAGCTGGCCTTCAGCCTGATCTTCAGCCTGCCAGGAACACCGGTGATCTATTACGGCGACGAGCTCGGCATGGGCGACGACCTGCAACTCCCCGAACGCTGGCCGGTCAGGACGTGCATGCAATGGTCCGACATGCCGAGCGCCGGCTTCTCTCGGGCCGAGGAAGACTCGCTCATCCATCCCGCAATCATGGATGGGCAGTTCGGCGCCGCGAACGTCAATGCCGCCGCCCAACAGCGCGACCCAAAATCCCTGCTGATCTGGATGCGTCGGCTGATCGATGCGCGACAATCTTGTGCTGAGGTCGGCTGGGGCGAACTGACGCTGATCGAGACCGGCAATCCGGCGCTGTTCGCCCATCGGGTCGACTGGAACGGCAACACCACGATCGCGTTGCACAATCTCGGAGACCAACCTTCTGAGGTCCGCCTCGATCTCGAAACCGGCGAGGCGGAGCGGTTGACTGAGGTGTTCGCCAACCGGACGTATGACGCGGACAGCAGCAGATGCGAGGTTTGCGCTCTGGATCCCTTCGGCTATCGCTGGTTCCGGTTGGATCCACTTAGCCGGTGATCTCCCAGCATTCATGAGGTCGGCCATGACCCTGACTGAACGCACCGAAGCGCAGGCTCGCTGGAGTGCTCCATGGTGGCAGCAGGGTGTGATCTACCAAATTTATCCCCGTTCCTTCCAGGATGCCAACGGAGACGGCATCGGCGATCTCAAGGGCATCACGCAACGCCTCGACTATCTCTCCTGGCTGGGAATCGATGCCATCTGGCTGTCACCGATCTTTCCCTCGCCGATGCTCGATTTCGGCTACGACATCAGCGATTACAGTGACATCGATCCGATGTTTGGTTCGCTGGCAGATTTCGATGAACTGGTTTCGGCTGCCCATCGGCGCGGGTTGAAGGTGATCCTCGACTTCGTGCCTAATCACACGTCCGACCGGCATCCATGGTTTCAGGAATCGCGGCGCGACCGGACGAATATCCGCCGCGCGTGGTATGTCTGGCGTGACCCGGCGTCGGACGGCGGGCCGCCGAACAATTGGCTGAGCGAATTCGGTGGACCCGCGTGGGAATACGATGCGGCGACAGGCCAGTACTATTACCATGCCTTCTTGAGCCAGCAGCCCGATCTCAACTGGCGTAATCCCGCGCTGCGCGAGGCCATGCACGATGTGCTTCGCTTCTGGTTGAAGCGCGGCGTCGATGGCTTCCGAATTGACGTCTTGCATCATCTCGTCGAGGACGCCGAGCTGCGGAACAATCCGCCCAACCCGAGCTATGGACCCGGCATGCGGCCGAGCAGCGCGCTGCTTCCGGCCCGCACCGTCGATCAGCCTGAGATTCAGGATATCATCGTCGGATTGCGTTCCGTAGTCGATGAGTATCCGGAGCGAGTCCTCATCGGAGAAATCCACTTGCCGATTCAGCGGCTCGTCACCTATTACGGCGTAGAACTCAACGGCATCCATCTTCCCTTCAATTTCAATCTTCTCAATGCTCGCTGGACCGCGACCGTGTTGCGCGACCTCATCGGAACCTACGAGTCCGCTCTGCCGAAAGGCGCCTGGCCGAACTGGGTAATCGGCAATCATGATATTTCTCGCGTCGCCACTCGCATTGGGCAGCAAGGCGCACGCGTTGCCGCAATGCTCCTCCTGACCTTGCGCGGCACGCCGACACTCTACTACGGCGACGAGCTCGGCATGTGCGACGTACCGATTCCCCCCGAACTGGTGCAAGACCCGTTCGAGAAAAACGTCCCCGGCATCGGCGTCGGCCGCGATCCGGCCCGCACGCCAATGCGTTGGCAAGCTGAGGCTGAAGGCGGGTTCACGGTTGGCCGTCCGTGGTTACCAGTTGGAACGGGGCTAGAAAGCACAAATGTTGAGACCGAGAAAAAAGAGCCAGCCTCAATGTTGTCGTTGCATCGCAGTTTGTTGCGGCTGCGGCGCGCTCATCTTGCCTTGTCGATCGGCAGCTATAGGAGCTTGCCAACCGACGATGATGAATGCTTTGTCTTTATGCGCCAGCATGAGCGGGAGCGGATCCTAGTTGTGCTGAACTTTTCCGACGATCGCAAGGCGGTACCATTGCCCTCGGAGATGAGCGAAGGCCGCGTTCTGTTCTGCAGCACCGGCTATTGTGGCGGTATGCGTGCCTCTCGCATCGTCGAGCTCGGACCTGCGGAAGGGCAGCTCATAACGAACATGATTTGATAGACGTCCGCTATGGCTTCGGGCTAGTCCGCTCGAAGTACCTGAAGCACGACGAGCCAAAGTTACCTCGAATCAAGATCCTTGAGCGTTACCGACCTGCATTTTTGCACCACCGCGCTTGTTGTCTTCGCGAATGTCTTGAGATTCAGTTCCGAATCCTACGGGTCGCAGTCTTCCGCGCACTTCGCGCACTCTCTACAGATTGCCTCTCAGTGAGACAGCATGTGCCAAGCGCGGCGGATCGTTGGCCGAGGGATGAAACAAGCGATCACGCTCACATAATCTCGCATAACAATGAGAAAGCTAATCTCGGATAACAATGAGAAAGCGCCAGCGCACGCGCCGTCAAGAGCGACCAGGTTAAGGAGGTGCTCGAGGCGCTAATTTTTGCAAATATTGGTCTGGTCGCGTCGCGCCCCAGCTCCGCAGGATGGTAAAGGTTAGTAAGTAGGCCGTCGACACGCCTCCCACGTCCTCTGCGCTGTTGCCTTTCAATGACGGGCAGATAATCAGCGATAGCCATTCGCGCCAGGCATAGGGATCTACGACCATGACGGTTTAGGTAATCTCGAGTGCAGCTGCGGAGGCAGTGGTCTTTTCCGTTGCGAATCAACGCGGCACGCTACGGTCCGTTCCGTTTAGAAGAAGGCCTAAAAGGCCGGCCACTCGACTTGATCTGATCGAGGATGTCCGGGTTTGAACAGCGATCAATCTCGATATGTCCAATATTGTTTTTGGGCAATGGAGGATGGAGTAATGCATGTCTTTAGCGAAATCTCTAACGAGTGCCAACTAGATGTCGAACAATGCCGAGGAATGGCCAAACTTGGCGAATACCTTTAAGCAACTAAGCTTTCAATCTGGGGATCACATGCCGAATTCCTCCTCCGACAGGCAAAGCGAATGATCCGGTTGACGGAAGCGTCGCTGGTCTCGGCTTCGCCTTCCGAGCGCCGTCACGGCAGTCACCCTAGGTGGCGGCTCCCGGCTAAACTGGTTGGCGAGTCTCGCGATTGACATAGGATGGCCGCCGAACCACCGGTCCGGTTGGTGACATTCGGATGTAGCTCGCCGCGGCACAGGAACTTGGCATCCGAGAATAGTCCGCCGTGGCCTGTGGGCGGTCAGAGCGCAAGCAACCGCTTCCAGCATTCGAGGATGTCTTCGATGTCCTTGCGGTCGAAGGGCTTTGGCAGCTTGCGCACTGCACGGAACTCCGGCGGTAGCATGGGGCCGTCGTGGGATCCGCTCAGAAAGATGAAGGGAATGCCGCAGCCTTCCAGCGCGCTGGCGAGAGGGTAGGAAAGCGTGCCGGAAAGATTGATATCGAGCAGCGCCGCTTCCGGTCGTTCCTTGTTCACCAATTCAAGCGCCGCTTTCAGGCTCGGCGCCGGCCCGATCACCGCGCAGCCGCATTCCCGCAGCAGATCAGAGATCATCTCCGCAATCAGGAAATTGTCCTCGACGACCAAAACGCGCAGGGAGTGAGCGGAGTTGACCAACTTATTCGCTTGGCCGGTCATGATGCGCCCTCGCTTCTCTTAATCGGCCCCCGAAAGCAGGTTAGGTTCCGCTGGGAACACAATACGGCATTCCAGGCCCCCAGTGTGAAGCTGCAAATCCGCTTCGCCGCCGAGTTCATATTCGATGCTTCTGCGGATGAAGTTCGTGCCGTAGCCCTCTGCGGTCTTGCCTGCTAAGGCAGGACCGCCGGTTTCGACCCAGTGGAGCGCGACGTTGTCACCGTCCCGTTCCCATCGGATGGCCACCAGCCCCCCGCGTTCTTTGAGTGCGCCATATTTCACCGCATTAGTGGCGAGCTCGTAGAACGCCAGTCCTAGGGTCGAGGCGGCGGTGGGTGCGAGGGTGAGATTCGGGCCGTCGATCAGGATGTTCCCGCCGTCTCTCGCGCTGTAGGACCGCACAGTGGCATCCAGCAGCGGCCGCAGCCCCGCGCCCTGCCAATTGCTGGCGGTCAGCAATTCATGTGTCTTCGCCATCGCGTTGAGCCGCCCGGTGAATGCCGATGCGAAATCCTCAAACGAAGTGCTGCCCTTCAGCATGCGGGTCGCCAGCGCACTCACCGTCGTAATCGTGTTCTTTACCCGGTGCTGCAATTCATGCAGCAGAGCCCTCTCCTGCGCTTCGCTGAGCTTCTGTTGCGAAATGTCCATGAGCACGCCGATGCCGCCGCGCACTTCACCATCGTCACCCAGAAGGGGAGCTGCGGAGATGAGCACCGGGATCCGTCGGCCATCAGGCCGCTGTAGCGCCCCTTCATAGGCGGGCACGGCTCTGCCGCTGCGCATCGCCTTCTGGATCGGCTGGTCTTCGCCCCCGATCTCCCGGCCGCCTTCAAACAACTGCAGATGCAACCCAGTGTCGGACGATGGCGCCCCATCGCCGTCGCCTAGGAGCTGCTTCAGATAGCGGTTGACGCGCTGCGTTCCGGCTTGCGGAACCTCTACGATCAAAATGCCGACCGGCAGCAGGTCCGACAGGGTCGCGAGAATCGCAATCCGGTTCTTGAGATCGACTGTCAATGCGTCGATGCGGGCCTCGGCCGCAGCGATCTTGGTGATGTCGCTGAAGGTGATGACCACCCCCGCGATCACGTTTTCGAGGGTTCTATAGGGCAGGATACGCATGATGTAGCGCGCATCGCTATGCGTGCTCTGGACCGTGCGCTCGATCGTGCTTAGGGTTCGAATAACCCGCTCTGCATCCTCTTGAACGGTATCCGCTTTGAAGCGGGCGCGAACATGGGTGATCGGCCGGCCGCTGTCGCTTTCGACGAGGCGAAATACATCCTTGGCCGCTGGGGTGAAGCTTTTCACCGCGAGATTCCGGTCGAGGAAGACCGTGGCGATCTGGGTGCTCTCGAGCAGGTTGGCAACGTCACTGTTGGCGCGACTCAATTCCTCGAATCGGGCGTTCAGTTCGGCGTTCGCCGTTTGCAGCTCCTCGTTGATCGACTGCAGCTCTTCCTTGGAGGTTTCGAGCTCCTCGTTCGCGGATTGTAGCTCCTCGTTCATCGAGGAGAGCTCCTCGTTGCCGGATTTCAGCTCTTCATTGGAGGATTCCAGCTCCTCGGTCGTGGTCTGCAGGCGCTCCTTTGTCGCGCGCAGCTCTTGCTCGAGCTGGTGGAAGCTCGAACTTTCCGGGCCCCCGTCGGCTTGCCCCTGGTCTTCGCTCGGTTTGATACCGCCAATGTCCTGGAAAATGATCAGGAAGAGGGGATCCTGGCCGTCCCCGGGCCGCAGCGGATGGACGATCAGGTTGATGGTCTGGCGACCACCATTTGTGCCAATCGCGATGTTGCTTTGGAAGGCCGGCTGCTGTGTGGTCGCCGCCTTGTGCACGGCCGCCCGGAGGTCGGGCCTGAGGCCACCGCGCGCCAAGCTGAAGATATCGGTATTGGGCGTACCGGGCGAAAGTTCCAGATACTTACCGGTCCGACTGGAGGCATGAACGAGTTCGCCTTCGCCGTTGATGACGACATAAGCCGGCCCATACCTATCGAGAAGCTGCCGCTCGGCTATCGCTTGCAAGCTCTCCGGCTCTTCGCCCGGTCGCACTGGGGGCGGCGTCCTTCGCCGCGTTCCGTTCGGCGCGGTTAGGGGGAACTCAGGCAGGCGTCGCTCGACCTGGGTCCGGCGCTGGAAGACCCGATGCGCCTTGTCGATGGTGCTGAATAGCCGTGTGTGTTGGGTGACATTCTCCGAGCTGCCGAGAAGAAGATAGCCGCCGATGTTGAGGGCATAATGGAAGAGAGGAATGACCCGGCCCTGAAGTTCGGACGTCAGATAGATCAGAAGGTTGCGGCAGGATATCAGATCCAGCTTCGAAAACGGTGCATCGCGCAGCAGGTTATGCGATGAGAACAAGCAGATCTCACGGATCTCGCTGGTGATCCGGTAAGTGCCATCCTCTCGCACGAAGTAGCGGTCGAGCAGCCGCTGCGGCACGTCCTTCGCGACCGTCGCGGGATAACGTCCGATGCGGGCGAACTGCAAGGCCTCTTCGTCGATGTCGCTGGCAAAGATCTGAAGCTTGGGCTGTCCCGGCTTCTTCGCGCCGAACTCCTTCAAGAGGATGGCGATCGTATACGCCTCCTCCCCGGTCGAGCAGCCTGGGATCCAGACACGGACAGTGTCGTCCGGACTCTTGCCGACGAAAAGCTGCGGAATGACCAGTCGTTCGACCACCTCGAATGCCGGTGGGTCGCGAAAGAAGTTCGTGACACCGATCAGAAGGTCCTGCAGCAGGGCGTCGATCTCGAGCGGCTCTTTGCGCAGCCGCTCGATGAAGATCGAAAACTCGTCGATTTGCAGCAGTTGCATGCGCCGCTGTACGCGCCGCGCGATAGTCTTGTCTTTGTAGCCACTGAAATCGTGGCCGGTGCGGGTTCGCAGCAGCGCGCAGATCTGCGCGAGATAGTCCGCGGTCTCGGTCCGGACTCCGTCGGGGCCTTTGCGTCCACCGACCCTGGCCAGATGACGGAAATGCTCCTCCAGCTTGATCGGAATGTCCTCGACTGGCAGCACGAAATCCACCAATCCAGTTCCGACGGCGCTTCGCATCATGCCGTCGTACTCTGCGCCCTTTTGGGCGAAGGTGGCACCCCCTTGCTCCTTGATGGCGCGCAGGCCGATCGTTCCGTCACTGCCGCTCCCCGACAGGATCACGCATGCGGCGTTCTCCCCCAGCGCGTGCGCCAAGGAGGAAAAAAAGCTGTCGATAGGGGTGCGCAAGCCGCGCGGTTCGGTGAACTTTTCGAGCCGCAAATGGCCATTGACGACGCTCAGTGCGGCATTTGGCGGGATGACGAAGATACGGCCGCGCTCGATCCTGCAGTGCTCGGTGATCGCCACGACGGGTAGTGTGCTGGTTCGGGCGAGAATTTCGGACAGATGGCTATCCTGCTCGGGATCGAGATGCTGAACGATGACGAAGGCCAGCGCGCTGTCGGAGGGAATGGCTGGCAGGAACGCCTGCAGCGCCGCGAGCCCGCCGGCCGATGCGCCGATGCCGACGATCGGTATGTCCGCTTGTTCGTTTGAGGGATCGGATGCGTCCTCATGGTTCGTGTGCTTCTGCTTCTTCATTCCTTAGTATTTCTCCCTCGGCGTCGCCGTGCGCGGACGCCGGATCATTCCATGGATGTCGCGCCAAGCGACGCATCAGCTGCGCATCCTGATCGTATTCCTCGGCACGCCTCTCGAACAGCGCGGCGAGAGAGACGTTCCTGAGGGCCCGTTCCTTGCCGGCCAGGCGCCGGGCCAGGGCTGCCCGCTCCACGTGGGACCGCAGCAGTGTCTCGATCGTCCTATCTACATCGGCTGCTCGCGCGGACAGAACGACATCGGCGGTGAATGCATGCCCCACATGACACCGGAACCGAAGCATACTGTCGTCATCCATCTCCCACAAGGTGCCGTTGCATTCCGGGCAGGTGAAGGGCGAGAGCTTGCCGAGTTGCTCGTCCAGTTCCATGGATGCAATCTCCTGGGTCGAGATCATGGCTTCGAGGCGAAGTTTCAGTGGGATTTCCGGAGTCCGGGCAGCGGGCTGGGCGCTCAGTTTCACTAGCAACTCGCCCATTTCGCCAGCCGGAAGGGTGTAGTCGACCTCCACGTGCCGTAACGCGCTTTGCGGCATGGCCGGCACTGCTGCGTCGGCCGGATCCTGCACGACAGTCAATCCTCCGCAGCGTTTGATCGCCCCGAGGCCGGCAGTTCCATCGGAGAGCGATCCTGAAAGGACCACGCCGATCACGCGTCCGCCACGGCTGCAGGCCGCCGTCCGGAACAGCGGATCGATGGCCGGCCGCGCGAGGTTCTCCCGTGGCCCCCGGCGCAGCAAGACGTGGTCGTCATGGATCAGGAGATGCTGACCGGGGCGGGCGACCGTGATCGTGCCTGGCCGAATCGGTGTCCCGCTTTCGGCTGGAATGACCGGCCAGGCGGTTCGGCGTTCGAGGATCTCCGCCAAGTGGCTGCGCATGCCCATATGAAGAACAACGAACACCGCAGCGTTGAGCTCGCAGGGCAGGCCGCAGACCACCCGTTGGAGCGCCTCCAGTCCGCCCGAAGAGGCACCGATGACGATGGTGTCGTGACTTTCTCCCTGCATTGGACTTTCCATTGGGCCTGTTGTCCATCAATCTAGGTAGCCAAGCCCAGTTCCGGACGCTCCGCCAAGCCACCCGATCAACTCGGCGCGCACGTGGGCCACGTGCCGCAGCGACGATGCGGCAAACTGCGATGAGCGTGGGGATATGTGCCCCGGAGGGCGTGACAGACCCGAGCTCAGTCGTTGTGGCTGTTCGACTGCCCTTACCGATCCAGCCTGCCGCAATTGGCGATCAAGACTGCGCGTGCCTTGCTCATGCCGTTGCGCTCCAAGGCTTTGTGCTGTTTTTTATTCCTCACATTGGCGCCAGGCTTCTTAGTCGATCTCTTGCGGGCTCCACATTATTCTCCCGTCGCAGTTCCGAACGGCTCGCGTGCAATTCCAGCGAGCGGGCGTCGGTCCGCGGCTAGTTTTGCCAGGACCTGAGCGCTTTCGTGGCCGGCCCGTTGAGCACGCTGCCATCCGGCGCAAAGTGCGATCCGTGACACGGGCAATCCCAGCATTGCTCGGTCGAATTCCAATGGACTTGGCAGCCGAGATGGCTACAGGCGGCATTGTGCTTGTAAAGCGTTCCGGCGCGGTCACGGCAGACCGCGATCCGGTGCACGCCCTCGCGCATGACCGCGCCGTGCCCAGGCTCGAGCTCAGATTCCGACTGGATCTCGCCGGGAAGCAGGTATTCCGACGCATTCTTCAGCGCCGTCATATTCTCTCGGAGATAGTTCAGGGCGCCGGCCACAGGCTTGCGCGCGGGATCGTAGACTTCTTCCCAATCGTTCCGTTCACCGCGGACCAGATCCTTGAGCAGGAGGCCCGCGACCACGCCATGGGTGATGCCCTGGCCCGAATCGCCTGCAGCGACGAAGACCCTTTCATTGCCGGGATTACGGCCGATAAAGGCACAATAGTCGATAGTCTCCATGACCTGGCCCGACCAACGGTGGACTTCCTTGCGGAGATCTGGCAGGAGCGTGCGGATCCAGGCCTCGATCGCCTCGAAGCGCACCGCGCCGTCATCCGCATCTCCGGATTTATGATCGGCGCCGCCGACGATCAGATAATCCGTCCCAGCTGGCCCCGGATTGAGGCGCACGTAGTGATAGGGGTCCGCCATGTCCCAATAGAGCGCGTCGTCAAGACTGCCCTGCGAAATTGTGAAGGCCATCGCGAAGGTGCGATAGGGCGCCATCTTGCTGTGCAGGGCGAAGCGGTCGTTGATCGGCGTGTTGGTCGCGACGATGGCGCTTCGGCCTCTGACCGTGGCGCCGCCCTC
>Ga0136846_1229158_pt1 | contig 12195 bp, 12 predicted proteins | sample HopSoiMetagenom2_FD_96841 | JGI IMG/M metagenome (GOLD analysis project Ga0136846, IMG submission 96841) | Grasslands soil microbial communities from Hopland, California, USA - 2 Assembly 2016 (version 4) | ecosystem: Environmental > Terrestrial > Soil > Grasslands | place: USA: Hopland...
CTGAGCCTGATGCAGATGGCCAAAACCAACGCGTCGCTGACCCGCCTGGCCAAAAAAGGCCTGCCTTACATCAGCGTGTTGACCGACCCCACCATGGGCGGGGTGAGCGCAGGCTTTGCTTTTGTGGGCGACATCGTGATCGCCGAGCCCAAGGCCCTGATCGGCTTTGCCGGCCCGCGCGTCATTGAATCCACGGTGCGCGTGACACTGCCTGAAGGCTTTCAGCGCGCCGAGTTTTTGCAGACCAAAGGCGCGGTCGACCTGATCTGCGACCGCCGGGAACTGCGCAAGACCGTGGCCAACTCCCTGGCCATGCTGCTGCGCCAACCGGCCGATGCCGTCAGCTGACAAACCGGCAAATCCTGAAACCTCCGAAAACCCCTGAAGCAAAGCGTATTAGACGCACGAGAAATTCACCGCTCGGGTCACATGGGATGATGTGGTTCACGGCACTCCAAAGCACGATGAGACCATGCCAGAAGCCTTGACGCTGAGTTCCCTTCCCCTCTTCCCGCTGGGCGCGGTTCTTTACCCCGGCGGCGTGCTGCCGCTGCGCATCTTTGAGGTCCGTTACCTCGACATGATTGGCAAATGCCACAAGGCCGGCGCGCCTTTCGGCGTTGTCTCACTGACCGAAGGCTCCGAGGTACGCCGGCCCGCCGATGCCGGCGCCCCCACGGGCGACGGTTTTGCGAACGAGGCCTTCAGCGCCGTAGGCACGCTGGCCACCATCACCGAGTTTTCCATCCCGCAGCCGGGCCTGATGGCCATCCGTTGTACCGGCGCGCAGCGCTTCGAAATTACCCGGCGCGAAAAGCTCAGGCATGGCCTATGGATCGCCGACGTCACCCGGCTCGAAGACGACCAGACCGTCGCCATCCCGCCCGACTTGCAGGGCACCGCCGACGCGCTGGGCAAGCTGATCAAAAGCCTGCAAATGCGCGACCTGCCGCAGGCCCAGATGCCGCTGCTGGCCCCTTACCGGCTGGACGATTGCGGCTGGGTGTCCAACCGCTGGTGCGAGTTGCTGCCGATTCCGCTGGAGCTCAAGCAGCGCCTGATGGAGCTGGACAATCCCCTGATGCGGCTGGAGCTGGTGAGCGATATCCTCGAACGCACCGGCATCGCGCTCTGACGGTCTAGTCACCATCTTTTCGGCACCCGGGCACAGCCGCCAATACGCCCGCGTCACTTAAAATCGACAATTCGGCGCTTTTCAGGCCCACCTCTCGCGGGCAAAGCGCCCGACACCTTTCGATCTCTTCCGGAACCTTGCCCAATGTCTAACCAGTCGAATCCGCCCGCCCCAGCCGCTCCTGCGCCCGTACCGCAAGACGACAACAAGCTGATCGTCGAGCGCCGCGAAAAGCTCAAGGTCCTGCGCCAGAACCAGGCGGACGGCAAAGGCGTGGCCTTTCCGAACGATTTCAAGCCATCCGACCATGCGGGCAAGCTGCACGCAGCGCACGGCGACAAAGATGCCGAGACGCTGGCCGCCGAGGCGATTCCCGCAAAAATCGCCGGCCGCATGATGCTCAAGCGCGTGATGGGCAAGGCGAGTTTTGCGACCCTGCAGGACAGCACGGGGCGTATCCAGATTTTCCTCACGCGCGACGAGATCGGTGAAGAACTCTATGCCGCGTTCAAACACTGGGACCTGGGCGACATCATTGCGGCCGAAGGCAAAGTCTTCAAGACCAAGACCGGCGAGCTGTCCATCCACGCCACCAGCGTACGCCTGCTGACCAAAAGCCTGCGCCCCTTGCCCGGCGATTTTTACGGCATGGCCGACCAGGAACAGAAATACCGCCAGCGTTATGTCGACCTGATCACCGACGAGCAGGCGCGCAAGCGTTTCACCGCCCGCAGCAAGGCCGTCAGCTCGATCCGTGAGTTCATGGTCAGCCACGACTTCCTCGAGGTCGAAACGCCGATGCTGCACCCCATCCCGGGCGGCGCCAATGCCAAGCCTTTCAAGACGCACCACAACGCGCTGGACCAGGAGATGTTCCTGCGCATCGCGCCGGAGCTTTACCTCAAGCGCCTGATCGTCGGTGGTTTTGACCGCGTCTTCGAGATCAACCGCAGCTACCGCAACGAGGGCATCTCGGTGCGGCACAACCCTGAATTCACCATGATGGAGTTCTATGCGGCCTACTGGGATTACAACGACCTGATGGACTTCACCGAGGCATTGGTCCGCGACGCCGCGCAAAAAGCCGTGGGCACGCTGCAGCTGAGCTACGGCGGCAAGGAAGAAAAAGTCGATCTCGCCAAACCCTTTGAGCGCCTGACGATCCGCGAAGCCATCCTCAAACACACCGAGGCGGGCGACCATGTCGACGACGCCGCCTGGCTGACCAATGCCCTCAAAAAGCTGGGCATGAACGAGGAAAAAGACCGCCTCTCAACCCGCTCGCTGGCCAGCCTGCAGGTGCTGTATTTCGAGGAACTGGTGGAAGAAAAGCTCTGGCAGCCGACCTTCATCATGGAACACCCGACGGAGATCTCTCCGCTGGCGCGCGCCAACGACACGCGACCCGAAGTAACCGAGCGCTTTGAGCTCTACATCACCGGCCGTGAGTTCGGCAACGGTTTCAGCGAGCTCAACGACGCCGAAGAGCAGGCCGCCCGCTTCAACGCCCAGGTGGCCGCCAAAGACAGCGGCGACGACGAAGCCATGTTCTACGACCACGACTTTGTACGCGCCCTTGAATACGGCATGCCGCCCACCGGCGGCTGCGGCGTGGGCATTGACCGCCTGATGATGCTGCTGACCGACAGTGCCAGTATTCGCGACGTGATCTTGTTCCCGGCGCTTCGCAGGGAAGTCTGAGCCGGAGTGCAGCCTGCGCTGCGGGCTCTTCCGGTTTCATGCATCAAATCGGCCTCTAGCCCAGTTGCCGCCTGGGCGAGCAGCTCCTGATTTTGTAGCAGAGTGCCGTCACCGAACCTCATGAAATACCTCGCCGGTTACCCAGAGAATCTCACCACTCAGGTGCGGCAACTGCTGGCGCAGGGGCGGCTGGGCGAAGTCCTGCTCGCCAAATACCCCCAGGCCCATGGCGTGCGAACCGACAAGGCCCTGTACGAGTACGTGATGGGCTTGAAGAACGACTTCCTGCGCAATTCAGAGCCCCTGTCCAAGGTCGCGTTCGACAGCAAGCTCCACGTGATCGCACACGCACTGGGCACACACACAGCCGTGTCACGCGTGCAAGGTAACAAGCTCAAAGCCAAACGCGAGATCCGCGTCGCTACCCTGTTCAAGGATGTGCCGGTAGAGTTCTTGCGCATGATCACGGTGCATGAGCTGGCGCACATCAAAGAGAAGGCGCATGACAAGGCCTTCTACCAGCTGTGTACGCACATGGAGCCGCAGTATCACCAGTATGAGTTTGATTTGCGGGTGTACCTCACGCACCTGGATGAGGTGGGAAAGCTGGCGTGGCCCGGAGCTTAGGGGCTGAATTTATCCGCAGATTTCGCAGATTTACGCAGATTGAAAACGGGATAGCTTGCTATCAATTCAGAAGCAGTTGGCCCAGGTGCTTATTGGGCTAGAGGCCAAAAACACCTAAAAACCGACGCACTCAGGGGATCAGCCCCAACGCATGCATATACGCCGGCTGCACCATCAGCTCATCCCAGCCAAACGCCCTGCCCTGCGGCAGCAAAGCCAGCCGCCGCAGTTCGCTGGCCTCCATCGCCTCCCACTGGCCCTTGAGCAGCGCCTCAGCCATGCCGTCGAGCAACTCGTCCACCGGCTGGCCGTCGCCCACCGACTGGTTGCACAGCAGCACCATGTCGCAGCCAGCGTTGAGCGCTGTCACACCCGCTTCGGTGTAGCTCACTTCTTTGCCGTCGATCAGGCGGGCGCCTGCCATGCTGAGGTCGTCGCTGAAAATCGCGCCGCCGAAGCCGAGCTGGCTGCGCAGGATGAAGTTCAGCCACTGGCTGGAAAAGCCCGCAGGCCGCGAGTCCACCTTGGGATAGATCACATGAGCGGGCATCACACTGCTGAGCGTGGTGTTCAACCACTGGTACGGTGCGGCGTCGTCGGCCAGGATGGCTTTGAGGCTGCGCTTGTCGACGGGGATGTCGGTGTGGGAATCGGCCTTGACGAAACCGTGGCCAGGGAAGTGTTTGCCGCAGTTGGCAACGCCGGCCTGCAGCAGGCCGTGCATCAGGCTTTTGGCCAGCAGCGTGACAACGCGCGGGTCTCGGCCGAAAGCGCGGTCGCCGATGACGCCACTCTCGCCGTAGTCGAGGTCCAGCACAGGGGTGAAGCTGAAATCAACACCTGACGCGCGCAGCTCGGCACCCAGCACATAGCCACAGGCAGTAGCGGCGTTGGTAGCCTGCAGTTGATCCTTCATCCACAAGATACCCAGCTCGCGCATGGGCGGCAGATGGGTAAAACCGTCGGTCCTGAACCGCTGGACGCGGCCGCCTTCGTGGTCCACGCAGATCAGCAGGTCTTCACGGATGTCCTTGATTTCGAGGCACAGCTCGCTGAGTTCGCGCCGGTCTTTCCAGTTGCGGCCGAACAAGATGATGCCGCCGGTGAGCGGATGTTTAAGACGCCGGCGGTCAGCCTTGGTGAGTGCGGTGCCGGCGATGTCGATGATGAGGGGGGCGTGCTGGGTCATAAAAGGCATCCGGGGGTTATTCTTGCTTACGGCTTCTTACTATGGAATTGATAGCTGCCCGCACAACAATGATGCGGGCTACAGCGTGTTTTTCTCTACAACGCAAAAACTGGCGGCGTAATCGGTTTCATCGGTCACTGTGACATGGGCGGTGAGCTGGCGCGCTTCGAACCAGGCCTTGAGGGCGCCGTGCAAAACGATCTCGGGCTTGCCGCTGGCGGCCTTGGCGATTTCGCAGGAGCGCCAGGTCATGGGCATGCGCATGCCGGTGCCTATGGCCTTGCTGAAAGCCTCTTTGGCCGAAAACCGGGTGGCCAGGTAGCTGACGCCGCGGTCAGGCCAGCGTGCGCTGCGGGCCTTCCAGGTAGCGAGTTCGCCGTCGGCAAGGATTCTGCGGGCAAAGCGCTCGCCATGCCGCTCCAGGCTGGCGCGGATGCGGCGTACGTCGCAGATGTCGGTGCCTATCCCATAGATCATTTAGCGTCCCCACAGTCGCCGCCGCAAAGTGACACAAAGAAAATCCAGCTCGAGCCGCGGAACCGGCTTTGCCGGGCCGCAGGCGGGCGGCCCCTTTCGTGATGAAAGGGGCAGGGAGAAGCCGCAGGCAACACGCAGTGGGCGACCGTGGGGGCTCCATTAATCATGCAGGAGCAAACGCCCGAGTGATGGAGTGCAGGTAGCTGCGGGTGGTTGCGGCATAACCGAGTTCCAGCGCGTCGGCGATAAAGGCGTGGCCTATCGAGACCTCCAGCACGCCAGGGACTGCGCGCAGAAACTCCGTGAGGTTGTCGCGGTTCAGGTCGTGGCCGGCGTTGACGCCGAGGCCGGCTGCCGCAGCGGCCTGGCCGGCACGGGCAAAGCGCGCCAGGACCTCGGCTTTTTCAGGCGTTGCCCAGGCGCGCGCGTAGGTCTCGGTATAGAACTCCACACGATCGGCGCCTGCGGCTTTAGCGGCGGCCATGGCCTCGGGGACCGGGTCCATGAAGAGGCTGACGCGCACGCGGCGGTCATGCACCTGCTCGATCAGGGGCGCCAGCCGCTCGGCGTCTTCAGGAAAATTCCAACCGTGGTCGCTGGTGAACTGGTCTTCGCTGTCGGGCACAAAGGTGCACTGGTGCAGCGGCAGGCCACGGGCGGCCAGGTCGTGCACAAAGCCCATCAGGTTCTGGAAGGGGTTGCCTTCGATGTTGAATTCGCGGTCGGGCCAGTCCTTCATCAGCGCGGCGAGTTCAAAAACATCGTCGGAGCGGATATGGCGCTCGTCGGGCCGCGGGTGCACTGTAATACCCTGGGCGCCGGCCTCCAGGCACAGCTCGGCAGCGCGCCGCACGCTGGGGATGTCCAGGTGCCGGGAATTGCGCAGCAAGGCAACCTTGTTGACGTTGACCGACAAGGCCGTCTTGTCATACACATGGGACACGAGGGGAGCGGGAGAAAGGAGTTTCATGGCGGTGGCTCGTTAGAAAGCTTGCAGGTCCATCATCATCTGCCGGGTTTTCAGGACCTTGACGCCGCAATGGTAGTGCAGCAGCCCGCGCAACTGGGTTTTAAGCTCATTGAAACCGGGGATACAAGCCCGCACCGTATCGGAAAACAGGGCCTCGTCGCCCAGGGCCTGCTGCAGCGCCTGCCATTGCCCGCCAGGCAGGCTGACCCGGTCATCGTCATGGGCCTGCCTGAGGCCCGCCTCGGGCACCAACACGTAGCGGGTGTCCGGATCGAGCGGCGCCAGCGTAGCGGTTTCGGCGTCCAGCAGGGGCAGGAGCCCAATGTCGCGCAGCAGGCGCAGCTCAAACGCCCGCAGCGCCAGTTGCAGGGTTTCCGCGCTCTGCGCGGCGATGAGCTGCACCGTCGCGGCATAGGCGTCAAACAGCACCGGATGCGGATCGTCGCGCGCCATCAGGCGCATCAGGAGTTCGTTGAGGTAGTAACCCGACAGCAGCGCATCGCCGGTCGGCATGACGTGGCCGCCCTGCCATTCCGCGCTTTTGAGTGTGCGGATTTCAGCGTCGCCGCCGAAGGCAATGTGCAGTGGCTGCAAGGGCAGCAAAATGGGCCGGAAGCTGGAGCTGGGCTTCTTCGCCCCCCGCGCCACCAGGGCGATCCGCCCGTACCTGCGCGTAAAAACCTCCAGGATCAGGCTGGACTCGCTCCAGTCGTAGCGATGCAGGACGTAGGCCGGCTCATCGCCTATACGCTTGGTGGCCATGGGCGGAGGAACTCCACTTATTCGTAGCCAAACGTCTTGACTCTGGCCTCGTCGTCTGCCCAGCCGGAGCGGACTTTCACCCAGATCTCCAGAAACACCTTGCCGCCGGTGAGGGTCTCAAGTTCATGGCGGGCTTCGGTGCCTATGCGTTTGAGCTTTTCGCCCTTCTCGCCAATGATCATGCCCTTGTGGCCGTCGCGCTCCACCACGATGGTGGCCGCGATCTTGCGTAGGGCGCCCTCTTCTTCGTACTGGTCGATGATGACGGTCGAGGTATAGGGCAGCTCGTCGCCGGTCAGGCGGAACAGCTTTTCGCGGATGATTTCGGCAGCCATGAAGCGGTCGCTGCGGTCAGTGAGTTCATCGGCGCCGTACATCCAGGGTTGAATCGGCAGGTATTTTTCGCAAATGCCGAACAGGCGCTCGATGTCTTTGGTGTTGTTGGCCGACATGGGTACGAACTCGGCGAAATTGTGGCGCTCTTGCATCTCCTTGAGCCAAGGGGCAATCTCGGCGCGGCGATGGATCAGGTCGAATTTGTTGGCCAGCAAAATCGCCGGCGTTTTCTCGGGCAGCAGGGCCAGCACCTTGGCGTCGGCCTGGTTGAACTGGCCGGCTTCGACCACAAAGACGATCAAATCCACATCATTGACGGCGCCGACCACGGTGCGGTTCAGCGAGCGGTTCAGCGCATTGCCATGCCGGGTCTGAAAGCCCGGCGTGTCGACGAAGACATATTGCGTCGCCTTGACCGTGCGCATGCCGGTGATGCGGTGGCGCGTGGTCTGGGCTTTGCGCGAGGTGATGCTGATTTTTTGCCCCACCAGGGCATTGAGCAGCGTGGATTTACCCACATTGGGCTTGCCGACAATGGCGATCAGGCCGCAGCGCTGTTCGCCGACCGGTGGCGCGGGGGGCGCGTCCGCTGCGGGCACCGCCGCGCCGCGCGAAGACAGGGCCTGCGCCAGCATGGACTCCAGCGCGTCGGGCGGCTGGGCGGCGTCGAGGGTTTTGGGCTGCCGCGCCTTGGGTTTGGCGGTCGGGGCGGTGGCCTCTTTTTTAGGCGCGTGGGGTTCTTTTTTACCTGTACTCATAATCTTGGTGTGTTGGCCTGCTGCCTACAGGGCGGCCGGTGGCTGCTCCGGCGCAGCGGAGTCAGGAATCCAGTGTCTTGACAAACATCAGCATGGCCGCCGCAGCGGCCTGCTCTCCGGCCCGGCGCGAACCGCCGATGCCGCGCTCAGCCCGCCCGTATTCGGCGATCTCGCATTCCACGTCAAATGTCTGCTTGTGGGCGGCGCCCATGGTGCCCACCACGCGGTAGATGGGCAGGTTCATTTTGCGCCCTTGCAACCACTCCTGCAATTCCGTCTTCGGATCCTTGCCGATGGCCTGCATCTGGGGGTTGATTTCGACGTCCTTGAAAAGGCGGCGCACCAACTGGTTGGCGACGTCAAAACCCGCGTCCAGGTAGACCGCGCCTATCACCGCTTCCAACGCATCGGCAAGGATGGACGGGCGCTTGTGCCCGCCGGATTTGGCCTCGCCTTCGCCAAGCCGCACCATGTCGGGCAGGCCCAGCACCACGGCGAGCTTGTGGAGGGTGTCCTGCTTGACCAGGTTGGCACGCACCCGTGAAAGATCACCCTCAGGCAGCTCGCTCAGTTGCTCATAGAGCAGGCCGGCAACCGCCAGGTTCAGGACGGAATCGCCCAGAAACTCGATGCGCTCGTTGTGGTCTGCTGAAAAACTGCGGTGCGTCAGCGCCTGCAGCAGCAATTTGGGGTTGGAGAACTCATGCTCCAGGCGCTTTTGCAGCGCCGGCAGACCTGGGCTTGATGTAGCGCTGGTTCGCACTTATTTGGATTTATTGCTGTATTTCAGCAGCAAATACGCTGGGCCGGCCAGGTGGATTTCCTTGGTGTAGGCGAACGAAACCACGGTCCTGTCGCCTTCCTTGGTCACTTCCAGGTCCCTGGCGGTGATCGACTTGATGTCGTCGATCTGGGCCGCCTTGTCGAAAATGGACCGTACTTCTGCCACCGTGCTGCCTTCTTTCGCCTTGTTGGCCGCCTTGGTGATGTTCTGCAACTCAACCAGCGTCGGAAACACCTGGGCAGCCACAATGCCGGCGCACACCAGGACGCCACATATAAACAGAAGGCTTATAAAGGAAATGCCACGTTGCTGATGTTTCATTTTTTCTCCTGCACTAACAAAAAAGGTTGCCGGGCTCGCAGCCCGCAATGGGGACACCATGCAGACAGCCATTCGAAAAAGCCAATATGTTTGGCCGGCTAGTGCACGCGAAAGACAGCCCTCCCGGCAACGCCCCCGCTACTGTAACGGCAATTGCGCCTAAATGGAAAGCGCCCGTGACAGGAGACAGGACTGGGAGAGCCCTCTTTATTAGCGGGTGATGCCTTCGGAATGCCTTGATCAGCGAATCCGGCAACACCCGCACTCGGTTCCTGCCTCGGCCCCGTCTTTCTAATTAAACGAGCCAATCCGCTTGAGATTACCGAAATTCATCCAGACAAAGAAGGCCTTGCCGACGATGTTTTTCTCCGGCACAAAGCCCCAATAGCGGGAGTCTTCGGAATTGTCTCGGTTGTCGCCCATCATGAAATAGTGGCCTTCAGGCACCTTGCACACCACGCCTTCGATGCTGTAGCGGCAGTTGTTCTTGTAAGGGAAGTCGTAATTGGAGTTGATGAAGGGCGCGGCGCTCGCATAGTTGAGTATGCGGTGCGTCTTGCCGCCCAGGTCTTCCTCAAATTGCTTCGAGTAAAGCATGGTGTCCGTATCAAAGAAATCCGGCAGCGCCGTCTTGCTCACGGGCTGGCCGTTGATGGTCAATTTCTTGTTCAGATAGGCCACTTCGTCGCCGGGCACTCCCACCACGCGCTTGATGTAGTCCAGGCTGGGCTTGGGCGGGTAGCGAAACACCATCACATCGCCGCGCTGCGGGCTGTTGTTGTCCAGCACCTTGATGTTGAGCACCGGCAGGCGCACGCCATAGTGGAATTTGTTGACCAGGATCAGGTCATTGATGAGCAGAGTCGGGATCATGGAGCCCGACGGGATTTTGAAGGGCTCAAACAGAAAGGAGCGCAGCAGGAACACCACCACGATGACCGGGAAAAGGCCCGCGGTCCAATCCAGCCACCAGGGCTGCATGATGAGCCGGGTTTTGGCCTCATCCAGATTGTTGTCGACCTGGCTGATTCCCTTTTGCGCCAGCTCCGCCCGCCGTTTGGCAGTCGCTTCTTCGAGTGCCGCGACGGCGTGGTGGCGCTGCGGCAAAAAGTAAAACCGCTCGGCCAGCCAGTAAATCCCGGTGACTACCGACGCCAGGAACAAAAGCAGGGAGAAGTTGCCTTCGACGGCGCCGAAATACCAGGCAGCGCCGTAGCCGACAAAGGCTGCCAGCACCACGGATGTGATCGTGCTCATTGCGCCGCGCATCAGTCTTCTACCTGCAAAATGGCCAGGAAGGCTTCCTGGGGAACTTCGACGGAACCGATTTGTTTCATGCGTTTTTTACCCGCTTTTTGTTTTTCCAGGAGCTTGCGCTTGCGTGAAATGTCGCCGCCGTAGCATTTGGCGATCACGTTCTTGCGAAGCGCCTTGATTGTCTCACGCGCAATAATGTTGGCCCCGATGGCCGCCTGGATTGCGACGTCGAATTGCTGGCGCGAAATGATCTCGCGCATTTTGGCCACCACCGCCCGCCCGCGGTAGGCCGACTGGCTGCGGTGGACGATGATGGACAGTGCGTCCACCTTCTCGCCATTCAGCAGAATATCGACTTTAACCACGTCGGAAGCCCGGAATTCCTTGAATTCGTAGTCCATGGACGCGTAGCCGCGCGAGACGGATTTGAGCTTGTCGAAGAAGTCCAGCACGATCTCGCCCAGTGGCATTTCGTAGGTCAGCATGACCTGCTTGCCGTGATAGGCCATGTTCAGCTGGATACCGCGCTTCTGGTTGGCCAGCGTCATGACGGCCCCCACGTAGTCCTGCGGCATATACAGATGCACGGTCACGATGGGTTCGCGAATCTCGTTGACTTTTCCGGCGTCCGGGATTTTGGACGGATTCTCGACCTTGACGGTTTCGCCGTCAGACCTGAGTACTTCGTACACCACGCTGGGCGCGGTGGTGATCAGGTCCTGGTCGAATTCGCGCTCCAGCCGCTCCTGGACGATCTCCATGTGCAAGAGGCCCAGGAATCCGCAGCGAAAGCCAAAACCCAGCGCTTCGCTGACTTCCGGTTCATAGTGCAGTGACGCGTCGTTGAGCTTGAGTTTTTCCAGCGCATCGCGCAGGGACTCGTACTCGCTGGCCTCGGACGGGTAAAGGCCGGCAAACACGGCCGGCTGGATTTCCTTGAAGCCAGGCAATGCCTCGGTGGCGGTAAAGGCCGCGCCGCCGGTGCCGGGCTTGATCAGTGTGACGGTGTCGCCCACGCGGGCGGCCTGCAACTCTTTGATGCCCGCGATCACAAAACCCACCTCGCCCGATTCGAGCGCCTGGCGCGGCTCGGTGTGCGGCGTGAAGACGCCCAGTTGCTCGGCGTTGTACATCGCCTCGCTCGCCATCAGCTTGATGCGGTCGCCTTTGGCGAGCCGGCCATCCACCACGCGCACCAGCATCACCACGCCCACATAGGCGTCGTACCAGCTGTCGATGATCATCGCGCGCAGCGGACCGTCGGGGTTGCCCTTGGGCGACGGGATTCTGGCGACGACGGCTTCCAGGATTTCGTCGATGCCCATGCCGGTCTTGGCGCTGCAGGGAATCGCGTCGGTCGCATCGATGCCGATCACTTCTTCAATCTCTTGCTTGGCGTTCTCCGGATCGGCCTGCGGCAAGTCCATCTTGTTGAGCACCGGCACGACCTCGACGCCTAGGTCCAGCGCGGTGTAGCAGTTGGCGACAGTCTGCGCTTCGACACCCTGACTGGCGTCGACCACCAGCAACGCACCTTCGCATGCGGACAGCGAGCGGCTGACTTCGTAGGAAAAGTCGACATGGCCCGGTGTGTCGATCAAATTGAGGTTGTAGATCTTGCCGTCGAGTGCCTTGTATTTGAGCGCAGCGGTCTGTGCCTTGATGGTTATCCCACGCTCTTTTTCAATATCCATCGAATCCAGAACCTGCGCACTCATCTCTCTGTCCTGCAAACCGCCGCAACGCTGGATGAGCCGATCAGCGAGCGTGGATTTGCCGTGATCAATGTGCGCAATGATCGAAAAATTTCTGATGTGATTCATCAACGAGAACGCCTAAGTACTTGAAAGTATTGCGAAGAGATTGGACTCAATTCGC
>Ga0136846_1231367_pt1 | contig 12194 bp, 10 predicted proteins | sample HopSoiMetagenom2_FD_96841 | JGI IMG/M metagenome (GOLD analysis project Ga0136846, IMG submission 96841) | Grasslands soil microbial communities from Hopland, California, USA - 2 Assembly 2016 (version 4) | ecosystem: Environmental > Terrestrial > Soil > Grasslands | place: USA: Hopland...
CAGCTGGCCGGAGCCTCCGAATCGAGACGGATCCGCCGAGGCCGGTGCAGGCAGATGGAGATCTCGTGGGAATGACGCCATTCGACGTCGTGGTAGAACCACTGGCCGCGAACGTTCTCGTACCGCGCCAGCAGTAATGGTCGCGGCACAGCGCGCACACCGCGCCAACGGCCACCAGTAGGGCGGCGTGTCCATCGAATCCGCACCGATCACCGCTGACGAGCGGTGGTCGCCCGATGAGCTTGCGCTGCTCGAAGCCCTGCCGCCTTCGCTCGGCGGCAGGATTCGTACGCTGTTGCGTGACCGGGATCACTATCTCGCGCTGCACGCGTCGCTCATCGACGTCGAGCGCGCGACGTCGCTGGACGAGCGGCTTCGCGTCTTCGTGCACGCGATTCACTCGATCGGCTTTGGCCGCGTGGGGATCGCGATTCGAGAAGGCGACCATGAAGGTCCGCGATGCATTGCCGTGGGGATGGAAGCGCACGACGTGCTCGCGTTGAGCGATCTTCGCCACGGTGGGGCAGAGTGGGGAGTTGGCGGAACCCATGTGCTGCCGCTCACGACGCCAGCCGGTCACCTCGTTGCCACGCTGGTCCTCGGAGATCCGGCCGAGGAAGGGCAAGCCGCCCTGGCGAGATTGCGAACGATCGAGCTGTTCGCCCAGCAGGTGGTGCACCACGTCGAGCAGGTGCGGCTGTCGGAGCTCACAGCTCGTCAGGCGGAGCGTCTGCAGCGGCTACAGGTCGTAGGCAACGCGATGGCGCGCTCGCTCGACGAGCGCGAGATCTCGCTCGAGGTCGCGCGCGGTGTCTCGCAGCTGATTGCGTGCGACAGCGTTGTCGTCGTGCACCCTGACCTCGAGCGAGCGACTGTTGCGCCGCTCGTGAGGCTGATCGGCGGCGTGGAGCTTCCGTTGCCCGAGGCGCCGCTCGGCGACGGAGTCATTGCGCGCGTCGCTCGCACGGGTCAGCCGGTGCTCGTCGCGGAGCCGCATCCGGACGCGTCGGAGCTCATTGGCGCCGATGCCCTCGTCGTGGCGGCCGGCACGCCCGTGGGTTCGCTGCTCGCCGTTCCGCTTCGGGTGGGGCGGCATCTCGTGGCGGTCCTCGCCGTGGCGAGCGTTCGCCCTGATGCGTTCGGGGACGACGATGCCGATCTCCTGCTCACGATGGGCGCACAGGCGGCGAGTGCGCTGAGCAACGCGCGCCTCTATGCCGAGAGTCAACGCGAGCGACGTCAGACCGAAGCACTGGCCGACGTGGCGAGAGCCGTGAGCGAATCGCTGCGGATGGGCGAGGTGATGCGTCTCATCATGCGCCACGCGATGTCACTGCTCGGCGCCGAAGGAGCGTGCGTCGGGCTTCGTCGCGATGACTATCTGCACATCGTAGCGGCTGGCGGCAGTGGCGACCTGCTCGCGGGTCTCATGCTGCCCGTGAAGTCGAGCATCAGCGGGCGGGCCGTGCTGACGCATTCACCCGTGATCACGAACGACGTGCCGAAGGACCCGGACGTGAGCCCTCAGGCGCAGCGCCTGGTTCGCATCCGCAAGACAGTCGTCGTGCCGCTGTCGAACGCGCGCGGCGTGATCGGCACGCTGTGCGTGTTCAACCGCGCTCGTGATTTCGATCAGGACGACGCGCGGGTACTTCAGCGTCTCGCGGATCACGTCGCGGTGGCGATCGTGAACGCGCGTCTCTATGAAGAACTGGCCGAATCGAGCCGCGAGTGGACAGTTGCGTTCAACGCCATCCCAACGGGCATGGCCGTCATCGACGACGACGGGCGCATCCTTCGCTACAACGCCCGGGCGCTGCAGCTCGGTCACTTCGAGACGCACCGGGAACTCGTGGGACGCCAGTTCTACGAGGCCGTGTTGGGCGACGCTCGCCCGATCGGTGACGGCTGCCCGCTGTCCAAGGCACTGCATGATTGCGTGCTCGGGCGTGCGACCATGCGATCGGAAACGCGCGGGCTCCTCTTCGACGTCATGGCGTCGCCGCACCCTAACGGCGGCGCGGTCGTGACCTTCGAGGATGTGACCGCGGCTCGCGCGCAGGCCGAGGAAGACCGGGCGCGCCAGGAAGCGCTCACGCAGTCGGAGGCGCGCTATACAGAGCTGGTCGAGTCGGCGTCGGACGCGATCTTCACGGTCGATGCGGACGGACGGTTCACGTCCGTGAACCGCGCGCTGGAGACCGCAACCGGGCGCGCCCGGGACAACCTGCTCGGCGAGCACTTCTCCGTGGTGATCGACGCGCGCGACCGCGACGCCATGCAACGCGTGCTCGGCGATACGCTCAGGGGGCGACGCCAGCGCCACGAGCTCCGGTATCTCGACGCGAACGGCGTCTCGCGCCCTGGCGCGATTCTCACCGCTCCAGTAATCGAGGGCGGAAACGTGGTCGGGCTGCTGGGCATCGTCCGCGACATGAGCGAGGAAAAGCTGCTCATCGAGCAGCTCGTGCAGCAGGAGAAGCTCGCCGCCATCGGCCAACTCGTGAGCGGTGTCGCCCACGAGCTGAACAACCCGCTCGCGAGTGTGATGGCGTTCTCGCAGCTCGTGCTCGCGAACCCTAACGACGACGCGGAACGCGATGAATCACTTCGTACGATCAACGCCGAGGCCAAGCGCGCCGCGAAGATCGTCTCCAACCTCCTGACGTTCGCGCGTCAGCACCCGCCGCAGCGGGCGACGACGCGTGTGAACGAGGTCATCTCGAGCGTGCTCGAGATGCGTCGTTATGCGCTCGCCGTTCACGGCGTGGATCTCGACGCGCGTCTCGACCCGGCCTTGCCGCCCATCTGGGCTGACTCGTTCCAGCTTCAACAGGTCATCCTCAATCTCGTCGGGAACGCGGAGCAGGCGCTCTCCGGGTGGAACGGCGAGAAGCGGATCTTGGTAACGAGCGAGACGCGCGGGAGTCGGATCGTGATCACGATCAACGACTCCGGGCCGGGGATTCCCGCGGCGGAGATCGATCGCGTCTTCAACCCGTTCTACACGACAAAAGGCATTGGCAAGGGAACGGGCCTTGGCCTGTCCGTCTCCGACGGAATCGTGAGGGAGCACGGCGGATCCATCCGCGTGGAATCCGCGGGCGCCGGCGCCTCGTTCATCATCGAGCTGCCGGAGACGGTACCGCCGGGCGGTGAGCCCGCTGACGTCGTCGCCGAGCCAGACGTGGCTGCGTCGGGCAGTCGCCCGCTCAGCATCCTCGTCGTCGACGACGAGCGAGCGATTCGATCCGCCATCGTTAGGTATTTCGCTGGCCTCGGTCACACGGTGGATGCCGCGGCCAGTAGCGCCGAGGCATATGCGCTGCTCGAGACTCGTCGCTACGACGTGGTTCTGCTCGATCTCCGCATGCCGGATGTCGGCGGGGATGAGATGTATCAGGCGCTCGTCGAGCGCGATCCGTTCCACGCGGCTCGCGTCATCTTCCTTACCGGTGATGTGCAGAGCGATGCGAGCCAGCGGTTCATCGAGGAGACCGGTCGCACTCGCGTGACGAAGCCGTTCACGTTCGACGAGCTCACGCGCGCCGTATTCGCACAGGGAGCGCGTTGATGGCATCGCTGCTCATCGTCGAACACGAGCGGCAACTGGCCGAGACCCTCGCGGAGTTCTTCGAGCGACACGGAAGCCACACCGTGACGCGCGCGCATACGGGTGAGGACGCGATTGCAGCGTTCCATGCTTCGCGACCGGATCTCGTGGTGCTCGACACGTGTCTGCCCGACATGACCGGCTTCGACGTGTACGCGCGGCTTCGCGATCTGTCGCCCGTGGTGATAATGATCGGTGGTCCCGGCGACGTTCCGCTCGCCGTCCAGGCGCTGCAGAGCGGGGCCGAGAGCTTCGTGACGAAGCCGGTGGAGCTCGATCACCTCGCGGTGGCGGCCGAGCGGGCGTTCGAGAAAGTTCGCCTTCGCCAGCTCAATCGGTATCTTCGCGATCGCCGCAGCGGCCAGACGACTTCGCCCGCTCTTGGTACGTCGACCGTGATGCGGGACTTCGCGGCTCAAGTCGATGTGCTCGCCGCGGGCGATGGTGCATCAGTGTTACTGCTCGGTGAGGCCGGCTCCGGGAAAGGACGTATCGCGGAGCTAATTCATGCACGCAGTCCCCGGAAGGCCGAGCCGTTCGTCGAGGTGAACTGCGCCGCCGCTGCTGGTCACGCGCTCGAGGTTGCGCTGTTCGGGCAGGATGTCGGATCGAACGGGAACGGGAGTGCCGCTCGTGTCGGACTGCTCGAGGTTGCAGACGGGGGCACGTTGTTCCTCGACGAGATCGGCGAGCTGGATGCGTTTCTGCAGGGGCGATTGCTCCGCCTGCTCGACACGCGCACATTCCGGCGCGTGGGTGACACGCGGGAGATCACGGCGAACGTCCGCATCATTGCCGCGACGAACAGGGATCTCGTGACCGAGGTGAACGAGGGGCGGTTCCGTGAGGACCTCTACTACCGCCTCGGCGTCATGCCTCTGTACCTTCCTCCGTTGCGTGCGCGGTCGCGGGAGGATCTGGCAGAGCTCATTCGCCGGATCGTCGAGGATGTGCGTCCGAACCTCCCGTCGGCGCCGCGCTCGATCGGTGACGATGCGCTCGACCGGCTGGCGCGACACGCCTGGCCCGGGAACATTCGCGAGCTGCGCAACGTGCTGGAGCGCGCAATGATCGTGGGTCGCGGCGCGGAGCGCATCGAGCTTCGGCACCTGCCGTTCGAGGTGCGCGACGCATCGGCGCCTAACACCGAGCATTACGTGCCGATGACGCTGGAGGAGACCGAGCGGGTGCACATCGAGCGGGCGCTCGAGGCGCACAGGGGAAACCGAACGCATACCGCGAGCGAGCTTGGTATCTCGCGCGCCACGCTGATCAAGAAGATCAAGGACTACCGGCTCAACCCGCGCGCGCGCTGAGCGGGCGCGGGCAGCAATTCCGGAGAAGACTATGGCCGACCTGCACGAACGAGATGCGATGACCTGCCGGGCCTGCGGCAAGGAAGAGCGGGCGTCGGAAGGATATCCCTGCGGAGACTGCGGCTGTTTCGTGTGCAACATGTGCAACATGCGCGGCGTGGCGCTGTGCGCTACCTGCTCGCGCCGGGCCGCGGCAACCCCATCCAAGGCGAGCGTCTCCGGCGCGTGAGCGCCGACCTTTCGACGCTCGGGCTCGCGGTCGGCCATGCGACCGATTACGCGGGCGCGACGGGCCTAACGATCGTGCGGGGCGTGGACCGCGCGTTCCGCTGCTCCGCGGCCGTGATCGGGCGCGCGACCGGAACGCGCGAGCTGCACGCGGCGTCGCCGTCCCATCTCGTGGACCGCACCGATGCTGTGCTGTTGACGGGTGGCTCCGCCTACGGCCTCGACGCCGCGGCCGGGGCAATGCGATGGATGGAGGAGCGCCAGCGCGGCCACCCGGTGAACGGTGGTGTCGTTCCCATCATTCCGGCAGCGGTGATCTTTGATCTCGTGCCGTTAGGCAGCTTCACAGCGCGGCCGACGCCTGCCATGGCGTACGCCGCGTGCGACACCGCGACGTCCACCGGGATTGCCGAGGGCAGCGTGGGTGCGGGGACCGGCGCGACCGTGGGCAAGGCTGCCGGGATCGCGGGCCGTATGAAAGGAGGTGTGGGCATCGCGGTCGCGCAGTCGGGTGACGTGACCGCCGCCGCGGTGGCCGTCGTGAACTCCCTGGGCGACGTTCGTGATGCAAGCGGCAGGATCATCGCCGGAGCTCGCGGGCCGGACGGCCGATTCGTTGACGGAGCGGCGCTCATCGCACAAGGGACCGTGCGGCGCAAGTTCACCAACACCACACTGCAGAACACGACGATCGCCGTCGTCGCGACGAGTGCGTGTCTCACGCGCATCGAGTTGTCTCAACTTGCCCAGGCGAGCGCCGCGGGCTTGTTCCGCCGCATAACGCCAACGGGCACGAGCTTCGACGGTGATGTGATCTTCGCGGTCTGTCCGGTCGAGGGGCCGACGGCACCGGCGCCGCAGGTGGAGGGACTGGCGGTGACAGCACTCGAGAACGCGGTCGAACGTGCGGTTCGGCTCGCGGTGGGTCGCGATGGCATCCCCGGGCTGGCGGACGACGCCGCATCGAGATGACCGTTGTCGTGGTACGTGCGTCGATCGCGCCCATGCACGCCGAGGCGCGCGTGTCGAGCCCGCACACCTCGCAGCGACTCGCGGGCCACACTGTGGAAGTGCTCGAAGCCGCCGCCGATTGGCTTCGGGTGCGGGGCGAGGACGGGTACGAGGGATGGATGCACCGCGGGTACGTCGTGGACGGCAGCGATAGCAGCCCGCCGGGACGGTCACGGCGGACATTGTCGTTAGGCTGCACGGCTCGCGACACAGCGACCGGTTCATCGCGCGCGCTTCCGCTCGGGGCGTGGCTCGCACCCACCGAGACGTTCGTGAGCGGCAGCGCGATCGACGATCAGACTCGCGCGGCGACGTTTCCAAGGAACGCCGGCGCCATCGCCCGCACGGCGGTTCAACGGTTTGCCGGCACGCCGTACCAGTGGGGAGGTGTGTCTCCCTGGGGAGCCGATTGCTCGGGTCTCACGCAAACCACGTTCTGGCTGCATGGCATCGCGCTGCCGCGCGATGCGTGGCAGCAGGCCGAGGCGGGGGATGACGCCGGCACTCGAGCCGCGAGCTGGCAGCCGGCCGATCTTCTTTTCTTCAGCGACCGCCCGGACAAGCGCATAACGCACGTGGGCATCTCGCTCGGCGACTCACGTATGGTGCATCTCGCGCTCGGCCGCGGCGGATACGCCGTCGAACGACTCGACGCGACCGACGACGCGTATGTCGCGGCGCTGATGGCGCGATTCGTTCTCGCGCGACGAATCAGGCTGTAGTGGAGGCAGGGATCGAAGGGGTCAGAGTGGTTTGAATTTTGGGAACTCTGCAGTGCCGAGATCACGAATTCAAACGACTCTGACCCCTTTGAATCCTCCGGGCGTCTCAGCTGACCATGCCGCTCGCGGGCATCACCGGTGCGCCCATGCGAACCTGCAGCTTCACGTTTGCATGCACCTGGTCGTCGAGCGCGATCTGCATCGTGTAGCCCCCGACGTCATCGAGCGGAAGATCGATCGCCGCGATCAACGGGAGGTCCATCTCGGTCGGCATCTGCTGCGGCGGCGCGGCGGTGCCGACATCCAGCTCCCCGAGCGACGACCAGAGCTCGTTGCCACTCGGGTTGAGCCAGCGCAGCGACACCGTGTGTCGGCCGACATCCGACACCGAGCCCTTGAGCCGCAGCACCAGCGTGGCGCGAGGATGCACGGTCGGCATCGTGGCGACCTGCACGGCGTCGAAGACGCCAAGGATGTTCAACTTGCCTTCCTGCGACAGATTGGCCGCATCGGCGAAGAGCGCGAAGGATACGTGCATCCGGACAAACTAGTAGGGAATCGAGAATCGGGAATCGGCAATCGAAAGCCAGAGGCGGCGAGTGGGCGGTTCGCTTACCTTTGTTGCCCATGACGGCGACCACGAATCACGTTGGGACGCCCGGGCGCACCTCGACGCGTCCGGGCGATTTTGTAACCGAAGCACTGCTCGTGCTCATGGCCGTCATCTGGGCCGTGAACTACACCGTCGCCAAGTTCGGCACGCGCACCGTACCGCCGCTCGCGTATAACGCGGTGCGCATCGTTATGGCGGTCATCGCGCTGCTCGTCATCGCATGGCTCCGGTCGCACGAGCGGCCGACGCGACAGGATCTTGGCGCGCTGCTCGCGATCGGCGTCCTCGGACACGGGCTCTATCAAGTTTGCTTCATCGAAGGCCTCGCCCGGAGCCGAGCGGGTACGGTGGCGCTCATGTTGGCGGCGTCGCCGGCGTTCATCGCGATCGTCGGTCGGCTCTTTCGTATCGAGCGCGTTGGCAAACGCGGGTGGACCGGAATCGCATTGCAGCTGGTTGGGATCTCACTCGTCGTCCTTGGCTCGGTCGCGCATTCGGAGAGCGGCGACTCGCCGCTCGGCAGCCTGCTCCTCCTCGCTGGCTCGGTGTTCTGGGCGCTCTTTGCGACGCTGATCAAGCGGTACACGGAACGTATGTCGGGGATCAATGTCGGCGCGTACAGCCAGGCCGGCGGTGCATTATTCGTAACGGTGGTCGGCCTGCCGAGCATCGTGTCGACGAACTGGACCGCCGTGCCCGCGCCGGTGTGGGCCGCGATCATCTACAGCGGCATCGGCGCGCTCGTCGTTGGGAATTTGATCTGGTATTACGGAGTCTCCAGACTGGGGCCAACGCGGGTCTCGATGTTCAGCAACCTTCAGCCACTCGTCGCGCTCGCCGTCGCCTGGATCGTACTCGGCGAAGTGCCCACGGTTTGGCAGGGGCTCGGGGCGGCCAGTATCATGACCGGGCTTGTCGTCACGCGAGCATGACCACCCGTTCTCGATAGCATGTACTCGTGAAGCTCGTTCTCTTCGATATCGACGGAACCATCTTGTGGAGCGACGGCGCCGGTCGTCGTGCCATGCAGCGCGCGCTCACCAACGCGTTCGGGACATCGGGAAACGCGAGCTACCGGTACGACGGAAAGACCGACATGCAGATCGTGCGCGACTTGATGCGCATGGAAGGCATCGCCGACGCGCTGATCGACGCGCGCATGAACGCGCTGCTCGACGAATACGTCGAAGCACTGCACGAGGAGCTTCGGTCGCGAGAGACGCACGTGGAGCGCTTCAACGGCGTGGTCGAGCTCATCGAAGCGCTCGAGGCGCGACCCGACCGGCGAGTTGGTCTCCTCACCGGAAACATCGAGGTCGGTGCCGGCGCGAAGCTCCGCGCGGTCGGGCTCGATCCGGCACGGTTCATCGTCAACGCATTCGGATCGGATCACGAAGTGCGAGGGGAATTGCCGGCGATCGCACAGCGCCGTGCCCGCGAGGAGCTCGGGCTGCACGTCGAAGGCGATGCCATCGTGATCATCGGCGATACGCCCGCGGACATCGACTGTGGCCGATCGATAGGCGCGAGGGCAATCGCTGTGGCGACCGGGCGGTATTCCGTTGAAGAGCTCGCGGAGCACAGCCCGTTCGCCGTGTTTCCCAACCTTGCCGACACTGACGCCGTCATGCGGGCAATCGATGCCGCGTGAGCTCGAGCTCAAGGGCGTCGTCGACGACGAGGCGGCGTGTCGCCGTCGTGTCGAGGATGCGGGCGCTCACGTCGTTTTCCAAGGGCGACTCGAGGACCGGCGGTATGACACGACGGACCGCCGCCTCACCGCATCAGACGAGGTACTTCGCGTCCGAACCTACACCGGCGACTCCGGCGAGCGCGCGACGCTCGAGTGGAAGGGACCAACTCGTGTGGAGGCCGGGTACAAGGTTCGTGATGAGATCATCGCGAACACCACTGACCCCTCGGCGCTTGCCGGGATTCTTCAGCGCCTCGGGTACTCGGTGATCGGCGAGATCGACCGCGAGGTGGTGCAGTACGCGCTCGAGCGCGCGACGGTCCGCTTCGAGCGGTATCCGCGCATGGATGCACTCGTGGAGGTCGAGGGGCAGCCCGACGACATCGAGCGGGCGATCCGCGCGTTAGGCATGCCGCGCGACGCGTTCACGGCCGACCGGCTCCCCACGTTCGTCGCCCGGTTCGAGGCGCGCACTGGGGAGCGCGCTGCGCTCAGCCGGCGCCAGATCGCCACCGACGCTTCAGGCGAGGCGACCGATGGCTGACAAGCACCGTATCCCCGTTCGCGTATTCGGCACCATTCGCAACACCACGCTCGATTCGGACGGCAGCGTTCGGGTCATTGACGACGTCCTGTCCATCGTGGTCCAGGACCGCGAGTACAAGGCACGGTTCGACCGCATCGACGGGGTGGTATGGGACGATTCGGTGCTCAGGCTCCATGTCGGACGCGATGTCGTGGAGCTCACCGGGCACCCGGGCCTCGAGCCGCTCGCTGCTCAGATTCTTCAGACCGCGCTTGCTCTGCCCGAATTCACGCGGACGATGCGCGGGCTCGGCTCCCGGCGCGGTACAGTAGGAGCCGACCACGATCGGTTCTTTGCTCAACTGCTGGCCGCGCGTCGCGCCGCGGAGGGTTTCGCGGAGCCGGAATCGCGGCTGACGGCATTCGATGCGCGACGTCTCTCGCAGGCGCTGACCACGCTGCTGGGTGAGCTGGCCGCCGAGCGCTATCCTGACAGCGGACCGGATCGCCGGGCCCTCGAGGCGGAACTGCTCGATCACGCCGAGCGAGTGTTCGCGGCGCTCGACGCGTTAGGCGAGGCGGCCGATCAGGTGCGGGCGAGCACATCCGCGTCGCGACTAGCGCAGTGGCGCGCATGGACGCTGAATGCGCAGCGCCTGTTCGAGGAAGCGGACCGATGCTGGTTCGCGATCATGCCGGCGCTGTCGGAAGCGGCCGTCCCCGCGCCACGACGAAGATTCTGGCGTCGCGCGACGGGGCGCGCATGATCGCCGGCGTCGGCATCGACCTCGTCGACATCGACAGAGTGCAGCGTCTCCTCGACGCCAAGGGCCAGCGGGCTCTTCGCCGACTATTCACCGCCGATGAAGTGGACTATGCGCTGGCGCGCGCGCTGCCGGCCCAACATCTCGCTGCCCGGCTCGCGGCGAAGGAGGCCGCGTTCAAGGCGCTCGCTGGAAACGCCCTCGCGAAGATCATTGGTTGGCGCGAGATCGAGGTCGTGCGCGGCGAGCACGGACCGACGCTTTCGCTGCATGGCCGAGCATCGGATCGCGCCGCGGAACTCGGGATTACTTCGATCTGGGTGTCGTTGACCCACAGCGGGACGACGGCGGGCGCTGTGGTCGTTCTCGAAGCGGCTCAGGCTTCCAACTCCGTGTCTCGGAACGACTAGCGTCCGTTCAGTATATCCGATAATTTCGTTCGGAATGAGATTGCGAGTCCTGATCGCCGCGTTGACGGCGTTGATCGGCTTTGGCGCGGCGCCGTCGCTCGCGGCCCAGGAGGGGCCAGCAAAGCGGTTGTCGAGCATCGTCGGCGTCGCGGTCGAGGAATACGGTAAGGGGATCGACGGCGATGGCCGGCTCATCTCCCAGGATGAGTATGACGAGGCAGTCTCGTTTCTTCGGGATGCCAAGGAAGTAGCTGCTCGACTCAGCGGCGCGCGGACGGTCTCCACGCAGGCCGCGCTCGATTCGTTGATCGCCGCAGTAATCGCCAAACGGCCCCCGCGCGATCTCGATCCGCTCCACCAGCGCTTCACCGCCGCGCTCGGCAGCGAAGGCGCGCTCGACCTCCCTTCGAAGGTGATCGACCTCGCTGAAGGTCGTGCCATCTACGAGAAGAACTGCGCGAGCTGTCATGGTGCGCTCGGACGCGGCGACGGTCCTGCGTCCGTTGGGATGAATCCCGCGCCGCCGGCGATCGGGACGACCGATGCCATGCACACCGTGACGCCCGCGCTCATGTACCGGATCGTATCGGTCGGCGTGGCCGGGACGCCGATGGCTGCTTGGGCGGATCGGTTGAGCGCCGACGAACGATGGAACGTCGTCTCCTACGTGAATGGAATGCGGGCGCCTGCCGGTGACGTGGCGGAAGGAGAAGGACTGTACACGCAGCGATGCGTAGCCTGCCACGGCGCGACCGGTGCGGACGATGGTCCGTCTGCCTCGCTGCTATCGAAGCTCCCGCCCGAGCTCGGCTCGTTCAGGTGGCAGGCCGAACGCAGCGACTCGGCCATCGCGCAGGCCATCCGTGCGGGGATGACGGGTACGGCGATGCCGGCCGCGCGGGATCTTACCGATCGCGAGCTAGGGACGATGGTCGCCTACGTGCGATCGCTCGCGACCAAGCAGTCACCGCGTCCGACGCTCGCCAATGGTGCCGGCAAGGACGGCGTCGAGACATCGCGCGAGGTGATGCGATTGCTGGACGAGTCGCTGGCCGCGGCGCGCGCCGGCCGGACGGCGGAAGCCGGGGATCGTGCCTTCGACTCGTACATCGCCTTCGAGCCGCTGGAGACGCCAGCCCGAGCCAAGAGCCCGGGGCTCGTGGCGAACATGGAGCGGCAATTCGCCGACTTCAAAGGTGCGGTGAAGTCGAGCGACATTCGCCGCGCCGAGCAGTCGCGGGATGCGATCAGCGCCGGCATGCCGACGATCCTCGACCTCACGCGGCCGACGACGGGCCG
>Ga0136846_1215313_pt1 | contig 12189 bp, 12 predicted proteins | sample HopSoiMetagenom2_FD_96841 | JGI IMG/M metagenome (GOLD analysis project Ga0136846, IMG submission 96841) | Grasslands soil microbial communities from Hopland, California, USA - 2 Assembly 2016 (version 4) | ecosystem: Environmental > Terrestrial > Soil > Grasslands | place: USA: Hopland...
GTCGCCGCCGCGTGGGAGCACGACCACGTCTCAACCGTTCTGGCGGCGGCCGCCGTAGTGGCGCTCGTCGCCGCCGTTTCGGTGGCGCCGTCGCGCCTCGTGCACGCGATGGCGACGACGGCCAAGCCCTTCGTCGAGGTGGGCGCGATCGTTGCGGTCGGGTGGCTCGCCGTGCGACTGGGCGCCATCGAATCGCTGACGGCATCGTGGCGCAGGTGGGGTCGAGCCACGAACATCGTCGTGGTTCTCGGTCTCTGCCTGCTGTTGTCCGGGTTCCTCAACCTCGACGTGGCGGTCGCGATCGCGGTTCCCGTGGCCGTCTTCGCGGCGACCGACGTCGGGCTCGACGCCGGCCTGCTGGTGATCGCCGTCGCGAACGTCGCGAACGCAACGTCCTTCCTCTTGCCGACGTCGAACCTGACGAACCTGCTCGTGATGGGGACGCAACCCGTGGCCGCGGCTCAGTACCTCGCCTCGACGTGGGTGGCGTGGCTCCTCGTCACCGCCGTCACGTTGGTGGTTCTCGTTCCGCTCATCTTGCGACGACCGACGACGGTGGGTGGCCACCCGATCACGATGCGCTGGTCGCTCCCCCGGATCGCGGCCGATCTGGTCGCGATGTTCCTCGTGGCATCCGGGCTGCGCGCGATCTGGGCGAGCGGCATCACGCTGCCGGGCGGCTTCGCGACGCAGACCCTGAGCGGGTCCATGCTCGCGTCGATCGCCGACAACCTCCCCAGCGCGGCGGTCGTGCGCGGTGGCGCGGGCCTCGGCCCTTGGACCGCGATCCTCGCGATGTCGATCGGCGCGAATCTCTTCCTGATCGGATCCGTCGCGACGGTGATCTCACGGCGGCTCGCGACCGAGAGCGGCGTGCGGTTCTCCTTGGCGACGTTCACCCTCGTCGGCATCGGGTTGCTCCCGTTGCAGCTCGCAGCCGCATACATCGGCCTTCGCCTGACCGGCGCGATCGCCTGACATAGACGTATCGCGTCGGTCCCTGTTGGATGGAGGTTCCGGTCTCCGAGCCCGAGGAGGGGTCATGGCGAGCATCAACGAGCACGAGAGCGCCCAGATCGATCGCGCCAACGCATCCGGCAAGCCGCCCGTGCTGTTCATCCATGGCCTGTGGCTGTTGCCCAGCAGTTGGGACAACTGGGCCAACCTCTTCGAAGAGGCGGGCTACTCGGCGCTCACGCCCGGCTGGCCCGACGACCCCGACACCGTCGGTGAGGCGCAACAGCACCCCGAGGTGTTCGCGCGCAAGACCGTTGGGCAGGTCGCCGACCATTTCGAAGACGTGACGCGCAAGCTGGACGGCACCCCGGTGGTGATCGGCCACTCGTTCGGCGGGCTGCTCGCGCAGATCCTCGCCGGCCGGGGCGTTTCGAAGGCGACCGTCGCGATCGACCCGGCGCCGTTCCGCGGCGTGCTGCCCCTGCCCATCTCCGCGCTCAAGGCCGCGTCGCCCGCGCTCGGCAACCCCGCCAACCGCCACCGCGCGGTGCCGCTCACGTACGAGCAGTTCCGCTACGCGTTCGCCAACGCCGTCGGCGAGGAGGAAGCGCGGCAGCTGTACGACACCTACTGCGTTCCTGCGTCGGCCACGCCGATCTTCCAGGCCGCCGCGGCCAACCTCAACCCGTGGACCGAGGTGAAGGTCAAGTCGAAGAACCCCGACCGCGGCCCGCTGCTGATCGTCTCCGGCGAGCAGGACCACACGGTGCCGCCCGCGATCGCGAACGCTTCGTACAAGAAGCAGAAGCGGAACAAGGGTGTGACCGAGCTCACGGAGATGGCCGGGCGCGGACACTCGCTCACGATCGACCACGGATGGCGCGAAGTGGCCGACACCGCGTTGACGTTCGTCCAGCGGTTCGCGTAACGGTCGCTTAGTCGCGCGTCGGCCCGAGCGGGATCAGCGCGTCGAGGTCCGCGAGGTCCTCGGGACTCAGGATGATGTCGGCGGCCGCGGCGTTCGCCCGCGCATGCGCCGGGCTGCGCGTGCCCGCGAGCGTCGCACCGACGCCCGCCTGTTGGAGGTTCCAGGCCAACGCCAGCTGCGCGAGCGAGCATCCCAGACGCTCTGCAACGCCGCGCATCCCGTCGGCCACCGCCTGCGACCGCTCGAACCGGCCCGGCGAGAACAACCGCTTCCAGAATCCCCACTCCTGGTAGTCGGGCACGACGCGCGCGAAGTCGTCGGCGCTCGTGATCGCGCCCGCGAGCATGCCGTTGCCCAGCGGCTCGTACGTCACCACGCCGATGTGCTGTTGCTCACACCAGCGCGCGAGCTCAAGCGTCTCGAGGTGGTCGATCAGCGACAAACCCTCCTGAAGCACGTCGACCGGGCCGACGGACAGGCATCGCTCCACGTCGGGCCGCTCGAAGTTCGATAACCCGACGACACGCGTCAGCCCGTCGTCGACGAGCGCCCGCATCGCGCCCCACGAATCCTCGAGCCCATCCGTCGACTCGCCCGGGTAATGCATCAGGAACATGTCGAGGTGATCGACGTCGAGCCGCTCGAGGCTTCCCTCGCACGCCTCGCGGATCTGCTTCGGCTCATATCCGGTGCCGTCGGGTAGCGGCGCAACCTTGCTCGACAGCTTCATCGGCTGGCCCACGTCTCGAAGGGCCGCGGCGACCACCGTCTCGTTCTTGCGGTCGTAGTACTGCTCCGCGGTGTCGATCCAGTCGACACCGCCTTCGATGGCCGCCAGAACCACGTCCCGAGCACCGGGCCAGGACGGATCGTCCTCGAGCTCGAACCCGCCGAGCCCCACGACCGAGAACCACTCACCGCCGATCTCTGCGCTTCGCATGTCGCAACCTTAGCCCGCGCCGCGGACCGGCCGCCGACGCGCACGCCGCGAGACCAGGCCGCCACCACTCGGGGCGCCTGTTCGGACACCTGGACGCCACACGGGTCACGGGATGCGACGATGCGGCCGATGAGCAAGCCGGTGATCGTCGACTGGCAGCCGCGGTGGCCGGACGAATACGCCGAGATCCACGGCCGATTGGGCGCATCGTTCGGCGACCTCGCGCTTGCGATCGAGCACGTCGGCTCGACCTCGATCCCCGGCATGGCAGCGAAGGACGTGATCGACATACAGGTGAGCGTCGCCTCGCTCGAGCCGCAGGAACCGATCGCTTCGGCGCTGTCGGATGCGGGCTTCGCCGAAACGCCGTTCGGGTTGCTGGCCGACGACCACATCCCGCCGGGCTGGCACACAGACACGCCGGATGACGTCTGGATCAAGCTCTTCGCCTCAGCCCCGCCGGATGCACGGCGCGTCCACGTGCACGTCCGCGTCGCGGGGAGCCCCAACGAGCGCTACGCCCTGCTGTTCCGCGACTTCATGCGCGCGCACCCGGACGCCCGTGACGCGTGGGTCATCTTCAAGCGGGAGCTCGCGAAGATCTGCGACGACGTCCAGGACTACGTCGAGGTGAAGGATCCCGCGACCGACGTGGTGATGGTGACCGCCGAGCGCTGGGCCGCCGACACCGGCTGGATGCCGCACCGAGGGGGAGCCGAGACCCCTTAACCCGACCCCGGCGGCATCCGGTCCCTGACGCGATGGTTCTCAAGCCCGTAGTCCCAGACGTCGATCGCGGGCGGTTGTATGCCGAGCGACGTCAGCGCCGTGCAGATCTGGCTCCGGTGGTCGGTCCCGTGATGCAGCGCCTGCGCAACGCGAACGCCGACGGGGGCATCTCGCTCGAAGCCGTCGTCCTCGTCGATCTCCGTCACCACGACGTCGGGATCCGTGTCGGTCGCCAACAGCTTCGTCCAGGCCTCGCCGTCGGACGCGATCGCCTCGCGAAGCCCATCGAGATCCAACTGTTCGGGATCGATGCGACGCGCCCGGTCGCCCGTGATGTCGAAGAGGTACCAGGAGTCGCTGCCGACCAGGTGCTGCATCGTTCGCAGGATCGGGCCGTACGTGCCGGGCGCCACGGTCTGAAGCTGCTCGGGGCTGAGCGCCGCGCAGGCGTCGATCAGTCGTGTCGTCGCCCACACATGGTGCGCGAACGCGTCCTTCAGCGGCGATCCACTCACCGTTCGACCGTAACACCGGCGCCGTTCGAAGACCTCCGCGCCGCCTTCATGAGCCCTTCACACCTCGACGTCAGCGTGTGTGACAGACGCGAGACGAAGGAGGTCGACGATGCGTCGAGGGATGGTGATCGTGCCGGTGCTCCTGGTGATCTTGCTGAGCGTCGGCGTGGGCGTGGCCGCCTACAACGCCGGGGAGAACCACGGCGAGCAGACGGCGACGTCGCAGATCCAAAGCGCCCAGGCCAACGGCCAAGAGGTGCAGGTGGTGCACGTGGTCGGCGAGGACGGCCACTGGTTCCCCGGCTTCTTCCTATTCCCGTTCTTCTTGATCGGGATCTTCTTCCTGATCGGCGGGATCTTCAGGGCTGGACGTTGGAAGGGACATCACGGCGGGCCCGGTCCGTGGAACGACGAGGGTCGCCAGCGGTTCGAGGAGCGCGCGCGCGAGTGGCACCGACGCGAGCACGGCGACGGTGGGAACGCGCCGCCGGCGCCGACGACCGCGGCCTAGACGGGATGACGGGCGGAGGCGTGGTTGCCTCCGCCCCTCGTTCCGAGGGAGGCTCGGCCCGTGCAACGGATCTTGATCGTCGAGGACGACATGCAGATCGCGCGAACGCTCCGCGACTACCTCGAGGTCGCGGGGTTCCACGTCACCGCCCTGGGCGATGGGTCGGCCGCGATCGCCGCCTCGCGCGGCCACAAGCCCGATCTGATCGTGCTCGACCTCGGCCTGCCCGGCATGGACGGACTCGATGTCGCCCGAGAACTTCGGCGCACATCCACCGTGCCGATCGTGATGCTCACGGCGCGCGGCGAGGAGGCTGACCGGATCGTCGGCCTCGAGCTCGGCGCCGACGATTATCTGGTCAAGCCGTTCAGTCCGAAAGAGCTGGTTGCGCGCGTGCGCGCGGTGCTGCGTCGTGCGAACGGCACGGTCGCCGGCGCCGAGGTGCTCCGCGCGGCCGACATAGAGGTCGACCTGCCGAAGATGCGAGCCCGGGTGAGCGGCCGGCCGGTCGATCTGACGCCGACGGAGTTCGAGCTCCTCACCACGCTCGTCCGTGAGCCGGGCCGCGTGTTCACCCGTGGCCAGCTCCTGGACGCGCTCCGCGGCGTGACGCTCGACACGTACGAACGCGCGATCGATGCCCACGTGAAGAACCTTCGCAAGAAGATCGAGCCGGAGCCCGGCCGTCCGCGCTATGTGCTGACGGTCCACGGCGTGGGCTACCGGTTCGCCGATGCCTGACCGGCGCGAGCACGGGCCGCCGTGGGGTTCGGGGCCACCGCCCTGGGCGGCCGACGGTCGGTTCGACGCCGGCCGCCGGTTCGACGCCGGGCGCCGGTTCCGGCGCGGGGTGCTCGGCGTCTTCCTCTTCGTGGTGCTGTTGGTCGCCGCGCTGGCGAGCATCGTCGCGTCGCTCGCGAGCGGTACGCATCCGAAGCCGACCATCACGATCGCGGTCGCGGCGCTCGTTCTGGTCGGCCTGGTCGTCACCGCGCGCTGGCTCTGGCGAAGCGGGCGGTCGATCGGCGCGTTGATGGACGCGGCCGATCGTGTCGCCGACGGCGAGTACACGACGCGCGTTGGCCCGGTGCCCGGACGGCCCTACCAGCGGCTCGCCGACGCCTTCGACGAGATGACCGCTCGCCTGCAGACCAACGAAGAGCGCCGGCGGGAGTTGCTCGCCGACGTCGCGCACGAGCTCCGCACGCCGCTGCAGGCGATCCGCGGCGCGACCGAGGCCATGCTCGACGGCCTGTACCCCGCCGACGAGGAGCATCTGCGTCCGGTCATGGAACGCACCGATCTGATGGCTCGGCTCCTTGACGACCTGCGCACGTTGTCGATGGCGGAAGCCGGCGTCCTCGAGCTCCATCGGGAAACGGTGGACCCGCGAGCCGCGGTCGCCGACTCCGTCGCGGCGGCGCGAGGCACCGACGATGGCATCGCGATCGACGTCATCAATGAGGGCGCGCCGTCGACGATCGAGGCAGACCCCCTCCGGTTGACCGAGATCTTGACCAATCTGCTGGCCAACGCAGCGCGATACACGCCGCACGGCGGCCACGTGACCGTCACCGTCTCGCCCGACGGTGCGGACGGCGCTCGCTTCATCGTCGACGACACCGGTCCGGGCATCTCGCCGGACCAGCTCCCCCGTGTGTTCGACCGGTTCGTGCGCTCGGCCGATCGCGGTGGCACCGGGCTCGGGCTCGCGATCGCCAAACGTCTCGTCGAGGCGCACGGCGGCACGATCGAGGCCGGCGTGGCGCCGGGTGGCGGCACGCGCATGCGCTTCGACATCCCCGCCGACGCCGGCCGTCGGTAGCATCGACCGATGGCCGTTGAGATCACTCGGGGCAGCGTCGACGACATCGACGCGCTCGAGCCGCTGTGGGTCGCCGTCCATCGCGCACATCAAGCGGCGATGCCCGAACTTGCCCCGTACGTGAGCGACGAAGAAACCTGGCGCGAGCACCGGCCGCTGTACGAGACGTTGTTCCGCCGGGCTGACACCTTCTTGTTCCTCGCACGCGTCGACGGGGAGCTCGTCGGCTATGCGCTCGGCTGCGTCGCCCCCGCCGCCGAAGGATGGGCCGCCGACACGTGGCGCGTCGGCGACCGGATCGGCGAGCTCGAGTCGCTCTCGGTCCTTCCGGACCATCGCGGCGAGGGCATCGGCTCGGCGCTGCTCGACGTCGCCGACGAGGAGTTCTCCCGCCTCGGCGTCGATGACGTTGTGATCGGGGCGCTTCCCGGCAACACCGATGCCCTGCGGCTGTACGAGCGGCGTGGGTTCAAGCCGACATGGATCTATCTGTCCCGGTTCGCCGCGCGCCACGACAGCTCTTGACACGTGACCGTTCGGTCACATATCTTCGACGAGTGAACGACGACGATCGAGTCTTTAAGGCGCTCGCAGACCCGACCCGTCGGTTCCTGCTCGACCGGCTCTTCCAGCGCGACGGCCGCACGCTGACGGAGCTCGAGTCCGATCTGGAGATGACGCGGTTCGGGGTCATGAAGCACCTGAAGATCCTCGAGGAGGCCGGGCTCGTCGTCACGCGGAAGAAGGGCCGGGAGAAGCTCCACTTCCTCAACCCGGTCCCCATCCGATTGGTCCACGACCGGTGGATCGACAAGTACACGGAGCGACAGGTCAGCGCCCTTGCCGACCTGAAGCACGAGCTCGAAGGAGGTTCCGCATGACCACCGACACGATGACCGCGACCCAGGTCTACCGCGTGTACATCAAGGCCACGCCCGAGGCGATCTGGGACGCGATCACCAAGCCCGAGTGGACGCAACGCTACGGCTACACGAACATCGCCGACTTCGACCTGCGACCCGGCGGCGCGTACAAGGCGTATCCGAGCGAGGCGATGAAGCGGGGCGGAGAGGCAGCCGGCATCGCGATCCCCGACGTCGTCGTCGACGGCGAGGTGCTCGAGGTCGATCCGCCGAATCGCCTGGTGATGACGTGGCGGATGCTGATGGATCCCGAGTCGGCGCCCGAGGGCTTCACGCGGCTCACGTTCGAGATCGCCGAGACGAACGGCGGTGTGTCGAGGCTCACCGTGACGCACGAGCTCGAGAACGCGCCACGGCTGGCGCTCGTCGTCGGCGGTGGGCTCGAGGACACCGGCGCCGGTGGCGGCTGGGCGTGGGTGTTGAGCGACCTGAAGTCGCTGCTGGAGAACGGCGTCCCGATGAACATGGAGGACGGCTTCAAGGAGTAACTCGGTCACGTACCGCCTGCGAGGAAGGATCCCGGGGGCGGAGGTCGTAATCGCTTCGGCGGTGCGAGCTCCGCTCCCGCCTCGCGCCCGGGTCGGCTAGCGTTGCCGCGCCATGCTCCTCGAGATCACGTCGACCGCGTCTCCGGCAACGGACCTTGGCTATCTGCTGCACAAGAACCCGGCGAACGTGCGCTCAGTCGACCTCGCGTTCGGCCGGGCACACGTTTTCTACCCCGAGGCCACACCCGAGCGCTGCACCGCGGCCGTACTCGTCGAGGTCGATCCGATCGGGCTCGTTCGGCGCGGTCGGGGCCGGCCGGCGTTCTCGCTCGCCGAATACGTCAACGATCGCCCCTATGTCGCGTCGTCGTTCCTAAGCACCGCGATCGCGAAGGTCTACGGCACGGCGCTCTCCGGCCGCGCGGACGGCTATGAGGCACTCGCGGCCACTGCGCTGCCGCTCGAAGCGCATCTCCCGGTGGTGGGCTGCCGGGGCGGTGCAGACCTGGCGTGCGAGCTCTTCGAGCCGCTCGGCTACCAGGTCGCGACGACGCCGGTCCCGCTGGACCGGACTCGGCCGGACTGGGGCGAAAGCCGATACCTCGACCTCACGATCCGCGCCGACGTCGTGCTCCGCGACCTGCTGCGGCACCTGTACGTGCTGCTCCCGGTCATGGACGACGACAAGCATTACTGGGTCGAGCGCAGCGAGATCGACAAGCTGCTCGCCAAGGGTGGCGGCTGGCTCGGCGATCACCCCCGCCGCGATCTGATCACGCAGCGCTACCTGCGGTACAAGGGTTCGCTGCTTCGGGAGGCGCTCGCCCGCCTCACCGATGATGACACGCTGCCACCGGATGAACCGGAGCGACGAGAGGACACGCTCGAACGAACGATGCGCCTCGGCGATCAGCGGATCGCCACGGTCGTGTCCGTCCTCCGAGCGGACGGTATCCGCTCGGTGATCGATCTGGGGTGCGGAGCCGGCCGACTGTTGCGGGAGCTGGTCAAGGAGCGGGCGCTCGAACGGATCACCGGCGTCGACGTTTCTGTGAGCGCCCTGGATGCGGCGGCCCGCCGGCTCAACGTCGAGGAGATGTCACCGCGGCAACGCGAGCGCGTCACGTTGTTCCAGGGGGCCTTGACGTACACAGACGCTCGGTTCGAGGGATACGACGCCGCCATCCTGATGGAGGTGATCGAACATCTTGACGTCGAGCGACTCCCCGCGCTCGAGCGAACGGTCTTCGGCGCGGCACGCCCTCGCACGGTCGTCGTCACCACACCGAACGCGGCGTACAACGTGCGCTTCGAGGGACTGCCGACAGGCGCGTTCCGGCACCGCGACCACCGGTTCGAATGGGACGCCGAAACGTTCGGCGCGTGGGCGAGCCGGGTGGCCGGGCGCACTGGGTATCGCGTGCGCTTCATGCCTGTGGGCGCGGTTGATCCCGAGGTCGGTCCGCCGACACAGATGGCGGTGTTCGAACGATGACGACGATCGCCATCCCGGAGCTCTCGCTCGTCGTCCTGGTCGGCGTGAGCGGGTCGGGGAAATCGACCTTCGCGGCGCGGCATTTCCTGCCGACCGAGGTGCTGTCGTCCGATGCCTTCCGCGCGATGGTCGCCGACGACGCGAACGATCAGACCGTCACGCGAGAAGCATTCCACGCCCTCCACGCCATCGCGGGTACGCGTCTGGCGCTCGGACGACTGACCGTCGTCGACGCGACCAACGTGCAGCCCGACGCGCGCAAGTCCCTCGTTCGCCTCGCGCGTGACCACCACGTCCTGCCGATCGCGATCGTGCTCGACGTCTCCGAAGAGCTCGCCAGCGCGCGGAACGCCGAACGGCCCGATCGAACGTTCGGCTCCCACGTTGTCCACCGCCAAGCGGGGCTGTTGCGGCGTTCGCTCAAACATCTCCAGCGCGAGGGGTTCCGCCGGGTCTTCGTTCTCCGCGGTCCCGACGAGATCATGGGCGTCGAGATCGTTCGGGAGCGTGGCTGGTCCGATCGAACCGACCTGCATGGGCCGTTCGATCTGATCGGTGACGTGCACGGCTGCGACACGGAGCTTCGCGAACTGCTCGACACGCTCGGCTACACGTCCGGCGACAACGGCGAGCGGCGGCACCCCGAGGGCAGGATGGTCGTCTTCCTCGGCGATCTGGTGGATCGCGGTCCGGACACCCCGGCGGTCCTGCGCACGGCGATGTCGATGACCGCCGCAGGCTCGGCGCTCTGCCTGCCGGGCAACCACGAGCAGAAACTGTTGCGAGCGCTTCGAGGTCGCAACGTCCAGACCACGCACGGCCTGGCGACCTCCCTCGAACAGCTCGAGGCGCAACCTGAGGCGTTCCGCGAGGAGGTCGCGTCGTTCATCGACGGGTTGATCAGCCACGCCGTCCTCGACGATGGGAAGCTGGTGGTCGCGCACGCCGGGCTGCCCGAACAGATGCACGGGCGTGCCTCCGGCGCTGTTCGTGCGTTCGCGCTCTACGGGGAGACCACCGGCGAGATCGATGAGTTCGGGCTTCCGGTGCGCTACCCCTGGGCGACGAGCTACCGCGGAAGCGCGATGGTGGTCTACGGCCACACGCCGGTGCCCGAACCAGAGTGGATCAACAACACGATCTGCGTCGACACCGGGTGCGTGTTCGGTGGATCGCTCACGGCGCTGCGCTACCCCGAGCGCGAGCTCGTATCGGTCCGCGCGAAGGCGACCTACTACGAGCCGGCCAGGCCGTTGCGTCCGGATACCGCGCCGACCGATGACACGCGTCCCGACGAGCAGCTCGAGATCGACGACGTGCTCGGCGCGCGAGGAGTGGAAACGAGGCTCCTCGGGCGGCTGACGATCCCGATCGGCAACGCCGCGGCTGCGCTCGAAGTGATGAGCAGGTTCGCTGTCGACCCCCGCTGGCTGCTCTACCTGCCGCCAACGATGGCACCAAGCGCGACCAGCCGGAACGAGGCATCGCTCGAACACCCCGACGAAGCGTTCGACGAGTACCGACGCAACGGCGTCTTCGAGGTGATCTGCGAGGAGAAGCACATGGGCTCCCGGGCCGTCGTGCTGGTCTGCCGAGACGGCGACGTCGGCGAGCGGCGGTTCCGGATCAAGGGCGACGGACGGGTCGTCACCCGAACCGGTCGGGCGTTCTTCGGGAGCCACGACATGGAGCAGAGGTTCCTCGGCAGTGTGCGCCGGGCAGTCGGCCGGGCCGAGCTGTGGGACGAACTTGATGCGGACTGGATCTTGCTCGACGCGGAGATCCTGCCGTGGTCGCTCAAGGCCGACGAGCTGCTCCGAATGCAGTACGCGGCGGTCGGTGCGGCCGCCACCGCTGCGACCGAGGCGTCGATCGACACCGCCCGTCGCGCGCACGACCGCGGCATCGACACTGGGGCGATCCTCGCGCGAGCCGAGGCGCGCCGCGCGGACGCCGCCGGCTTCATCGAGGCGTACCGCCGTTACGCCTGGGCGGTCGAGAGCCTCGACGACGTGCGGGTCGCGCCCTTCCAGCTGCTCGCGGCCGGATCGTCGGTGCTGTTCGAGCGCCGCCACACCTGGCATATGGCCGTCGCCGACCGACTCGCTGAGGCGGCGCCGACGTTCGTCCGCCCCACGCGCCATGTGATCGTCGATGTGACGAACCATGAGCGGATCGCCGAGGCCGTGGATTGGTGGCAGGCAGTGACGGACGCCGGTGGCGAAGGCATGGTCGTCAAACCGGTCACGCCGATCGCCCACGGCGCCCATGGTCTCGTGCAACCGGGGATCAAGGTTCGCGGCCGCGAATATCTGCGGCTGATCTACGGCCCCGATTACACGGAACCAGAGAACCTCGAGCGCCTGCGTCAGCGTGGCCTCGGACGAAAGCGCTCGTTGGCCGCACGGGAGTGCGCGCTCGGGGTCGAGGCGCTTGAACGGGTCGCCCGCGACGAACCGCTCCACCGGGTACACGAGTGCGTGTTCGGCGTGCTCGCGCTCGAAAGCGAGGCGGTCGACCCCCGGCTGTGATCGCACAGCACCCTTCGGAGCGTGGCTCAAAGCCTCGGGCGCAGGAGCCGATACCCAGCCCATGCGCGAAGCCGGGAAGAAGCAGCTCATCATCGGTCTCGTGATCGCGGGCGTCGGCCTCGCGATCAGCCTCGGTTCCTACACGGCGGCGGCGTCGTCCGGCGGTGGCGGCAGCTACTTCCTGATGTGGGGGCTCGTGATCGTCGGCCTGATCCGGGCGCGCCGAGGGTTCTCGATGATGCGCGCCGCGGGGTCGTCACCGGCCCCCCTATCCGCACCCGCGGCCGTGCCCGGCGCCGCCGGCCCGGTGCCCCCGATGCCGCCGCAACCGCCCGCCGTGACAGCAC
>Ga0136846_1216534_pt1 | contig 12186 bp, 13 predicted proteins | sample HopSoiMetagenom2_FD_96841 | JGI IMG/M metagenome (GOLD analysis project Ga0136846, IMG submission 96841) | Grasslands soil microbial communities from Hopland, California, USA - 2 Assembly 2016 (version 4) | ecosystem: Environmental > Terrestrial > Soil > Grasslands | place: USA: Hopland...
CTTGTTGCTTTCCAATCCTGACAGCACAGCGCCGGACGGCAGGATCAGACTGCGGCCTGATTTGGGTTCGAAGCCCGCGGCCTTCACATAGGCGCGGTCATTCTTGCCAAGCTTGGCGACGACTTTGGCGAAGGTTGACGAGGTCACGAACCAGATCGGCCGTGCCGTCTTGCCGCGGGCAGTGAAAACAGGATGCATGTGCGCGATCGGTCGGTGGCTTGGTCAGTCGGCTTGTTCAGTCGGCTTGGATTTTGAACTTGCGCGCCATCGGTTGTTGCGATTGCGGCCCGAACCAGGTGTCGAAGATTTTCGCCGCTTCGCCCGACGTTTCGACGTCGAGCAGCGCCTTGTTGACGGTTTCCTTGAAGCGCGGTTCGTCTTTCTTCAACGCAAAGCCGACGTTGCGCGACTTGGTGAAATCCGGAAGGAAGACGTAATCGTCGGGGTGGCCATCCTGCTGGACAATGGCGCGAAGCACCGTCTCATCAGTCGGGAATGCGTCGACCTTGCCGTCCTTGAGCAGCCCGAAGGCAAGGGCGTAATCGCGCACGTAGACCAGCTCGACGTTGGGCACCACCTCTTTGAGGTTGGGACCGGCCGTCGACGTGCTGGCCGAGGAAGCCTTCTTTCCCGCGAGCTGGTGGACCGAAGTGATGCCGCTTGATTGCCGGACGATCACCGCATGCGGGGTCACGAAATAGATGAAGCTGAAATCTATCTCGCCAAGCCGTTCCGGCGTCCGCGTCATCGAGGTGGCGACGAAGTCGAGCTTGCCGTCCTTGAGCATCGGGATGCGCTCGGCGCTCGACACCGAAACGGTCTCGACCGGCATGCCCAGGCGCTTGGCCACGGCATGCACCACGTCGAGGTCATAACCGATCACGGTCGTATCGCCGGGTTTCCTGAAGCTGAAGGGCGGCGTGGTGTCGCTGACGCCGACGACGAGCCTGCCGCGCGCCTTGACGTCGTCGAGCCGGTCTGCCGCCGCCGGCTGTATGAACCACAGGCCGGTGAGGCTGGCGGCCAGGATGGCGACCGCGGCGAGCCGTTTCATACGTTTCCTCCCCACAATCCGGCGGAAAGCATGTCATGGCGCTCGCAGCGCAACAAGCATGGTGCGGCCTCCTAAGGCCGCCAAAACCAGCGAATTTGCTGAGTTAACCTCCCATTAGGGTTAACGTTTTATGGCTCAGCCCTCGTCCGGCGGCGCCTGCCGTCTCGGCTCCTGTTGAGGGCTTGCGCACGATGCAACGGCCACCCGCGCGCCTCCTCGCCTCCGTCGCGGTCTTGGCCGCCTTGAGCGCGGGTGGTTGCTCGACCACGACCGGCACGTCGTCGCCCGATACCACCGGATCAATCGCGACCGACTCCGCGCCGCGTTCCCAGGTCCAGTGGCGGCAGGAAATGGATTCCTGGGGCGAGCGCTACCGCGCCAATCCGACCGATCCGGACGCCGCCGTCCACTATGCCCAAGCGCTGCGCGTCGTCGGCCAGCGGGCCCAGGCCGCAGCCGTCCTTGAGCAGGCGGCGCTTCACAACGGGGACAATCGCGTTGTGTTAGGCGCTTATGGCCGGGCGCTCGCCGACAATGGCAGTTATCAGCAGGCGCTCGAAGTTCTCAACCGTGCGCACACGCCGGATCAGCCTGATTGGCGAATTCTGTCGGTGCAGGGCGCGGTGCTCGACCAGATGGGCCGTCATGCCGAGGCGCAGCGGCACTATGCCAGCGCATTGCGCCTGATGCCCGACGAGCCGTCGGTGCTGTCCAATCTTGGGCTATCCTACGCGCTGTCGAAAAAGCTAAAGGAGGCAGAGGCGACGCTACGTCTCGCGGCGGCGCAGCGGGGCGCCGAGCCGAAGGTGCGGCAAAACCTCGCTCTCGTCGTCGGTCTTCAGGGCCGCTTCCAGGAGGCCGAAACCATCGCCAAGGGTGATCTTTCGCCCGACGAGGCCGCCGCCAACGTCGCCTATCTGCGGCAGATGCTGGCGCAGCAGAGCGATTGGAAAAAAGGCAAACGCGGCTCGCCACTGGTTCCGACAACCGGATCGTAAGCACCTTCCGCGCTACTTGCCCTTCACGACAGGTTCGCTGGTGGTTGCTTGCTGCGTGCCCATCACGCGGATCGCGGCCGGGCCCAGGATGACCACGAACAGCACCGGCAGGAAGAACATGATCATCGGGACGGTCAGCTTGGGCGGCAGCCCGGCGGCCTTCTTCTCGGCCTCCGACATGCGCATATCGCGATTCTCCTGCGACATCACACGCAGAGTCTGAGCAAGCGGAGTGCCGTATCTCTCAGCCTGCTGCAACGCCATACACACCGACTTCACGCCGTCGAGATTGGTGCGCTTGGCGAGGTTCTCGTAAGCTGTTTTGCGGTCCTGGAGGTAGGACAGTTCGGCGGTGGTCAGCGTCAGCTCTTCCGCCAGCGCGATCGACTGCGAGCCGATTTCCCCGCTGACCTTTTTGAACGCGGCCTCGATGGACATGCCGGATTCAACACAGATCAATAACAGGTCAAGCGCATCCGGAAATGCGCGCTTGATCGAGAGCTGGCGCTTGGAGATGCGATTCTTGAGGAAGAAATATGGAACCTGCATGCCGCCATAGGCGGCGCCGAGGCAAATCCCGATCTTGACCATCGCGGGCTGGTCGAGTTGCAGAACAACGAACATATAGAACAGCGTGGCGAGGAACATCACGACCGGCGTGATCAAACGGAAGAACAGGAACGCAACGTAGGGCGCCTGGCCGCGATAACCGGCTTGGACAAGCTTTTCGCGCGCCGCTTCCTGGGCGAGCCATTTGGTCAGATTGAATTGCTCGACGATCCTGGCCATATACTGTTTTGGCGACTGGCGCAGCGACACCTTTTCCTTTTCGCCGCGCGCCAGCCGTTCGCGTTCGCGCTGGCGGATCTTCTCGCGCTCGAGCGCGACTGACTTCATACGCTTGTTGAGCACGTCGGGCGCCAGTACCGGCATGGCCAGCGTCAGCACGGTTGCGATCGCCGCCACCGCTGCCAGCAGCGCGGTGAGCTGCTTGACACCCATGCTTCGTATCGAATCGATTAGCGTCCAAAGCATCGGATGTTGCTCAGAAGTCGAAGTTGATCATTTTTTTCATCACGAAGATGCCGATGCTCATCCACGTGGCGCATCCCATCATCATGAAGCGGCCGAGTTCCGTCGTCCAAAGCAGCTCGATGTAATCCGGACTGGTGAGCCAGACCAGTGTTCCGACGCAGACTGGCAATGCGCCGATGATTGAAGCCGATGCTTTGGCTTCCATCGACATGGCTTGGATCTTGGCTTTCATCTTCTTGCGGTCGCGCAGAACGCGCGACAGGTTTCCAAGCGCCTCGGACAAGTTGCCGCCGGCCTTTTGCTGAATCGAAATCACGATGCCGAAGAAGTTGGCTTCAGGCAGCGGCATCCGGTCGTAGAGTTTCATGCAGGCTTCGCCGATCGGCATGCCGATGGTCTGCGTCTCAACGATCGACTTGAATTCACTCTTGATCGGTTCCTGCGCGTCGAGCGCGATGATCTTGAGGCTGTCAAGCAGCGGGAGCCCAGACTTGATGCCGCGGACGATCACGTCAACGCCGTCAGGAAAATGGTTGAGGAATTGCTTTTGGCGGCGCTTCTTGAGAAATGCCAGCAGCCAGCGCGGCGCGCCGAAGGCTGCGGCGAAGGCGACGCCCAGCGCGGGAAGAATGCTTCCGGCCATGACGAAAACGGCGAGGAAGCTGACAAGTCCCAGCCCGGCGGAGATCATCAGGAATTGATTTTTTGACCACGACAGCCCGGCTTGCGCAATCTTCATGGCAAGGGGCAGGCTTTTCGGCTTCTTCGCCTTGACGTCGATCTCTTTGAGCGTTTCTTCGACCTGTTCGCGGCGCGATCTCTGCTGAGTACGCGTCACCCGGGCGGCGGGTTCGGCGCGCGCCACGCTGGCGCGCCGTTGCTCGACTTTGCGCTCGCCCGAGAGCAGCGGGTAAATGAACACATAGGCGACGCCGCCAATCGCAGTCGCCACCATTCCAAACAAGGCCATTGTCTGCATTTTCATCGCGGACGATTCCTCATCTCGCGGCAGGCGCCGCGGTGCCCTCGGAGGCATCGAGGGCGGCGGCGAGACGCTTTTCCTCGCCGTAGTAGCGCGCACGCTCCCAGAATTTAGGCCGGCCGATGCCGGTCGATTTGTGCGAGCCGATGAGATTGCCTTGAGCGTCCTCCCCGGTCATCTCGTAGACGAACAGGTCCTGCGTGATGATGACGTCTCCTTCGAGCCCGACCACCTCCGTGATGTGAGTGATCTTGCGGGTGCCGTCGCGCAAGCGCGCCGCCTGAACCACAACGTCCACCGACGCCACGATCATTTCGCGAATGGTCTTCGAAGGCAGCGAATAGCCGCCCATTGTGATCATGGATTCGATACGAGACAGCGCCTCGCGCGGCGAGTTGGCGTGCAGCGTGCCCATCGAGCCGTCGTGGCCGGTATTCATGGCTTGCAGAAGGTCGAACGCCTCGGGTCCGCGGACTTCGCCGACGATGATGCGTTCCGGGCGCATACGCAGGCAGTTCTTGACCAGGTCGCGCATGCTGACCTGGCCTTCGCCTTCGAGATTCGGCGGCCGGGTTTCCAGGCGCACCACATGCGGCTGCTGCAACTGAAGCTCAGCAGCGTCTTCGCAGGTGATGATGCGCTCATCGTTATCGATGAATTGGGTGAGACAGTTGAGCAGCGTGGTCTTGCCAGAGCCGGTGCCGCCGGAAACGATGGTGTTGACGCGGCAACGGCCAAGAATCTTCAGCACCTCCGCGCCTTCGAAAGTGATCGAGCCGAACTTGACCAGATTGTCGAGCCTGAGCTTGTCCTTCTTGAATTTGCGGATGGTAAGAGCGGGGCCGTCAAGCGCGAGCGGCGGCGCGATCACGTTGACACGGGAGCCGTCAGGTAGACGCGCGTCGCAGATTGGCGAGGATTCGTCGACGCGCCGGCCGATTTGGCTGACGATGCGCTGGCAGATGTTGAGAAGCTGCTGGTTGTCGCGGAAGCGGATGCCAGTCTTTTGAATTTTGCCGGCGACTTCGATGAAAACCAGACCTGAACCGTTCACCATGATGTCGGCGATGTCGTCGCGCGCCAAAAGCGGCTCGAGCGGGCCGTAACCCAGCACGTCGTTGCAGATGTCGTCGAGCAGCTCCTCCTGCTCAGAGATCGACATCACGATGTTTTTGATCGCGATGATCTCGTTGACGATGTCGCGGATTTCCTCACGCGCCGCATCGGTGTCGAGGCGTGCAAGCTGGGCCAGATCGATCGCCTCGATCAGCGCGCCGAATACGATTCCTTTGGTCTCGTAATAGCTCTCCGAGCGCCGTGTGTCGGTCGCCATTGCCGGCGGTTGCATAGCGAGGCGGGCCGGGGCGGCGGGTGCGGGCGCGGATACGAGGGGCGCACCGAGGCCGGCTGAGGACAGGGGCGTAAGCCGGTCGTTGCCCTGCGGCACGGGCGCCGCGGCTGCCGGCTTCAGCGCTGGTGCTGCGGGCGCGGTTGGCGCGGCTGGCGCCGGTCTCGCATCGGTGGTGCTACGCTTGCCGAACACGTTTCCCGAACTTTCCTGTTTCGCTTATTTCTTCATCAGCTTGCTAAGCAGCGGTGTCAGCAGGCCGCTCCTGGCCTTTTTCACTTCGGAGCGTCCGGTCAGGAGCTGGGCAAGCTCCCGGAACATCTCGGCGGTGCGGTGGCTCGGGGACATTTCGGCGATCATCTGGCCGTTGTTGGCGGCGGCGCCGAATATCTGCGGCTCGAATGGGATGACCGCCACCGGTTGATCCTCCAGCGCCTTGGCGAAATCGGCGGGCTTGATCTCTGGTCGCTTCGGCACGCCCACTTGGTTGAGACAGTAGGACGGTCTGTGATCGTTGATGCGCGCGGTGCGTAGATAGTCAAACAGGTTCTTGGCGTTGCGCAGATTAGCGAGGTCAGGCGCCGCCACGATCAGAATGTCGTCGGCGCTCACCAGGGTACGCTGGGTCCAGCCGTTCCACTGATGCGGCACATCCAACACGATGCAGGGCATGGTCGATCGCAGCGCGTCAAAGATGCCGTCGAACGCCTCGGGACCAAAGTCGTAGGCGCGCTCCAGCGTGGCCGGCGCTGCCAGTAGGCTCAGATGATCGTTGCATTTCGACAGTAGGCGATCGACGAAGGCGGTGTCGATGCGGTCGGGCGAGAACACCGCGTCGGCAATGCCCTGCGGCGGGTCCTGATTGTAGTCGAGGCCGGCGGTGCCGAAGGCGAGATCGAGATCGGTGATGACACTGTCGAGCGATAGATCGCGCGCCACCGCCCACGCGACGTTGTGAGCGACGGTGGAGGCGCCGACGCCGCCCTTGGCGCCGACCACGGCAACGATGCGGCCGACCGGTTTGGCGTCGGGTGCGGAGAACAAGCCACAAATCGAGCGAACCACGTCGATGGTGCCGACCGGCGCGATCATGTAATCGCTGACGCCGCGCCGAACCAACTCGCGATAGAGCGTGACATCGTTGGTTCGTCCGACCACGACGACACGCGTGCCGGCGTCGCAGAATTCGGCAAGCGCATCCAGGCCGGCCAGAATGCTGTCGCCGCGACCGCCGTCCGCTTCCAACATGATGACATTGGGCGTCGGTGATCCGCGATAGGCTTCGATCGCGGCCGTGATGCCGCCCATCTGTATTTTGACATGGGCCTTGCCGAGACGCCGGTCTTCGCCGGCTGACTGGATCGCGGCCGCGGTCTCGACGGTCTCGCAGAACGCCTGGACGGACACGCGCGGCGCCGGCGCGATGTGCTCGTCGCGGGGGAGTGCCTCCGCCGGCGCAGGTTCAGGCGTGGCGGTCTGCAGCGCAGTTCTGATCATTTGCCCACATCGCTGATCGCGCCCTTGGAGGTATCGGGATAATTCGTCGCCGGACTATCACCCTTGCGCCATTTGTCGACGCCGAAGGTGCGCTTGGCGGTGTAGGCGGGGGCCTCGGCGCGGGGCTGCACAATGTCGGCCGGCTCGGCCGCCATCGAAGCCAGATTGCGCTGTGTCGCGCAGCCAAAGTTGTAATATTGCACGTTCTCGAAGTGTTTGGTGTCGTAGCTCGGGCCGAGGTCGTCGGGCCACAATCCGCAGGGGCCGGCTGTTGCGACCATGAGCGGGTAATGCAGCCGCAGGGTCGCGTTCCGCTCGCCCGCATGGTAGGGCCGCACGCCGATGCCGCTATTGGGCACGCCGGCCTGAACGATAATCGAGAGCGCTTCCTTCAAGGTATCATTGGCGGCGCGGTCGTTGACGCCGCCGACCGGACGCTCGATTGTGACGCCGCCGGTGGCGTCACGTTTCCAGTTCTGGGCAAAGGCGAGGACTTCGGCGCGCTGCATCGGCGACAGGCCGCCGCGGCCGGCGCCGACAAACAGCACCAGCGTCTTCTTGCCTTCCTTCAACGCGATCGGATGGCGCTCGCGGTAGGTCCCGGGAATGCTTCCGGTGGTGTCCTGTGCCGTCGTGGTGTTGCAGCCGGCCAGCGCCGCGGCCAGGCCCGCGATCAGCAGACCGCGGGCGCCGAGGACGGCGCCGCTACGGCGCGCGACGTTGAGAATGTCACAGTGCATCGATTATCTCCTCGTCGCGTGTCTCAATCGAGAATGAATCCGACATTGCCGCGGTAGCCCTGCTCGCGGGGATTATCCTGTCCTGGTATGCCGTAGAGCCGGTTGAAGCGGCCGAGCAGGATGCTGGCCGGATCGGATGCGTCCGCGTAGCCGTCATCCGGCCTCGAAAGATCCTTCTGCGGGACCGCGCGAACGATGTACGGCGTAACCAGAACCACCAGCTCGCTTTGCCGGTTGACGAAATCTCGGCTTTTGAACAGGGTGCCGAGCACAGGAAGGTTCATCAGGCCGGGAACGCCGTTGAGTTGTTGCTTGGTCTGCTCCTGGATCATGCCTGCCAAGGCGAGCGAACCGCCCGACGGAATCTCGACCGTGGTCTCGGCGCGCCGGGTCTTGATCGAAGGGACCGTCTGTGTCTGGCCGCCCTGAGCCAGCGTGATGGCGTTGTCATTGGAAAGCTCTGAGACTTCGCTCATGACCTTGAGGCTGATGCGCCCTTCGGACAGGACGACCGGCGTGAAGTTCAGGCCGACACCGAATTTCTTGAACTGGATCTGCGTCTGGCAGATCGACGGTGTGCCCGTGCAACTGAAACCGGCCGGAACCGGGAATTCGCCGCCGGCCAGGAAATTTGCCGATTCGCCGGAGATCGCGGTCAGATTGGGCTCCGCCAGCGTGCGTACGACGCCGGCGCGCTCCATGGCGCGAAGCGTCGCGCTTACGCCGCGATAGGTTGCAGTGAGGCCGCTGCCGGTCAGCGGCGAACCGAACGCCGGAAATGGATTGGCGTTGGCGAAGTTCAGCACTGCCTGTCCGCTTTGCAGATTATTGCCAGCGAGGTCGATGCCGAGCTGCTTGATGATGTCGCGCTGAATCTCGGCGACGGTAACCTTCAGCATCACCTGGTCGCGACCGCGGACCGTAATTCCGTTGACCACCTTGCTGCCGTCACCGGCGAGCCGTGCCGCCAGATCGAAGGCCTGCTGGGATTCCGCAAGGCTCGCAACCGAGCCGGTGAGCATGATCCCGTCGGCGAGACCTTCAACGAGGACATCGGCAGCCGGCAGCGCGCGCTTGAATGCCGCGCGAATTCCATTGAGGTCGCGGGTAACCGCGATGTCGAAGGCCATGAGCTGCCTGCCTTCGGCGTCGAAGAAATAGACGTTGGTCTGACCGACCGCGACGCCGATGATGTAGGCGCGCCGCGCGGTGCGAACGACCGCATTAGCGATCTTGGGGTCGGCGACCAGCACGTCCTTGATGTCGCCAGGCACGTCCACCACGACGCTTTTGCTTACGCCGAGCGGGAGGAACTGCGCTGCCTTGTCGCCCAAAATCTGGACGGCCGGGGCAATTCTGCCCGGGTCGGCCGCGGTAGCTGGCGTTGCGCGGCCGAGGCATGTCATGACGATCAGCGCCGCCGAAATGGCGATGCGGGTCGGCGTTGCGTTCGTCATGGAGCGGCTCCTGTGAAGCGTCGTCATGTGGTGCTGACACCGAAGCGAACGGTGTTGATGTCGGGTTTGCGGCCGTCTGTTTCACCGACCTTGCTGGCATCGGGCAGGCTGACGAGCGCGAGGGACGGTGTGACGAATTGCAGCTCCCCGCCGGTGACCGCCGTGTCCATGCCGATGCCGCTCTTGGCGATCAGCAGGCTGATGGTCTCCATCCGGGCGACAGGAGGCGCCTCGGGTTTCTTTTCTTCGTTGGTGCTGATGAAAAACGCGGGCGCGCCACCCGCTGCGAGGGCGATGGCAAGAACTAGAATACGCGCGGCTTTCATAACGCTGCACTCACTCTGTTACGTGACACGACGGCCGAAACACGGCGGTCCTTGCTTCACCTAGTGTTGGCCCGCGGTGCTGGAGCGAACCCTCCCGGATTTAAGCTGCTAAAGGTCAATTCGTGGTTAACGGTGCGTATCCAAATGCGGTTAAAAATCTCTTGATTGGAAAAAAATGCACGTTCAGCGCGCGATACATGCGCGCGTGCTGGACGCGTCTGGGGGGGGGCCGCTGGAAAAGCCGCTGCTTAGCCGAGCTGCATCCAGGTGGTGTCGGGATAGATCAGCAGCGCGGCGGCTGCGAGCGCAATGCCGTAAGGCACGCCACTGTTGGGCCGATGCAGGCGATTCACCCATTCCTGGTCGGCGAGTGCCTGCGGCAATGACATCAGTCGGAAACGGATCATCATCAGCGTGAGCGCGCCGCCAAAAATCGAGGCATAGAGCAGGTACACCAACAAGTGGTCGAAACCGAACCACAGCGCGGTTGCGGCGGCAAGCTTGGCATCGCCGCCACCGATCCATCCGCGAGTGAAGAATAAGAAGGTGACCACAAGGACCGTGGCGGCCGCCCCGGCGTGAGCGAGCACATCACTTGGGCTCATTCCGCTGATAACGGCCATGGCAACGAAGCCGCCGACCAGCGCCAGCGTAACCCGGTTCGAGATCGTCATGGTGAAAAGGTCGCTTGAGGCCGCGAATGCCATCAAAGCGGGAAACACCAGAAGCCGGACTGCGTCGGTCAGCATGACCATTCCTCTGCAACGACCTGCCAATTAAGTTAAGGGCCGCTCGTTGCGGTTTCGTTATCAGCGTCCCTGAAATGCAATTCGCCCCCGCAGCGGCCGGAACCGCAGCGGGGGTGAATCTGCTATCGCGCCGATTCAAGGCGCCACGCCGGCTAGTTCAATGCGGTATCGACCTTGCCGAAGGTCGTAGCGAGCTTGGGACCAATGCTGGTCACGGTGGCGATGATGGCCACCGAGATGCCGGCGGCGATCAGGCCATATTCAATCGCGGTGGCGCCACTGTCGTCGCGAAGGAAGCGGGTAATAAGAGACATCGTTCTGATCTCCTGACTGAGCTGAGCCGGAGGTTCCCGGCACCCGGGAACTTTTACGGACAAGGTCTGAAGCGGAACGTAAAACCGATCGTCTGTTTTTCGAGCAATTTTCAGAAAATCAGAGTGAGGGCCTCGATCAAACGACATGTGCGGCCGAGCCCCAGGCGCAGGGGTAAGACCTTGGCTTTGCACTTCATTCACCATTTTGCTGTCAACTCGGTCTGATTTTGTCCCCTGTGGCCGTGTGTCTGGCTGCCGGTTGTAGCGTGCGGAGAGTTCGATGACGGGGTGCGTTGGGCGCGGCTGCCGGCCGTTGCTGTTTGCCGGACTAGGGGGCCTGGCCGTTGCCTTTGCCGCCGTCACGCACACGAAAACGGCTCTTGCTGCCGATCCGGTGGCGGAAAGCACCCTCCGAGAGCCGATCACGGTCAATCTCGACCAGGCCAAGCTGGTGAAGCTGCCTGAACGCACCGCCACCCTGGTTATCGGCAATCCCCTGATCGCCGACGCTGCGGTGCAGCCAGGTGGCGTCATGGTGCTCACGGCCAAGAGTTACGGCATGACCAACCTGGTTGCGCTGGACCGCAGCGGCGCGACGTTGGTCGAGTACCCGATCCAGGTGGTTGGCCCGAGCGACGCCGTCGTCGTGGTGTTTCGCGGCATCGAGCGGGAATCCTATAGTTGCGTGCCGGATTGCGAACGGCGGATCACGCTCGGTGATTCAGTTACCTTCTTCGGAGCCAACCTGAATGCGGTGGGCGCCTTCGGTTCTGCGCTAGCCCCTCAGGAAAAGAAATAGTGCAGCTGCCCTGCTCGTTCGTGGTTAGCGGCGCGTAAAGGCAAATCGCACCGTTATACCGCTCTCCCGCAATAATTCGACAACGCCTGCCTGATAAAAAAGCTGCGCGGCGAGTTTCGCTGCCGCGGGTTTGGGTAAGAACCATGTTCGGAAACATGCAGGCCAGATGGAGTCGGGCCATCAGGCGGCCGCTCAAATGGGCCGTGGTGCGCCGGTTCATCCGTCACCAGGATGGCGCGACCGCCGTAGAATTCGCCATGGTCGCCGCGCCCTTTTTGGCGATGATGTTCGCTATCATCGAGACCGCGATCGTGTTCTTCGCGGGTCAGACGCTGGAGACAGCCGGCGCCGACAGCGCGCGTCTGATCATGACCGGACAGGCGCAGACCCAGGGCTTTGATCAGACCGCGTTCAAGAATGCCGTCTGCGCTAAGATCTATGGCCTGTTCGATTGCACCGGGGGCCTCTACGTCGACGTGAAGAACTATTCCTCGTTCTCTGCGATCAATACCAACAAACCGATCGACGCCAGCGGCAACCTGCAGACCGGCACCTTCGGCTATCAGCCAGGCGGCCCGGGTGACATTGTGGTGGTGCGCTTGATGTATCAGTGGCCGGTGTATGTGTCGCTACTCGGCCTCAACCTGGCCGACTCGGCAGGCAGCAAGCGCCTACTGATGTCAACCATCGCGTTCCGGAACGAGCCGTATTAGGAACGGGCCGTGATCATGAACAGCATTTCGTCTTTTATAGGATCGATCGAACGTCGGCTCCGGCGTCTGATTGGTGACGAGCGCGGCGTGTCTGCGGTTGAGTTCGCCTTGCTGCTGCCGCTGATGCTGACGCTCTATTTCGGAGCGGTTGAAGTGTCTCAAGGCATCGGCGCC
>Ga0136846_1215436_pt1 | contig 12185 bp, 12 predicted proteins | sample HopSoiMetagenom2_FD_96841 | JGI IMG/M metagenome (GOLD analysis project Ga0136846, IMG submission 96841) | Grasslands soil microbial communities from Hopland, California, USA - 2 Assembly 2016 (version 4) | ecosystem: Environmental > Terrestrial > Soil > Grasslands | place: USA: Hopland...
CCTGACACCCCGCAGGGAGGCCACATGATCCCCGTGATCGTGGGCGCCGTCGCACTCGCGGCGGGCGTCCTCGTCGGGTTCCTGATCCGCGCGAACATCGCAAAGTCATCTGCCAACACGCTGGAGGCGCAGGCCCGCCAGAAGTCGATCGAGGCCGACGAGCGACTCGTCAAGGCCGACCAGGAGGCTGCCTCCGCCCTCAAGCGAGCGAACGAGGACGCGAAGTCGGAAGCGGCGCAGATCCGCAAGGACGCGGAGGCCGACGTGAAGTCGCGCCGGGACGAGATCGCCCGCCTCGAGCGCCGGATCTCCGAGTCGGAGGACGACCTACGGGAGCGGACGCGCAAGCTGGACCAGCGCGGCGCCGAGCTCGACGAGCGTGACGAGATGCTCCACGGTGCCCGCCTGAAGCTCGAGAAGGCCGCCGACCAGCACCGCATCCAGCTCGAGCGGATCGCGGGCATGACCTCGTCGGAGGCACGCGACGAGCTGATCGGCCATGTTGTGGACGACGCCAAGCGGTCCGCGATGGCCCAGGTCCGGGAGATCGAGCAACGCGCCCGTGAGGATGGCGAGGAGCGCGCCCGGAAGATCCTCACCATCGCGATCCAGCGGGTCGCCTCGGAGCAGACCGCCGAGTCCACCGTCAGCGTGTTCGCGCTGCCGAGCGAGGACATGAAGGGCCGGATCATCGGCCGAGAGGGCCGCAACATCCGGGCGTTCGAGGCAACGACCGGCGTCAACATCATCATCGACGACACCCCGGAGGCCGTGGTCCTGAGCAGCTTCGATCCCGTCCGTCGGGAGGCGGCCCGGATGTCCCTCGAGAAGCTCGTCCAGGACGGACGGATCCACCCGGCCAGGATCGAAGAGGTCCACGAGCGCTCGATGGCCGAGATCGAGGAGCGGATCCGCCGCGCGGGCGAGGACGCGGTCGCGGAGGTCGGCATCACCGATATCCACCCCGAGATGGTGCGGCTGCTCGGCCGGCTCCAGTACCGAACCAGCTACGGCCAGAACGTGCTCCGGCACCTGGTCGAGAGCGCGCACATCGCCTCGGCGCTGGCCGCCGAGCTTGGCCTCGACCCCGCGATCGCCAAGCGAGGCGCGTTCCTGCACGACATCGGCAAGGCCGTCACCCACGAGGTGGAGGGCTCGCACGCGATCATCGGCGCAGAGATCGCCCGGAGGATGAAGGAGGACCCCGAGGTGGTCCACTGCATCGAGTCGCATCACGGCGAGGTCGAGCAGCGCACCATCCATGCGGTGCTCGCCCAGATCGCGGACTCGATCAGCGGCGGACGCCCCGGCGCCCGGCGCGAGTCGCTCGAGACCTACGTGAAGCGGCTCGAGCGCTTGGAGGAGATCTGCAACGCATTCGAGGGGGTCGAGAAGGTCTACGCGATGCAGGCGGGGCGCGAGGTCCGTGTGCTCGTTCAGCCGGAGTCGATCGACGACATCCAGGCACAGGTGATCGCGCGCGACATCGCGAAGCAGGTCGAGGAGGAGCTGCAGTACCCGGGCCAGATCCGCATCACGGTCGTCCGGGAGACCCGCGCCACCGAATATGCACGCTGATCGTCTGGGCTACCCTCGAACGTGATGGCACCGGAACCGAAGTACCTCATCCGCACCTTCGGGTGCCAGATGAACGAGCACGACTCCGAGCGGATCGGGGGCGTGTTGATGGCCGACGGCATGATGCCGACCGACGACCCAGGTGACGCCCGCGTGATCGTCCTCAACACGTGCGCCATCCGGGAGAACGCGGACAACAAGCTGTACGGGAACCTCGGCCACCTGAAGCCGCTCAAAGACCAGCGTCCCGACCTGCGGATCGTGGTCGCCGGCTGCCTGGCGCAGAAGGATCAGGGTGAGATCCAGCGGAAGGCGCCGTGGGTCGACGTGGTCGTCGGCACACACGCCCTGCCGCAGCTGCTCGATCTGCTGGAGCGGGCCGAGCGCGACGGCCCGCAGATGGATGTCCGGGAGTACACGGATACGTTCCCCAGCGCGCTGCCCGCCGCGCGAGCCGACGGCGTGCGGGCCTGGGTCTCCATCGCCACCGGCTGCGACAACGCATGCACGTTCTGCATCGTGCCCTTCGTGCGCGGCGCGCAGCGCTCGCGCGCGATGGGCGACATCCTCGCGGAGGTGCAGGGCCTCGCGACGTCCGGCGTGGTCGAGGTGACGCTCCTGGGGCAGAACGTCAACACGTACGGTCGCGATGTCAGCGTCCCGGACTCCTCAAGCCGGCCGCTGTTCGCCGACCTCCTGCGTATGGTCAATCAGGTTGACGGTATCGAACGGATCCGGTTCACGTCGCCGCACCCGCACGACTTCACGCCCGACGTGATCGACGCGATGGCCACGAGCGAGAAGGTGTGCGAGCACATCCATTTCCCGCTGCAGTCCGGATCGGACCGGGTGCTGAAAGCGATGCAGCGGTCGTACCGCCGAGATCGATACCTCGGATGGCTCGATCGGATCCGCGACGCGATCCCGACGATCGCGGTGTCGACCGACATCATCGTCGGGTTCCCCGGCGAGACCGAGGCGGACTTCGCCGACACCCTCGAGGTCGTCGAGCGTGCCGGGTTCGACAGCGCGTACACCTTCCAATACTCGCCTCGTCCGGGGACGCGCGCGGCCACCATGCCGGAGCAGGTGCCCAAGGAGGTCGTGCAGGAGCGGTTCGATCGGCTCGTCGCCCTCCAGACGTCGATCACCGCGGAGCGGAACCGGCGGCACGTCGGTGATGTGGTGGACGTGCTGGTCGAGGGTGACGGGAAGCGAGCCGGCTCGACCCAGTCCCGCACGCGGACGAACCGGATCGTGCACCTCCATGAGCCCTTGGCGGCGGGTACGTTCGCCACGGTCGAGATCACCGAGGCCGCAGCCCACCACCTGCTCGGCCGGGTCGTCGAGGCGCCGCAGCCGGCCGCGGTCTGATGCTCTGGGCGCTGGTCGGCCCGACCGCCAGCGGCAAGACGGACGCCGGGATCGCGGTCGCGACGCGCCTCGGAGCCGAGATCGCCTCGGTCGACTCGATGCTCGTGTACCGAGGGATGGACGTGGGGACGGCGAAACCGACGGCCGAACAACGGCGCGCGCTGCCGCATCACCTCATGGACCTTGCCGAGCCATCGGAGCGATTCACCGTGGCGCGGTATCAGCACGAGGCAGACGACCTGCTCGAGAGGGTGCCCGCCCCGCTCCTCGTCGGTGGGTCGGGCCTCTACTTCCGTGCGGTCGTGGACCGGTTGCGATTCCCGCCGGAGGATCCGACCGTTCGGGCATCGTTGCAGGCCGAGGCCGACGCGCTCGGCGCGGATCAGCTCTACGCGCGCCTCGCCGCCGCGGACCCGGTGGCGGCGGCGCGCATCGAACCCACCAACGTCCGGCGGACGATCCGCGCGCTCGAGGTCTCGACCATCACCGGCGCACCGTTCAGCGACTTCGCGGCTGCGTGGGAGATCTACGACCCCTCGCGCGTGCGCGTGGCCGGCGTCCGCCTCGAAACCGCGATGTTGGACGCCCGCGTTCGAGCGCGGGTGGCGACCATGGTGGAGGCGGGATGGATCGACGAGGTTCGTGACCTCGTGGATCGTGGATTCGGTGCGTGGCTCACGTCGAGCCAGGCGATCGGGTACGCGGAACTGGCCGAGCACCTCGACGGTAGGCTGGCGCTCGACGAAGCGATGGAGCGCACCGTGAAGCGGACGAAGGACCTCGCGCGCCGCCAGATGGCCTGGTTCGGGCGCGATCCGCGGGTGGAGTGGTTCGACGCGGGCCAGGACGGTGCCGTCGCGCTCGTCGGTGAGCTCGTGGCCTATCTGGAGGCCGCGTGACCCGGACGCTGCCGGTCGCGAAGTATCAAGCGAGCGGCAACGACTTCCTGATCGTCGACGCCATGGAGGCGCCGGCTCCGTCGATCGACGTGCCGGCGCTGTGCGACCGATGGTTCGGGGTCGGCGCCGACGGGCTGATCGTCGTGGGCCGTGGGAGCGCCGCGGACTTCTCGTTCGCGTTGACCAACGCCGACGGCACGCCTGCGGGGATGTCCGGGAACGGGATGCGATGCGTCGGCGCGTGGCTCCGCGACACCGAGCGCGTCGCTCACGGGGCCTCGTTCGACGTCGAGACGCCGGCCGGGATCAAGCACGTCTGGCTCACCCTCGACGGCGCGACCGTCGCGATGGGCCAGCCCAACTTCACCAAGGCGGCCATCCCGATGCGCGGGCCGGCATGGGAGACGTTCCAAGATCAACCCTTCGACGCGGGCGATGGGCGAACGATGCGCGCCACGGCGCTCAGCATGGGGAATCCGCATCTCGTGCTGTTCACCGACGAGGATCCGGAGCGCTACCACCTGGAGCACATGGGGCCCGCACTTGAGCATCACGAACTGTTCCCCGAGCGGACCAACGTCGAGTTCGCACGCATCGCCGAGGACGGCGTGATCGACGTGCGCGTCTGGGAACGCGGTGTCGGCGAAACGCTCGCTTGTGGCACAGGAGCGTGCGCCGTCGCGGTTGCGGCGAACGAGCGCGGCGATGCTCCGGCCGAGGTCGTGGTTCGGTTCCGCGGTGGACCGCTGCACGTCGAGCGGCGGACCGATGGTGAGGTGCTGTTGGGTGGCCCGGTCCTGCACGTGTTCGATGCGGTCGCGGACCTCGACGAACTCGACGCATGACCCACCGCGCCACGAGGGGCCCGCGGTACGCTCAGAGCGACGACGAGCAGGACACGGCGACCACGCTCGCCCGCAACGACATCGTGTCGGCGTTCCCCGCCGAGGAGGAATAGGTGGTTCATCTGTCACCGCGGCTCCGCGACGTGGAGCCGTATCCGTTCGAAGCGCTCGACCGCCGCAAGGCCGAGGCGCTTGACGCGGGTCGCACGGTCGTGGACTTCGGCGTCGGCGACCCGCGCGAGGAGACGCCGGCGTTCGTGCGCGATGCGCTGGCGGATGCGATCGCCCCGATCTCGTCCTACCCTCGCGCCGCCGGCCTTCCGCCGTTGCGCCGCGCGATCGCCGCGTGGGTCGAACGTCGCTACGGCGTCGCGCTCGACGCGGACACCCAGATCCTTCCCACGCTCGGGTCCAAGGAGCTGGTCTTCTCGCTCGCCCAAGCCGTGCTCGACCCAGCCGCCGAGCGAGACCTGGTGCTCACGACCGCGCCGGGCTATCCGATCCCCGAGCGCGGCGCGCGGTACGCGGGGGGAGACGTCGTCCGGCTGCCGCTGACCGAGGCGAACGGGTTCCTGCCGGATCTCGAGGCGATACCCGACGACACGTGGGGGCGGGCGGCACTGTTGTGGGTTAACTACCCGAACAATCCGACCGGCGCCGTCGCGCCGCTGTCCTTTTACGAGGAGGCGGCCGAGCGATGCCGCGCGCACGACGTTCTGCTGGCCTCGGACGAGGCGTACAGCGAGCTGTGGTTCGGCGACGCGCCGCCCGCCGGCGCGCTCCAGGTGGGTGATCGGAGCAACCTCGTCGTTCTGCAGACGCTCAGCAAGCGGTCGTCGATGACCGGATACCGAAGTGGGTTCGCGGCGGGCGATCCCGACCTGATCGGCGCGCTCCGGCGGCTGCGCCCTGCCGTCGGCGTCACCCCCCAGGAGTTCGTCCAGCGCGCGAGCATCGTCGCGTGGGGCGACGAACGCCACGTCGAGCAGAACCGGGAGCGGTACGCGGCCAAGCGCGCGACCTTCCTCGAGCTTTTCGCTCGGCATGGCCTGCACGTCGCCGGGAGCGAAGCGACCTTCTATCTCTGGGTCGCGGTGCCCGTCGGCCGGACATCGCTCGACTGGGCGCTCGATCTTCTCGAGCGAGCCGGGGTGGTCGTCGCGCCGGGCTCGTTCTTCGGGCCGGAGGGAGAGGGGTTCGTTCGCATGGCGATGGTGCCGACGCTCGCGGAATGCCGGCGTGCCGCCACTGCGCTCGACCGGATCTTCGCCGAGGTGTCTGCGTGATCGCTGACCTCGAGCAGCGCGTCGAGGCCACATGGGCGGCCGCCGAACACGACCCCGGCGCCTCGCTCGACGTCGAGGCGATCGAGGCCACGATCGACGGCCTGGACCGCGGTGAGCTGCGCGTCGCCGAGCCCGACGGTGCGGGGCCGTGGCGCGTACACACGTGGGTCAAGCAGGCGGTGCTGCTGTACTTCCGTGTGCGGGGGCTCGAGACGACCGACGTCGGGCCGTTCGAGTACCACGACAAGGTGCCGCTGAAGCGCGGCTTCGCCGACGACGGCGTCCGTGTCGTGCCGCCCGCCACCGTTCGGTACGGGGCGCACGTCGAGCCGGGTGCGGTGCTCATGCCGAGCTACGTGAACATCGGCGCGTGGATCGGCTCCGGGACCATGGTCGACACGTGGGCGACCGTCGGGTCGTGCGCGCAGATCGGCCGTGACGTGCACCTTGCCGGTGGCGTTGGGATCGGCGGGGTGCTCGAGCCGGTCCAAGCCGCCCCCGTCGTGATCGAGGACGGCGCGTTCATCGGGTCGCGATGCGTCGTCGTCGAGGGCGTTCGCGTCGGCGCCCGTGCCGTGCTCGGCGCCGGCGTGGTGCTCACCGCCAACACGCCCGTGATCGATCCCCGAGGGGCCGAGCCCGTCGAGCATCGCGGGAGCGTGCCGCCCGGCGCCATCGTCGTGCCGGGATCTCGAGCGAAGGAGTTTCCCGCGGGGACCTACGGCATGCCGTGCGGCTTGATCATCGGCGAACGGACCGAGGCGACCGATGACAAGGTCGCGCTGAACGAGCTGCTCCGCGAGGCCGGCTCGTCGATGGGGTGACCTGATGCCCGACCGAACAGACACCCGGATCGTCGAGTCGCCGATCGCCGCCACCTGGCGCTCGATCCAGCACGAGAAGGCCGTCCTCGTGGGGATCGGCCCAGGCATCGCCGAGGACGATCTCGACGAGCTTGCGGCCCTCGCCGACTCGGCCGGCGCCGAACCGGTCGGCAGGATCGTGCAGAGCCGGAGCGAGCCCGACCCGCAGTTCTGGATCGGCAAGGGCAAGGTAGAGGAGCTCCACCAGCTGCTGCACGCGACCGGCGCCCAGCTGGTCGTCTTCGACCAGGAGCTGACGCCCGGACACCTCCGGGCGCTCGAGGCGCGTCTCGGCGTCAAAGTGGTCGACCGTACCGCCCTGATCTTGGACATCTTCGCCCTGCACGCGCACACCCGCGAGGGCAAGGCGCAGGTCGAGCTCGCACAGCTCAACTATCTGGTCCCACGCCTGCGCGGGTGGGGCGAAGCGATGAGCCGTCTCGGCGGTGGTATCGGCACGCGGGGCCCGGGCGAGACGAAGCTGGAGTCGGACCGCCAGCACATCCGCCGGCGGATCACCAAGCTTCGGCGCGACGTGAAGAACATGCAGCGGTCGCGCGACACGCAGCGGGCGAGCCGGCAGCGCTCCAACGTTCCGCAGGTCGCGATCACCGGCTACACCAACGCCGGCAAGTCGTCGTTGATGCGGCGGCTCACCGGGGCCGAGGTGATCGTGGCCAACCAGTTGTTCGCCACGCTCGACCCGACCACACGCCGGATCTCGCTACCGGGCGGCCGCGCCGCGACGATCTCCGACACCGTCGGGTTCGTGTCGAAGCTTCCTCATGACCTCGTTGAGGCGTTCCGTTCGACGCTCGAAGAAGTCACGCTGTCGGACATGATCGTGCACGTCGCCGACGCGTCGTCCTCGGCGGTCGACGAGCAGATCGAGGCCGTGCGGCGCGTCCTCGATGAGATCGGCGCGTCGAACATGCCCGAGGTCCTCGCGCTCAACAAGATCGACCTGCTGCCCGGGTCCCAGCGGGCGCGGCTCGCTCTTCGCTACCCGGGCTCGGTTCCGGTGTCGGCGATCACCGGCGAGGGCGTCGAGGGCCTCCTGCAAGCGATCGGCGCCACGGTACCGACCCCGCCGGTCGAGGTGCGCGCGTTGATCCCGTGGGATCGCGGCGACCTCGTCGCGATGCTCTATCGGGAGGCGGAGGTCCTGAGCGCCGACGCCGAACCGGACGGAACCCGCGTGCACGCCCGTGCGGGCCTGCGTGAACTCGCCGCGATCCGGCCGTACACGAACGGCGTCGCCGGCGCCCCGGCCGAGACCACGACCGACTAGGCGATCGGCGACCCGATCGACCACAGGCCCGCGTCGTCCCAGGGCGGCACGATCACGGTGTCCGGGTTCTGCCCGCGCTCGTCCGCGAAGCGCGAGGCCAACAGTTGGAGCCGCACGGTCAACGGGATCTGCGCGAGCACCGAGGGCAGCGTCGACGTCTCCGCCAACCGCGTGACGCCGAGCCCGGCGCCGCCGGCCGCACGCGCGATCCCCTCGACCAGCCCGTCCTCGTCGCCGGACGTGATCGCGATCAGATGGTCGTCGCCCGTGAGCGGCACCGCCGTCCCGTGGAGGAAGAACTCGGCGTCGTGGCCTTCGGCGAGCACGCGAGCGCCCTCGCGAACCTTGAGCGCCCCCTCCTTCGCCGTCACCGACGCGTGACCCGCGCCGACGATCTGCAGCGAACGGCGGGGGACCGGGATGTCTTCAGTCCCGGGTGCGGCGAGCGCCGCACGGACGGCACCGGGGACCTGGTGCAACGCATCTGCCGTGACGGAGTCCGCGCCCATCTCGGCGGCGATCATGGCGAGGACGAGGACCGCGGCGGTGTAGCTGACCGTGTAGGTCTCCGATGTCTCCTTCGGGACCGTCCCGATGACGTCGTTCATGCCGATCCCCGAACGGGCGATCGTGACCGTCTGGATCGCGGCGGTGAAGGCGAGCGCGCGCGCGGCCAAGGCGTACGACGTCTCGCCGGTGTGGGTGACGATGACGACGCCGTCCTTCCCGCCGACGATCGGGGCGTTCTTCACGAACTGCATCGACGACACCGCGTGCGCGGACCGGCCGGCATCCTGGAGCATCGCGGCGCCGAGGTGCGCGGCGTGTTGGCTCGTACCGGTGCCGACCATCCAGATCCGCCGGACGCGGTGGAGCGCCTCCGCGGCCGCGTGAACCTCCTGCCGCACGGTCCCGGACGACAGGAGCCGCTCGAGCTCGTCGGGCTGGGACGCGATCTGATGAGCGAGGTTCGTGCGGCCGGCCTGCGTCATCGTGGGCTCCTCGTGCGCGGTGGCTCGGGAGCCTAGCCGAAGCTCAGAGCTTGCGGAGCACCGCGACGACCTTACCCGCGATGCGGCCGCCGATCATCTCGAACGGAGACATCGTCGGGTTCTCGGGGATGAGCATCACCCGCGGGCCGTCGTGGCGCAGCCGCTTGACCGTTGCCTCGTCCTCGCCCGGCCCGGGCAGGAGCGCCGCGACGATGTCGCCGTCATCGGCCCCCTCCTGCGAGCGCACGACGACGAGGTCGCCGTCCAAGATCCCCGCCTCGACCATCGAGTCTCCGGTGACCCGCAATGCGAAGTGGTCGCCCGAGGACGTGAAGTCGGCCGGAACGGCCACGTAGTCCTCGACCTGCTCGGTGGCGAGCACCGGCGCGCCGGCCGCGATCCGCCCGAGGAGTGGAACGGTCGTCCCCGCGGCCCTGGCCTCGTCCGTCGCGAGGGTCATCGCCCGCGGCTTGGTCGGGTCCTTGTGGAGCAACCCCATCCGCTCGAGGTTGGCCAGCTGGGCGTGCACCGAGGAGGACGACGTCAGGCCGACCGCCTCGCCGATCTCGCGCACCGACGGGGGGTAGCCGCGCTCCCGGACGGTCTCACCGATGAAGTCGAGGATGCGCTGCTGGCGAGCGGTGATGTCAGACACGGTCCCTACCCTCCTCACGTGGCCCCATCAAGGCTGGAACCCATGGGCCGCAAGGTAGCACCGGTTCTAGGGGAGTGCAAACATATGTTCGACCGAACGCTTGACACCGAACATCTGTTCGCCCAAGCTGCCGCCATGGAGCGAACATACGTTCGGCGCCGACGGAGAGTGGCCGTCGTGGCGGCCGCGCTGGTCGCGGTCCTCATGAGCCCGCTGGCGGCGGGCGCCGTCCGACGGGGGGAACCGTCGGCGCCCGCCGCTCAGCAGGTGGTCGTGGTGCAGAGCGGGGACACCCTGTGGTCGATCGCCCAGCGGGTTCGCCCCGGCGACGACCCGCGCGCGGTCGTGGACGAGATCGCGGCCCTCAACGGCGTCCAGGCGGGGGGCTTGACCGTGGGGGCGTCGCTCGCCGTTCCGCTCGGTTGACGGCTTCGCCGTGCCGGTTCTAGGGTTCGCCGCGCCACAACATCTTGTGGCTCCTGACGATGCGTTGCCCTTGGTGTGGTGTCGACGACGACCGCGTGGTGGATTCCCGCGCGGCCGCCGCCGGCGAGGCGATCCGGCGACGCCGCCACTGCATCGCGTGCGGGCGCCGATTCACCACCTACGAGCGGATCGAGGACGTCGGCCTGGTGCTGATCAAGCGCGACGGGTCGCGCGAGCCTTGGGACCGAGACAAGCTCGAGGCGGGTATCCGCAAGGCGCTGACCGGCCGGCCGGCGACCAACGCTCAGATCGATCAGATGCTGGACCGGATCGAGGCGCGGGTGCGCAAGAAGGCGCCCGAGGTGGCCTCCAGCGTGGTCGGGGCCGCGGCGCTCGGCGCGATGCAGCGAACCGACGAGGTCGGATATCTGCGCTACGCGAGCGTTTACAAGGACTTCCAGGCGGCCGGCGATTTCGAGCGGGAACTGGGGCTCCTGCTCGAGAAGAAAGAGCCCGCGAAACGCCGCAAGGGCTAGTTCCGGCGGGCCACCGAACCGGCCGCGGTCGATCGTTCGGATCCGGCCTGGGATACTAGATGTTGTGGTGGAGGAAAAGGTGGGCCACTACCCCTTGACGTCTCGGGGTACGCGGTCCATCATGCGCGGGCTGCGAGTTACACGGGTGTAACTCTCCACACCGGTTCCACAGGTTGTCCACCATCGCGGACGAGGCGGAACCGGCCGGAGAGCTGGGGGAGACGTCGAGGGGAAAGGCAAGGAGGGGATCCGATGGTCATCCGCGAGGGGGATGTCGAGGTCATCCGTGAGGGATTGACCTTCGCGCGGTACTTCACCACCGAGGGCGTTCATCCGTTCGACGAGATCGAATGGGACACCCGCGATGCGGTGATCCCGAACTTCAAGGAGGGCGGCAACGCCTTCGAGCAGCGCGACGTCGAGTTCCCCGTCTCGTGGTCCCAGAACGCGACCAACATCGTTGCCCAGAAGTACTTCCGCGGCCCGCTGAACACCCCGCAGCGTGAGTCCTCGGTCCGCCAGCTGGTCGGCCGGGTCGTCGACACGATCACCGGCTGGGGCACCAAGAACGGCTACTTCGCGACCGCGGCGGACGCCCGGGTCTTCGCAGAGGAGCTGGCGCATCTGCTGGTCAACCAGAAGGCGGCCTTCAACTCGCCGGTGTGGTTCAACGTCGGCGTGCCCGACACGCCCCAGCAGTGCAGCGCCTGCTTCATCCTCGCGGTCGACGACCACATGAGCTCGATCCTCAATTGGTACGTCGAAGAGGGCACGATCTTCAAGGGCGGCTCGGGCTCCGGGATCAACCTGAGCAAGATCCGCTCGTCTCGGGAGCCACTCGCGGGCGGCGGGACGGCGAGCGGTCCGGTCAGCTTCATGCGTGGCGCCGACGCGAGCGCCGGCACGATCAAGTCGGGTGGCAAGACCCGTCGCGCGGCCAAGATGGTGATTCTCAACGTCGACCACCCCGATGTACGCGAGTTCATCTGGTGCAAGGCGACCGAAGAGAAGAAGGCGAGGGCGCTCCGCGACGCCGGGTTCGACATGGACCTCGACGGGCGCGACAGCTACTCGATCCAGTATCAGAACGCGAACAACTCGGTGCGCGTCACGGATGAGTTCATGCAGGCGTTCGAGAACGACGCCGACTGGCGGCTCAAGGCGGTCAAGACCGACGAGACGCTCGACACGGTGCGCGCGCGCGAGCTGATGCGCGAGATCGCGCAGGCCGCGTGGGAGTGCGCCGACCCCGGCATGCAATACGACACCACCATCAACGAGTGGCATACGTGCCCGGCGTCGGGACGGATCAACGGATCCAACCCATGCTCGGAGTACATGCACCTGGACAACTCCGCGTGCAACCTCGCGAGCCTCAACCTGATGACGTTCCTGGACGCCGAGGGCAACTTCGACGTCGCGAGCTTCCGCCACGGGGTC
>Ga0136846_1238524_pt1 | contig 12185 bp, 9 predicted proteins | sample HopSoiMetagenom2_FD_96841 | JGI IMG/M metagenome (GOLD analysis project Ga0136846, IMG submission 96841) | Grasslands soil microbial communities from Hopland, California, USA - 2 Assembly 2016 (version 4) | ecosystem: Environmental > Terrestrial > Soil > Grasslands | place: USA: Hopland...
CCCTGCTCGTCGTTGCAAATGCTCGCCATAGCCAAGCTATGGCTGCGCTTTGCGCCTAGATCAGGCGCCTTTTGACGTGCTGCTCGGACACGTTCGAAATATTCTCAGCCTCTCAGTCGGGGCCGGTTTCACCCAGGCGACGAAATGCCTATGACACAAGGGTCCGCCGCGCAGTAATCTTGCGTCCGTGAACCCGCGTTTCATCGACTTCTATTTCGACTTCTCCTCTCCGTATTCATACATCGCGTCGGAGTGGATCGAGGCGCTCGCCGCGCGGCATGGCAGCACGGTGAACTGGAAGGCGATCCTGCTGGGTGCCATCTTCCAGGCGGCGGGGTTGAAAAGCCCGGTGGACTATCCCATCAAGCGCGAATACTCGTTCCTTGACTTCGAGCGCTCAGCCCGGTTTGCCGGCGTGCCGCTGAAAAATCCGGAGAAGTTTCCGATCCCCACGCAAAACGCCGCCCGCATCTTCTGGTGGCTCAATGACAAGCGTGATGCGACGGCGAGCCACTGGGCTCGGCATTGTCTTCGTGCTTACTTTGCCCGCGGCGTGGACCTGAGCGACCCGGCCCGTCTCAGGGAACTGGCCGCTGAATTCGGCCTTGATCCGGCCGAGGCCGAATCCGTCTGGAACGACCCGACCTGGAAGGTGCGCCTCAAGGCGGCGAATGATGCTGCAATCGCCTCCGGCGTCTTCGGTGCACCATTCTTCATGATCGACAAGGAGCCGTTCTGGGGAAACGACCGCCGCGCCCAGATCGAGCGCTGGCTTGAGAAGGGACCCTTCTGATGATCAAGGCCGTCAAGAGCATGGTCGAAGAGGCCGAAGCGGCTATCACGACCTACACCGTCGAGCAGGCCAAGGCGTTGCACGGCAATCCGAAAGTTCAGTTCGTGGACGTCCGCGATGTGCGAGAGCTCGAGCGCGAGGGTGTGATTCCCGGCGCGATCCACGCGCCGCGCGGCATGCTCGAATTCTGGGTCGACCCAGGCTCGCCCTATTACCGCGAAGAGTTTGGGCAACACAAGGAGTTTGTGCTGTTCTGCGCCCTGGGTTGGCGTTCGGCGCTGGCAACCCAGACCTTGCAGGAGATGGGCATGCCTCGGGTTGCGCACATCGCGGGCGGCTTCACTGCATGGAAGGAAGCGGGCGGGCCGGTGGCCGAGAAGCCATCGAAAAAGGCTGTCAAGCAGGAAGCTACAGGCAGTGCCTGATGGAACGGCTGCCCTTGCTGAGAACTCAGCCTCTCAGGCGTGCCAAGCGCTTGGCGAACCATGGCTTGCATGGGGCGACCGCATCGCTGTCGCGCGCGGAATTCGACCGACAGGATGTGGTTGAAATCCTTCGCGAGGCGCGGGACCTTTCAGTTACTTACACCGCCTTTGCTCCCTCTCCCCCTGGGAGAGGGGTGGGGTGAGGGCTGCGGCCGTTGAGACCCCAGGCCGAGCTTTCTCCACCGTCGTCGCCCTCACCCCCACCCTCTCCCAGAGGGAGAGGGAGTAAATGCGAGGGCCTTCCGGATTGCTTCCATTGGGTGGTTGAAAGGGTGAAACCCGAGGAAGGGCGTTGACACCAAAGCCCACCTCGGGTCTCACTCAAGCTATGAATTCATCAGTACGAACGCCACGCTCCTGCATATAGTCGGTGCTGCACGTAATCCGATCCGGATCGCGCCACAGCACCGAGCCGTCCATGACCTACGCTGTCCCCCTGTTGGCACTGGTTGCCGGCCTCGCCACCCTCCAATGCGCTGCTGCCGAGAAAGAGGCGAAGCCAGCCAGGACGGTCGCCACATCCACTGCCTTCAGCTACTCGATCGAGCCCGCACCAGCCTGGGTCGTGCCGGCAAGGGAAAGTGCCGATGCACCCATCGTCGCCGCGCCGCTGCGCTACCGGGTCGTCGACGACCAGACCCGCGTGGACGACAAATCAGCGGTGATGTATAGCCATGTGGTTCGCGTCGTGGGCGACACCTCGGGCCTCGGCCAGGCATCGCAGATCGAGATCGAGTTCGATCCGAGCTACCAGTCGCTCGTCTTTCACCACTTCGACGTGGTTCGCGACGGCAAGCGCTCTACGCGCCTTGACCGCAAGAAGATTCAGCTCCTGCAGCGGGAGACGCAACTCGAGCGCCGCATCTACGATGGCCGCATCACCGCATCGATGGTGCTCGACGACGTTCGGGTGGGCGACCAGATCGACTTCGCTTATTCGATTCGCGGCATGAACCCGGTCTTTGACGGTCGCTTCGTGAGCATGGACTGGCTGATTTCCCACCGCGGGCCGGCAGCGCTCTACCAGTACCGGTTGCTGGCCCCCGAGTCGCGCAAGATCAAGTTCCGCGCCGGTTCGCCGGACATCCGGGTCTCGTCGAAGGTGGACCGCGGCGTGCGTGAAACCATCTTCCGGCGCGAATCGGTGCCGCAGCTGCATGCCGATTCCGGCGCCCCCTACAGCGCGGTGCTCAAACAAGAAGTGCAATTCAGCGAATTCGAGGACTGGGCCGACGTGGCGCGCTGGGGCGTCAGGTTGTTTTCGGACGCGGTGCGCGGCGCTGCGGCCATCGACCAAAAGGCGGCCGAGATCCGCGCGATGTCGAACGATCCCGAGAAGCAGCTTGTCGCGGTGCTTCATTTCGTGCAGGCCGACGTGCGGTACTTTGGCGCCGAGATCGGCCTCAACACCCACAAGCCGGCGCTGCCCGACAAGGTCATCGAACAGCGATTCGGCGATTGCAAGGACAAAGTGTCTTTGCTCATCGCCTTGCTGCACAAACTCGACATTCCAGCTGTACCGGTGCTCGTGTCTACGCTCATGCGCGGCCGCGTGGACGAGATGCTGCCGAGCCCGCTCGCCTTTGACCACGTGATCGCCCGCGTCCAGCTCAACGGCAAGACGCATTTTCTCGACGCGACGCGAAGCCACCAGACCGGCGATCTGGCGAGCCGCCAATCCATCGGCTTTGACAAGGGCTTGCTGATCGCAGCAGGCACGAACGCCTTGCTTGCGCTGCCCACTGCATTCGACAAGCAACGCATGCTGGTGCAGGACACTTTTCGCGTCGGCCATTTCGCCGAAGGCGCCAAGCTCGAATCGCGCATCACCTACCGAGGTGATCTGGCCGAGGCGATGCGCGAGTCGCTCGCCACGCGCACCATGGCGGAAATCCAGACCCAGTTGGGCACGGCTTACGCGCGCACCTATCCGAAGATCGTGACCGATGCGCCGATGGAAGTGCTGCGCTCGGAGACGGACGACGCGGTCACCTTCGTGCAGAGATTTTGGATTCCGGAGTTCTGGCGCTTTCCCGATCAACGCTTGCTGTTGGCCGACGTGGTGCAGTGGAGCATCGTCGATGCGCTGCGCATGCCCAGCGAGCCCATGCGCCGCGACCCATTCGCGATTTCCTATCCGGGCATCTTCAGGCACGTGAGCGCCGTCGAGTTTTCGGAAGATGTGTATTCCACGCCCAGCAGCAACAAGCTCGAGGATGGCGACAGCCTCTTCACCTTGCGCAATACCTCTGAGGTCAGCGCGCGCCGCAGCGAGTATGCGAGCGAATTGCGCCTGCTCACCGACCAGATCGAGCCCAAGGATTGGCAGGCCTACACGGCGCAGGTCAACAAGCTCGGGCAGCGTGTGGGACTGAGCATGTCGGCTCCGGCCATCACCCTGCCGGGTCTCGACGCCTTGCGGCGCGAATTGAAGGACACCGACGAAGCGGTGCGGTCGCAGAAAATCAAGCCCAAGACGCAGACGCAGTACCAATCCATCGTCAAGGCGCAGGTGCTGTCGGCGCAGATCGCGGGAGGCCGCCTATCACCCAACCTGAAGGCCCAGGCGCTGACGGCGCGCGGCATCCAGTACGACAACCTGGGCCGTTACGACGAGGCGGCCAAGGACTTCAAGCAGGCGCTCGAGCTGTCGCCCGACGTGCCCGAGACAATCAACGCGGCGGCGGTGAACGCGTTGCAAAACAAGGACTACGCCAGCGCCCTCGAGCTCACGGGCCGGGTGCTGGCGAAGGACGCCGCTGACAGCGAGGCACGCAACACGCGTGCGCTGGCCAACTACTTTGCCAAGGACTATGCGGCTGCCAAGATTGATCTCGACGAGTTGCTCAAGGACCGCTCGCAGGTGCGCCGCGGCTACCCCATCGTGTGGCTCACGCTGACCTCTCGCCACGGCGGGCTCGACCTGTCCCAGGCGGGCGCCGACATCACTGACGATCAGTTGCCCGCTGACTGGCCGCGTCCGCTCGTGGACTGGGCGCGCGGCAAGGCAAGCGTAGATTCGGTCATCGCCTCGGCCATGGCCGGCAGCTTGGCGGCTGAGCGGCTGTGCGAAGCCTATTTCTACATTGCCGAGCGCTATCTGGCGGACGGCGACACGGCGCGTGCGAGCGAGTTTTTCCAGAAGTCCATCGACCAAGGCGTCATTGAATTCATCGAAGACGCTTCGTCAAGGAATCGTCTAGCGAGTCTCAAGCGCTGAACATCTCAAGCGCTGAACATCGATATGCGCGTTATTCGCAATGCTTACCAGTTCGAAGGCGGTGAGTCCAGTGTCCAAAGGCATCGCTGAAAGCGTCCATGATTCTGGCGAACGGTGCACCCTTTTATCGTCTCGCTGATGCTATGCATCGCCATATAGGTCGCGAAAAAAACATCAGGGGAAACGACTCCCGTGGATGCGGGGATCAAAGGTGCACCTTTATCACGAATGACAATCAGAATCATTGTGCGCAACCTATTGGTTTCCGGACTTTGCCGAGCGTGGGATGAGCATGACCAATGCTTCGGCATTCATTGATTGTTGCCTTTACCAAGGGAGAAAAAATGAAGTCGAAATTCGCAGTGGTAGGTCTGATCGCGGGTCTGTCGGCGGCCATCAGCTTCCCGGTCCAGGCCCGGATCTCTGGCGCCGATGTGCATTCGCTGATCGTCGCCGGTGACCCTGCCGGCTCGCCGCCCGATTCGCCGGACAAACGGATTGATCCCAACACCGCAAGCTCGCCATTCTCGGGCGTGGTTAGCGTCAACGTCCAGTACGACGGGCAATCGTTCATCTGCTCGGGAACGCTGGTTTCCAAGCGCCATGTCGTGACTGCAGGCCACTGCATCGACACCGACGGCAACGGCACCGTTGTGGACCTCACCAAACCCGGCAGCAGCGTGCGTGCCGTCTTCAATGCAAGTCCGACCCCTGGCGACCCGGGCCGTGCCATCGTGACGGCGGCTACCGTGGCGATGAACCCGAATTACCACGGCTTCGGCAACTGCCCCTCCGGTGTGCCCGGCTTCTGCTTGAACGATGACATCGCCGTCGTGACGCTGGATCAGGACGCGCCTCACGCCGCCAAGATTTACCGCGCGTTCACTGGCGACCTGACCGAAGGCCAGGTGTTCACCATGGTCGGGTACGGTCGCTCCGGTGACGGCGTGGCCGGCTACAGCGTGGACCCAGACTTCCGAATCAAGCGCAGCGGACAGAACGTCATGGACCTGTTCGACCGAGACGACGAACAAAACTTCGCGGCCGGCCCGAAGGAGGTCTGGTATGCCGACTTTGACGGACGGGGCCAGGATTCCTTCTGCACCATGTTCAGCGTGTGCACGCCCATTCTTCCGAACGACAAGGAAACCAACATCGGAGGCGGCGACTCCGGCGGGGCAACTTTCATCTACAGAAACGGCGAGTACTTCCTGGCGGGCAACACCACCTTCGGCGGCACCTTCCAGGGCCAGACCCCGGGCGCCTTTGGCACGTACTTTGGCGGCATGATGGTGGGCGCCTACGACGACTGGCTCGAGCAGGCGACCGGTGGTGACCTGATCACCGTGGTGCCCGAACCTGAGACCTATGCATTGATGCTGGCCGGCCTGAGCATGCTCCCCGCGGTGGCGCGTCGGCGCAGGGGCAAGTAAGGATTTGGCCCGAAACAATTTCCCGTTTTGGGGGCGCTGGGCGGGCGCGCTGCGGCTTGCTCCTCACTTGTGTGGCTCGCCACACGGCGCTAGTAGCGCCTTGCATCGCATCCCGCCCAGCGCCCCCAAAACGGGAACTTATTCCGGGCCAAATCCTAAGGAATCTCGCAAGGAAGGCGCGCGATCCGTCGCGCGCTCTTTGACGTGTTGGCACAAGCGCTATCGGTTGTTGCTCAACGATGCACGGGGCGAGACAACATGAGGCCTGATAGCCAAGACAATCGCGCCATGCCCAGCGTGAAGCCGACCCGAATGCCCGATGCCGCCGGAGTGGCGACACTTGCACCCGAGCACGTCTGCGAGGCCAGGCCATTGCGATGGAAGAGCTCAATCGCCAGCTATTCAGCCGCAAGACAGGGTGCTTCGTGCCTGAGACCCGATCCTCAAGGGGGCGTGACACACGCCAAACACCAAAGCAAAAGTCATGTTCGAGCGAAGCCCCGAGTCATCCCGGCAGCCTGCACAGCAGCCCGCGCAGAAGAAGTCCACTCCACAGGCGGCCCCCCACCACACCCCTGCCAATTCGCGCACGCTGCAGCAAGCCGTGTCGCCACTGAACGCGCCCCGGCCGAACCTGAATCCGGGTGACCCGGCCACCGATCCTTGCTGTCGGGGAGGCGATGCCGTCCAGGCGGCGACCACCAAATTCGCATCAGCCCTCGGGACAAGAGGAGCAGCCCAGAGCGATCGTCGACCCATGCAGGCCGCGCAAGAGCGGGACGCAGAAGGCCCGGGCGACCCTGGGCGTGCAAACGCCGCGGCAGAGTTGGCTCAAGCGGCTACCGATCCGAACCATCCCACCATGCACGTGAACGCGATCGGCTCTGATACGGCAGGGGAGCTAAGCGCCACCGTCAACAATTTCCTTACAGACAAAAGGAATCCCGACGATAGTCCAACGAATGCTGAAAGCGCCCTGAATGCGCCGGCAGACCTGAGCATCCGGATGAAGGTGGCTCGAAAGCGCGCTACGAAAGCTGCCGGTGCCAATCAGGCCGGAACGTTTGCCGTGGGGGGTGCGCAACTACCGAACGGCTGGAGCAACGAAGATCTGACGGTGCTCAATGTCCAGTATTCAATAGCGGGCCTCCATCTGGACACGCCAGGCGGCCAGAATGATCCTCGATCAGATCAGGGAAATCTCCGGCAGAACCGAGGCAACAAGCACCTGCCGATCGTTCAGGGGGGCGCCGCAGCAAGCCATGCCGAACAGCTCGTGGCTATCGCAGATGGACTCAACGGCAACAATGAGTCAATCGGCGTCTCTCGCCAGCAATGTGGTGGATGCCGAGAATGGTTTCGCGAGCACGCGATGCAGCAGCAGCAGACATACGTGGTCGCTGATCCCAAGCTCACCCGGGTCTACTATCCGAATGGAGATGTTTCGATTCACGACTTGGGCGGCACGTTGATCAAGACTGTGAATGAGAAGCCGTCCGTGGGGCTCAGAAACTATGAGGACGTTCTCTGGTAGATCCTTGAGTGAGAGGCTGAGAGCGCGAAGGCTTCGTCTGCGAACGGCTGGGCATGATAGGCCAAATCCTTACTGGGCAGTGCATCCCTATCTGCTCCACGTGCGCGAGCTTGATCCGCGTATGCGTCCGAGCTTGCCTGCGTGGCCTTGCACGATGCCTTCACTCCGCCCGCGTCTTCCTGAGCTCGCTCGGCGACGTGCCTGTCCATTGCCGAAACGCGCGGGCGAAGCTCTTCTCGTTGCCGAATCCGACGGCGTGCGCGACCTGCTTGATCGGGCGTGAGCTGCGGCGCAGCAGGTCGATGGCGTGATCGCGGCGGGTTTCGTCTTTCAGGTCCTGCAAGGCAGCGCCTTCATCCTGCAATTGGCGATGCAAAGTGCGCGTGGAAATGTTGAGTTCGCGTGCGAGGGCCTCCGCGGTCGAGAGTTCGGCGCTGCGCTGGCGCAGCAATTCGCGCACGCGCTGCACGAGGAGGCGATCGCGCCGGTACTGCAATACCGTCAAAGGCAAGGCGCGCTGCAGCATGGTGCGCAGCGCCGTTTCGTCGCGTCGCAATGGCATAGCGAGGTATTGCGCGTCGAAGCTGAAGCCGGCGTTTGCCGCGTTGAAGTAGACCTCTCCGGGAAACAAGAGTGCGTACACATCGTCGTGCGGTGGCGCTGGGTACGGAAAGCTCGCCTCGCGCAATGGGATGCGTGAGTCGATCGCCCAGCAGGCAAACCCGTGCAGGAAGCGCATGCTCGTGACGAGGCAGAACTCGCGAACGGCACCCAGCCGCCGCCGCTCGTCGATGACGAAGTGGGCCGTCTTGTCGCGTATGTCGAGCCGCAGCGTGATGTCGTCAATGAGCAGCCGATGGTGGCGGCACCAGCGCGCGATGGCCACGCCCAGGTTGGGCGAGGTGATGGAGGCGCGGCACAGCATGCCGTAGCTGCCCCAGGGCAGCTTGCGCGAGAACCATCCCAGCGCCTCGTCATCGAGTTCCTGCATGGCGGCACCAGACACCGCTTCCATCTGCGCCGCAGTGATTCGTGCATCAACGCGGCGGAGTTGAGATGGCGTGATTTGTGCCTGCTTGAGTGCATTCGACGGGTCGACGCCGTACTTCTCGTAGCCAAGGACGATGGCCCGGACGAAAGCCATGGGGGTGGCAGCGATGCGTTCGGCGCGAAGGGCAGGCGAGGGGCGGATAGGCACGCCTGGAGTGTCGTCAACGCTGGCAGGATTTGCAACCTCTGTGGCGCGCTGTGCGGGGTGGTCCGACCTAAGCTTCGTGGCCCGCGGAGAAATCCGGGAATGGGTTGCACGTGAGCCCATCTCTGCACTGGTTTCATCCCGGCTACGAATGCAATCCGGTTTCTCATGCGGGCTATGCTTGCCCACCGGCTCTTGAGGAGACACAGAAGATGCCAGCGCTCGCGTCCAAGCTGAACCCGCGCACAGAAGATTTCAAGGCCAACGCAGCGGCGATGCGCGCCTTGGTTGACGACCTCAACGCCCGGCTCGCCAAGATCGCGCAGGGCGGCGGCGAGGGGCCGCGCGGCAAGCATCTCGCACGCGGCAAGCTCCTTCCGCGCGACCGCGTCGAGATGCTGCTCGACCCGGACACACCTTTCCTCGAACTCGCGCCGCTGGCCGCGCTCGACATGTACAACAACGATGCGCCCGGCGCCGGCCTTATCGCGGGTGTGGGCCGCGTGTCGGGTGTCGACTGCATGATCGTGTGCAACGACGCCACCGTGAAGGGCGGCACCTACTATCCGATGACGGTGAAGAAGCACCTGCGCGCACAGGAGATCGCGCAGCAGAACCGCCTGCCGTGCATCTATCTCGTTGATTCGGGCGGCGCCAACCTGCCGAACCAGGACGAGGTCTTTCCCGACCGCGATCACTTCGGACGCATCTTCTTCAATCAGGCGCAAATGAGCGCGCAGGGCATTCCGCAAATCGCCGTGGTCATGGGTTCGTGCACTGCGGGCGGCGCTTACATGCCCGCGATGAGCGACGAGTCCATCATCGTGAAGAACCAGGGCACGATTTTCCTGGCAGGCCCGCCGCTGGTAAAGGCTGCGATCGGCGAGATCGTGAGTGCCGAGGACCTCGGCGGCGGCGACGTGCACACGCGCCTGTCCGGCGTGGCCGACCACCTCGCGCAAAACGACACGCATGCACTCGCCATCGCGCGGAACTCGGTGGCGCACCTCAACTGGCGCAAGAACATCGACATGCTTCGCATCGAGCCGCGCGCGCCGCTCTTCGACACGCAGGAGTTGCACGGCGTCATCCCGACCGACACGCGCAAGCCATTCGACGTGCGCGAGATCATCGCGCGCATCGTCGACGGCTCGGAGTTCGAGGAATTCAAGGCGCGCTATGGCACCACGCTCGTCACCGGCTTCGCGCACATCGAAGGCATGCCTGTGGGCATCATCGCCAACAACGGCGTGCTGTTTTCCGAGTCGGCGCAAAAGGGCGCGCACTTCATCGAGCTGTGCTGCCAGCGCAAGATTCCGCTCGTCTTCCTGCAAAACATCACCGGCTTCATGGTGGGCAAGAAGTACGAGAGTGAAGGCATCGCCAAACACGGCGCGAAGATGGTGACGGCCGTGTCGACAGCCAACGTGCCCAAGTTCACCGTGATCATCGGCGGCAGCTTCGGGGCCGGCAACTACGGCATGTGCGGTCGCGCCTATTCGCCGCGATTCCTGTGGATGTGGCCCAACGCGCGCATCAGCGGCATGGGCGGCGAGCAGGCCGCGAGTGTGCTTGCCACCGTGCGGCGAGACGGCATCGAAGCCAAGGGCGGCTCATGGAGCATCGACGACGAAGCCATGTTCAAGAAGCCCATCCTCGACCAATTCGAAAAGCAGGCGCATCCCTATTACTCGAGCGCTCGCCTGTGGGACGACGGCGTGATCGACCCGGCCGACACGCGCCGCGTGCTCGCGCTTGCCATCAGCGCGAGCCTGAACGCACCGATCCCCGAAGCGAAGTTCGGCGTCTTCCGCATGTGAGGTCCAGATGAATAACCCGCTCGACGTTCGCCGCCTCTCGGCCCATGTGGCTGATGTGCGGCTCAACCGGCCCGATGTCCGCAATGCGTTCAATGATGGGGTGATCGCCGAAATCACGAACGTGTTTCGCACGCTGGGTGCCGATGCCGACCTGCGCTGCATCGTCCTCGGCGGCCACGGAAAGGCCTTTTGCGCCGGCGCGGATCTCTCGTGGATGCGCGCCATGGCCGACTACACCTGGAACCAGAACCGGGACGATGCGCAGGCGCTGGCGGACATGCTGTGGACGATCTACAGCTGTCCGGTGCCGGTCGTGGGCCGCATCCACGGCGACTGCTATGCCGGCGGCGTGGGGCTGGCTGCAGTTTGCGACATCCTCGTCGCGTCGGATGCGGCCAACTTTTGTCTCAGCGAGGCCAAGCTCGGCCTCTTGCCCGCGACCATCAGCCCCTACGTGATCCGCGCGCTGGGTGAGCAGGCATCGCGACGATTCTTCGTGACTGCGGAGCGCTTCGGTGCTTTGCAGGCGCAGGCGCTTGGCTTCGTTCACGCGGTGTGTCCCCCGGAAGAGCTCGACGCGAAAGTCGACGAGATCGTCGCTGCCATCATCGCCAACGCTCCGATGGCCGTGCGCGCCTGCAAGGCGCTGGTGCAAGAGGTCGCAGGCTTGCCCATCGACCCGCAGTTGAGGGACACCACGGCCCGGCGCATCGCCGACATCCGCGCGAGCGAAGAAGGCAAAGAGGGCGTGCAGTCCTTCCTCAACAAGCGCAAGCCATCCTGGCTTGCCTAGTAATGCCATCCCAATGAACCTCGACACGCCGCAACTGCTTTCCGTCGCTGCAGCCCTGGGCTGGGCGAGCGGATTGCGTTTGTACGCGGTCGTGTTTCTCACTGGCCTCGCGGGAGCAATGGGCTGGGTGGACCTGCCTTCGGGGCTCAAGGTCTTGCAGCACCCGGCCATGCTCGGCGCAAGCGGGCTGATGTTGTTCATCGAGTTCTTCGCGGACAAGATTCCGGGCGTCGATTCGCTGTGGGATTTGATTCACACGGTCATTCGCATCCCCGCCGGCGCTGCGCTTGCGGCCAGCGTGTTCGGTGCCGACCAGTCGACGTGGGCCATGGTGGCGGCGCTGCTGGGCGGCACGCTCGCCGCGACGAGCCATATCGCGAAGGCCACCACGCGCGCCGCGGTCAACACTTCGCCAGAGCCTTTTTCCAACATCGGCATGTCGCTGCTTGGCGATGGCGCCGTGCCGGTCGCACTGTGGCTGTCGTGGGCGCATCCGTTGGCATTCTTCGCGGCATTGACAGTCGCGCTGGTCGTCATGGTGACCGTGACCTGGATGCTCGCGAAGTTTCTGCGCGGGCTTGCCCAGCGCATCTGCGTTTTCTTCGCCAGGCGTCGCGCTAATTTGAGAGGCTGAGAGGATTTTCATCATGCCCGTTCAGCACGCTCAAAGATCCATCGTCGTCGTTGCAATGCTCGCCATAGCCGGGGCCATGGCTGCGCTTCGCACCTACAGGAGGCCCCTTTTGACGCGCTGCTCGGCCACGCTCGAAAAACTTTCAGCCTCTGGTATCCACCCCTTTCAAGGTCTTGCATTGGCTCCTCTCCCCTCTGGGGAGAGGTTGGGTGAGGGGCTGCGGTGATGGCAACCCATGGCTTTATTCACCGCCCACGGCCCTCACCCCCGCCCTCTCC
>Ga0136846_1238712_pt1 | contig 12185 bp, 8 predicted proteins | sample HopSoiMetagenom2_FD_96841 | JGI IMG/M metagenome (GOLD analysis project Ga0136846, IMG submission 96841) | Grasslands soil microbial communities from Hopland, California, USA - 2 Assembly 2016 (version 4) | ecosystem: Environmental > Terrestrial > Soil > Grasslands | place: USA: Hopland...
ATTTCGAACGTGTCCGAGCAGCACGTCAAAAGGCGCCTGATCTAGGCGCAAAGCGCAGCCATAGCTTGGCTATGGCGAGCATTTGCAACGACGAGCATGGGTCTTTTGGCGTGATGAGCGGGCATGATCGAAAAACTCTCAGCCTCTGAATGCAGCGCCACGTCAAGCCAGCGCCCGACCGATCAGAATTTTTTGAACATCACTCGTGCCTTCATAGATCTGGCACACGCGAACATCGCGGTAGATACGCTCGACCGGGAAGTCGGTGACGTAGCCGTAGCCGCCGTGAATCTGGATCGCCGCACTGCACACCGCCTCGGCCATTTCGCTCGCAAAGAGCTTGGCCATTGCGGCTTCCTTCAAGCATGGCTGCCCCGCATCCTTCAGACTCGCGGCGTGATGGATCAACTGCCGTGCAGCTTCGATCTTCATCGCCATCTCGCCCAGGCGGAACTGCACGGCCTGGTGCTCGAAGATGGGCTGGCCGAAAGCCACGCGTTCCTTCGAATACCGTAGCGCCGCCTCGAACGCCGCACGCGCCATGCCGACGCTTTGCGCAGCGATGCCGATGCGCCCGCCCTCCAGGCCCGATAGCGCGATCTTGAGGCCCTGCCCTTCATCACCCAACAGGTTGGCTGCCGGCACGCGACAGTTCTCGAACAGAATCTGTGCGGTGTCGCTTGCATGCTGGCCCATCTTGTCTTCAACGCGGGCCACGACGTAGCCTGGTGTCGAGGTAGGCACGATGAAGGCGCTGATGCCCTTCTTGCCGGCGGCCTTGTCGGTGACCGCCATCACGATGGCAACATCACCGTTCTTGCCGCTCGTGATGAACTGTTTCACGCCGTTGAGAACGTAGTCGTCGCCGTCCTTCACAGCCATTGTCTTGAGGCCGTCTGCCTGCGAGCCTGCGTGCGGCTCGGTGAGGCAAAAGGCGCCAAGCATCTCGCCGCGTGCGAGGGGCTTGAGCCATTGCTCCTTTTGCGCAGCATTCGCCCACGCCATGAGGATGGAGCACACCGGGCAGTTGTTCACGCTCACCACGGTCGAAGTCGCGCCGTCACCCGCGGCAATCTCCTCGAGGATCACGGCCAGGCTCAGGTAGTCGAGCCCGGCCCCATCCCATTCGGTGGGCACGGCCACCCCATAGCAGCCGAGTTCGGCCAGGCCGCGCAATTCATCTTTCGGAAAATGGCAGTCGCGGTCCCACTGTGCCGCCTTTGGCGCGATGTTGTCTTGCACGTAGGCGCGAACGGCGTCTTGCACCGCGCGGTGGTCTTCGCTGAGAAGCATGTATTTGTCTCCGGTGGCCTGTCGCTCGCGCGTCCGATCAGAGGCTCAACCTCCCAGGCTTGCCGACCGGACGCTAAGGACATGGCCCAAAACAATTTTCCGTTTTGGGGGCGCAGAGCGGGCGCCCTGCGCCCCCAAAACCAAAAATTATTCCGGGCCATGTCCTGACAAGCCGTCAAAAAAACGCGTCAGACCAGTTCCACTGACAGGGCCGTGGCTTCGCCGCCGCCGATGCACAGCGCCGCCACGCCCTTCTTCAGGCCACGCTTCTTGAGCGCGCCGAGCAGCGTCACGACGATGCGTGCGCCGCTTGCGCCAATGGGGTGGCCAAGCGCGCATGCGCCGCCGTGCACGTTGACGATTTCATGTGGCAGCTTGAATTCGGCCATCGCAGCCATCGTGACTGCAGCGAAAGCTTCATTCACTTCCCACAGGTCCACGTCCTTGGCGGTCCAGCCGGTCTTCTTCAGCACCTTGTCGATGGCTCCCACAGGCGCGGTGGTGAACCAGTTCGGCGCGTGCGCATGCACGGCATGTGCACGGATGCGGGCCACCGGCGTGACACCCAGCTTTTTCGCCGTCGATTCGCGCATCAGCACGAGTGCGGCAGCGCCATCGGAAATGCTGGAAGAGGTGGCGGCGGTGATGGCTCCGTCCTTCTTGAACGCTGGCTTCAGGCCCGCGATCTTGTCGAGCCTGGCCTTGAACGGCTGTTCATCGAACTTGACGACCGTGTCGCCGCCCTTGCCGGCGATCGTGACAGGCGCGATTTCCCAATTGAAGCTGCCGTCTTCATTGGCCTTCTTCGAACGCTCGGTGGACGCGATCGCGAACGAATCCATCGCCTCGCGCGTGAACTGGTACTTGGACACGCACTCTTCAGCGAACACCCCCATGGCCTTGCCGCCACCGCTGGGCAGCTTCTCGTAGGCGTCTTCCAGGCCGTCGATGGCCATGTGGTCGTACAGCGAAGTCATGCCGTACTTCACGCCCTTGCGCATCTGGGTGAGGTGCGGTGCGTTGGTCATGCTTTCCATGCCACCGGCGACGACGATGTCGGCGCTCTCGGCGCGAAGCATGTCATGCGCGAACATCATGGCGCGCATGCCGGAACCGCACATCTTCGACAGCGTGACGGCACCCGCCGATTGCGGCAGGCCCGCACCCAGTGCGGCCTGGCGGGCAGGCGCCTGGCCCTGGCCGGCCATGAGGCAGTTGCCGAGCAAAACTTCGTTCACCGCGTCACCGGTGATGCCAGCGCGCTCGACCGCGGCCTTCACCGCAATTGCGCCGAGTTGATGCGCTGCCAGGGACGAGAAATCACCCAGCAAACCGCCGATGGGCGTGCGGGCGGCCGAGACAATGACGATGGGGTCTTGGGACATGGTTAGCTCCTTGTGGGACAGAAGATGCATCACTGCGGTGATGTCGAGAATGAAGCCGTCGCTGCGGCAGCTTGCGCCTCCCGCAGCCTGCGCTGGTGCTTGAAGCGCTTGCTCGCTTCGTACGGGAACACATCATGCACATGGCCGGCGAGGATGCGCTCTTTGTGGCCTTGCCAGAACGACGCATCGAGCAAGTCGGCGTGGTGCTTCAGGAAGACCTCGCGCACAGTCGGATTGCCGAGCAGGAAAGGGCTGAAGGTTTCGGGGAAGATGTCCTTCGGACCGACGCGGTACCAAACTTCGCTGGACATCTCTTCTTCCTCGGTGCGAGGCGTCGGCACCCGCCGGAAGTTGCATTCGGTGAGGTATTCGATCTCGTCGTAGTCGTAGAAGACGACCTTGCCGTTGCGCGTGACCCCGAAGTTCTTCCACAGCATATCGCCGGGGAAGATGTTGGCCGCTACCAGGTCCTTGATCGCGTTGCCGTACTCGACCACCACGCGCTCGATCTGCTCGCGCGTGGCGTCTTGCAGATAGATGTTGAGCGGCACCATGCGACGCTCGATATAGACGTGGCGGATGACGATGGTGTCGCCCTCTTCCTCGATCAGGCTCGGGCAGAAATGCTTGAGCTCGTCGATCAGTTCTTCTTCGAAACGGGTGCGGGGAAAAGCCACGTTCGAGTATTCGAGCGTGTCGGCCATGCGCCCTACGCGATCATGTTGCTTCACCAGCAGATACTTGCTCTTGATGAGCTCGCGCGTGGTGTCCTTCTGCGGCGGATAGAAGTCCTTGATCACCTTGAACACGAAGGGAAAGGACGGCAAGTCGAACACGAGCATCACCATGCCCTTGATGCCGGGCGCGATGCGAAAGCTGTCGCTCGAATGCCGCAGGTGATAGAGAAAGTCGCGGTAGAAGAGGTTCTTGCCCTGCTTTTGCAGACCGATGGCGCTGTAGATTTCGGAGCGCGGCTTGCGCGGCATCATCGACCGCAAGAATTGCACGTAGGCCGAGGGCACCTCCATGTTCACCATGAAATAGGCACGAGCAAAGCTGAACAGCATCTGCAGCTCGTCCTCGCCGAAGAGCACGGTGTCGATGGTCAATTGACCTTGCGGCGTGTGAAGAATCGGCAGCGCAAACGGTGTCTCGTTGAAGCCGTTGATCACCTTGCCCACCACGTACGCGCCCTTGTTGCGAAAGAAGAGGCTGGCCAGCACTTGCACCTGGAAGTTGGCTCGGGCCTTGAAGTCGCCCAGTTGCGTGAGCACGGCCGACAACACGTGGTTGACGTCACGATCCAGGTCTTCGAATGGGACCTCAAGCTGAAAATTGTTGACGATGCGCAGCCATGTGTCGCGCAACGAGTCCTTGCTTGGGTAGTAGGCGCGGTAGGTCGGCAGCGATGCGGGCTCGTCGTTCTCGATGTACTCGGTGGACACAGCCGGCCGCACGAAGATGAAGTCGTTGTTGAAGTAGCTGTGGTGCAGGATCTTCGTCGTGACCGAGTTGAAGAATGTCTCGGCGCACTCGGGCTGGTGATGGTTGGTGAGCAGCCCGATGTAGTGCAGCTTGACTTGCTGCCACACGTCCATCGACAGCTCGCTCGCGTTGAATTCGCGCTGCAGGCGTTCGGCGCCTTCATCGACGCGCTTGTCGTAGAACTCGATGCGCTCGCGTTGCGCCCTCTGCTGGCCGTGCCAGTCCGCCGCCTCGAAACGCGCCTTGGCCTCGGCACTCGCTTCGCGGAACAGACGGTAGTGGCGGTTGAAACCGTCAAGCATGGCCTGCGCAATGTCGAACGCCCGGCTGTCGCTCAGGGCGCGAGGAAACATCATCGGGCGTTTCATGTTCATGATGTTGCGGCGCGGCAATCAGGAAGTGTATGCAGTGACGCCCCGCCTGCCCGAAGGCGTTAGGACATGGCCCGGAATAATTTTCCGTTTTGGGGGCGCAGGGCGGGATGCGATGCAACGCGCTCCGAGCGCCGTGTGGCGAGCCACACAAATGAGGAGCAACGCCGCAGCGCGCCCGCCCAGCACCCGCAAAACGGCAAGTTGTTTCGGGCCATGTCCTTACATCGTCTCGGCGAACAACTCGCGACCGATCAGCATCCGCCTGATCTCCGAGGTGCCTGCTCCGATTTCATACAGCTTTGCATCGCGCCACAAGCGGCCAAGCGGGTACTCGTTGATATAGCCGTTGCCGCCAAACACCTGGATGCCCTCGCCCGCCATCCACGTCGCTTTTTCGGCGCACCACAGGATCACGGAAGCACAATCCTTGCGCACCTGCCGGACATGTTCAGCCCCGAGCATGTCGAGGTTCTTGCCCACCGTGTAGCAGAACGCGCGCCCTGCCTGCAGAACGGTGTACATGTCCGCCACCTTGCCCTGGATGAGCTGGAATTCGCCGATGCTCTGGCCGAACTGCTTGCGGTCGTGGATGTAGGGCACGACGTTGTCCATCACCGCCTGCATGATGCCAATCGGGCCGGCGGCAAGCACGGCGCGCTCGTAGTCCAGCCCGCTCATCAGCACCTTGGCCCCGCCATTCAAGGCACCCAACACGTTCTCGGCCGGCACTTCGACGTTGTTGAAGACCAGCTCGCCCGTGTGGCTACCGCGCATGCCGAGCTTGTCGAGCTTTTGCGCGATGGAGAAGCCCTTCATGCCCTTCTCGATGAGGAAGGCCGTGACGCCGCGCGCGCCGAGTTGCGGCTCGGTCTTGGCGTAGACGACCAGCGTGTCCGCGTCGGGCCCATTGGTGATCCACATCTTGTTGCCGTTGAGCACGTAGTAGCCGTTCTTCTCTTCGGCCTTGAGCTTCATGCTGATCACGTCCGACCCCGCGCCCGGTTCGCTCATGGCGAGCGCGCCGACATGTTCGCCGCTGATCAGCTTGGGCAAGTACTTGCGGCGCTGGGCCTCGGTGCCGTTGCGCTTGATCTGGTTCACGCACAGATTGCTGTGCGCGCCGTAGCTCAGGCCCACCGAGGCAGACGCGCGGCTGATTTCTTCCATCGCGATCATGTGGGCGAGGTAGCCAATGTTGGCGCCGCCGTATTCTTCGGACACAGTCACGCCCAGAACGCCCAAGTCACCCATCTTGCGCCACAGGTCCATCGGGAACTGGTCGCTCTCGTCGATCTCTGCGGCACGGGGCGCGATCTCGGCCTGAGCGAACTCACGCACCGCATCGCGCAGAGAGTTGATGTCGTCGCCGAGCTGGAAGTCGAGGCCGGGCATGTTCATGAGCTGTATCTCCGTTCGTTCAGCTGGGTGGCCTTGAACTCGATGGTCGAATCGGTGACGTCCACGGGCTGCACCTGTAATTGACGTTTACGTAAACGTAAATCATATCGTAGTGTCGGGGCCGGACGGACCTTCGATTCATTCACGCCGTCTGCTCTGTCGCATAAGCCGGACGGCAAGAATGGACGGACGGCGCCGCTCCAGAATCAGCTCATGGCAGCGACCCTTCGCAACCAGATCCTCAAGCGACAGCACTCCTCCTCGAGGATCTCACATGTCTATGATGGTTCGGGCGCTGGGCCTGCGCAACCTCAAGCAACTATCTTCGCGGCCCGCCCCGCATCTGCCACAGTGGCTTCTTGCCCTTCAGGTGCCGCTCGATGCCGTCGTTTAACCGGCTGCGTAAATCAACCACTTCGTCGAAGTGACCATAGATGTCGGGGAAGCGCAGATCCAGCCACAGCCACAGCGTGCAGGACCGCAGCGCCAGCTCCATTCGATCGAGGCGACTGTGTTCATCCACCTCGTCGAGAAACCACGGTGTGCCGGCCTTGCCAGTCAGGGTATGGTTGTGCGTCCAGTTGAGAAAAGCCTGCACCTGCGTTTCGGTGCGGGTGTCGACTGGCGCCTGAGCGTAGATGAAGCGCTGTTTGAGCGGGAGCTTCAGCGCCGTGCCGTCGAGCTGCTCGGCGAGTTCAAGCATCTGGTCGAGCTCGGCCACCTCGAAGTGCGCGTCGTCGAGCTTCAACTGGTCCATGAACACGTCGAGCACGGCACGTAGCCGCGTGAGGTTCAGGCGCGATGCAATGGTGTTCACGTGCCACCAGTTCGGCGCGACAGGTGCTTTGAAGTCGCGCGGCGCACGCGGCATCTTGGGCAGCAATTCCTTGAGCGTTCGCGCAGCATGCGGCTCGGCTTCGCGAAGCACGCCGACGAACCCCTCTTCGTGCATGCCATAGCGGCCGGCGCGACCCGCGATCTGGTGAACTTCGGATTCGTCGAGCGGCCGGTCCGCCTGCCCGTCAAACTTGGTCATGGTGCTGAAAAGCACACGCCGAATCGGCAGGTTGAGCCCCATGCCGATGGCGTCGGTTGCAACGAGGATGTGCGACGCGCCGTTTGCGAAACGCTCCGCCTCGCGACGCCGTACCTCCGGCGGCAACGCGCCATAAATTACCGACACCGGATGCCCGTTCGCCGCCACCTGGTCGCGCAGCATCAGGACGTCTCGGCGGCTGAAAGCGACGACCGCATCGCCTTTCTTCAGAGCGGCGATGGGGATCGGTCCGGGCAACATCTCGACATGCTGCTTGCGCTCGAACATCCGCACGGTGCAGTTCTCGCCGCACAGTTTGAGCAAGCTCTCGATGGCCGGCACGGCGTAGGCCGAACAGATGATGATGACCTCGTTGGCCGGCACGCCGACGATGGCCTGCGTCCAGGCCCAGCCACGCGACAGGTCAAAGATCATCTGCGCTTCGTCGATCACTGCCACATCGATCGGTCGGGTTGTGTTGACCATCTCGATGGTGCTCGACACCACCCGCGCATCGGGCGCGGGCACATTTTCTTCGCCGGTCAGCAGCGAGCACGCCACGCCGCGCATGACCAACCTGTCGCGCCCTTCGAGCGCCAGCAGACGCAGCGGCGCGAGGTAGGCACCGTCATGGGCTTGCGCCAAGCGCTCGAAGGCGGCGTGCGTCTTGCCGCTGTTGGGCGGGCCGACATAGAGCGTCACCGAGCGCTGCAGGTGGCGCGCGGTTTCGAAAGTGTCCGGATAGCCCTGAAAAGCCAGTTCGTTGTTCAGGACTGCCAGGGTGTCGAGTTCGGCGACGCGGTGCTCCCAACGGTCTTGTGCCCGGCTGCAGGCAGCTTTGAAATCGGCAAAGGCTTGGGGCTTGGCGCATTCAGCCTGCAGCCGTGCAAGCAGGGATTCCATGTGCTCGGGGTGACCTGATGCGCTGCGTGCGATGAGCGATTCGAGATGTGCGGCGAGCTCTTGCGCGTGCGGGTAGGGCGGCGGCAGGCCCAGCGCATCGGACAACGCTCCGAGGTCACCCGTTCGATAGAAATCCCAGACCATGGCAGATTCGATCGGAACGCGAAAGGCCACACGCATGGCCCACCCCGGCACCGACAAATTCAAGGTCTGGGTGACGAGCCGCTCCCATCCGTTGCGAAGTCGCGTAACGCCCAAGGCTTCGAGCGCGGCCGTGTGCGCAAGCATCAACGATCGCACGTTGGGGCCGGTTCCCACCACGTCGATGTGCCTCAGCGCGTCGTCCATCAGCTCCGGCGCAATCCATCGGCTCGGGCGCGCGCCCGCTGCGGCCTTTTGCAACAGGATCATGCCGAGCGTGTCGAGGTAGCACTCGAAGCCCGGCGTATGTTCGTCAATGAAGTCGGCAGGTTTCACGACCTGCGGCAAGGTGTAGGCGTTCTGTTGGATGCGTGCGACTTGCTCCGCAGTCAGATGTTGCGGCACGCGGCTCGCGTGCTTTGCGTGCGGCAGCTTGAGTGCGTCCGGCTTGGCGGGGGTCTTGTTGTGTGACATTCGAGGCGCGCGATTCAGTTTTGCGTTTCCTGCAGAAAGCGCACCTTGACGCGCTTGCCTTTGACCTTGCCGGCATTGAGCTTGTTCAGCGCCTGCTTCGCGATCCTCCGGTCCACCGCGACATAGGTCGAAAACTCTGTCACGTTGATCTTGCCGACTTGGGCCGCCGTGAATCCGGCCTCGCCGGTCAGCGCCCCCAGCACGTCGCCGGGACGGATCTTGTCCTTGCGGCCACCGAGGATTTGGAGCGTCACCATGGGCGGCAACAGGGGCTCGCTGCTTGCAGCTGTCAATTCACTCAACTTGTGCCATTGCGTGGGGGTGCCCTGCATCACTTCGATGCGACCGACACGTCCCATCTCATCCATGCTTGCGAGGCTCAGCGCCCACCCTTCTTCGTCAGCACGGCCCGTGCGCCCGATGCGGTGCGTGTACAAATCAGGCTCCGGCGTCACGTCGACGTTGATCACCGCTTCGAGCTGATCGATGTCGAGCCCACGCGCGGCCACATCGGTCGCCACGAGCACCGAAGAACTGCGGTTGGCGAACTGGATCAACACCTGGTCACGATCGCGCTGCTCGAGATCGCCGTGCAGCGCGAGTGCCTGAAAACCTTGCGCTGTCAGCACATCGATCAAATCGCGGCACTGTTGTTTGGTGTTGCAAAACGCGAGTGTGCTCACTGGCCTGAAATGCGCGAGCAAGAGCGACACCGCATGCAGGCGCTCGTCCTGTTGCACCTCGTACCAGCGCTGACGGATCTTCGTCGCAGCATGCCGCGACTGAAGCTTTACCTCTTGCGGCGAGCGCAGGAATTGCTTTGTCAGCTTGTCGATGCCTTCTGGATATGTCGCCGAAAACAGAAGCGTCTGGCGCTCCTTCGGGCACTGTTTCGCCACCGCCGCGATGTCGTCGTAAAAGCCCATGTCGAGCATGCGGTCGGCTTCGTCCAGCACCAAGCTGTTGAGCGCTGAAAGATCGAGGCTGCCGCGCTCCAGGTGATCGAGGATTCGCCCGGGCGTACCCACCACGATGTGCGCGCCGTGCTCGAGGCTGGCGATTTGCGGACGCATGGTGGCGCCGCCGCACAGGCTCAGGATCTTGATGTTCTCTTCGGCACGCGCGAGGCGGCGCATTTCATCGGTGACTTGCGCGGCGAGTTCGCGTGTCGGACAAAGCACCATGGCCTGCACGGCCATTCGTCCGGCGTCCAGCCGTGCGAGCAAAGCCAGTGCGAAGGCCACCGTCTTGCCGCTTCCGGTCTTGGCCTGAGCGATGAGATCGTGGCCCGCGAGTGCGATTGGCAAGCTCGCCGCCTGGATAGGCGTCATTTGCTCGTAGCCGATCCGTTGAAGGTTCTCGAGCATCGCCCCCGTCAGCGGCAACTTGCCGAAGGAATTGGCTTCTGATGCGGCTGTAATAGATGTTTTAGATTGGGACATAGACAGCTGGTAATGATCGGCGACACATACCGATGGTATGGTGTGGATTCACTCTGAAGGATCTCATGCCCAAAACAGTGAACCGCGACGTCTACACGCCGCCTTCGATGCGGATAGCAATGCCCCGACTGGGACTCTTGCGCAATGACCTGCCGACCACCGTCGATTTGCTCAAGCGCCGCCGCGCCGACCTGATTTCCGAAAGCCTGATAGACGACTACGTCGCCCTCAACTGGCTCGAATGGAACGGCGGTGGACTCAAGCTGACCATCACCGGCGAGAACCTGTACAAGCAAATGGTCGTACGCACAGACGACAGCACAAACCCCTGATCCGGTTCGCGCATCCCTTCGGGATAGCCTGGGCAACCGGCGTCGAGGTCATCCTGCCTCGCGTGCGCATATTCGGTCCGGCGCGGCGCAGCGCCGTGCGCCGGCGGTGCGGAGCCAGGAAACACGCCAAGCGGGGTGCGATTCAAACTGATGTGAAGTCATCAACACCCGTTCGCCCTCAGGACTGGGTCGCTTCGCGATCGAAGGGCTTGTGGAGCGTCGGGATGGGGCTTCGATACGCCGTAGGCGTACCCTGTCCTGAGGCATCGAAGGGTCAGCCTGAACGGAAATCGGTGTCCGCAACCTGAAGCGTACACATCAGTTTGAATCGCACCCCGCCAAGCGTGACCCGACACTGAAACACCTTGTCCCCTTCGCCGCTGTGCGACGGATCGGGAAAGCGGCGCTCGATGAGCGATGCGGCCGACCGTGAGCCGCTGCAGCAGCAACGTCAGCGGCAGCACCCAGAGCACGAAGAACGGTATCAGAGGCTGAGAGTCTTTCGAGCGTACCCGAGCAGCGCGTCAAATGGCACCTAGGCGCAAAGCGCAGCCATAGCCCGGGCTATGGCTGCGCTTTGCAACGACGAGCAGGGATCTTTTGACGTGATGAGCGGGCATGATCGAAATGCTCTCAGCCTCTCAGCCACCCGGCCACCGCGCAGCCGACCGCACCAAGCGCCCAACTGGCGATGCCGACCGTGTCATGCAGGCAGTCACCCGACATCACAGCGATGGCCGCACAGACTTGGACTCGATACATGGGTTCTTTGAGCGTGGGTCGGCGCCGCGAAGCTGTCTTCTTCCGGCCGAATCGTCGACTTTTCCACAGAGAGGAGCCTGTGTAACAAGCGGTAGATAGCAACTCTCCTGTGCAGGGGCCGATACCCATGGGGAACATCACCAGATTCCCAGGGAGGAACGGAATGATCAGCACCTGCGGCGCCGCCCGGCGCCAGAGCCATCGGCACACGTCGCGCGGTCCCTGCGGCACGAGACGCCTGCGCATGCACATGGGTGTGCTCTGCCGCACCCCGCGCGCTTTCCTCTTCGCGGAGGACGCCCAATGAGCCTTCCTACCGATGCCCGGACCCTGTATGACCAGACCGCCAGCGGCTGGTCCCGGCGCCTACCGATGTCGCTGTCGGACTACACGGCCAGACCCCGGGTGATGGTGCTGTGCGAGCCGATTGCAGGCGAGCGCGTCCTCGACCTCGGCTGCGGCGAGGGCTACTGCAGCCGAGAGCTGCGCCGGCTCGGCGCGGGCGAGGTCGTTGGCCTGGACGTCTCCGAGCGGATGATCGATCTCGCACGCCAGGCCGAGGCCGCGCAGCCGCTGGGCATCCGCTACGACGTCGCCAACGCCGCGCAGGCGGACCTCGGGACAGGTCACTTCGACCTCGTCGTCGCGGTCTTCCTCTTCAACTACTTGAGCGTCGCCGAGATGCACCGGACGATGGCCAACGTGCACCGCACGCTGGCGCCAAACGGCCGATTCGTGTTCGCCGTGCCGCACCCCGCCTTCGCCTTCATGCGACAGCCTGCACCGCCGTTCTATTTCGACGTTGGCAGCGCGGGCTACTTCAGCGCCCGCGACGAGCGCTTCCCGGGACAGATCTGGAAGCGCGACGGCAGCTCTCTGGACGTGCAGCTGGTGCACAAGACGCTCGAGGACTACTTCGCAGGGCTGCGCTTGGCGGGCTTCGACGCCATGCCGACCGTGACTGAGCTCGCGGTGACCCACGACATGGTCGAGATCGACAAACCGTTCTTCGGCCCACTTCTCGATTTCCCTTTGCACATGGCCGTCAAGGTCACCCGTGCCTGAGAGGCTGAGAGTATTTCGATCATGCCCGCTCATCACGCCAAAAGACCCCTGCTCGTCGTTGCAAATGCTCGCCATAGCCCGGGCTATGGCTGCGC
>Ga0136846_1210891_pt1 | contig 12184 bp, 7 predicted proteins | sample HopSoiMetagenom2_FD_96841 | JGI IMG/M metagenome (GOLD analysis project Ga0136846, IMG submission 96841) | Grasslands soil microbial communities from Hopland, California, USA - 2 Assembly 2016 (version 4) | ecosystem: Environmental > Terrestrial > Soil > Grasslands | place: USA: Hopland...
CATGTTCATTCAGATTGACAGCGGGCTGGATCGGGCCCATGGCGGCCTGGGCATCGGCCTGACGCTGGTGCGTGAGCTGGTGACGATGCATCAGGGCAGCATTTCGGTGACCAGCGAGGGACCCGGAAAAGGGAGCGAGTTCGTTGTCCGTATTCCGATTGCGGAAAACGCCGTTTCAGCGATCGAAGGTCGTCAACCGGAGTCGGGTGGGGTAAGGGTTTAGGCAGTGGGGCAGGCGTTTCTGCCTGCCAGGCAGACAAGAATGTCTGCCCCACTTCAGACGACCGCAGCGATGGCCGAACACAGGGGCTCCATGTTCTCGCGAGTCATGCCAGCGACGTTAATGCGGCCACCGCTGCCAACGACATAGACCGCGTGCTTCGTGCGCAGCTCATCGACTTGCAGGTTGCTGAGCCCCGAGAACGAGAACATGCCCTTCTGCTGTCCGAGGAATGAAAAATCGTGCTGCGGCGCTTTGCGGCGCATCGTCTCGACGAACAATTGCCGCATTTGATGAATGCGGTCGCGCATGGCGGCTAGCTCTTGCTCCCACTGCTTGCGCAATCCCGCGTCGCCGAGCACGGTGGCCACGATCGCCGCGCCGTGCGTGGGAGGATTGCTGTAATTGGTGCGAATGCTAATGCGAACCTGCGACAGGGCCCGCTGCGCTGCCTCGCTGTTACCCGCTAGAAGCGTGAGTGCGCCGACCCGCTCGCCGTAGAGACCGAAGTTCTTGGAGAAGGAGCTGCAGACCAGCAACTCGTGCCCCGGCTGGGCCAGCTCGCGCAGGCCGGCGGCGTCCTCAATGATCCCGTCGCCGAAGCCCTGATAGGCGAAGTCCACGAGCGGCAATAGCCCGCGCTGGTGCACGAGGGCGGCGATCTGTTTCCATTGGTCTGGCGTAGGATCGATACCGGTAGGATTGTGGCAGCAGGCGTGCAGCAGAATGACATCGCCGCTGGGAATTTTCTGGAGGGCGGCGAGCAGCGCTGGAAAATCGAGGTTTTGGCCGGAGGCGTCGATGTAGGCGTACGATTCCACTTGCTGACCGGCAGCGGCGAAGATGGCGCCATGATTGGCCCAGGTCGGCTTGCTGAGCCAGACTTTGGCCTGCGGGAAATGCTTTTTGAGGAAATCGGCCGCAACGCGCAGGGAGCCCGTGCCGCCGGGAGTCTGCGCGGTGACGGCGCGGCGGCTGGTCAGCACCTCGTGGTCGGGACTGAAGAGCAGCTCTTGCACACGGCTGGCATATTCGGGGTGACCTTCGATCGAGAGGTAGCCTTTGCTCTTCTCGCTGGACAGCAATCGCCGCTCGGCTTCCTTCACGCAGGCCAAAATCGGGGTGTTGCCTTGCTCGTCCTTATAGACGCCGACGCTGAGGTTGATCTTGCGGGGATTAGGATCGTGCTTGAATGCGTCAGACAGGCCGAGGATCGCATCAGGCGGAGCTTGGGAAAGGGATTCGAACATAGTCAGGAGTCAGGAGTCAGGGGGCAAACCATGTGGCTTAGTCGCTAGACGACATGTTTGAAGCGAACTATCCTAACCTCGCGGTTCACTAACTGTGTAGGACACCCATTGCGCCTTCCGCGTTCAGTTAACTTCGAATGCCACAGCGAAAACTCGGTCTTTGGCTGATCGGCGCAAAGGGAGGCGTGGCGACAACGGTGGTCGTCGGCCTGGCAGCTCTTCGCAAGGGCCTGGTTGGGAATCACGGACTTGTTTCTGCCCTGCCGCAATTTGCCGGGCTCGATTTTGCTGGCTTCAGCGACTTCGCGGTTGGCGGGCATGAAATTCGGGAGACGACATACTTTGCGGCGGCACAGCAGCTCGCCAAGAACAATCATGCGCTGGATGGGGAACTGGTTGGCAAGCTGAAGCCTGATCTCGACAAGCTCGACAAGAACGTTTTGCCGGGGACGGTACTCAACGTCGGTCCGGCCATTGAAGGAATTGCCGCGCCGGCTGTGAAGCGAGAGCGCGAGTCGCCCCGGGCGGCAATTGAGCGGATGCAGCAAGATCTGAAGGATTTCACATCCAAGAATCGGCTCGATCAAGTGATTGTTGTCAACCTCGCATCGACCGAGCCGCCGCTGGAGACGGTGCTGCCGACACGCTGGAAGGACCTCGCCCGGCTGCTCGATAAAAAGAAGTGCCCGCTGGCCGCCAGCTCGCTGTACGCGATCGCGGCGCTGGAACTGGGATATCCGTATATAAACTTCACGCCGTCGGTCGGCTCTCTGCCAGCGGCGATTGGCGAGCTGGCCATGGAGCGCGGCACGTGCCACATGGGTCACGACGGCAAGACGGGCGAGACGCTGCTCAAGAGCGTGCTCGCTCCGATGTTCGCCGCTCGCAACCTGGAAGTGATGAGCTGGGTCGGGCACAACATCTTCGGCAACATGGATGCCAAGATTCTCGACGACCCGCGAAACAAAGCGACGAAGGTCCGCAGTAAAGATCAGTTGCTGCGGCAGATCCTCGGCTATGCGCCACAGACGCTGGTGACGATCGAGAATATCGCCAGCCTGGGCGACTGGAAAACGGCCTGGGATCATATTCACTTTCGCGGCTTTTTGGGCACGCCGATGATGCTGCAGTTCACCTGGCAGGGATGCGATTCACTGCTGGCGGCGCCGCTCGTGTTGGATCTGGTGCGGTTCACTGAGCTGGCGCAGCGCCGTGGCGAGCGAGGCCTGCTCACGTTTCTGGCTTCGTTCTTCAAGAGTCCGCATGGTGTTAGCGAGCATGACTTTATGAGGCAGTTCCAAATACTTGAGGCCTGGGCTGCTGGCACCGGTCGATAAGTTGCGCCGATTAGCAAAACTTTGCCGACGGAAACCCGCCCCGCAGGGCCGCTCTTAGCGGCTTATCTCGCGCGACATTCTGTCCGGTTAAGAACGAGGGCGGTTTGATTCGATGCGAAGAATAGAGCACGGTATCCGTCGCTCTTTCCCGGATGCAAGGATTGCGCAATGCCCCCGTTTTCTGGCTTGCTGACCAAACTGATTGATTCTGATCGGGTAACGCAAATGGCGGAGCGCGTCGCCGGCCGCAGCCGGATGGGCGTGTGGCAGCGAACGATGCACCAGCTTCCGACGCTCGGTCCGACGGAGGCCCGCGGATATCTGCGAGCCCGTGGAATCGCGATCGTGCACGAGGAGACCCTGCGGCTCATCGAGCAGGAAGGTCGCCTGGTCGCTCGCTACCAAGCGGAGATCGAGGACGCAGCACTGCAGCTTCTGATCGATGTGATTTCCGTACAGGTCGCGCAGTCGCAGGCGGCGGGACGGCGACGGGCGGCATAGCGAGCATCAAGGGGGTCGGGAGTCTTTGGCGGAAATTGGTATTCCGTCATGGTGGGGTCGTCCACCGCCAAAGACTCCCGACCCCCTTCCTAGCAGCGGCCGGACGGAGACGGGCGGTAGCGTTGCTCCGGCCGTAGTTCGCTACGCGATCCAGAGGCACGCGGCGACGTGTTGGACCACGCCCTTTCAGGGCGTGCCACCCCACGGCACACGAAGTGTGCCTACTACTTCGTTTGTAGGTCTTGATCGGCGGGCGTGGCGACGAAATAGCCGATCATCATCTCTTCCCAGGTTTGATCGCCCCAGCGAACTTCTTTGGTGGGATCGGGGTTGGCGAGGTTCTGTTCGGAGTTATCGAACCAGGCTTCGCAGAACATCCGCGTGCCTTTGGGCATCAGCTTGGGTTCTAGAAACTCGTACCCGTTTTGCCAGTTGAAGTCGTAGTGCGGCACGTCGAGCAGGATTTCGCTTTCGCCGCCGGGATAAAACGCCGTGTAGCGGAACGCTTTGCCGCGGACGTGCATGTGCGGCATGAGTGACAGTACGAGCATATCGCGGCTGAGCATATTGTTGGCTTCGACCTTGTAATTGGGATCGCCGGGGGGAATGCGGAAGCGCTGGTTGCCGGCCTTCTTGGTGGCGACGAGGTTGTGGATGGTGCTCGGGTCGGCGAAGACGATGCCGATGCAGCTTCGGTCTTGCTGCGGCGTGCCGTTGGGTGTGTAGTGCATCTGAAAGACAAATCGCGAGCCTGCGGGGACCTTCTTTGCCATCCCCTCGCGAAGAACCATGGGACGAGCGCCAGGCGCGGTAGCCGCCAGCCAGCCGCCGGCGAAATCACCGCCGCCAAGCTTCGCCCCGGGCGGCACGATGCCGACAATGATGTGATGCACGACCGCGCGGTTGCCCGGGCGGCACTCGGCGGACTTGACCCACTTGTCCTCGGTGAAGCCGGGATCGACGAGGAAATACTGATAGCGGACTTCGCCCTTGGCCGGGACGCTGAACGGTTTCTCGGTCATATAGACAATCTGATCCGGCTGGCCGATTTGCCAGCCGACGGTAAACGTGCGCGGCGGCGGGAGGTCAGCTTTGTCGCCTTCGGGTGCGCCGGCGTCGATCCAGCGGGCGATAAGCTGCTTGTCTTCATCACTGAGGCGGGCGTCGTTTAGAAAATGGCCGTACTTGGGATTGGCGTGCCAAGGCGGCATGCGCTGCTGATCGACGACCTCGCGAATCATCTCGGCCCAGCCGACGACTTCGTCGTAGTTCGTGAGGGCAAACGGTCCGATCTCGCCAGGGCGATGACACTTGACGCAGTTGTCCTGCAGGATGCGGGCGATGTGCTTGGAGTACGTAATTTCCGGACCGCGACCGCTGGTCATGGCTTTGGGAGTCAACAGGCGGCCGATGAGGCAGCCGACCGGGTCGGCGTGCGAGATTGCAATAGTTTGACCAGCAAGAAGCTGGTCGAGGGCATCGATGAGATACTGGTGCTCGACTTTGGAACGCTGGATGCCATAAGTGAATTGATCGTCGATGCGGCCGTAGAAGACCACTTTGCGATTGGCGTCCAGCAGGAAAACTTCTGGTGTACGCTGGGCGGCAAATTGATCGGCGACTTTGTTGCCCAGATCTTTCAGAAGGGGAAATTCGAGCTCATGGGTCCGTGCGAAGTGGGCCAGCTCGGCGAGCGAGTCTTGCTGGTTGGAGTCGATGGCGGCGAAGGAGACGCCGACGTCAGCATATTTTTCGGCGAGGGTCTTCAGGCGCATTGCATATTGGGCAGCAATCGGGCATTCGACGCCGAGGAAGGCGATGATCGTGGCTTTGGTGCCCTGCAGCTCCTCGAGCGACCAGGTTTTGCCACGGAAGTCTTGGAGGGAGAACGACGGGATCGTTCGGCCGACTTGGCGGGGCGCTGCGGCTGGCTCGGCAGCGACGGAGGAACAAATGGTCCAACCTAGCAGAGCTGCAGCGAGCAAAACGCGTTCGAATTTTGATGTCATGGGTGACTTTCGACGATTTGAGGGCGTCAACATTCTATCGTCAGTCGTGGAAAGTCGTAATGTGGTTTGTCAGCAGGGGAGGCGGATTGCGAGACTGAACAGCCGTGTTTTGGATCACAAAACCCAGCCACCCATAAGCAAATCGCGATTTAATTCTGGGTGGGCACAGCCCGCCGGACGCCCTGGGCACGTCACGCGGAGCGTGATGGCTACTGTCGTACTGCCGAGTACCCAGAAAAGAGGGTGGTGGTTTCGCGCACGTTAATGCCGACGAGGCAGGAGCCTCGGGGTAGTGCGGTCCCAGGGAGGACCCTGGGACCGAGAAGGAGGGGCACCCGGAGCGCGATGGGTACAAACCGCGACCAACGGTCGCGGCTATGGGTTGTAGGTGATCCACATGGGGGAGGCCCAGACGAGCTCGCCGTCGGTTTGTTCGCCGCGGACGTAGTAGTAGGACTCTTTGCCGGCTTTGGGCTCTTTGTCGGTCCAGGTGAGCTCGACTTCGGCCTTGTTCGGCTCGCCGAGAACGTGCTCGACGTCGTCCTTGACGAGCGTGACTTTGGCGATGGGCTGTGTGCCGACGAATTTGATCTTCACAGTTGGCGGCTCTTTGCTGGTGAAGGCGTCGCCCATCATGTACTGCTTGCCGCCAGTGGTGCAGCGGTAGTCAGCAATGATGTTGTCAGTGGCGGCGTAGGTGTGCCGCTTCTTCATGGCGGCGAGCATACCCTGGCGATCGTTGCTTTCGGCATAGACCAGACCGTAGCTGATGTGCGTCGAGCCGTGGTCGCTGCTCGACTCGAAGGAGAATTTGTAACCCTTGAGCAGCGCGAGGTTGATGAAGCCCTTGGGCTCCCAGCCGCCGAGACTGAAATCAGCCGTGGGTGAGCGGGGTGCACCTGGCCGCTCGTAGTTCATGCGACAGCCTTGATAGATTTCGACCATCGGCTCGACTGAGGGATCGTTGTCGCGCCAGTCGGTGCCCATGGTAGTTGCACTCGTATGCGAGGCGCAAACGCCGTCGTACATCTTGAGGTACTTGTAGAGCATCTGCGTATCGGGCGCGTGCACGACGTTGTCACGATCGGTCTTTGGCAGTCGGGGGAGTGTGCGGACACCGCGGCGGGTGAAGATGACGTTGCGATGCCCTTCGGGGTACGTCACGCTCCGCTCGTAGGAATAGGGTGGATCGAAACGGCCGGGCAGGCGGAAGGCGTCGGTGGTTTTTTGCGTGAGCCACCAGGTGTACTCGCGGTGGCCGCCGTTGTCGTGATCGCCGCAGCCGAGCCAGTCCATGGAGGCGACATCGATCGCATAGCGCCACATGTCTTCGAGAGGTCCGTCGTTGCCGCCGTCGCCGCTGATTTCGGTGTGGCGGTGGAATTCACCGCGGACGATCTGCAAGTTCTTGCCGTCGATATTCGCCCGGTAGGCGCGGACACGTTCCAGGTCGGCCCGCTCCTTTTGACTTGCTTCGCTGGCTTGAGCACTGGCATTGGGTTGGATCTTGGCGGCAACCAGCGCGGCCGGCTTGGCATCGCCGCTTATCTCGAGCCGACTGACATACAGATCGTTTTCGAATGGATCTTCGCCCGCGAGGATGCCGAGGGCGTTGGCGCCGCGCTGGCTGACGTGTCGATCCTGGCGGTGATCACTGGAATGAGCAACGAAAACGCCGCCATTGGGTAGTGAGACGACGGCCGGGTTGTTGTAGAGCAGATTATCGGAGTGCGGGATCAGAACGGGGCCGGTCCAGCTTTTGCCTTCGAAGTAGGCGGCGTGCGTCATCCAGACCGAGCCGATCTGCGAACGGAAATCGTTGTGACGAGCGCGGGCCAGGACCCAGATTCGGCCGCTGCTATCGCACAGGATGCGGGCAATGTTGTTGTGCACGTTGTTGCGCATCGTTTCGGCCTCTTCCGCGGCGCTCTTGGCTTCGCCGGGCTCGATGGCGGGGACTCGCTGATTGTTGATGCGACGCCGTGAAGCATCCGCGCCGGGCAAATTGCGGGCGAGAAGCTGCTCGGGCTCCAGCCATTTGCCTTCTTTCAACACGGCCAGACCAATTTGACGGTCTTTATAAAGCCCGATGCCATCGCGATTCTCAAAGGGCGCCCCGGCGCTCCAGTCTTTGCCCCAACTGGCTCCGCTTTGCTCCCACGCGGTCCAGAGGGACCCTTGCAGATCGTAAGTGATGGCGGGACGGGCTTCGTAGTCGGTTGAATTCGCGGCAGGGCGAGCTTCGCCGGCCTTGCCTGCGTTGTCGAACTCGCGGACGAAGACGTCGTAGTCTCCTTTTTCGTAGGTATCCCAGGCGATGGCGACCTTGCCGCCGCCGGCGCCGGTTGCAGCAATCGCTGGAGCCCAGCAGTTGCGCGATTGGGTGCTGACGGCCTGCTCGGCACTCCACCCGCTGCCTGTCTGGCGGCGGCAATGGATTTTGAAGTAGCGATCGCGAGCGCCTTGCCAGGCGACCCAGACTTTGCCCGTGGAATCGGTCGTTGCAACCGGCCAAACATCGTTTTCGGTTGATTGCGAGATTTGAATGGCTTCACCGAGCTTGCCGCCGCTGAGCGGACGGGCCCAAATGTCGAAATTGGCAATCGGGTTGTTGGGGAACGGCTGGTACTTTTTGTTTTGCGACCAGAAAATCCAGGCCGTTCCATCGCCGGCGACGGCGACGGCACACTTATAGATGTCGCATCCTTTTTCGGTAACGACGAGCTCGTCGCCGGAGGCGCCGCCTTTGATGACGCGGACCAGCAGTTGATCGCCGCCAGGGGCCTTGGTCAGAAAACCGAGATCGCCGGGTTCGCTGTCCCAGTTGCGGCTGCGTTCGTTACGGTCGAGACCGGGCGTGAAGCTGACGTAGGCGACATAGACCGTGCCGTCCTTCGCGGCAGCTGCTGACGGATAATCGTGATCGGTAACGCGGTCGGAGGTGACCTGGCGAGCAGCGGCGGTGCGCTCGATTTCGACACCTCCTTCGAGCTTTTCGATGAATTTGCCATAGGGCACTTCGGACAGCTTGAAGCTGAATTCGCCTTGCTCGGTCTTGATGCTGACGAGCGAGTCTTCGGTGACGTCGGTGAGCGTGAGGAGGACGCCATTGTCGGCGAGATTGCCGCCTGCCACGCCGGCTTTGGCCTTGGCCTTAGCGGCGGCTCCGCCTTTTTTACCTTTTGCATTGCCATCGGGGTTGGCTTTTGCCTCTTGCTGGGCTGCCCGAACCTTGGCCTTCTGAGCGGCGTTGAGCTGGACGGCGACGGGGCGGGTGGACGCGACCCAGCCCTCTGTGCCGTTTGCGCGATCGGTTTGCTCGAAGCGCCAGCCGCTGAGGGCGGCGACCTTGCCGGGCGTGACGCTGACGGTGCCGTTCCAGACTTCAGGCTCTTTGTCGGTGAGGCCGAAGCGGACGCGGAGGCCGACGTCGGCCGCAAGGCTCGCTTGAGCCGCGATGAAGAGGGTCGAGAAGACGAGCGCGGAGCGGAGAGAGAGCAACTTCATGGGAGGCTCGGATGGTGGGAGGGAATAGCGTGCGCAGAGGCGATTGTACTCATGGGGAAGCGAGTCTCAAGCTGGCAGGCGTTTTTCGGCTTTAGCCAACGACGAGACGGCCGAAGCGCTGGCCAGTGTCGCGAGGCTGGCCCCAGGCGCCGGAAGGAAAGTCGAGCGTGCCGCGGTGGGTGAGAGTAATGAGCCTGGTGGCCATTACCTTGCCGCCCGCATCGGCGACGGCCTGAGAGAAGTGCCAATCTTCGGGAAAGTTAAACTCGCGCCATTGGTTGTCAATGCGCTCGAGGCCATCGTCCATGCGAAAGCAGATTTTGGACCAATCCCAATGCGGGTGCAGGCGGCAAATGAAGCAGCCGGTGTTGCACCATAGGCCGAGGCGCGGGATGTCTGCAACGGAGAGCGACTCGGGGAGCCGCTGCAGGGCGTCAGCGGCGGCGTGAATGTCGAACGTCGCGGGAAAATCGGGATGGTAGATTTGGGCCATCATGAGCCGGATGAATTGGCGCGTGCCTTGCTTGGCGACGGTGAGTGGGATGGCCGTACTGGTGGCGCCGCTGAGATTCTTGATGGGCACGACGGCTGAAAGCATGTCGGCTTCGACGCGAGTGGCTTCTTCAATGAGCTTGTCGATCCAATAGGGCTCGGGTGCGATATCGGCGTGCAGCAGAGCGAACCACTCGTAACCACCGTTGAGCGCCATCGCCAAAAGAGCATTGCAACCCTGCGCGAGTAACGAAGAGCTGAATTCGACGACCTGGAGCGGATGCACGCGCGATGGTGTGCCAAACAGGCGCTGGGCGGCCACGCTGTCGATCCGCGAGTCGTAAGTCGGGCAGCCGAGGAAGACTTTGGCCATGGTTGGAGTATAGGGACGGGAGCGGGTGGGTAGTGAGTGGGTGAGTGGCGAGTGGTAATACGCGCTGGCTTGATTGTGCCGTGTGCACGTTATCTAGTACTGAGTACTTAGTAATCGGAGAAAGTGCATGTCTAATCTGCGTCGCATCGCATGGATTCTGTTCGTGTCCACCGCGGCACCGCTTGCGCTTCGCGCTCAGCCCTACGGCCCTCCCGATCGCAGTGAGCCCGGGGATGAGATGATTCAGGCGTATTTGAGTCGCGAAGCCGAGAAAGTGTCGGCGGGCTGGGCGGAGGATGTGAAATCGCTTGCAGAGTGGGAGCAGAAGCGGTTGCAGTATGTGGAGGAGTATTTCTACATGCTGGGGTTGTCGCCGCGGCCAGAGAGGACGGAGCTGAAGGCGAAGATCACGGGTTCGATTGTCGGCGAGGGATACATCGTCGATATGCTGCACTATCAGAGCCGGCCGGGGCTGTATGTGACGGGCAATCTGTATCGGCCGGCGGGAGACCTGCGGTCGGAAAGTGCGGCACGGTCGGGAGACCGTGCGCCAACGCGGCTGCCGGCGGTGTTTTATGTATGCGGGCATTCGGGGCGCGGGCGAGATGGGAATAAAGTGGCGTATCAGTCGCATGGGATCTGGTTCGCGCGGCATGGATATGTGTGCCTGATTGTGGATTCATTGCAGCTGGGCGAGATCGCCGCGTTTCACCATGGCACGTACAACCTAGGCCGCTGGTGGTGGCATTCGCGAGGCTACACGCCGGCGGGGGTGGAGGCGTGGAACGGCGTGCGGGGAATCGATTATTTGTGCAGCCGGGCGGATGTCGATCCGGAGCGGATTGCGGTGACGGGGATCAGCGGCGGCGGAGCGGCGACGTTTTGGATTGCGGCGGCCGATGAGCGGGTGAAAGTGGCGGTGCCGGTGAGCGGAATGGCGGATTTGGAATCGTACGTTTCAAACCGGGTGATCAACGGACATTGCGACTGCATGTTTTTGTACAACACGTTCCGCTGGCCCTGGACGCGGATCGCGGGCCTTGTGACGCCGCGGGCTATGCTGTTCGTAAATAGCGACAACGACCGCATCTTTCCGATGGACGCGAACGAGCGGATCGAAAACCGGCTGGAGCGGCTGTATAGCTTGTTCGGCGCGGGCGATCGGGTCGATGCGGTGGTGAGCGTGGGCGGCCATGCGTATCGCAAGGACATTCGGCAGGCGGCGTATCGATTCCTCAATGCGAATCTGAAGGGCGACGCGCGGCCGATCGACGACAGCGAAATCGACATTGTTAGCGAGGGACGAGAGCCGGGGCCGTATCCGATCGCACCCGAGCGGCTGAGGGTGTTTCCTCATGATCGCAATATTCCGCGGGATCAACTCAATACAACGATCGATGAGCATTTTGTGCCGCTGGCGAAGGCGGAACTGCCGAAGGGCACTGCTGGGCAAGCCAGCGGTGGTACCCAGCAGAACGAATTTGAATCGTGGAGAAAATCGACGGTTTCAGAATTGAAGCGAGTCAGCTTCAGCTATTTCCCGGAGGAAATTCCGGCAGCGAAACACATTGCCCGCTCGTACGACGGTGTTTCGAGAATGAGCTCTGAGGAGGGAATCGAGTTTGGGCTGGTAAGGGCGCGGGAGGCGGGACTCGGCGGGCAGCAATCTGGGGTGGTCTTGCTTGCTGTTTTAAATGACGACGAGGCAGGCAAAACGCCCGGCTGGCTCGCTGAAGTCGCAACGAACAATGAGGCGATTGTGCTGTGTCAGCCGCGGGGAATCGGCGCGACGAAGTGGACCCGAAAGAACGGGCCGAACTACGTGGAGCGGTCGCATGCACTGCTGGGGCGGACCGTCGATGCGGGGCGCGTGTGGGACGTGATTGCGGCGGCCAAGTTCTTGGGCGAGCAGGGAGGAGGAAAGAACAAGGTGCATGTGACGGGCAAGGGAGCTGCGGGGATAATCGCGGCGTATGCCGCGGCATTGGATGACAGCATTGCGGCCGTGACGGTTGTGCAGCCAGTAGCGACGCACATGGACAGCAGCGCGCCGCAGTTTTTGAACGTCCTGCGAGTGTGCGATGTGCCGGTCGCTTTAGGGCTAATCGCGCCGCGGCCGTTGACCGTGATCGGCGGGCCGGCGGATGCCGCAAGCGCGGTGAAGTCGATCTATCGAGCGGCCGGAGTGGAAGAACGTTGTGCGATGAAGTAGGAGTGGGTTCAACCCGCGCCAGAGATCCAAGCGCGAATTAGCAGGTCGAGGAAATCGCGGGCGAAGCACGGCGCGTCGCAAAGCGGCGAATGGCGCATCTGATCGCGCATGGTTGTCCGCAAGGCAGAAAGCTCACTGAGGCGAAGCGCCCATTGGACCGCCAGCTCTACGTATTCGGCGGCGTCCGCCGCAACAAACTGAGCAAAGCCGGCGTTCGCCAAATGGCTGACCGCATGCCGCCCACAAAAGGTCTCACCGGCATATGCGATTACCGGCACTCCCA
>Ga0136846_1232797_pt1 | contig 12184 bp, 10 predicted proteins | sample HopSoiMetagenom2_FD_96841 | JGI IMG/M metagenome (GOLD analysis project Ga0136846, IMG submission 96841) | Grasslands soil microbial communities from Hopland, California, USA - 2 Assembly 2016 (version 4) | ecosystem: Environmental > Terrestrial > Soil > Grasslands | place: USA: Hopland...
CGGCAGCAGAGTTTGGGGACGAGCCCCTGCTGATGGCGCGACGGCTTCAGGTTCCAGTTGTGGTGGGGGAAGACCGGTACCAAGCCGGAATGGAGGCAGAGAGAAGGTTCGGGGCGCAACTGCACATATTGGATGACGGATTTCAGCATCGCCAGCTCGCCCGCGACCTGGACATTGTTCTGGTCACGCCCGAAGACTCCTCTGACAAGCTGCTGCCAGGCGGACGGCTGCGCGAGCCACTTTCTTCTTTAGACAGGGCGAATGTCGTGGTACTCGCAGGCGGAGCCTCCAAAGAAGCATGTCCAGTAAGCGGAAAGCAGCTCTGGCGAGTGCGTAGAAACATCGCGAGAGTCGAGATGCCAGAGCGTCCGGTGGTGTTCTGCGGCATCGCGCGGCCCCAACATTTCCTCTTTCAATTGAAGCTTGCCGGAGTGGAAGCGGCGGCTCAGGCCCTGTATCGCGATCATCACGCATATTCCGAAAAAGATGTTCGCGATCTGCTGGAGCTGGCAAAGAAGAGCGAGGCCGGTGGATTTGTCACGACGGAGAAGGATGCCATCAACCTGGGAGTCTATCTCTCCGCTCTGAAACCACTGGCCGTGGTGCCGGTCACAATGGAGCTGGTGGATGAAGTGGAGGCCATGGATACCATCCTGCGCACTATCAGCCGACGCGAGCCGTGAGAAAATCGGGCAACCAAACAAAGATTAATAAAACAAAGATTAAAGATTAAAGATGAAGTCCGACAAGATCACGGCCCGATTGCGAAAAATAGTTGAGTCCTTCTCCGGACTCACGGTCGCCGTGCTGGCCGACCTGGTGGCAGACGAATTCGTATTCGGGGAAATCTCCCGAGTTTCACGTGAGGCTCCGGTACTCATACTTAAACATCGCGAGCGAACCGTCCTGCCGGGGGGAGGGGCCAACGCAATTAATAACCTGGCCGACCTGGGAGTGAAGGTCTTGCCGGTCGGGGTGGTGGGAGAGGACGAGGCGGGAGATGCGCTGATCGATATGTTCAAGCGCAAGCGTATTCCTTTAGATGGAATCGTGCGCGACAAGACCTGGCGAACAGTGACCAAGACGCGAATCCTTGCGGGCATGACCCACACTTCGCGGCAGCAGGTGGTTCGCATTGATCACGAGCCAGAGAATGATTTTTCCTCTCAAGCAAAGCGAAAGCTGGAGCAGGCGGCGCAGGCATACCTGGGCAGATCAAAGGCGCTGCTGATTTCCGATTACGGTTACGGCGCTGCCACTCCTGAATTGGTGAAGCGTTTGAAGCGCACGCGAGCAGTGCCGCTGGTGCTTGATTCCCGCTACCGGCTGCTGGAGTATTCGGGAGTGACGGCGGCAACTCCCAACGAGCCTGAGGTGGAGAACGCACTCCGGGTTGAAATTGGGAACGACTGGGCAAAGTTGCGCTGGGCGGCCAATGAAGTCATGGCCAGAATGAAACTGGATTCACTGCTGATCACACGTGGCCGCGACGGCATGGTCGTGAAGCTGGGCAATGAAGTGGTTGATATTCCAATTTACGGCTCCGACCAGGTGGTGGACGTGACGGGCGCGGGGGATACGGTAATCGCGACTTTCACGGCTGCCCTCGCCGCCGGAGCAGATGCGGTCGATGCAGCGCATCTGGCGAACTATGCAGGCGGAATGGTGGTAATGAAGCGCGGAACCGCGACCGTTTCGGGCCCGGAACTGCTCCATGCTCTACAGACAAGCGCGCCGGTAAGAAGAAAACATTGAGTGCAGAATGCAAGCCGGGAAAGGTGGTGAGCCGGGAAGAACTGGTTCACCTGGTTGCGCAATGGCGCGCGGCGGGCGAGCGGATCATTTTGGCAAACGGTGGTTTTGATCTTCTGCACGTAGGCCACGTGCGTTATCTTGCAGCTGCTAAAGCCGTAGGCGGACGACTGTTGGTAGGAGTCAATTCCGATGATTCGATTCGTGAATTGAAGGGACCGGCCAGGCCAGTCGTCGGCGAAGAGGAGCGTGCAGAGATTGTAGCGGCGCTGGCCTGCGTGGATGCAGTGGTCATCTTCAATGAGCCGGACGTGCGCTCGCTGATTCGCGCGCTGCGACCGGACGTCCATGCCAAAGGAACAGACTACACAGCCGAGACGGTGCCGGAGCGTGATGCGGTGCTCGAGTGTGGCGGCAAGGTTGAGATCGTGGGCGATCCCAAGAACCATTCCAGCAGCGAGACCATTCGTAACCTGAAGCGGCCGGGATCGTGATTGACCGGTCGGCAAACAACTCCCCTTCCCGGAAACTCGACCGCCTTCTCATTGTGCGCCTGGGCGCGATGGGAGATGTTATTCATGCGCTCCCCGCGGCAGCAGCACTGCGGCAGTGCTATCCGAACGCAACCCTGGGATGGCTGATTGAGGAACGATGGGCAGAGCTCTTATGTACGCTGCCAATGGCACGATGCGGGGCACGCTCTGAGCAACGTCCTCTGGTGGACAACGTCCATACCGTGAACACCCGGAAGTGGCGTTCGCATCTGCTCTCGCTCGAAACCATAGAGCAGGTTGCGGCAGCATTGAGCGATGTGCGCTCAAAAAATTACCAGATTGCGCTGGACTTTCAGGGCGCTGCAAAATCGGCCCTGTTTGCAGCCTGGGCGGGCGCAGACACGGTCGTCGGCGCCATGCAGCCTAGAGAAAATGTTGCCTCAATGTTCTATGGTCATCGCGTGATGTCGCGCGGGGCGCACGTGATCGAGCAGAATCTTTCGATGGCCGAAAACGTGGTGGGACACTCTTTGCCTGCTCTAATTCCTACCCTCCCGCGCGACTCCGGTTCCGAGGCGAGAGTGTGTGAATGGCTGAAAGAACGGGGAATTCAGAATTTCGTGCTGATGAATCCTGGAACAGGATGGGGTGCCAAGCGGTGGCCGGCAGATCGCTATGGCCAGATGGCGAAGCTGTTTCTGGGAAATAGGCTGCGCACGGTTGTAAACCATGGGCCGGGCGAGGAGGACTTAGCGCAGGAAGTGAAGATGAGCGGCGGCGCAACTGCAGAGTTGTTTTGCGCTTCTATCAGCGACCTTGTGGCGCTGACCCGACGGGCGCGGCTGTTCATTGGCGGCGATACCGGCCCGCTGCATCTGGCGGCTGCCTTACAGGTTCCGGTGCTTGCCATCTATGGACCAACTGATCCGGCGCGCACTGGACCGTATGGAACCCGAAGCATGGTGCTGCGAAGTCCGACCAGCATCACCTCACGGAAAAGGCATCGCGAAACGGAGGCGGGACTGTTGTCAATCAGCGTGCGGCAGGCTGCAGAGGCTGCTTTCGCACTGCTCGGGAAGAGCTATGCCTGAGTGGTCGAGGTTGGCAAAGCGCATCCGGGTTCCGGTAGGATTTGCCTTCGCGGTTGCTTATTTGTGGCTGTCGCGGCCCACTGCTGCTTCGGTTTTCCAGGGATCGGTGCTGGTAATTGTGGGATTAGTGGTCCGAACTCTAGCATCGGGCTACGTCCGGAAAAATGAGGAGTTGGCCACTACAGGGCCGTATGCCTACACGCGGAATCCGCTCTACCTGGGATCGTTGATTCTCGCCATTGGCTTCGCCTGGGTCGCGCAAAGCTTGTGGATACTGGCGGGCGTAGTGCTGATGTTCTTTGCTATATACCTTCCAGTGATCACCGGGGAGGAGGAGTTTCTGCGCGAGCGGTTTGTTGAATTTCGCAGCTATTCAAATGCGGTGCCTAGGATTTTTCCGCGCTTCACCGCCTACCGAAAAGACGCCTCAAAGTTTTCCTGGGCCTTATACAAGCAGCACCGCGAGTACAACGCGCTGGCCGGATCCGCCGCTCTCCTGGTCGTGATGGCAGCGAAAGCATGGCACAAGTTCTGACTGAAGGAGTGCAGGGGGAGCCAAACTCGGCATGGGACAAGGATTTCCACAGTTGACTTTCAAAAAACTGAAGAGCTAAATAAGTCCGCCAGGTTTTCTGCTTTGCGGGCGCAACCCTCCCGCGCGCGCGAAACACGGAAAACCAGACCTGGCCAGGAGAAAAGATGAACAAAGCTGACCTCGTTGATCGGATAGCAGCGAGTAGCCGCATCAACAAGACACAGGCGGCAGCTGCCATCGACACGGCAGTGGATAGCATTACTGCGGCGCTGAAAAAGGGAGATCGAGTCGCGTTGATCGGGTTCGGTACATTCTCAGTATCCCAGAGAAAGGCGCGCAACGGCCGCAATCCGCAGACCGGCGCGACCATCAAAATTGCCGCCCGCAGAGTAGCCAAATTCACGGCAGGGGCGGAATTGAAAAAAGCAGTCAATCGAAGCAGGTAACCAGGTATGGTGAGCGGCAGGGGGTCGGCCCTGCCGTTTTTTGGCCTGGTGCGTCGCCAGCTTTACTGCCCTGTCTGACTTTATAATCTGCAAATGCCAGCGCCCTCTCCGGCGGATGTAGCAGCCGTTACCCGCTTTGAGCCCGTCATCGGGTTAGAGGTCCATGTCCAGCTCCTGACGGAAAGTAAGATCTTTTGCTCCTGTTCTGCGCGTTTCGGGGCCGCTCCCAACACTCATGTGTGCCCGGTATGTCTGGGTTTGCCCGGTGCTTTACCGGTGCTCAATCGGAAGGCGGTGGAGTTTGCCGCATTAGCGGCGATGGCTTTGAACTGCGAGATCCGCGAAACATCCATCTTTGCACGGAAGAATTATTTCTATCCCGACCTGCCTAAGGGTTATCAGATTTCTCAATATGACAAGCCCCTGGCGGAACATGGCTGGGTCGAGATCTCAGCCGACCGCGGCAAAAAGAAGGTCGGAATTACGCGTGTTCATCTGGAAGAAGACGCCGGCAAAAGCCTGCACGACGGATTTCCGCATGCCGCCGAGCAGACGGCGATCGATCTGAACCGCAGCGGCGTGCCCTTGATTGAGATCGTGACCGAACCGGATCTTGAGTCGCCCGCCGAAGCATTTGAATTCCTCACCCGGCTAAAAGAAATCATCCTGTACACGGGCGTCAGCGACTGCAACATGGAAGAAGGCTCGTTGCGTTGCGATGCCAACGTCAGTGTTCGGCGACGGGGCGAGACCCGCCTGGGGACCAAAACGGAAGTGAAGAACGTAAACTCGTTTCGCTTTATTCGTGAGGCCCTGGCGTATGAGATTGAACGGCAAATCGAGGTTATCGATAGCGGTGAAAGAGTGGTGCAGGAGACGCGGCTCTACAATCCGAGTGAGGGCAAAACCTACGGCATGCGCTCAAAGGAGCAGGCCCACGACTACCGGTATTTCCCGGAGCCCGATCTATTCCCGTTGATTGTCGATGAGCGATCACAGGCTGAGATTCGCCGCAAGTTGCCGGAACTGCCGGAAGCACGCCGCTTCCGTATGAGGGAGCAGTTTGGCATCACTGACTATGACACGCAGGTGCTGACCTCCAGCAAAAGCCTCGCAGACCAGTTCGAGTCAGCGGCGAAAGCGGCGAAGAATCCAAAGCGTGTGGCGAACCTGGTGCAGAGCGAGTTGATGGGACGCTTAAAGGCTAGAAACCTGGAGATCGGGGATTCCCCGATCTCAATGCGAGGAGTGGCAGAATCGGCCGACCTGGTAGAGAGTGGAACGATTTCTGGAAAAATGCTGAAGGACCTTTATGACCTTGCCTTTGAGCGCAGTAAGGACTTTCCGAAGATCTACGAAGAAGAAGGGCGGCCGCAACAGACCACGGATACTTCGGCACTCGACAAGATCATCGATGAACTGATTGCGGCCCATCCCAAGCAGGTCGAACAGTACCGGGCGGGGAAAAAGACAGTTGCGGGCTTCTTTGTGGGGCAGGTGATGAAGGCATCAAAAGGTCAGGCGAACCCTCAGCTATTGAATGAGTTAGTTACCAGGAAGCTTGAAGGTTAGCACGCTGCTACTACTCTTACCGGAGTAACTTTTGCCGGAACCCGCGCTCGAATAATCTCGGGCAGGGAGCAATCGTGAAAATCTATAAAATTTTGCGCTGGATCATGCTGGCGGGCGGCGTGCTTGTGATCTTTCTGATGCTCAAGAAGCCGGCACCAGTCGCCACACCGGTGGACAGCGCGACCCGCTCTTTGAACGCGCAGTCGTTCGAAAGCAAGTTACGCGAATTAGAGGACGCCCATAACAGCGGCCATAATCAGGCAGAAGTTCATCTCACAGCGGGCGAGGTCGCTGCCGCACTAACGCAATCGAATCCTGCGCCGGCCCCCGCGGCGGAAAATACGTCCGCCACTGCAACCGAATCTCCCAAAGTCGACGATTATCAAGTGAGCTTCGTGGATGATGTAGTTCGTGGGCAATTCGCGACAGAGATCGAGGGGAAGCAAGTGTATGTCAGCCTGGCCGGCCATCTGGGCGATAAAGATGGTTATGTCACTTTTTACCCTACTGAGTTCAAAATCGGTGATCTGAGCATTCCGGTTTCAATGGTGAATGACAAGCTTCAACAGAAATTGCTGGAACAACGCGACCGTCTGAAGTTGCCTGATTTCGTCGGCGATCTCCGCGTTCAGAACGGAGAGCTGGTCATCACAGAGAAGTAGTTCAGTTGTGCTTTATCAGTTCGCCCGACTTGTTTCCGGTCAGGTCGTTGTACAGAGTGATCAGCCATTGTTCCGAGGTTACAAACTCTCCCGAGTATTTCTGCCAGGGCCCGAGAATATTCTCTTTCTGCATCTGCTCGAGTGATTTTCCCTGCTTGATTCCCGCCTGCACGAGACGCTGCGTGTCTTTAAGCATTTTTGTGAACTGACGAAGCTCGTCGAGAGAAGAAAGCGGTCCGTGGCCGGGAATCACTTTGGCGTCAGGGGGCAACGCAGCCGCAACCTCATCGGTAGCGGTGATCATACCCTGCACGCTGCCCCCGCTCTCAAGATCGACGAAAGGGAAGCCGTAAGTAACGAAGTCGTCTCCCATGTGCACGACGTTCGATTTGAGAAAGAAAATTATGCTGTCGCCGTCGGTGTGACCGCTCGGAAAGTGCAGCGCCCGAATATCTTCGCCGTTCAAATGCACCGTAACGTCGTGATCAAAGGTGAAGATAGGAAGCGCATCTCCAGATGCCGGCGCCTGCACATCTTTAGTGCTGCCGTTTCCCGCAACACTACCCTGTTCCAGGCGCTTGCGCACATTGTCGTGGGCGATGATGGGCGCCTGTTTTTGAAACCATGCATTTCCGCCTGTGTGATCGATATGGTAGTGCGTGTTGATGATGAAACGTACCGGCTTGTCGGTCACACCCCGCAGGGCGGCTTCAATCTTTGCCGCCAGCGGAGCAAACTGATCATCCACCACGACGATCCCGTCTTCGCCTATGGAGGCGGCGATGTTGCCGCCTGCACCCTGCAACATGTAAACCGTGCCCGCCACTTTGGTGACCTTGATCTCGACTTTGCTGTAGTCCTGGTTCTGCGCCATCAGGGTTGTGGCCGCGAAAAACCATAAGCCGATCGCATTCATAAATTTCCGCATCTGTCATCCTTGTTGAAAGCGATGCGGATTGTAGTCGAAACAAGCTGGCCGGCGCCAAACACGCGGAAACTCGTTCTGAGCAAGGGGAAAACTTGCGAGCGTCCGTTAGTACAGGTAATCGACCTCTTCGTTACTGGCCATCGGCGAACAAAGCCAGTGGCACTCGGTAACTTGCTGACGTGCAACCGCAAGCATAGCCTCAGTTTATGCCGCCTCTGTCTCTACTGTTCTCCTCCGATCAGGAGACGTCGCGTGAGTTAAGCCAGATTCTTCGCGATCTGGACTTCCGAGTCGAGCTTTGCTCGGATATTTTCAGTGCGGTAGATAAGATCACCGCGCGCAGCTTCGACGTCGTCATTTCCGACTGGCACGAGGGCGCTGAGGCGGGATTTTTACTGCAGGCTGCGCACGAGCTTAGGGCAAACCAACAGGCAATGGCGATCGGATTGGCTGCACCTGACTCAGTTACTGCGGCCTACCATTCAGGTGCTGACCTGGTACTTACCAGACCGATTGAGCATGAGCGCAGCAAAAGGGCATTGCTGGAATCGCGCGAATTTCTGGCGCATATGCAGGGGTGGCTGCCGAAACTGGGCTTTGTTTCGCCCACTCCCCCGAAAGCTTCACTATTCGCGCCGGTCGCCGGCGAATTCAGTCATGTTGAAACGGGTGTAACACCCGAGGCAGCCCAACCCCTCCCCCTAGCAGCCCCCCCTGATTCATTGGCGCAGGCGATGGACATCGTCAGGCCGATCGATGTCCATCGTGAATGGTTCCGCCCTCCTGATCTGCAGGCGGTACTCGATCGCTGCTCCCAATTCGAACGAACATTCAGCGTGCCCAAAAGATCGCGAGGAAAACTCCTTACGATTGCGGCCGCGGCCGTCGCAATCTTTGGCATCGGCTATGCTTTCAGCGGCGCCAAAGCACCGGTGAGCGTGGCGAAATCGACAGACGGAGAAGCTTGGTTTGCAAGCGGAGAACAATCGGCCCCCGCTCGGAGGGCACAGGATCAAACCGCTGAATCTAAACTGGCCCACAACCGCCAACCTGAAAATGAAGTAGTGCACATAAGAGTGACGCCGCAATTCGCCTCCGAACGCAGACCTACGATTCATGAAGCCGACGAGTCCGCACCCGAGGCATCGACTGCACCCGAAACCAGATCCTCTGCTCTGATGACGCCAACAGCACCGGTCCGGATTCCCGACAGCCTGAAGACTAAGGTCCATGGAATGCCGATGACCGGCATCGCCGCGCGATACGGACAATCTCTGGCTGCGGCTATGGAACCGGTTTCGTTATCCGAAGAGATTTCCCAGAAGTTGCTGCTCCAGAAGGTGAATCCCAGCTATCCGGTCGAAGCAATCAAAGCGGGCCTGCAAGGCCCGGTCGTGCTCGAGGCTCTTATCAGCCGCGATGGAGTTATCCGCGATCTGAAACTGGTACGCGGTTCTTTCCTGCTTGGGCAGGCGGCCTACAAGGCGGTGCGCCAGTGGCGATATCAGCCATTCGTGGTGAATGGAAAAGCCATGGAGGCGCAGACTTACGTGACGGTAGACTTCCGCTTGCCGCAACTGAGCCAGTCTAACCAGATTCGCTGAACCGCAAGCGTAACCACCCTATTAACAATCAGTTCACAACTTTTAACGTTTTTTTGCTGGCTATTAACACCCTGCTGCCAGCATTCGATTATGTTAATTTCCGTCGATGAGCACTTCTGCCAAACGGAACCGGTTCTGGAGCGATAAAGCGCGTCTCCTGCTCATGCTGGAGTTAGCTGTCGTACTGCCGGCAGCGGCACTGGTTTTTGTCAGCGTGCTGCATGTAAAACATATCCAGCGCGATCGGCAGATTGAAGCCGCCATCCAGCGCGATTTCAGCCAGGTACTGGCTATTTCAGAAAAACAATTTGCTCATCGCGCATATGAACTAGCAGACGACGTTCGCAATAGTTTTCCAGGCGTAACCAACGTCTGCAGCGGGAACCTGGATAAGGCGCTGGCCTCTCACCCTTACGTCACGCATGTCTTTTTTTACGATCCCCAGCACGGCTTGATCTTCCGCTCGCAGCCTTATCGGATGAGTGATCCCGATGTTCGGGCCGAAGCAAGCTCCTACTCAAAAATGTACGAAGGCTGGCTGAGCATAGAATTTGAGAGCTTCCACGACAAGATGAGCAAGATGGCGCACAAGGGTACGGCTTACTACGTTGAATCGGAGTACCCGACTCGCGGCGACAAACATGTTTATCAGCCGGCATTTCTCTTCGCCGGAAAGGACGAGGTTAATGGCAAGAAGTTTATAGGCGGCATCATCCTGGACCCCGAGTACATGCGCGACAAGTTTTTCCCCGAGACTCTGGAAAAGGTGATGAATCACAACATGAGCGAAGCGCAGAGCAGCACCGAGCACGCCGTGATGATGATCCATCCCAAAAACGACTCGACACCCATCGTCACCTCTGCCGGCTGGGATGGCGGCACGCCCGAAGTTGAACGGAACATGGAGTCTGTCTTTCCAGGAATCATGCTGGCAATCAAACTGCGCGGCACGACCCTGGCTGCGATCGGAGAGCGGTTTGCGCACACCAGTCTGCTTACGCTGGGCGCATTGTCGCTGATGCTGGCTGCCGGACTGTTCTGGACCTATCGCAATGTGAGCAAGGAGATGGCGGTTGCGCGGCTGAAGTCAGATTTCGTATCCAACGTCTCTCACGAGTTGCGAACGCCGCTTTCGCTGATCCGTCTGTATGCAGAAACACTGGAGATGGGCCGCATCTCGGGTCCGGAGAAATCTCAGGAGTACTACACCATCATTCGCAAGGAGAGTGAGCGGCTGAGCGCTCTGATCAACAATATTCTCGACTTCTCACGCATCGAGGCTGGACGCAAAGAATACGATTTTCGCGAGACCGATGTTGCTGAACTGGTGAAAAACACCCTGGAATCTTATCGTTATCAGATAGAGCAGAACGGCTTCACCTTTGAAGAAAACATCCGGGAAGTTCCGCCCCTGAAGGTCGATCGCGAGGCGATCGCGCGATCGGTGCTTAACCTGGTGAACAATTCCCTGAAGTACTCACAGGACCGGAAGCACATCGCGGTCAATCTTTATCCTGACAGCGGAGCGGTCAAGTTGGAAGTCTCTGACCACGGCATCGGCATTCCTTCGGAAGAGCAGAACAAGATTTTTGAAAAGTTCTACCGGGTCGGAGACCCGCTGGTCCATAACACCAAGGGCAGCGGACTTGGCCTTTCGCTGGTGCGCCATATTGTAGAGGCGCATGGCGGACAAGTGACGGTGGACAGCGCTCCCGGACGGGGGAGCGTCTTCACTATCTCACTGCCGATAAACCAGCAGTTGACAGCGAACCCAGCTTAGAAATGATGATCCTCCGGAGGATGCAGTGGCGCGCACCGAAATGATAGAAGCACCGGTGAAGGCGAAGGGAACCCGTGAAATGGCGAGAATTCTCATTGTCGAAGATGAGCCGAACATGGTGGCCGGTTTGCGCGACAACTTCGAGTATGAAGGCTACGAGGTGATCACGGCGCCCGATGGGGTAACCGGATTACAACGCGCGCTCAGTGAGGGGCCGGACTTGGTGATCCTCGACGTCATGATGCCGCGAATGAGCGGCCTCGATGTGTGCCGGCGATTGAAGGCAGAACGTCCGGCGATGCCGATCATCATGCTGACAGCACGAGGACAGGAAGTGGACAAAGTTGTGGGCCTGGAACTGGGCGCCGACGACTATGTAACCAAGCCGTTCTCCATCCGCGAACTGCTGGCGCGGGTAAAAGCGGTGCTTCGCCGCGTGAACATTTCCTCATCGCAACTGGAGAAATACGAATTTGGGGATGTGAAAGTTGACGTGCGCAGCTGCCAGGTCTCACGACAGGGCCGGATGCTGGAATTCTCGGCCAAAGAATTCGAGCTCCTGAAGTATTTCCTGAACCATCGCGGAGAAACTCTGAGCCGAGACCGTCTGCTTGAGGATGTCTGGGGCTATGAGCATTTTCCAACCACTCGGACCGTGGATACGCACATCGTGCGGCTGCGACAGAAAATCGAAGCCAAGCCGGATGAGCCGCGCTTCATTCTGACCGTCCATGGCACGGGCTACAAATTCGTAGGGTGAATCGATATGTTGTCGGACACTGGCAAATTTCGCTTGCAGACGGGGTTAAGCTATCCGGTCGCTCCTTTGAGCGGAAGTCGCGCGCCGCGCGGGGCGGACGATTTCGCGCTGATCCGCCAGGCGCAACAAGGCAATACCGCGGCGTTCGAGGAATTGGTTCGCAATTATGACCGGCCAGTGTTGCGCCTTGCCATCCATCTGACCGGCTCTCATGAAGATGGCCAGGATATTTACCAGGAGGCGTTTTTGCGCGCCTACATAAATCTGGCCCGCTTCCGGTTTGAGTGCTCGTTCTATACCTGGATTTACAGGATTGTGACCAATCTGTGCCTTGACCATTTGCGCAAGAAGCACTCGCGTGGCCGCGATCTTGTCACCACCATCACCCCTGATGGCGAAGAAGAAGACGTTCTGGATCGAATGCCGGACCAGAATCCTTCGGCGAGCCCCGAGCGTAACCTTGCCGGACGTGAACTGCGCGGCACAATTCGGCGGGCGCTGCGAAAGCTTTCTCCCCGCGAGCGCATGGTCTTTGAGCTGAAGCACTACCACGGGATGAG
>Ga0136846_1236086_pt1 | contig 12184 bp, 12 predicted proteins | sample HopSoiMetagenom2_FD_96841 | JGI IMG/M metagenome (GOLD analysis project Ga0136846, IMG submission 96841) | Grasslands soil microbial communities from Hopland, California, USA - 2 Assembly 2016 (version 4) | ecosystem: Environmental > Terrestrial > Soil > Grasslands | place: USA: Hopland...
AACGATGCGCCACGTTCAGAGCTTCCGCGGCTTTGAGGTGGTCCGTGCTTCCGGTAATGACGATGCGCGCCGACTCGGGATGAGATTCCATGACTTCCGCCAAAAATTCCAAGCCCGGCATGTCTGCCATGACCAGGTCAGCGACAACCACGTCAAACTTTTTTCGCTCCATCAAAGAGAGCGCTTCCCTGGCGCTGCTGGCGGTGTTGACCTCCTGCCCGATTCCCCAATAAGTCTGAAGCTGCTTGTACATGTCGCGTGTATCCGCGTCATCATCAACAAACAGAACTCTTCTCATGCTCATCAGACTGGGGAGATTCCCCTCACCCAGAAATTATAGCCAATCATTTTCCAGATGAAATAAAAAAGGCCTTTTAGAGCAACGCGATGGCGCTAAAAAGTTGTCGAGCCATAACCCGCTTGCACCAGATGGAAAAATGGGGTTGATTCTGTTCGTAATTTTTCAAAATGCTGACACCGAGTCTCAATGTGAACAGGGAATCGACGGCCGTCCAGCTACCCACGTTGATCTACGTGGTCGATGACGAGGTCCTTATCGCCGAGATCGTGGAAGCGATTTTGAATCTGGAAGGCTTCGACGTCCGTTGCTTCAACGATCCTCAGGCTGCCTGGAAGAGCTTTTCTGATGGACCGCAAAAACCAGATATGCTGGTCACCGATTACGTGATGCACCCCTGGAACGGAATGGAACTCATCCAGAAATTTCGCTCCGTACTCCCCACCCTGCCATCAATCCTCTACAGCGGAAATACAACAGCGCAAATCACGGATTTGTACGCCATGAAACCGAATGCCTTTCTGCCGAAGCCTTTTCTGCCCGAAACACTAGTTCGGCTCGTGCGATCCGTGCTCGACCTCAAATCATGAATCACCAGGGCAAGAAGCTTGGGATCATGATTGGAGCCGATCCCGCTTCACGAAATTTTAATCATGGAATCGAGCTGGCCAGAGAAGCGTTGAAGTCAGGCCTCGAAGTTTATGTCTATTGTATCGATGAAGGCGTCCGCGGCGTCGAAGAAGGATCTGTTCAATCTCTTAAGCGAGAGGGCGCAAAACTGTTCGCCTGCGCGTACAGTCTCCAAAAACGCAATCTTCCATTGACCGAACACGCCACCATGTCGGGATTGACTATTTTGAATGATGTCATTTCGTCAACCGATCGTTTTGTCAGCTTCACTTGATGGACACTTTGCTGCTCACCACAAATCGTGATCCCCGCAAAGATCGGCGCGTTGCCGAGCTGGTGCGTATCGGCGCCGGGATTGGGGCGTGGAACAAAGTTCGCGTCGATATTTTCCTGAGAGGCCATGCCGCCCTGGCTCTGGATGAATTTCCAGACGAGTTGGCCGACGGAAATCTCATTCAGGAGTACCTGCCGATGCTCCAAAATCACGGCGGAGAGATTTACGTGGAGAAGGCAAACACGCTTTTAAAAAAAATCCAGAGCCGCTTCCCATTCAAAACGGTAAACCGCGCGGAGTCCGCGGAACTTATTAAGCGAGCCAGGTACTCGATCAATTTATGATCCAGGAGCTGCACATCATCACGCGGGCGGACGAGCTGGCGGAACGATTGCTGGAATCGCCGCAGCGACCGGAGGTTCAAACCGTCGATCTGCGCAAGAAGAATGTGGATTACGCTGAATTGCTTCGGCTCATATTCGAAAACGAACGGGTGTACGTGTGGTAAACGGCTGAATCTCTTCCCGATAAAAACTTAGGGTTGACTCTGATCACCTTCGTTCTGTAAATAACAACCACTTTTGCCGGGGAGCGGCTGCCGAGCGCAACCCAAGTCGTATTTTTGGTTTCGGTTTTTGCAACTGGAACCAATTTCTTTTTTTGCGCTTGGCATAACAAGAATTGGTAATGCTTATTTAGAGCATTAATAAAGACGAAAACTAGAGAAACAACGGGTGAACAGCTTGCGGGATACCGGCCCTTTCAGTAACAGTATGGCCGGACGGTTTAACAGTTTTTCTAATTTAACCTTAGGGTTGTATAAGATCTATTAACAAATCTAAAGTTGGTCGCCGGTTCCCCTTTTCACCCTGCTCTCCTCGGGGCCGCTGAGAAACGATGTCAGATATCTTTCCAAAATGGACGAACAAATTGCCCAGCAGGCTCTTGCTCGGGCTGGTTCTTCTCGGGGGTGCCGCAACGATCGGGGTGACCTATTATTTTACTCCGAAGTACACCGATGTCGGATACCAACCTGTTCAGCCTGTCTACTTTCCGCATTCCGTTCACGCGGACCAATTGGGGATCGACTGCCGGTATTGCCACAATGGAGTTGAGAAGTCCTGGTACTCAAACATTCCGGGCTCCGGGGTTTGTATGAATTGCCATAACCAGGTGCTCAACCTGGATCCTCGCCTCGAATTGATTCGCCAAAGTGCCACTAATAATACACCCATTCCCTGGGTCCAGATCCACAAGACTCCGGATTTCGTCTATTTCAATCACTCGGTCCATGTGAATCGCGGAATCAGTTGCGTCCATTGCCACGGCGAAATCCATAAGCTGGATGAAGTTCGGCAGATGAAACCGTTGAGCATGTCTTTCTGTTTAGATTGCCATCGGGATCCCGGCAAAAACATCCGCCCGCCCGAAGAAGTGTTCAATCTCGATTGGAAGCGTCCTGCTAATTTTGATGGGCAGGCGCTGGTGCAGCACTGGAATGTGCACCCTTCGCAATCCTGCTCGGCGTGTCATAGATGAAAACAATTCCACCAAAATGCCCGTATCCTGAAACGGGACCGAAATACTGGCGCAGCCTGGATGAAGTGGCTGCCACGCCGGAATTCCATGAGTGGGTGGAACGCGAATTTCCCCCGGGCGCGAGCGAATTGATGGATCCGGTGACGCGCCGGAATTTCGTGAAGGTGATGGCTTCGAGCTTCGCTTTCGCCGGCCTCGGCTTAACGGGCTGCCGACGGCCGGTCGAGAACATCGTTGCCTTCACGCGCATGCCGCTGGATTACACGCATGGTGTCGCGCGGTATTATGCGACCGCCATGCCGACGCGAGTGGGCGCGGTGCCGCTGCTGGTTCGATCACATGAGGGGCGTCCGATCAAAATAGAAGCCAACACGGATCATCCCGATGGAAATAATGGAACAAATGCCTGGACGCAGGCTTCCATTCTCAATTTGTACGATGTGGATCGGGCGCAGCGCTTTTTGCTCGGTGCGAATCCGGTTTCAAAACAAGAGGCATTAAATCACCTGTCCGAAGTCTCTCAGAAGTTTCAGGGAAATGGCGGCGCCGGCTTATGTTTTCTAATTGAGCCCGGTCTTTCGCCTTCCCGGCTGCGGTTGCAGGAATTTATTTCGAAAAAGATGCCGCAGGCTCGCTGGTTCCAGTATGAACCGCTCGGCATTGAGATTCATGAGCAGGCGGCCACGACCGCATTTGGTCGGCCGGTTCGCCCCTATTTCCGCTTTGAAAAAGCGGCGATCATTCTTTCTTTGGATTGCGACTTCATCGGCGGAGAAGAGGATAACCAGCGGTTGATCTCCGGTTTTTCCAAGGGGCGAAAAATAGAAAAAACAACAGACACGCTCAACCGCCTTTATGTGATCGAGCCGTTGATGACATTGACCGGAATGAATTCCGATCATCGTTTGCGCATCGCAGGTTCCGCGGTGCCGGCCAAAGCGGCAGAGTTGGCGAACGCGGTCTTGAATAACGCGAACTCAAATGACAAGTGGGTCGCGGAATGCGCGAAAGATTTGCTCGCCAATAAAGGAAAAGTGCTCGTCGTGGCAGGGCACCGGCAACCGTTGGCCGTTCACGTTCTGGCTCACGCAATGAACAATGCGCTCGGCGCGATGGGACAGACCGTCGTTCTGCAGGAAGTCCGAAAACGCACCGAAGGGACACTCGCCGATCTCGCGAATTCATTGAACCAGGGGCAGGTGGACACGCTCGTCATTACCGGCGGCAACCCGGTTTACACCGCGCCTGTGGACCTCAACTGGACGGCGACGCAACGCAAAGCCAAAGAAATTATCCGGCTCGGTTATCACGACGACGAGACGGCGAAAATTTGTGATTGGCATCTGCCCGAAGCGCATTACCTCGAGTCGTGGGGTGATGCTCGCACGACCGACGGGACGATCGTCCCGATTCAGCCCTTAATCGAACCTTTGTTCGGCGGAGTCACGGAATTGGAAGTGCTGGCGCGGGTTGGAGGCGCGGCTTTGACCAATCCTCACGATATCGCGCAAGACACGTTCAAAGCATTTGCGGGAGCGACTGCGGGCGAGAATGAATGGAAACAATTTCTGCACGATGGCTTTCTCAAAGGAAGCGCGGTTCAGCCGGTTCAGGTGCCATTCAATGGCGGCGGTGTGGCTGAAGCCTTGAGCACCGCGAGTAAAGCCGCTGCTGCTAGCGCAGATAATCTCGAGGTTGCGTTCTATCGTGACTACAGCGTGGATGACGGCCGGTTCAATAACAACGGCTGGATGCAAGAGATGCCCGACCCGGTTACGAAAGTGACTTGGGAAAATTTGATTCTCGTCAGCGAAGCCACCGCCAAAAGCCTGGGATATAATCTTCAAGACTTCATGTATGCCGCAGGCAAGAGCATGACTGAGCGTGACCATCCCCGCGGAGTGCCCACCGCGCGTTTAAGTATTGGTGGAAAGGAAATAGTTGGACCGGTTTGGATTCAACCCGGCCAGGCCGACAATGTGGTCGGCATCGCACTGGGCTATGGAAGGACGGAGACTGGCCGCATCGGCGTGGGCTCCGGTTTCAATGCCTATTCCTTGCGGACTTCGACTGCCCCGCACTATGCCCCGGGCGGAAAGCTGGCCAAAACAAGCGAATTCCATCCTGTTTCGTGCGTGCAGCATCACTGGTCAATGGAAGGCCGGGCCCCGGTTCGCGAAGCCAATTACAAGCAATATCAACAGCATCCGAAATTCGCCCACGCCCTCGACGCGGAAGCGCCGCCGGCAATCGCCTCCCTTTATCCAAACCCGCTCGAGCGCGAAAAGGCGAACGGGAAGATCGTTCATCAATGGGGGATGTCGATCGACCTGAACACCTGCGTTTCCTGCCAGGCTTGTGTCATCGCCTGCCAAAGCGAAAACAACATTCCGATCGTTGGTAAAGAGCAGGTGTACCGGCAACGGGAGATGCATTGGCTCCGGTTGGACCGCTATTATACAGGGGAAGTTGCGGACCCTCAGGTGGCCTATCAGCCGATGCTCTGCCAGCACTGCGAAGCTGCGCCCTGTGAAAATGTATGCCCGGTAAATGCGACCACTCACGACGAAGAAGGTTTGAACCTGATGGTTTACAACCGCTGCGTCGGCACTCGGTACTGTTCCAATAACTGTCCATACAAGGTCCGGCGGTTCAACTTTTTCGACTATCACAAGCGGACTTTCAAAGAGCTGCAAGGCCCGCGTTATACCACTCCTATTTTTAAGAAAACGGACGGCGAGTGGGATCTCGCCAAGTGGTACAAGAACCGCGACCGCCACTGGCGCGATGAGGAAGAATGGGAACTGCTCAAGCTGGTCAAAAATCCGGACGTCACCGTGCGCATGCGCGGCGTCATGGAGAAATGCACATTTTGTATTCAGCGAATCGAAGGCGGCAAAATCGCGCAGAAGTTAAAAGCGGGCGCTTCGGATGATGTTCAGGTTCCCGACGGCAATATTAAAACGGCCTGCCAGCAGGCTTGCCCCGCCGACGCGATCGTTTTTGGAAATATCAAGGATCCGAACAGCCGAGTTTCCAAACTCAAAGCGCTCGACAGAAATTACCAGGTGCTCGATTACCTCTACACAAGGCCGCGTCTTACTTACCTGGCCAGAGTGCGAAATCCAAATCCGGCCATGCCCGACGCGAAGGAATATCCACTCTCGACAATAGAATACAAAGATAGAATGCACGTGGAAGGCGACCCGTACAAGGAAGAAGCCGCGCACGAAAATACTTCGGAACGAAACGGCCACACTGGCGCTGAGTCGACCACTCCTGCAGGGAAAGGAGAGCACTGATGGCTCACGCGGCTACAACAATTCCGGTGCATCCTGCTCCAGCGGTTCTCACCCGCGAGCCGTTGGTTGCCAATTCCCGTTCCATCGCCTGGATATCTGATGCCATCGCCGGGGTCGCGGAAGGAAAGACGCCGGTATGGTGGTGGGCGGCATTTGTTCCGGCCGTCATCTTGCTGGTGACCTGTTTTTCATTGATCGCCTACTTGATTTCTGCCGGAACGGGTGTTTGGGGCTTGAGTCACCCGGTCATGTGGGGATGGGCGATCATCAACTTCGTCTGGTGGATCGGTATCGGCCACGCCGGAACTCTGATTTCAGCGATTCTCTTTTTGCTCCGGCAGAAATGGCGCACAGGTGTAAACCGCGCCGCCGAAGCAATGACCATCTTCGCCGTTATGTGCGCCGGTATTTACCCGCTCATTCACGTCGGCCGTGTCTGGCTCGGCTGGTGGCTGTTCCCGATTCCACTTTCCCAGGGAATCTGGCCGCAATTCCGGTCGCCATTGATGTGGGACGTATTCGCCGTTTCAACCTACTTCACCGTTTCGGTTTTGTTCTGGTACATGGGTCTCATTCCGGACCTGGCGGTGATGCGCGATCGCGCCAAAAGCATACCGCGGAAATTCCTTTACGGCTTGTTTGCGCTTGGCTGGACCGGCTCCAACCGCCATTGGAGCAATTACGAAAAGGCCTACCTCATCCTGGCCGGTCTTTCGACACCGCTGGTGCTTTCCGTTCACAGTATTGTGTCACTCGACTTCGCCGTCGCGCAACTGCCGGGGTGGCATACGACGATTTTCCCTCCCTACTTCGTTGCCGGCGCGGTGTTCTCCGGTTTCGGAATGGTGCTCACGCTGCTGGTACCTTTGCGCAGTGTGCTGAACTTGAAGGACCTGATCACCGAACGGCATATCGACCTGATGTGCAAAGTCACTTTGGCGACCGGAACTATCGTCGGCTACGCCTACGCGATGGAATTTTTTATCGCCTGGTACAGCGGAAATCCTTATGAAAGATTTACTTTCATCAATCGCGCCCTGGGTCCCTACGGCTGGGGCTACGCCTGGATGATCAGTTGCAATGTCATCGTTCCGCAGTTCTTCTGGATCCGCTGGTTTCGCAGAAACGTGGTTGTGGTCTGGATTCTGTCGATCTTCGTGAATATCGGGATGTGGTTCGAGCGATTCGTCATTGTGATGACCTTGCACCGCGATTTCCTTCCTTCCAGTTGGGGTTTTTATGCTCCTACCTGGGTCGATATCATGACGTACATTGGGACGTTTGGATTATTTTTCACGATGTTCCTTTTGTTCATGCGTTTCCTGCCAATCATCGCCATCGCTGAGGTCAAAGCCATTACTCCGTACGCCGATCCGCATCATCCGCTCGGTGGCGCGAAGTCAGGAGGGCACCGCTAATGCCAGCCCCCGCCGCCACAACCGCAACTCCGAAAGGACGGGCCTACGGCATTCTCGCTGAATTTGATACGCCGGCCGAGATCATGCGGGCGGCCGAGGTGGTTCGCGATGCCGGTTTCCGACGATGGGACGTCTTTTCTCCGTTTCCAATTCACGGAATGGATGAGGCCATGGGCCTGAAGAACTCAAAAGTCGGCTACATCTCCTTTACGGGCGGTGTGCTTGGGTACACTACCGGCATGCTTATGATCTGGTGGATGAACGCGGTCGATTATCCCATTATCGTTGGTGGCAAGCCGATGTTCAGCCCGTTTGGCGCTTTCCCGCCATCTTATGAATTGACCATTCTCCTCGGTTCTTTTGGCGCATTGCTCGGCATGTTGTTTTTGAATCGGTTGCCGCGATTGCATCATCCGCTTTTGAAGAACAAACGCTTTGCCTTCGCCACGCACGACAAATTTTACGTCGTCATCGAAACCACCGATCCGAAATATTCGGAAACGGAAACCCGCAAGCTGCTGGAATCCGCCGGCAGCAGGCACGTCGAATGGGTGGAGGAATAATGCGTTATTTCCTTTTAGTATTCCTCCTTACTTGTGTGCTTGTCGTGAGCATCGCAGGCCGGCGCGGCAGCATCTCGCGAATACCTCCCATCGAAATCTTTTCGGATATGGACCGCCAGCCCAAGGTGCGTCCCCAAAAGCCAAGCGCGCTTTTCGCCGATGGAAAAGAATCGCGTCTGCCCGTTGCTGGAACGGTTGCTCGAGGCGAGCATTTCCTGGATACGCCGGTAAATACCGGAATGGCCCCGGGCTCTACCAATTTCGTGAGCGTGAATCCTCTGCCTGTCACCTCGCAACTCATGGCTCGCGGACAGCAGCGTTTCCAGATTAATTGTTCCCCCTGTCACGGGCTGCTGGCGGACGGAAATGGGATCACGAAGCAGTTTGGGATGGCCGTGGTCGGCAACCTGCATGACCCGCGCATCGTCCAGATGACAGACGGCGAGCTGTTCTACGTGATTACGCACGGCCGAAACCTGATGGGCCCCTACGAAGCACAGGTCGCGCCGGAGGATCGTTGGGCAGTCATCGCGTACGTCCGCGCACTGCAACTTTCACAACTCGGAACGGCGGCCGATCTTCCGGAAGCGCAACGAGCCGCATTTGCAAAATAGTATGGCGTCACATCAAACAACAGAGACAGCCCCTCCGCTCGATATGACAAAATGGCGTTCCCTGCCGTTGATTTGTATCGTTCTTGGCGGCATTGGCGTCCTGGTGGGCGCATTGGTGCCGGGCCTGCGGGAGCGCTTCGCCTTTTCCTGGCTGGTGACCTTCATGTTTTTCCTCAGCATTGTCATGGGCGCATTTTTCATGATCCTGATGCATCATTTGTTCGATGCGAATTGGTCTGTGCCAATCCGCCGAATTAATGAGCACCTTGCCTGCCTGTCTCCTGTAATGGCGATTTTGTTCATCCCTATAGCCGTCTTCCGCAAGACGATCTATCAATGGATGAATGAGGATCCCGCGGCAGACCACGCTCTATTCGCCAAGCATGCGTTGTTAAGCCAAAAAGGCTTTTTCATTGTTGCCATTGCCTGCTTCGGCCTCTGGACCCTTTTTTCCTGGGCGTTGCGGGCCCAATCCCTTGCCCAGGACAAAGACGGCGATGCGCGTCATACAAAGCGGATGCGGGTCCTAAGCAGCCTCGGCATCGTCATGTTTGGATTGAGCCTTACGCTCGCCGCGATCATGTGGATTAAGGCGCTTCAGCACCAGTGGTTTTCGACCATGTTCGGAGTTTGGTACTTTGCGGCCAGCGTTTGGTTGACTCTCGCCACTCTCTATCTGATCACGATGATTTTGAAACGAATGGGACCGCTGCGCGACGTGGCCGGACCGACGCAATTCTATTTCATTGGCTCGCTTCTTTTTGCGTTCACGGTTTTCTACGCCTACGTCACTTTCGCGCAGTACTTCATCATCTGGAACGCGAACGTGCCTGAAGAGACTTTTTGGTTTGTGTTGCGTGAGAAAGGAACATGGTTCTGGATTAGCCAGATCATCATCTTTGGCCATTTCTTCGTCCCTTTCCTGATTCTGTTGCGCATCGACGTGAAGCTTTGGTTCCCGCTTATGACCGCCCTGGCGGTCTGGGCGTGGTTGATGCACTACTGCGATATGCAGTTCAACATCATGCCGGCCGCGCCTTTTGCCGCGAAGGGCTTTTCTCCGCATCTGCTCGATGTTGCCTGTATGCTTTTCTTTTTCGGCCTCCTGTCCAGAATCTGGATTGGCTGGTTCTTTAAATATCCACCCTTTCCGCAAAAAGATCCGCGCATTGCTGAAACACTTGGCGTTTACGTGGATCCCCTTGTTCCGCCCATCGCCGTGGCGCCAATGAGGGTGAACCCGGAAGGAAAGGCTTTATAAAGGAGAATATGGCTTCATACGGCACTTACAATTCTCCCGGTGGATTTAAACTGACGCTCTACGGCATCGTGATCCTTGCCGCATTCTTTGTTATGTTTTTGATCGTTCGAGGGATGTACCATGAGCACCCTTTCCAGCCGATCAACGCGGAGCGCGCTCAGCTCCGCAAAAAAACCCGAATGGAACTGACCGCGAAAGCAACCGAAGCGCTGAATACCGCCGGATGGGTGGATCAGAACAAAAAAATTGTTCGTTTGCCTGTCGCGCGCGCCATCGAATTGACCATTGAAGCTTATAAACGTCCCGAAGCTGCCCGGTCCAATTTAATTGCCCGTGTCCAGAAGGCGAGCGCGCCTGCCCCGGCCCAGCCCGCCCAGCCGAGCCCATTTGAATAAATGACTGCGCAAGTTACAGAATCCATCCCGGTGCGTCCGGCAACGACGAATGCGCAGCCTTTGCCTTACGACGTTGATTACTCGTGCCGCACCCCCGTGCTGTTCCTCCTCACCTGCAGCATGCTCTGGCTCATTTTCAGTTTGCTGATCGGCGTTTTGGCTCTGGTTAAGATGCATGCGCCGGGCCTGCTCTCGGGCGTGGCGCCGCTCACCTATGGCCGCGTCGCCGCCGTCAGTTCGACTGCCTTTTTTTACGGCTTCGCTTCTCAGGCCGGCATCGCGATCGCGCTCTGGTTGTTTGCCCGGCTGGGAAAAGCCTTTTTGGTCCTGCCGCGCGGTGGCCTGGTTGCCGGCATTTTTTGGAATCTTGTTCTGGTTCTCGGGATCCTCGGAATTTTTGACGGCGAGATGAATCAATTTCCTCTTTTCGAAATGCCGAGCTGGACCGCGGGCGGCCTTCTGGCCGCGTATGTAATTCTGGGTTTGAGCGGACTTTTGACCTATATCGCCCGTTCCGAGCGCGATTCCTATCCATCAAACTGGTTTTTGTTTGCGGCTTTCTTTGTATTTCCCTGGATTCTTTCCGCGGCCTGGCTGCTTCTGGGCCATTATCCCATTCGTGGTGTGCTCCAACCGGTCGTCTCGACCTGGTACGCTAATAATTTTATCGCGATGTGGCTTGCGCCGATCGCTCTTGCCATCGTTTTTTACTTTATCTCCAAGGACAGCCAGCAACCTCTCTATTCCTATGGGCTTGCTGCTTTCGGCTTCTGGTTTTACATCCTGTTCGCTCACGGCAGCGGTTTTCAGAATTTGATGGCTGTCCCGAATTGGATGCCGAGCCTGAGCACGGTTTTGAACCTCTTCCTGGTCCTTCCCGCGATCGCGATCGCCTGGAACTGGCACAAGACCTGGTACGGCCGAAAGCGCGGCAGTCAAACTGATGTTTCATCGAAATACGTTTTCCTCTCCGCGATTTCGTTTATGGCTGGAATTGTTTTGCTCAACGTCATTTCCTGCCCGGTCGTTAACGAAGTGATCGGTTTCACCATTTTTATTCCCGGTGTTGTTGCAGTCATTGCCTGGGGATTCATCACCATGGCTTTTTTCGCGGCCATCGTTCATATGGTCCCCCGGTTGACCGAAATCGATTGGCCCAGCCCCAAACTTCTCTCTGCCCACTATGGATTGACCGTCGGCGGTATTGCCATTTCCATCCTCGCGCTCTTGATCGGAGGTATTCTGCATGGCAATGCGCTGAATAATCCCGCCGTCGCACCGGCGCAAATCTCGAAGCAGATCGTTCCTTTTATCGGGATCAGCACGCTCGGCATTTTGCTGATTCTGATCGGTCAGTTAGCTCTCTTCTGGAATATGGGCTTAATGTTCAAGGCTGGTTTCGCGGCCTGCTGCGGCGTTTCTCGGAAGGAGGTGGCCCGATGAATGGTGTGGTCATTTTTCTCGGTCTTTTCCTCACCATGGCGGTGTCCTGGTATGCAATTCTTTTCAAGAATTACCAGGACTTTAATCGCCTTCAGCCCGAGAAGCTGATGACTGGCGGGAGTTACCCCGGCGGACGCAGTGGGCTGGCCAATCAGGGTCAGGAAATTTACAAGGCAAATGGATGCGCCGCCTGCCACACCATGCAGGTGCGAGCCAACACAAACAATGCCGCCGCCGACATTCAGCGAGGCTGGGGCAAGAGAAACTCCACCCTGCAGGATTTCCTCTATGATCGAAACGTTTTCCTCGGCCAGGTGCGTATTGGACCCGATCTGGCGGACGTCGGCACCCGTTTGCCCGATCGCAATTATCATTTGCTTCACCTCTACAATCCGCGAGCGACCGTAAGTGGCTCACTCATGCCGCAGTATCCATTTTTGTTCGAGA
>Ga0136846_1239671_pt1 | contig 12183 bp, 10 predicted proteins | sample HopSoiMetagenom2_FD_96841 | JGI IMG/M metagenome (GOLD analysis project Ga0136846, IMG submission 96841) | Grasslands soil microbial communities from Hopland, California, USA - 2 Assembly 2016 (version 4) | ecosystem: Environmental > Terrestrial > Soil > Grasslands | place: USA: Hopland...
CGGTCTTCATGCGAGCGGCAGAATACCAAACCGGCGGGGCCGCGCCGGGACAGACGCCTCAGGTGTGAGCGAGTTGGCGTTTCAATTCGCCCCATTCAAGATCGAACCGGCCGAGGTACTTCCGCAGTCGGTCGGCGTCGTTCGCTACGCTCTTTCGTTCGCGCGATCGGTCGAATAGCGTCCGGCCCGCAGCGGAGAGAGTAGATGCCTCACGACAGACCATCAACACGTCTTCCAGCTGCACACGCTCGAACCGATCCAGTGATGCGGTCACCGGAGACGAGACGACTTGATCATCGCGGACGCCGCGAATGGGTCGCCGGTCTAGCCATTGACAGTCGCCGCGTCTGGCGTCGACGTCGGACGAGGTGCGCTACGCGAGAGTCCTCGGCGATTCGCTCGGTGGAATGCCCGTACGCGCAACGAGGCGCCGAAGCGCCCCGTGAGGTTCTACCGATTGTCAGCCGTTTGTCAGCCGACAGTTGGAAATTTGGTTGCGGGGGCGGGATTTGAACCCGCGACCTTTGGGTTATGAGCCCAACGAGCTACCGGACTGCTCCACCCCGCGTCAGAGAAAAACTGATTCTAGCATTCGCGGAAGACACCGGTCAAACCGGATAAGAATACGCGCATGAAACGGCGCGACTTTCTTGCACTCGGCGTCAGCGCCGCCGCGCTCGCACACACGCAGCGCTCCGGGGCGACTCAGCCGTTGACGCCGGACGCGGTGCATCCCGGCGTCTGGAAGTTCACCTATGGCACGCCCGAAGCGATCACGCCGGTGCGCACCCGGCATTACGGACCTGCAACGGCAGGACTCGCGGCACTGCCGCGCGTCGACGTGTGCCCGGTGAACGTGTCCGCGCGAACGTCGCGACGCGGCACGCTCGTCACCATTCCCTTGCAACCACACGAACTGGTGTACGGACTCGGACTCCAGATGCAGTCGTTCATCCAGCGCGGACTGAAGAAGACGCTGCGCGTGAACGCCGATCCCGAGATCGATTCCGGCGACTCGCATGCGCCGGTTCCCTTTTATGTGACGACGCGCGGGTACGGCGTGCTGATCGACACCGCACGGTACGCCACCTTTTATTGCGGGAACAAGCCACGGAAGATCGCTCGCGGTGCGGACGCGTCCGGCGAGCGCTCGCCTGAGGTGACGGCCGACGCGCTGCCTGCTGCGTATCGACGGTTTCGGTTCGGCCAGCCAAGCGAGGTCATGATCGAAGTCCCGCGCGTGGAGGGCGTCGAGGTCTACGTCTTCGGCGGCCCCACGCTGCGCCTCGCGACGCAACGCTACAACCTGTTCGCCGGCGGGGGCGCGCTTCCGCCGCGGTGGGGACTCGGCGTGTGGTACCGCGTCGAACGGGATTTCAGCCAGCAGGACGTGCTGGCGCTCGCCTCAGACTTCCGCTCGCGCAAGATTCCGTGCGACGTGCTCGGTCTCGAGCCAGGCTGGCAGACGCATGCGTACTCGTGTTCGTACAAATGGAGCGACCGCTTCCCCAGCCCAGGCGACATGATCCAGACGCTGGGCCGCGATCACTTCCGCTTGAACCTCTGGGAGCACGCCTTCACACATCCCTCGTCTGCCATCTACGACGCGCTGTTCCCTCATTCTGCGGACTACGAAGTGTGGGACGGGATTGTCCCCGACTTCCTGACCGCGGATGCGCGGCGGATCTTCAGCGAGTATCACGCGCGTGAACATGTGGCGATCGGCGTCTCCGGCTACAAGCTCGATGAATGCGACAACTCGGACTTCACGAGGAACTGGTCGTTTCCCGAGGTGAGCCGCTTCCCATCGGGCGCCGATGGCGAACAGATGCACTCGCTCTTCGGCCTCCGCTACCAGGACACGATCCAGGGCATCTTCGATCAGCGCAAACAACGGACTTACGGACTGGTGCGATCGTCACAGGCGCTCGCGGCGCCATATCCGTACGTGCTGTACAGCGATCTGTACGATCACACGACATTCGTCCGTTCGATCGCGCACGCGAGTTTCTCCGGCTTGCTCTGGACCCCCGAGGTGCGCGACGCGAGCAGCGATGAGGATCTCATCCGACGCGTGCAGGCGGTGGTGTTTTCGCCGATGGCGCTGATCAACGCGTGGTACATCAAGAACCCGCCGTGGAAGCAGATCGACCGCGACGCGAACAACAAGGGAGAACTCGCGGAGAACTGGGAGCGCCTGGAGCAGACCTGCCGGTCGGCGCTGGAGCTGCGGATGCGGTTCCTCCCGCTGATTCACGCCGCGTTCGTCAGGTATCACCGGGAGGGGCTGCCACCATTCAGGGCGCTGGTCATGGACTATCCCGACGACCCGCAGACCTGGGCAATCGACGACCAGTATGTCGTCGGGAACGATGTGATTGTCGCGCCCGTCGTTGCGGGACACGCGCAGCGATCCGTGTACTTGCCGGCGGGAGACTGGTTCGATTTCTGGAGCGGCGCCCGATACGCGGGCGGGCGCTCGATCACCATGGACGTGCCGCTCGAGCAAGTGCCACTCTTCGCCAGAGCCGGCGCACTGCTCCCGCTCGCGGACGTCACGACGCACACGGACGACCCAGGCGCCTGGGCCCTGACCGTTCTGGTCTGCGGTGATGGCTCAGTCGCGACGTCGATCTTCGAAGATGACGACGGACTGCCGGCGGGCCTCACCGAGGTGCATCTCACGTGGGACGCGTCGACCGGCCGCGGCACGGTCGAGCGATCGCGCGAACACCGGGGCCGGAGGTACAACGTCAGCGCGTGGCGTCCTCTGGCAGCGCGCGGATAGCGGCCGCAACCTTCATGTCCACCTGCGTGGACGCGCCCGTCACCGGGAGCGCTCGCACCGATTCGAGCGCCTCGCGATACCACTTGATCCAGGCGGCCTGCACGTGCCGCTCCGCCGGCGCCTGACGACGCTCGAGCGCAAGGCGCGCGCTGGCGGACGCGGCGATCAGGTCGATAACGGCAAGCGCGTCACGGTCCGACGCGGACGCGAGGAACCACGCCGTCGTCGCAACCGCGCTGCCGACGTTCACCATTTCGGCGGTGCTCGTCTTGTCAGGACGATCCAGATTCGTGTGGTAATAGCGATCGGTGAAGTGCCAGTTGAGCAGCGACGGGATGCCCGCGTCGCCGAACGCCGTGTGATCGCTTCCCCCTTCGTAGGGATTCGTCCTCACGACCCAGGCCGTGTCCCGCGCGCGGCGCAGACAGACGGCGAAGTGCAGGTCGTTGAGAAGACTGCCCTTCAGCGACTCCGGTCTGACGGCGCTTGCGCCCCAGCCGGTGTGCGGATCCGATGGACGCACCCACACCGCCGACGGATCCGGCTGCCTCTCGATCAGGAACGTTCCGCCAGTCTTCGATGTGTCTTCACCCGTCATGTCCATCGCCAGCATGTACTGAACGGCTTTCGCCTGATCCGCGTGTTGACGCAGCCAGCTGCGGCTGCCAGCGATTTCGTCGGCCCAGATGAACGTGAGCGTCCGGCCGGGGACCGCCAGCGCACCGTCCCGAATCCCCTTCGCAATTGCTGACGCCAGGGCCGCCAGCGTCCCGCACCCGCTCCCATCGTCGTTCGCCCCGGGCTCCTGCACGTGCGCGACCATGACGATCCGTTCGTCCGGTTTCGTCGAGCCGGGAATCTCGGCGATGAGCGAGCGACTCGGTCCGTCGTAGAAGGTCGAATGCACCGCGATCTTCAGGCGCACCGCACCACTTTTCAACCGGTCGCGCATTTTCGAGGCCGCGCGCAGGCTGGCTTTGAATCCAAACGCCTTGCGATCGGGATCGTACGGCACACTGCTCCATTGCAGCACGTCCCACTGATCGGGCGACGTGAACTGGCTCGGATCGTCCGGACGAATGTAAGGGGCAACTGCCGTGGAGATCACTCCGACAGCACCTCGCGCGTTGACCGCCTGCTGCCACAGCTCTCCTGACGAAGCCGAACCGAGGACCACTGCACCCTTGACGTCCTTGCCTTCGTAGTCAGTTGCTGCGCCGCCACGTCCTACGTCGACGAGCCGCGCCTCAACGTCCCCGTCGGGCGTCGAAAAGGAGTTGATGCACAGCGCCACGCGATCGCGCTCGCGCGAGATCAGCACTTCTCCAGTGTCCGCGAACGCGACGGTGCCGGTCTGGTAGTCCCATCCCTTCGCATGTGGCATGAACTCTTCTACGCGAGTCGTCAACCCTGCGGCCTGCAGCCTCTGCTGAATGTGGTCGATGGATGCGTTGAAGCCGGGATTCGCCGCGATGCGCCAGTACTGATCCATGAATTGGACGATCTCCATTGCGACATCGCCCTGGAGCCGGGACGAAAGGGCCTGATACGCCTGCTCGGCGGGAGGAGGCAGCGTCCAGTCGGGCGCCTGGTAGGTCGAGGGCGCCGGTCGCTGTGCCAGTGATGCGTGCGCGCACAGTGCGAAGAGAACGAGACCGACTAGTCCCCGGCGCAGCACGGCACACCGGCAAGATCGAGCAGCAGGGCGACGCCGGTGTTCTCCAGTTCCGCGATCGAGGCGCGTCGGCCGGGACATGGGCAGGGGGCGGTCTTCACCGTCTCGTGATATCGGTGGGACAAATCCGCCGGCAGATATCCTACCTTCTCGCCGTTGACCAGCACCGCGACCGCTGTCAGGTTGAATCGGTTGTCGGGCTCCGCCGCGAGTGTCGCGGTGAACTTCGACGGCAGCCGTTGGATGCGCTCGATGTACGCGAGGCCGGCAGCAACGGGAACGTGGGTGAGAGGATCGATATCCACGGCTAAATCTTCGGCAGCGTCACCCCGCGCTGCTTCAGGTACTTGCCTTTCTTATCGGCGTACGACACTTCGCACGGCTCGTCGCCCTGGAAGAACAGCACCTGCGCGATCCCTTCGTTCGCGTAAATCTTTGCGGGCAGCGGCGTGGTGTTGGAGATCTCGAGCGTCACGAACCCTTCCCATTCCGGCTCGAACGGCGTCACGTTGACGATGATCCCGCAGCGGGCGTACGTGGACTTGCCGAGGCACACGGTGAGGATGTCGCGCGGAATCCGAAAGTACTCGATGGTCCGCGCGAGCGCGAACGAGTTCGGCGGCACGATGCACACCTCGGTCCTGATGTCGACGAACGACCGCGGGTCGAAGTTCTTCGGATCGACCACCGTATTGTTGATGTTCGTGAACACTTTGAACTCGTCGGCCACGCGGATGTCGTAGCCGTACGACGACAAGCCGTACGACACGATGCCGGCTCGCACCTGACGGTCCTCGAACGGCTCGATCATGCCGTGTTCGAGCGCCATGCGCTTGATCCACTTGTCGGATTTGATTGCCATATGTGCCGTCAAAGACGAAGGGCGAAAGACAGACGACGGAAGACTGACAAACGCAAGACCGTAACGATCAGCGCCGAAATAATGCCAACAGCAGCGTGAGGATCACGCTGACCAGGATCGACGTCGCGAGCGGGAAATAGAACGTGCCGGTGCCGCGCCGGATCACGATGTCGCCCGGAAGGCGGCCGATCGGCAGTCCGAGCATGATCAACAGCCCGATGCCGGTGATGAGCAGGCCGATGCCGACAAGCAGCCGCCCCACATCGTCCCCGCTACGACGCGAGCTCCATGCCCGGAAAAAAATATCCGAGCTCGAACGTCGCGGTCTCCGGCGCATCGGACCCGTGTGTTGCGTTGTTCTCGATCGAAGCGCCGAACTCTTTTCGCAGCGTCCCGGTCTCCGCCTTGGCAGGGTCGGTCGCCCCCATCAACGTGCGCCATTTCCTGATCGCATCCGGCGCCTCGAGCGCTATCACGATCACCGGCCCCGATGACATGAACGACGTCAGGCTGCCGAAAAAGGGCCGCTCGCGGTGCACCGCATAGAAGCCTTCCGCGTCCTTCTTCGACAAATTGAGCAGCCGCATGGCACGGATAGTGAATCCTGCGTCTTCGATGCGCTGGAGGATCCTGCCTGCATATCGCGCCTTCAGCGCGTCCGGTTTGATGATTGCCAGAGTACGTTCGGCCATATCCGACCAATTATATATAAGGTGGTCAGTATGAAAGGCCAGCAGCGCGAAGAGCCGGATCAACACGAAGGCGCGGTGGAAGGGGATCGCCCCAGCGATCGACCCCAGCACGGCAACCCGAACGCGCCGGCGCTCAACGAGGAAGGCTTGCCATCCGACCCGGACCTGATCGCGCAGGACGTGATCGGCGCGAACCTGGACGAGACCGAGGGGGGTTAGCCGCCGCCCGTCGTTGTGGTCAGGGCCGGCGCCTTCTTCAGGTACTTGCCATACCAGTCCAGGTACCGCTGCAGCCGATCGACCTTGTAGCTCGGGACGGTGATCCCGTGAAACTGTCCCGGATAGACGACGAGCTGCGTCTCCACGCCCAGGCTGCGAAGCGCCTGATACATCTGCTCTCCGCCAACCAGCGGCACGTTGAAGTCCTTGTCGCCTCCGAGAAACAGCGTCGGCGTCCTGATGCGATCCGCGTGAAAGAACGGATATGAGATCTTGATCCAGAGGTCCTGCGATTTCCACGGCGGTCCGATCTCGTTTTCGTATTGCGTGATGTATTCGTCGACGCCGTACATCGAGAGCTGCAGCGCGCTGCCTGCGCCGCTCGTGGCGGCCTTGAACCGGCCGTCGGTCGCGATCGCGTAGTCGGTCAGGATGCCGCCGTAGCTCCAGCCGCCAATCCCCAGGCGATCCGGATCGGCCAGGCCACTCTTCTGCACGTAGTCCATCGCGCCGAGCAGGTCGACGACTTCCTTGTTGCCCCAGTCCGCGAAGATTGCCTTCTGGTACGCGCTCCCGCGGCCGTTGCTGCCGCGGTAGTTGACCGCGACGACCGCGAACCCGTTCGCGGCAAACAGCTCGCGCTCGAAGCTGAACGCGTGCTCGTCCTGGCCATTCGGCCCTCCGTGAATACGAAGCAGCGTCGGATATTTCTCCCCCGCACGGTAGGTCGGGGGCTTCACGATCAGGCCATGCACTTCGGTGCCGTCCTTGCTGGTCGACGTGAACTCTTCCGTGGTTCCAAGCAGGATCTTCGACAACCACTCGTCGTTCTGATGCGAGAGCTTGCGCAGCTTGCCGTTCCCCTGGCCTGACCCCGTCGACGGCTCGAGCGCGGCGACTTCCGGGATCTCCGTGTCCGTTGACGCGAGCACGGCGAGACCTGGATCGGAGGGCGCGGCCGACAGGCTGCCGACTACGCGCGGACCGGACACGAGACGTTCCACGCGGCCGGAGCTGATGTCCACGCGCGCCGGATACTCCGACCGATTGTCGGTCACGACGAGGGTGATGGACTTGGCGTCCTGCGACCAGATCGGCTGCCGGATCGGTCGGTCGAGCGACTCCGCGAGCAGGCGCGGCTGACCGCCGCTTGCGGCAATTACCGCGAGCTTGTTCTGGTTGTACGCGGAGAACTTGACCTCTTCCCCCGTGAGATACGCGATCTGCTTGCCGTCGGGGCTCCAGGAGACGCGACCGTTGCCGTCGGACGCCGGAGAGGTCGTCAGCTGTCGCGGTTCCGCGCCAATCGTCGCGTCGATCACGTAGACATCGGTGTTGTCGTTCCGATCGAGATCGCCGGTGCCACGCTTGGTCACAAAAGCGATCCGGGTCCCGTCCGGCGACCACACGGGCAACTCCTCGTTGAACGTCCCCGGGGTCAGGATGTCTGCCTTTTTCGCGGCAACGTCGAACAAATAGAGGTGTGTCCGCTCGTTCCGGAGATATCCGCTCACGTCTTCCTTGAAGTGATACCGATCCACGACGATTGGCGGCGCCGTCTTCTTCTGCTCGCCTGTCGTCTTGTCGTCGTCCTCGGGGTCGCGGGGATCCGGGACGTTGACGACGAGGACGAGGCGCTTGCTGTCAGGTGACCACGCGTAATCGGCGATGCCGCCCTTCACGTCGGTCAGCTTGACGGCTTCTCCACCCGCGCGATTGAGCAACCAGACCTGGCCACCCTTCGCCCCCTGGCGGGAAGATACGAATGCAAGGTATTTGTTGTCGGGACTCCAACGCGGCGTCGACTCGTTCTCCGGCGTCGAGGTCAGCTGGATCTCCTGACTGCCGTCCCAGCTCGCCATCCACACGTCCGAATCGTTCTTGTCGGTGTCCTTGATCGCGCGCGATACCACGAACGCGACCCACTTGCCGTCTGGGGACCGTTGCGGATCGCGAACGTCCTTCAGGTTGTAGATGTCGTCGACCCTGAGACTGCGCTTCTGCGCGAGGGCCGGGGTGGCAGCAAGACACAGCAGCGCGAATGCGAGGCACGTTCTTTTCATCGAAGGGATTCCATCAATTGTTCGAGCACTTCGGGCCCGGGCCGGACACTGCTGAGGGGCAGCCGCGCCAGCGGTTCGTCCACCAGGTTGAGGAGCGTGACGAAGTCGTCCTTGTCAGGCTCGACGTACAGGATGCCGGTCGCAAACTCGCCACGATGTGCGGTCTCGTGCAGAAGACTGATCGCGGCGAGCTTGTTCGTCGGATCGTAATCTTCGGCGACCTTCTTGAGATACAGCTTCGACCCGTCGTGCAGCGTCACCAGTTTGGTAGTGCCCGGATCGTACTCGATGCTGATGTCCTCGAAGAACGGAACGAAGCTGATATCCCCGAGCACCTCGTCGTGCTCCTTCGCGTACGCGTAGCTCTTGGTCGAGCCCTCGTGATCGTTGAACGTCACACATGGCGAGATGACGTCGATCAAGCACGTGCCGCGATGCCCCAGCGCCGCCTTCAGAATGGAGAGGAGCTGCTTCTTGTCTCCGGAAAACGAGCGCGCGACGAACGACGCGCCCAGCTGAATCCCGAGCGTGCACGAGTCGATCGGCTGCAGCTCGTTGACGATCCCGTTCTTGAGGACCGACCCGATGTCGGCGGTCGGCGAGAACTGCCCCTTGGTCAGGCCGTAACAGCCGTTGTCCTCGATGATGTAAATCAGCGGCACATTGCGGCGCATCAGGTGCACGAACTGCCCGATGCCGATCGCGCCCGTATCACCGTCGCCGCTGACCCCGATCGCGATCAGCTTGCGATTCGCGAGCATGGCGCCGGTCCCGACCGAGGGCATCCGGCCATGAACGGAGTTGAAACCATGCGCGCCGCCGAGGAAATACGCGGGGCTCTTGCTCGAGCATCCGATGCCCGACAGCTTGATCACGTGCCGCGGGTCGATGCCCATTTCGAAGAACGCCTCGATAATGCGTTCGGAAATGGCGTTATGGCCGCAGCCCGCGCAGAGCGTGGTCTTGCCGCCGCGATAGGGCGCCATGTCGAGGCCGAGGCGATTCTTCTTGGGTTCCATGGCAAATGGCTCAGGGCTTATGACTCATGACTCACGGCGGCTCATGACTTATGGCTCACGGCTTACGGCTCACGGCTCACGGCTTACGGCTTCGCGCCTCGAGCCCGCTTAGCCCTAAACCGCCCTAAGCCATGAGACCTTAGCCCTGAGCCCTTTACTCCCCCGCTCCTGCCGCGACGCCGGTCGTGATCTCCCGCCGCGCGGCGGCGCGCTCCTTCTTTCCTTCCTGCGCCAGAATGTCGTCGGTCACCGACCGCGCGTCGATCGGCAGGCCGTTGTAGTGCAGGACGCTCCGGAGGCGGCCGGTCAGCTCCGCGGGAAGATCCATCTTCAGCAGCATGCGCAGCTGCGCGTCGCGGTTCTGCTCGACGACGTAGATCCGCGGGTAGCGGCGGATGAACGCGGCGACTTCGTCGGTGAACGGGTACGCACGCAGGCGAAGATAGGCGGTGGCGATCCCCGCTTCGCGCGACAGCTGATCCCGGCTCTCGTCGATCGCGTAGTGACTCGTGCCGTACCCGATCACCCCGACCTCCGCGTGTGCGTCCTCGACGATCGGCTTGGGGACGTATCGCTTCGCGGTCTCGAACTTCCGCGCGAGCCGGTCCACGTTGTTCTGGTAATCGTCGGGTCGTTCGCTGTACTGGCCCCGCTCGTTGTGCCCGGAACCACGTGCGAAGTACGCCGGCATGTTGTCGCCGGGGATCGTGCGATACGGGATCCCGTCGCCGTCGACGTCCTTGTAGCGGCCCCACTGCCCCCCGAGTCGCGCCAGTGTCGGGGCGTCGAGCACTTTCCCGCGATCGGGCGGCTGGTCGGGGTACTTGAACGGCTCCGACATCCACGTGTTCATCCCGAGATCGAGATCGCTCAGGATGAAGCAAATCGTCTGAAAGCGCTCGGCGAGATCGAACGCCGCCATCGCCATCGTGTAGCACTCTTCCGGCGAGCCGGGCAGCAGCATGATGTGACGCGTATCGCCATGCGACAACAACGCAACCTGCGCGAGGTCTCCTTGAGCGGTGCGCGTCGGGAGACCGGTCGAGGGGCCGACGCGCTGGATGTCGAACACGACGCCGGGCACTTCGGCGTAATACGCGAGCCCCGCGAATTCCCCCATCAACGAAATACCGGGACCGGCCGTCGACGTCATGGCGCGCGCTCCCGCCCATCCGGCGCCGATCACCATCCCGATGGCGGCGATCTCGTCTTCCGCTTGCACAATCGCGAACGTCGCCTTGCCGGTTGCCTTGTCCATGCGGTACTTGCGCATGTATCCAATCAGCGTTTCGGGCAACGACGAGGACGGCGTGATCGGATACCACGCGACGACCGTGACGCCGGCCATCATGCAGCCCATGGCCGCGGCGGCATTGCCCTCGACCAGCACCATATTGCTGGTCTTGTTCATGCGCTCGATCGTGAACGGATCGCTCTTCGTGAGGTGTTCCTCCGCGTGCGCGAAGCCGGCGTGGAGCGCGCGCAGGTTCAGGTCGGCAGCCCCGGCCTTCTTGCCGAACTGCTTCCGCAGCGCCTTTTCCATCTCCGCCATCTCGATCCCGAGCAGGTTCGAGAGAACCCCGTCGTAAATCATGTTCTTCACGAGCCGCCGGAGCTTCGCATCCGTGCAGACGGTCGCGACAATCTTGTCGAACGGCACCGGGTAGAAGGTCAGGTCGGTCCGGAGCGCGTTCAACTTCAGCGGCTCGTCGTAGAGCACCGCGCGGCCGGGCTCGAGCGACATGACGTCTTCCTTCGCCGTCTCGGGATTCATGGCGACGAGGAAATCCACTTCCTTCTTGCGCCCGACGTACCCGTCCTTGTTCGCGCGGACCGTGTACCACGTCGGAAGCCCCGCGATGTTCGACGGGAACATGTTCTTGCCGGAGACCGGCACGCCCATCTGGAAGATGGAACGGAGGAGGACGAGATTCGCCGTCTGGCTCCCGGACCCGTTGACCGTGGCGACCTGGATACTGCAGTCGTTGATGACCATGGCTCAGGCGTTCAGCAGCTCCTTGACGGCCGCGCCGATGTCCGCGGGACTCTTGACGACGCGGACCCCCGCGCGCTGAAGCGCGTCCATTTTCTCGGCCGCCGTGCCCTTGCCTCCCGCAATGATAGCGCCTGCATGACCCATACGACGCCCCGGCGGGGCTGTTTGTCCCGCGATGAAGCCGACCACCGGCTTCTTGAACGTCGTCTTGATCCAGTCGGCCGCATCCTGCTCGGCGTTGCCGCCAATTTCGCCGATCATGACCACCGCATCGGTTGCAGGGTCGGTTGCAAACAACTGCAGGGCGTCGATGAAGCTGGTGCCAATCAGCGGGTCGCCCCCGATCCCGATGCAGGTGGTCTGGCCCAGCCCGTTGCGCGTCAGCTGGTGGATCGCCTCGTAAGTGAGCGTGCCGCTCTTCGAGACAATGCCGACGCGCCCCTCCTTACAGATGTGCCCCGGGATGATGCCCGCCTTCGCCTGACCGGCGGTGATGAGCCCGGGACAATTGGGTCCGATAACGCGCGTCTTGCTGCCGCGGATCGCCGCGAACACCCGCATCATGTCGAGAACGGGAATGCCTTCGGTGATGCAGACGGCGAGCGGCACCTCCGCGTCCGCCGCTTCGAGGATCGCGTCTGCCGCGCCGGCCGGCGGCACGAAGATCACCGACGCGTTCGCACCGGTCGCCTTCACGCAGTCCTCGACCGTGTTGAACACGGGCCAGCCTTCGTGGGTGGTGCCTCCCTTGCCCGGCGTCACGCCGCCGACGACGGTGGTGCCGTAGGCGGCCGCCTGTTTGGCGTGGAAGGTGCCCTCGCGTCCGGTTAGGCCCTGCACGAGCAGGCGCGTGTTCTTGTCGATCAATA
>Ga0136846_1219843_pt1 | contig 12182 bp, 10 predicted proteins | sample HopSoiMetagenom2_FD_96841 | JGI IMG/M metagenome (GOLD analysis project Ga0136846, IMG submission 96841) | Grasslands soil microbial communities from Hopland, California, USA - 2 Assembly 2016 (version 4) | ecosystem: Environmental > Terrestrial > Soil > Grasslands | place: USA: Hopland...
ACTTTTTCAGAAGCGATCGGATCGGATCCCATTCTCTCCCCCCCTGGATTCTGGTAGCTCATATACAAACAATTACTGACGTGACCGCCCAAGCCGAAAAATTTGTGACTGGGCGAGAAGGGGCAATGGTAAACGGAAAACCCTACGGCGCAACAGTAAGATTTTACCTGACCATCCCCACTTGGAATCTTCAAGGGGGCGATTTTAAGCAAAATCGGGTAGCGTTCTACACTACAGAATCCGCTTTAATCACGCAGGCCGACTGCCTTGCGAACGCGCTCCATTACTTGGTTTGCGGTCGATGAGGCCTTTTCTGCGCCTGCTTTCAAGACTCCGTCTACGTAGCCGGGATCGGAAGCCAGTTCGGACCGTCGATTTCGCATCGCAGAAAAATATTCCCACACTGCTTCGAACAACCGTTTCTTGAAGTCGCCGTAGCCCGTTCCGCCATTGCGGAAGTCTGCTTCCATCTTCTCCACATCCGCCTCGGGCGCGAAGAATCGATACAGCGCCACGATGGACGATGTGTTCGGATCTTTCGGCGCTTCCACTGGCGTCGAATCCGTGACAATTCCCATGATCTTTTTCCGAAGCGGTTTTTCCTCGAGAAAGAGTTCGATGGTGTTGTCGTAACTCTTGCTCATTTTCTGTCCATCGAGGCCCGGAATCCTCTCCACCGTCGGCACCATGCTCGGCTCCGGGAGCTTGAAGATCGGACCGTAGATCGTGTTCATCTTTCCGGCAAGGTCGCGGGTGATTTCCACATGCTGCTTTTGATCTACTCCGACTGGCACGATGTCCGAATCGTAAATGAGGATGTCCGCCGCCATGAGCACGGGGTAGGCGAAGAGACCGTGCGATACGTGTTTTTCTTTCGCCAGATGATCTTTATACGCGTGGGCATTTTCCAGCATCGCCATCGGCGTCTGGCAGGTCAGGATCCACGCCAGCTCGGTATGCGCGGGCACGTCGCTCTGCCGGAAGAGCACCGCCTTCGCCGGGTCGAGCCCGCAGGCAAGGAAATCGAGCGCCACGCCGCGCGAGTATTCGCGACGTTTCACCGGGTCGGTCACGGTCGTGAGCGCGTGATAATCCGCGATGAAATAGTAGGCCTCGCTCTTGTCCTGCCATTCGATGGCCGGGCGCATCATGCCAAAATAGTTACCGATATGCGGTTTGCCGGTGGGCTTGATGCCCGAGAGAATGCGTTTCATCGAAATGGGATTGAGGGGGCGAACCATCCGCGACGGCCCGCCGGGCTGTCAAGGCGAGTGGGGGAGGCAGATGCCGCCGGGAGGTGCTCCGGAGGCGGTGCGGCGGACGTGGGGATGATCGAGTTTTAAGGAACCGAGGGCGCGGGTGCGTAAGGCCAGACGGCATCGAGCTGTTTGCGTTCTGGCACGCCGGGCACAATCGTGCCGCCCTCGTCCGTGCGGTTCTCGCCGACACCGTAGAGGCGAAAACTCGTGCTGCCGACGCGCTGATAGCGATATGGCGCGTGACTGTAAGGATCGACGGGGATGGCGGCGAGGAACTCGGGCGCGAGTTCTGCGAGGGTTTCCGGATACCCGCCATGTTTCAGCCCGAAGCGCTCGAGCGCGCAGGCCAGCCGGGTTTCATCGAGGGAGACTCGCAACGAGACGAAGCGTGCTTCCACCGAGGGGTAGACCCCGGCGGAATAGAAAAAGGGAGCGTAGTAGAAGCGATCGTAGGAGCCGGCGGCTCCACTTCCGAGAGAAGGAGTTGGCTTGTCGAGATTCACGGTCTGACTCGCCACATCGATGCGCGCCGTCAGTTCGTCCAAGTAATGGTTGTTGCGCAGTTGGTTGTCGCGAAAGATCATCCGCGGGAAGAGCGGAAAGAAGATCTCAGTGGCGCGGTCGCGACCGAAGAACCCGAAATTTTCCGAGAGGATCTGCCTGCGCTCGCGGAGGGAAGCATTCAGCCAGGATTCCACAGTGGCGTTGGTGCTGCCCCGTTCGCTTTCAAGAGCGAAAAGCCAGTCGTCGATCAAGCGGAGGGAGCTCAAATCCTCCTGAATCTTCTCCAAATCTGCCGGAGCCCAGGTTCGATTTTCCAAGCCGTCCCCCACGCCTTCCATCAGCGTCCGGAGGAGGAAGGCGCGTACGAGGCCCGTGATGAGAAAAGGCTCCTCGTGGAGCATGCGATACGCCTGCAACGCGTCTTGAAAATCCGCGTAGGCCGCTGCGGATTCGCCCGCGGCGAGGTGAGCGCGCATGCGCAATACAAATACCTTTGTCGCGGCTTGAATCGGGCCGAGATGCGGCAGCCGGAGCTTGAAGCCCTGAGTCAAATCCAGCGGGAAGCGGCATTGCGAGCGCGTGCGCCATTCACTCCATTCTCGAAATTCCGGAGCGAAGTGCTCCAGCGCCTGCAAGACGCCGTGCGCCGGGTCGCTCGATTTCTCCTTTAGAAACCCAATGGAGATAAAATAGTCCTGCCACGTCGCGAGATCGGCATTGGAGCCTTTGGCCACATCGGCTGGTGCGGGCTGGGAGTTGCCTTTGGGAAAAGGCAGGTAGTCCGCGCTGTTCACTTTCGCCTTGGGCAGTTCAAATAACTTCGTGCCTCCGGGCTCGGCGAAAATCTTCCGCATCATCGGCAGCGCGGCGAAGTTTTGTTCATCGGGGATTTTCGGCCGCGCAAAATCGGTCGGCATCAATTTCACACCACGCGAGCGGGCCTCCGCCGCATAGCGCTGCCAGCGCTGCTCCGCGCGCCACTCGAGGCAGAAAAAAACGACCACGCACAAGGCGATGAACGTCCCGATCGACGTGAGCCACGGATGCCGGCGGAGGAACAGCGCGAGATCCGCGCCGCTGTCTTTCAGGGTTTCCGACGTCATGGCGTGGCAGGCGAGGCGTGGGAGCAAAGTAAGATCACGAGAACAGTCGCCGCCGTAAGCCATGGGTGTCTGCGCATGACGTCCATGCTAACAGCCGAAGGGCCGGATGCGAATCTTGCAGTAGCGGCACGGCGATTTTGAATCAGGCTCGAAACCCGGTCAGAGAGACGCGCTCGGGCGCGTCCGAAATATTGGAAACACGCGGCAGCGCGTCCGTCTGGGCTTAGCGCATGCTCCACACCCAATCCGCCTGTTTCCTGGCGTTCACATTGGGATCAATCTTGCCGCCGTCGTCCTTCAAATTATAGGCGACCGAATAAAGGACATAACCGCCGCCCGGCTCCGCGCGGTAGTGCAACGGCTCGCCATTCACTACATCGTGGGGCAGCGCGACGATATCGATGGGAACCAGCGCATCGAGCGCTGCCGGGAAATGGCCCTGCGCGAGCCGGTAGCGTTCCAGGGCGCAGCCGAGGCGCGTCTGGTCGAGCCACGTCTGGTTGCGCGCATAGGTCTGCTCCATGTCATCCAGAGCCGGAGCCAGCAGATCGAAGAAGAAGTAACGCATCCGCTCGAAGGTGCCCTTGGCCATCACCGGGCGAAACTCGATGGCTCGCGCGGGAAAAACGCGTGGTGGTTCGGGCGAGACGCGTTCGAGCATTTCGTCGAAATAGCGATTGGTGCGTTCCTGGCTAAGATAGATCCATCCGCGCGGATACCAAGGCAACATCCCACCCATCCATTGATGGCTCGGGTTTTCGGAAGTCGAGAGCCCGCTCATCGTCGTGATCATTTCCCGCATCTTCCCTCCACTGAGTTCCCTCATTTGTTGAAGGATGAGATTGCTGAATCCGCGCTCACTGCCCATCGCGAGGCGGTAGTCCGCGAAGAGCCGCAGAGGCTCCAGGTCCTCGACGATGCGGCGCAACTCCGCGTCCTGCCACTGCCTTTTCATCAGGCCGTCCCACACGGCATTTTCGAGTATCGTCAGCAGGCTGATGCGCACCAGGCCGGAGATAAGGCTCGGTTCGTTCTGCATGGCCGAATAGAGCCGCAGGCCATCGCGAAAGTCCTCGTAAGCCGCGGCGCTGTCACTGGTGGCCAGATGTGCGCCGAGCCGCAGTCCGTAGAGCCGGCACGCGCTCTGGATCAAGCTCAGATGCGGCAGCGTTACCGCGATACCATCTTCCCAAGGCACGGGAAACCGGCTCGCAGGCCGCTTGCCCGCTTCACGCAATTGCTGCAGGGCCGGACCATAGATTTCGAGCGCCTTCAACACATCGCGGGCGGGATCGTCAGTCGCGGCGGCAAGCACTTTGGTCTTGAGGAAGAATTGCTGCCAGGCGACGAGATCGAGCGACTTGCCCTTGACCCGGTAAATCGGGACGGCCTGCCCCGGCGGCTCTGCCCCGGCAATCGCGAAGGGATTCGGTGGCGCGCGCTGTTCGCGCGCTGCGCGAAACGCTTCGTCGAAGATGGGAATGGCCGCGAAATTTTGTGCATCGGGAATCGGCGCCGGGACGTAATCGCTGAGAGTAAGCTTCACGCCGCGCTGTTGCGCGCTTGCTTCGTAGGCGCGCCATAGCGCCCGGCCACGCACTTTTTCGATGGTGTAGTATCCGACGACGGCGGTGGCCAGCACAGCGCCGGCGAACGCGAGCGCGGAGAGAGTCCGCCGGGAGAAGATCCGGGCCAGGACGCGGCGGACGAAGGATTTAGTTGAGGGAGTTGATGGCATGATGCAGTTCGTGGAAATGGTGGATGGCCACGAGTGTGGAGCTGGCGACTGCGCTCGGGGCGGCCAGGGCGGGCGTGGGCGAAGCGGGGCGATCCTCACTCCAGGTGAGCGCGGCGAAAATGAGCCACAGGGCGGCCAGAGCGCCCCACGCTTGCGGCGCGGGCCAGAACCAATCGCGCCATGTCCAGCGCGCCGGCTCGATCACGTTGGCCGGCTTTTCGGTCCGGCCAAAAATCGCCTCGCGCAGATCCGGCGGAGGCGCGCGGAAAGGCTGCTGGCGGAGCTTGCGTTCAAAGTCGTCGTTCATCGCAGTTCTTCATAGAGAGGACGCAGCAGCGCCTGGAGTTTGTCTAAGCCGTAGCGGTAGCGGCTGGCCGCGGTATTGGCCGGGATGTCGAGTGCGTCCGCGATCTCCGCAAAAGTCATCTGCTCCCAGAGCTTGAGATGCACGACCGCGCGTTGCTCGGCGGGCAACTCGGCAAGGCCACCGGCCAGCGCCGCGCGAAAGGCCGCTTCATCCGGATCTTCGGCCGCGACGAAAAGCGCCACCGGCTCCGCTGCGGCCCGCTCGATCGCGGCCTCCTGCGTGGCACGGCGGCGATGGGCATCGATGGCCTGCCGATGCGCGAGCCGCAGCAGAAAGGCGCGCAGGTTCTCCACACCGGCGAGCAGTTCCGGCCGTGCCACGAGCTTGAGAAAGAGCTCCTGCAAGACATCGCGCGCATCCTCCTCGCGCCGGGTGAAATTCAGCAGGAAGGCAAACAGCGCAGGCGCGTGTTCATCGTAGAGCTGGCGCAGGTCGGGGGACATGGGTTCGGGCGTAAGACGCGCCCCACGGGAAGATTTGTCTAACTGGCAACAAAACCAGCGCACCCGCCAGTCATTTCACGGGGTAACACCAGACCCAGTCGAGCTGCTCGTGCGCACGGAGCTTCGGGTCGATCACGCCGAAATCGTCGTGCTGATTCGAGCCGACCGAGTAGAGGAGGAAGCGGCCCTTGGGTGTGAGTTTGTAGTGATACGGTGCGCCATTGGCCACGTCCGCGGGGAGCACAGGGAGATACTCCGGGACCAGCTCCTCGAGCGCATTCGGATATTGGCCGTGTGCGAGGTGATAGCGTTCCAACACACAAGCCAGCCGCGCTTCGTCCGCGAAGGCGGCCATATGGATGAAATAGTGCTCCACCTCCGCCAGGAGGGGAGTCATGAGGCGGAAGAGCAGGTAGTGAAACCGTTCTCCCGATTCCTTGAGATTCGTAGCGGCGGAGGGGACGGGACGATCTCCAAACCAGCGGTGCTGAGCTGGGTCGACCCGCGCCAGGATTTCGTCGAAGTTCCGGTTGGTTCGCAACCTGTTTTGATAGACCCAGCCGGAGGGATATCCCCGCACGATCCACGGCCAATTCTTCACTTCTTTATCCTCGTCTTGTTTCCTGGCGAGGGCGACGAGTTGCTTTGGATCGCGGAGGAGCTCGTCGATGCTATCATTCAGCGCCGCACGATCGCTGTTCATGGCGAAGACTAAGTCTTTCAGCCAATCCACGGCGCTCACGTCGGTCTCGATCTTCCGCAACTCAGGCGCGGCCCATTGGTGCCTCGCGAGCCCTCCCCAGACGGCGTTTTCCATCAGCGTCGCGATCCATCCACGCAATAATCCCGAGAAGAGTATCGGCTCCTCGCGGATGGCCATGGCCATGCCCCAACCGTGGCGGAAATCTTCGTAGGCCGCCGCGCTGTCGCCCAGTGCGAGGTGCGCGGTCATGCGCAGTGCCTCGATCCGCGCCGCGTCCTGGAGTATTTCGGAATGCGGCAGTTGGATATTCAGGACGTCGTCCAATTGCCATTGCACCGGGAAGCGGCAATGCGGGCGCGTCCCGGCTTCGTGGAGCTGCGCCAGCGGAGCGTCGAAGACGGCGAGAGCCTGGAGCACATCCTGCGCGGGATTGTCGCCGGCAGCGGGCAATCGCCCGAGCTTCACGAAAAATTTCTGCCACGCCGCGAGATCGATGGGGGTTTGTTTGTTCTGGTCGCTGAATGGCGGGCGACCCTCCTTTTTTTCGGTGGTTATCTTGAGCGGGTTCGGAACCGTTTTATCCTTCCCCATCGACTGAAAGGCGGCGTCGAAAATCGGGATGCTGGCGAAGTTTTCATCGGCTGGAATCTCCGGGCGCGAGAAGTCGGCAAAGTGGAGTTTCACTCCGCGCTGCCGGGCCTCGGCCACGTACTTCTCCCACGCCATCTTTCCGCGGATTCGCTCCTCTATATAGTAACCGGGGATGGTCAGCACGAAGATTACAGGCAGCAGCGCCGAGAAAAGGATGATCCCGATCGCACTGGACTTGCGCGGGCGGCGCGAGGGCGCGGCGGGTGGGATGTTCGGCGGCGATGTGGTCACGGGAAGAAATTAAGCGAAACTGCGGTCGCAGTGAAAGCGTGGCCGGAGTCTTCCAGGGCGCGCTCCCTTGAGCTGCGCTGCGCGAAGGGTCGCTCAATCCAAGCTTTCGACGACTTGAAGCAAGAATGCCGTGAGCGCCAGGCGGGCTGGGGCGAGGCCGCGGACGAAGCGGGCGAAAGGGAGGATCTGGCCGGGATGCGTGGCGAGATAGCGCAATAGTCCCGCCACGCGCGGGCGTTGTGCTTGCACGTCGAACCAATCGGCAAAGGGCACCGGCAGCGCGGCATCGGCCGGATCGCTGATCGTGCGCACGACGAGCAGCGGCACACCCGCCGCGCGGCAGGCGGCGGCGACGGCTTCACTTTCCATGTCTACCGCGAGGGCTCCCGTCTCGCGATGAAGCGCAATTTTGTCGGCAGTGGATTCCACCGGCAGGGCTCGGCTGATGATGGAACCAAAAGAGCAGCGAGTGGCGTTCGACGCCACCGCGCGCATTTGCGCGAGCGTTTCCGGCGTCGACAAATTTTCCGCCACTACGAGGTCGCCGGTATGCAGTTTCGGGTCGAGCCCGCCGGCGAAGCCGGCGCAGATGAGCAGGCGCGGCTTGGGCCCTGCGAGCAAGGAATTTACACGCTCTGCGGCCATCGCCGGCCCCACGCCGAAGTGCTCCACGCGGAGGTTCGCGTGCACGCCATCGCCGATCGCCCGGCGGAAATCCCGGCTCTCTTCCGGCAGGGCAAAGGTCACGAAAATCAGCGGTTTGGACATTGGTTTAGGCAGCTTAAACACCTGCGAAGGCAGGAAAATCGCGCTTTCCGGGTTTATTAGCGAGAAAAGGGGTAGTCAGCAGAAAAACGCTTCGTTATGTTCCGCGCACCTTTCGCATTTCTCCCCTATGCAATTTGATCGCCGCATCCCCGCCACAGCCATTGTTTGTCTGGCCAGTTCGATTGTCGGTGTCGGGACCGTAGTCGCCCAAGCTCCTGCTGCTCCGAAAACACTGGATCAGCAAATGATGGATGAAGCTGCCGCGCTTACTGACAAGGGCGATTTCGCCGCTTCCGCGGCCAAGTACGAGGAGATGGTGGTGAAATTCCCGCAGGTGCCCGCGGTGCCTCAGGCCAATTTCCTCGCCGGCCAGGCGCACTTTCGCGCCGGCAATTACGAGGGCGCGCTGGCCGATTTCAAAAAAGTCATCGACGCCAAGAATTTGCCGGCCGATTTCGCGCCGCTCGTAGAAATCGCTTCCAGTCTCGTCCCGCAGGCTCTCTCCGCCAAGGCGGCAAAGATGGCGCCGGAAGATCAGCGCAAGAAGACCACGCAGGAGGAGGCGGTGAAGCAATTCGACGCCTTCATCACCAAGTATCCGAACAGCGAGGAAGTGGAATCGGCGAACTACGGCAAGGCGGTCACGCTCTTCCAGCTCAACCGCTTCGACGAATCGGTCAAGGCCCTGCGCGCGAACCTTGCGAAGTTTGCCCAGAGCCCCTCGGTGCAGGACAGCCAGTATCTGCTCGGCCTCACCCTCGCCGCCCAGGCCAGCGCCGGAAAGCAGAAGCCCACGCCGGACCCGGCGGCCGACGCCCAGTTTGACGAAGGTGAAAAGCTGCTGCGCGACATCATCGCCAAGCGCCAGAACGTGGCGCTGATGAATGACGCGCAATTCCAGATCGGCGAACTGCTGCTGGCGCGCGCCGGCTTCATGGAAAAGCCGGAGGAAAAGGACAAGCGCAACGAGACCTTCAACAAAGCGCTCGATGCCTTCCGCAGCGTAGCGGGCAAGGACGCCGTGATTGCCGCGCAACAGGCGCGCATCAAGCAGTTCGAGGATCTGCGCACCAAATACGGCCAGGCGCACGACGTGCCGAACTTCCAAAGGTTCAATCGGCTCGTGGACAAGGCGAAGGATCGCCTCGCGGAAATCCAGCAGACCCAGGACCAGACGATCACGGCCAAGCTCAAGACCGGCGTCATTTATTTCAGCCAGTCGAAGTGGGATGAAACCCGCGTCTTCTACACGCAGGTGGAGAACCTCGGCGTGCTGGAGGCACCGGAAGACAAGAAGCAGGCCGCGTATTTTGTGGCCATGTCCTACGCCGCGCAGGATGTGGTGGACAAAGCCGTGGAGAAATACAGCGCTTTCATGAGCGCCTACCACGCCGACCCGCTGGCGGAAAACTTACCCCTCGCCGTGGGCGCGATGTTCCTGACCGAGAAGAACAAGGAACCCGAGAAGGCCATCAAGTATTTCAGCGAAGGCATCCAGATGTATCCGAAAGGCAAGCTGCTCGGCGCCATGGTGCTGGCCCGCGCGGGTGCGCAGATCGCCTTGAAGCAATTCGACCAGGCGGCCGGTGCGCTGAAGGATACCCTCGGCAAGAACCCGCCCAAGGAGCTGGCGGTCGACGCGGAATTTTACCTCGGCACGATCTACACGCAGACGGGCAAGCCGGCGGAAGCGATCAAGCAATTCAAGGACGTGCGTGACAAATTCTCCGGCACGCCGCAGGCCGAGCAGGCGCATTTCCAAGTGGGGCAGCTCCTTTCCGAGACGGACCCGAAGAACGCCATTACCGAATTGCAGTCGTTCCTGACCAAGTTCCCGAAGAGCCAGTACACGGCCACCGCGCTCTTCGCCCTCGGCAAGGCGCAGGCGGGGGCAAATCAAACCAGCGAAGCCCTCACGACCTTCAAGAAGGTGGCAACCGACTTCCCGAAGAGCGAGCCGGCGCCCTACACTTACTTCGAGCGGGCGAAGATCCTTCTCGCGGAACAGAAATTCGAGGAATGCCTCGGGATCATGAGGGACTTCATGAAGAACTACCCGGACAGCCCGGCGCTGTTCCAGGCTTACGACTTCACCGCGCAGATCCAGACGAGCAAGGCCAAGGGCGGCACCGAGGCGATCGATACCTACGAAGAGTTCGTAAAGAAGCGGCCGAAAGATCCCAGCACGCCGGAAGCCCTGCTGAAGATCGCCGTGCTGTGGAAGGCTTTCACCGACTCGCAGGGTTCCTACCTTGCGATGGGCGAAGGGCCGAAGCGCGAGGACTGGAAGAAGGGCCTGCAGAAGAGCAACGAAGCCGCAGAAAAGCTGCTCCTGGAATTTCCCGACAGCCAGCAAGTGGCCAAGGCGCTGAACACCATCATGGACGTGCAGCGCGCCCAGCAGTCGGTGAAGCTCAAGAGCGAGGCCGACATCGAGAAATACTTCCAGGATCTCGCCGAGAAATTCTCCGGCAAGCCCGGCACCCGCGCGAAGATTCTCTTCACCCTCGCGGCGCTGACCTTTGACAAGGACAAGGCCAAGGCGGTGGAGCAGATGAAGAAGGCCTACGATCCCAAGCTGAAATTTGCCCCGGAAGATCTCGATCTCTACGGCCAGGCGCTCATCGAGAGCAAACAGTACGACGAGGCCATCAAGATCTACGAGAAGATCTCCGGCGATTACAAATCCAGCGGCGATCCCAAGACGGCTCCGCGTGAAATCCAGGAAGCGACGGCGATTGCCGTTGCGGGGGAGGGCAAGGCCTACCAGGCCAAGGGCGACACTGCGAGCAAGCAGAAGGCGGCCAAACTCTTCGATGAACTCGAGAAGAACTACCCTTGGTCGCCGAAGATGCTCGAGGTGAACTACGGCATCGCCGTCGCGATGCACGACAAGCACACCGAGCACGATGACGAAGAGGCGATCAAGCGCATCCAGGAAGTAATCAAGGCGCAGAAGGCCACTCCCGAGCTCCGCGCGAAATCCATGCTCCTGCTTGGTGACATTCATCGGGATGCCGGGCGGACCCCGCTGGCCATCGACAATTACATCAAGATCTCGGTCTTCTATACCGGCGTACCGAAAGTCGCCGCGGAAGGCCTCTGGCGCGGCGCGCAATTACTTGAAGAACAATCCTCCAAAGGACTTCCCCCTACACCCCCACCCAAATCGGCCGCCACTCCCAAGCCCGCTGGAACACCCAAACCTGCTGGAACTCCCAAGGCAGCCACTCCCAAGAAATAACCATCGCGGATGCTGTCTCCCACTCTTTGGCTGAAAAAGCTACCCTACTTTGTCGCGCTCGCCTGCGTCCTGAGTTTCACCGCTTGCGAAAAGAAAAAGACTGCTGCTGAAATCCAGAAGGACAAAGTCGACGCCTTCCGCAAGAAGCAGAAAATCGAGGCGATCAAATCCTACACGGAGCTGGTCAACAAATACCCGGATTCCGAGCACACCGCCGCGGCGAAGGAACGGCTCAAGATTCTCGGTCCGCTGCCGGCCACGCCGACGCCAGTAAAGAAGAAGTGACCCGCGCCGAACGCGCCTCTGCCGTCTGCAAAATCCTCGCGCGCACCTATCCGAATGCGCATTGCGAGCTGGATTACACCAACCCGCTCGAGCTCCTCGTCGCCACGATCCTTTCCGCGCAATGCACGGACAAGCGCGTGAACATCGTGACCAAGGAGCTCTTCCGGGTGTGCCGCAGCGCGGAGGATTACGTCGCCCTGCCGCAGGAACAGCTCGAGGACCTGATCAAGACCGCGGGCTTCTACCGGTCGAAGGCGAAGAATATCAAGGCCTGCTGCAAGGACCTCGTCGAGAAACACGGCAGTGAAGTGCCGCGCACCATGGAAGCGCTCACCGCGCTCGCCGGCGTCGGCCGCAAGACGGCGAACGTCGTCCTCGGCAACGCCTTCGACATCAACGTCGGCGTGGTCGTCGATACGCATGTCCAGCGCCTGAGCGCCCGCCTCGGCCTCACGAAAAATAGCGACCCGGTGAAGATCGAGCAGGATCTCATCAAGCTCATCCCGCAGCCCCAGTGGACGCTCTTCAGCCACTGGCTCATCTGGCACGGCCGCCGCCGCTGCTACGCGCGGAAACCGGATTGCCCCGGGTGTGAGCTGAAAGAGATTTGTCCCAGTGCGGGGAAGGTGGGGAAGTAGGCGATGCGAATGACCTTGCCTTGAATCGATCGTCGGCGTTTTGAGGGCCAAAGGCCCGGACATAAGCCAGCCCAGGGCCAGCGAGCCTGGCGAGCGCCGCCCTGGGTTACTACCCCCTGCGGACCAGCCCTGAAGGGGCGTCACAACCATCTCGCAGCGCCCGCCGTTTCAATCCCAGACGTAACGTTCGTCGATCTCTATGCCGTGCTTGCGACACAACGCTCGGAACTCATTCTGGAATGAGATCT
>Ga0136846_1243788_pt1 | contig 12182 bp, 7 predicted proteins | sample HopSoiMetagenom2_FD_96841 | JGI IMG/M metagenome (GOLD analysis project Ga0136846, IMG submission 96841) | Grasslands soil microbial communities from Hopland, California, USA - 2 Assembly 2016 (version 4) | ecosystem: Environmental > Terrestrial > Soil > Grasslands | place: USA: Hopland...
ACGGCGGGGCTGATCGCCGGCAAGCTCGAGGAAGAAGGGCTCTCGGGCAAAGTGAAGCTCAACGTCGTCGAGCGGGGCGGCAGCATTGAGCTCGGCCCGTTCAAGGTCAGCTTCGTCGCCCTCTCGCACTCGATTCCAGAGGGCAACGGCGTGCTGATCGAGACGCCGTTCGGGAACGTTTTTCACACCGGCGACTGGAAGATCGATGACACGCCGGTGCTTGGTGAGGCGCCCAGCACCGAAGCGCTGACCGAAATCGGCGACGAGGGCGTGCTTGCTCTGGTGTGCGATTCCACCAACGTCTTCCAGGACAAGCCGTCTGGGTCCGAACAGGGCGTTCACCAAGGCCTGCTTGCCCAAGTGAACAAGGCAAAGGGTCGCGTGCTCGTCACGACCTTCGCATCCAACGCGGCGCGGCTCCAGACGATCGGTCGAGTAGCGGTTGAGGCCAATCGCAAAGTGTGCGTCGCGGGACGGTCGCTCGATCGCATCCTCCGCGTCTCTCAGGCCACCGGATATCTCACCGACTTTCCCACGACCATCTCGTTCGACGAGGCGATGCGGCTGCCGAAGAACGAGGTGCTGATCATTGCCACGGGTGGGCAGGGCGAGCCGCGCGCCGCGCTTGGCCGGATCGCGTTCGGCCAGCACGAGCTGAAACTCGGCGAGGACGACACGGTCATCTTTTCATCGCGGATCATTCCCGGGAACGAGATCTCGATAGGCCGGATCATGAACCAACTGTCCGACCTCAATGTGCAGATTGTGACCGAGAAGCAGGCGCACGTGCATGTTTCGGGGCATCCGGGTCGGCCTGAATTGCTGCAGATGTACGACTGGGTGCGTCCGCGGATCGTCGTGCCGGTTCATGGGGAGGCGCGGCACTTGGCGGAACAAGCACGCCTGGCGCTCTCTCATGGTGTGCACGCGGCGGTGGTGCAGAAGAACGGCGACGTCATCCGCCTCGCGCCCGGTGAGCCGACCAAGATCGATGAAGTGCGCGTGGGACGATTGGTCCTGGACGGAGACGTAATCCTTCCCGCGGATGGCTCGACCATCAACGAGCGTCGCAAGATCGGCTTCGGCGGACTGATCACGGTGGCGGTGCCCGTGGGCGAGGACGGAGATTTAGCGGGAACGCCCCTGATCCGTCCGTTCGGCGTGCCCGTCGAGGAGGACCGCGACGACTTCATCGCCGACGCCACCGATGCGGCGACCCGCGCTTTCAAGCCGCGCGGCGATGAGGACCAGATGCGCGAGGCTGTGCGCCTTGCGGTCCGCCGCTGCGCGACGCTGTGGACGGGCAAGAAACCGCTGGTCGAAGTGATGCTTCTCCAGGTCGCAGCTTAAGTCCGACGCTATGAAGTTGAGCTCGATCGTTGCGATCTATTTCCTGTTCTGGTGCGCGTCCGCCTTTATCTTGCTGCCGTTCGGCGTTCGCACGAGCGAGGAAATGGGCGAGAGCATCGTGCCCGGACAGGCGGAGAGCGCGCCGCATCGCTTCGATCTGAAGCGCCACCTGCTCAGGGCGGCTATTCTCGGCGCAGTGCTGTTCGCGATTTATTACGCGAACTGGGCGTTCGGCTGGGTGAAGGCCGAGGACTTCGGCTTCTTCTAGCGCCTGCGTTCGAGCGCCTGGGCCAGCGCCGCGTAGAGCTTGCCCATATCCGACGACATCAAGGTCACGGCAATCGCGCCGCCGTCCCGCTCGGCCAGCACCCGCCGGAGCATCGCTTCGAAGTCATGCACGTAGCGATTAACCGACCGCTGGAACTCGGGGTCCGTCTCGTACTGTGCGCGGATCGGCTTGGCTTCGCTGCCGTCGAGCAGCTTGACCGCCCGGCGGGTGAACACCCCGCGATTGCCCTTGAGGTAGGAATCCCACGCCCGGTCGTCGATTTCGTCAGACAAGATCTTGCCGACGTCGATTGCCGCCGAGTGCATGGAGTCGATCAATAGCGACACGCGGCGAGCGAACGCCTCGCTGTCCTTTTCCCGCTGCTCCTTGCTGGTGTCCTCGATGTGGCGTTCGAGCGCTGCGGCAGACTGGCCGATGCTCAACATCTGCTGCGTGAGACGATCGGAAGCGGAACGGGCCGCTTCTACGGCACGTGTCGCGACTGTCTCTACTTCGCGGAGGCGCTCTTCCACGGATTCACGGACGACCCGCTCAAGCGCGTTGCGTGTTTCCTCGGACAGCTTGCCGGCAGTTTCGGGAATTACCGCTTCGATCGCCTCGCGGGCACGTTCAGCCGCATGGCCGGCAGCGTCCTTCACCTGGACCAACGCGGCAACGAGTGACGGGCCGGTCTGGTTCGTCAGGTGCCCGGCTTCGGTTTGGGCCTGGGCGATTGCCGAAGTCAGGTCGGTTAGCTTTGCCTGGGCCGCGCCGACGCCATCGTCGACGCTCGCGAGAAGCGCGGTGAAACGATCCTGCTGCTCCGCGATATGCGCGGCGGTATCGGTCAAGCGGTCGCTCGCCTCGACTGCGGCGTCGCGAAGCCACTCGAGCTCCGGCTTCACGCCCTTGGCGGACTCGGCCAGCCGGTCGGCATGGCCTTGGGCCTCGCCGATTGCGGCACCGACGTTCTCACGAACCTCCTCGGCTAGACGGCCGATGGTCTCACGCAAGTTGGTCGTCTGCTCCGCCAACGAGCCGATCGCGCCATCCTGATTAGTGGCCTGCTCTGACAGCGCATCAAGCTCCGTCCGGGCCCGCGTCAGGGATTCGAGGAAGTGATTGGCGCGCTCGTCGCCGTGCGTCGCCAGCTCGGTGAACCGCTGGTCGATCAGCGCCAGCCCACGATCGATCTCGGCGATCATCCGCTGCGACGATCGCTCTTGCTCCGCCACCTGGCTCGACAGGCTGGCAAGCGATTCGTTCGCTCGGCCGATATTGGTGTTGAGTGCTTCGGCGGAGTCCGCACCGGCTTTGCCCAATCCTGCCGAGGCTTGCTCGACAAGCGCTGCGACTGCCGCCGCCTGGGCATCGATGCCCGAGCGAATTTCCTGAAGCGAGACGGAACTGCGATCCAGCAATGTGTCTAGCACAGTCGAGAAACTGCCTTCGGCTTCTGAAACCTTGCCCGTTGCGCTGGCGCTGGCGAGGTCGATCTCGGCGAGTCGAGCTGCCAGGCGCTCTGTCGCTTCCGACATTAGCCGGTCGGCATCCTGCGTCCGGCTGGTCAGCGTCTGAACGTGAGTTTCGTACTCTGCCGCCTTCGACGCGGATTCGCTGCCAACGGCACGGATGTGCTCGGCTACGGACCGGGCTGCCGCCTCGGCCTGCGGAAGGTCATGCAGCAGCACGCCAATGTCGTTGCGCGCTGATTCCGCTGCTCGGTCCAGCGCTTCGCTGTGCCGGACAAGTTTGTCGGCGCTTGCGTCGAACTGCTGGGTAATTCCGCCAAGCTTGCCCGTTGTCTGGTCGCCGAGCTGCATCAGATGCTGGGAGATCATCGTCAGCTCGGACTTGCTGTCGCTGATCCGCTGCGACAGGACCTCTAGCAATGCTTCGAGCGAGCGAGCTTCCGTCCGCATTGTGACAACGGACTGGGTGAAGCGCTCAGCCTCCTTGCGGCGCGTGCGGCCGAACATCAGCCAGACGAGGCCCATCAGGGCGAGCGGCCCGGCGGCCAGGGCCACCCACTGCGCGACCGCCGGCGAGGACAGCGGCTGACCAGCCAAGGTGCGCCCGGCCGACCACGCGATATAGCCAACCCACAAGGCCGCGAGGACGATCAGGCCTGTGCCCAGTACTTGGCGCCCGCCGCTACCGCGTTCTTCCGACCGGCTTTCTTCCCATTGGCCCGGGTCGAACGTCGGCTCGATGACCGCTTGCTCAGGGGTCAGATCCATCGGTTCGACCGGGTCGGCTGCCGGCTCGAGCGGCTCGGCGCGCTTTACAAACGGGTTCATGGCAAAGGCAGTTTACCACCTTTGCGACTGCAAGAAAGCGATTAGAGAGGGGTTGGAACGCAAAGTGGGGGATATCCTGACGTGGCTCTCGGCGCGCTGATCGGCGCCTATCAGGAAGATGATTCCGGCGGGCTTCGTGCTTTGCTTCCGCTCGCGGGCAAGACCCTTATCGAATACCAGGTGCGCTGCGTCGCGGCAGCGGGTGCCGCCCCGATCGTGGTTAGCGTCGAACGCGTTCCACAGGCGCTCCAGGATGCGTTCGAGCGCCTGCGGCTCGATGGTATTGGCGTCTTCCCGGTCAGCGACGTGCATGAAGCGGTGAGCAGGTTCGAAGCGGGGACGACGATCCTGCTCATTGGCGACGGCATCGCCCCTTCGGCTCAACTGGTGACGGCGATAGCCGAAGAACCGGAAGCGGTGGTCGCGACCGTTCCGGATGACGAAGTGCATGAGGCATTCGAACGGATCGACGCCGAGACTCGCTGGGCGGGAATCGCACTCGTCGATTCGAAGACGCTGGGTTCGACCGCGGCCATCCTCGGCGACTGGGACCTTCAGTCGACCCTGCTCCGGCGCACCATCCAGGACGGCGCGCTCCGTTGGCACGCAAGCGAGCATGGCGGAGAACCGTTGCTGGCCGAGCGGCCTGAGCAACTCGAGGCATTCCAGCGCCAGCTTGTCCAAGGTTCGTCCGCCGCACGCCGCGACTGGGCGAGCCGCTTCATCCTTCCGCCGATCGAGGACCTCGCGACCTACCAGCTGATGCGGACGTCGGTCCGGCCGAGCTGGCTCATCTGGTCGGCCCTGGCTCTCACCGTCGGTGGCGCCATTGCGTTCAGCCGTGGATGGCTCGGGACGGGCCTCACCATGCTCGGCCTGTCGACCCCGCTGGACCTCATCGCCGCCCGGCTTGGAGCCATCCGCCTGAAGCCGCTGCCAAGGACGTCGCTCACACGCACTTTGCTTTGGCCTGCGGCCGGGGCGGCCGTGCTGATGCTCGGCTGGTGGAAGATGCGGCACGGCGGAAGCGATTGGGGCGTGTTGCTCGCCGCCGTCGCCGCCGCCGCTTTCGCGGAAGCGGCGCGTCTCGAAGGCACGTCCGGTCCTGGCGAATTGTGGGTCATCTCCAGGCGCAACGCGATCTTGCTCGCTATTCCCTTCGCAATCTTCGGCACCTGGACGGCCTATCTCATCGCGCTGTTCGTCTACGCGGCGGCAAGCTTCTTTTATTTGCAGCATGCCCGGCGGTTTGCAGCCAGAGTTGACCCGAAGTTAACCGAAATCGGATAAGCCCGCCGAATGATGGCAGAGGAATGGCCCATCGGCGCCGCTCCGGCGGATCCCATGTACGCGCCTGCGCGGAGCGGCGCGCGTGATCGCTTGTCCACGGTCCGCGCCGATTTCTTCCTTAGCCCGGCGGAGCGCCTGACCGAGCAGGAGCGGGCGCTGATGACCGCGATGCTCCACTGCCTCATCGGCGATATTGCCGACGAGCTTCGCGCCTCGCTGCCCAGCGGCGTTGTCGCCGCGAACGACCATCGCAACCTTGCTCTGGTTGATGCGCTGGCCGCCGCCCGGCTCCTCGATCGCGGCGTGCTGGTGCGGATGCTGCTCCGGCGTGCAGACGAAGAGCGGATCACCACCGCAGCCAAGGCGCGCAGCGGGCGCCGCGATGCGCGCGTGCTTCAGGGACTGGTCAGTCACGAAAGCGGCGCGATCTCCGCCGCCGCAATGTCGCTAATTCTCGGCCGTGGCCGCCGACGCGATCGATTCGGCCAGTGCCTGCTCCAGTTCGACGACCTTCCGCCCGACGAAGCGGAAGCGCTCGCCCAGATTGTGGCGGCTGCGCTCCGTCGCGATTTGGTTGGGCTCCAGCAAGCGTCCGATCGCGACCAACTTCTAGCCGCCGCGGTCGACGACATGCTGGCGCGCTATGATCGGGCGAACGGCATCGAGGAATTGACGGCCGTGCTCGTCGACCTGCTCGAGGATGAAGGCCAACTCAGCGATGAGCTGATCGTCTCCGCCGCGATGGAAGGCGAAATGACCTTCGTCGCCCAAGCGCTTGCCCGTCGCTCGGGGCTCACCGGCGAAGTCGCCACCGACGAACTGCTGTCCCAGTCTGAAAAGCGCGTCATGACCCTGTTCCGAGTGGCCGAGGTCCGCCGCGAGCTGGCGGCGCGCCTGCTCGCCGGGATCGGCGACCTGCTCGGCGTGAACGACCCAGGCAGTGCTATCTCGACCTTTGATAGCCTCGGCGAGACCGAGGTCGATGATGCTCGAAGCTGGCTCAGCGCTGACCCGTCGTACCGCGCCGCCGTTGCCCGAATGGAGCAGGACTGATGGCGAGCAGGCCCTCCGAACCGCGGGTTGTGCTCGGCCGGGTCGACAAGGCCGGGCGGTTGGTCAGCGCCGATCCTGAGCTCGAGGCGCTTCAGCGCGAGGCCGGCTCTGACGTCGGGCATGTGCTTGCCCTGCCTCAGATCGCCGCCATCGCAGAACTTGTGCGGAAGCTTGGCATTCCCGTGGCGAGGCCCGCCGTCGCCGGTTCCAACGCCCATGACATCGAAATGTGGGTCAATGCGAAACCCGACGGAGATGACGTCCTGCTCTCGCTCGAGGGCTGGACCGAGCGTCCCGCTGCCTCGCCGCGGCTCGCTTCGCTGCTCGGCAGGAGCGGTGAGGTCGACTCCTCGGCGTCCCGCCGCGAATGGGCGGCTGACGAGGAGCTGCGGCTGATCTCGATTTCGGCCGAGCTGGCTGAAGAGCTGGGCATCGACCCGGCCGAGGCCGCCGGCCAGCCGCTGACCCGCCTGTTCAAGCTCGAAGAAGACGATTCGGGCGAGATGCCGCTGATCAGCGCGCTTGCCGCCCGGCGCGGTTTTTCCGGCCAGCGCGCCCGCAGCCGCAGCGAGAACGGAAAGGCTGTCACGCTGAGCGGAGAGGTCGTCACCGGGGCGGATGGAAGCTTCGCCGGCTTCCGCGGAACAGCTCAGGGAGAAGGGGCGCCGGCCGTAGTGCCCGAAACGCACGGACGCACCTCGGCCTTCGACCATGCGCTCGATGAAGCGCTTCGCTCGCCGCTCGACCGGATCATCGAAAGCGCCGAGCGCATCGTCGAGCGGGCGGACGGTCCGTTGCGCAGCGACTATGCCAGTTATGGCAACGATATCGCCTCCGCCGCACGACACCTGTTGTCGGTCATTCGCTCGATGAGCGAAGACCCGACGCAGGGCCAGCGCACGATCGACCTGTCCGAGCTGGCTGCGGAAGCCCTCGTGATGCTGGAGTCGCGCGCCGAGGAGCGCGGCATCAGGATAGAGGTGGGTCCCGCCGAACCATTGATGGCGAGCGGTGAAGACCGCGCGGTCATCCAGATCCTCGTCAATTTGATGGGCAATGCGGTTCGTCACTCGCCTGAGGGCGGCACCGTCCAGCTCGCATTCGAGAAAACCGCCGGAACGGCATCGGTGACGGTGTCCGACGAAGGGCCCGGGATCGACCCGGCCGACCAGCAGCGCATCTTCGAACGCTTCGAACGAGCCGACGAAAAGAGCGGCGGTACGGGACTGGGCCTTGCCATCTCACGCCGGCTTGCGCGCTCAATGGGCGGCGATGTTTCGCTGGAAAGCGCGCCCGGCGAAGGCGCGCGCTTCACGCTGACTTTGCCGGCAGCCTAGCGCCAGAATCTAACGACGATCGCACGGCACGTAATCGCGCTGCGCCGAGCCGGTGTAGAGCTGGCGCGGGCGGCCGATCTTCTGATCGGGGTCGGCAATCATCTCGTTCCATTGCGCGACCCAGCCGACGGTGCGGGCCAGGGCGAACAAGGCCGTGAACATGTCGGTCGGGAAGCCGATCGCGTTCAGGATAACGCCCGAATAGAAATCGACGTTCGGGTAGAGCTTCTTCTCGACGAAATAATCGTCGTTGAGCGCGATATGCTCCAGCTCCTTGGCGACATCGAGCACCGGGTCCGAGATGTTGAGCTCGGCCAGCACTTCATCGGCCGTCGCCTTCATCACCTTCGCCCGGGGGTCGAAGTTCTTATAGACGCGATGGCCGAAGCCCATCAGCCGGAACGGGTCGTTCTTGTCCTTGGCCCGCTCGATATATTTCGGGATGTTCGAGGTGTTTCCGATCTCGCGCAGCATGTTGAGGGCGGCTTCATTGGCGCCGCCGTGAGCCGGGCCCCAAAGGCAGGCGATGCCGGCAGCGATGCACGCAAACGGGTTTGCGCCCGACGATCCGGCCAGGCGAACGGTCGAAGTCGAGGCATTCTGCTCATGGTCGGCGTGGAGGATGAAGATCCGGCGCATTGCGCGCTCGATGATGGGATTGACGTGATAGGGCTCAGCCGGAACGCCGAAGGTCATCCGCAGGAAATTGCCGGTGTAGGTCAGGCTGTTGTCCGGATAGAGGAACGGCTGCCCGATCGAATATTTATAAGCCATCGCCGCGATCGTCGGCATCTTCGCGATCAGCCGGTGCGATGCGATCATCCGCTGGTCGGGGTCGGTGATGTCGGTGCTGTCGTGTTAGAAGGCCGAAAGCGCGCCGACGACGCCGCACATGATTGCCATCGGATGGGCGTCGCGCCGGAAGCCCCGGTAGAAAGTCGCAAGCTGCTCGTGCAGCATGGTGTGGCGGCTGATCGTATAGGTGAACTCGTCGAGCTCGTTCTTCTTCGGCAATTCGCCGTGAAGGAGGAGGTAAGACACCTCCATGAACGTCGAGTTCTCGGCCAGCTGGTCGATCGGATAGCCGCGATGGAGCAGGATGCCCTTTTCACCGTCGATATAGGTGATCGCGCTCTGGCAGCTCGCGGTCGAGGTGAAGCCGGGGTCGTAGGTAAAGGCGCCGGTCTCGCCGTAGAACTTCCGGATATCGACCACCTCGGGCCCGACCGAGCCCTCGAGGACGGGGAAATTGTGGTTCGTCCCCTCGATGCCGAGCGTGGCGGTCTTGTCGGTCATTCCTTTGGCTCCATCTGGTCGGCGATGCGGGCGAGGCTTTCGTCTCGGCCCAGCAACGCGAGCACATCAAAAATCCCCGGAGATGTCGTGCGCCCCGTGAGAGCCGCGCGCAGAGGCTGGGCCAGTTTGCCGAGCTTCACGCCGTGACTCTCCGCGACCTCGCGGATGGCGGCCTCTAGCGACTCACCATCCCAATTCGCAAGAGCAGCAAGGCTGTTGTGCGCTGCAGCGAGAAGCTGGCGCGCCTCGGCGGTGAGGAGCGCCCCTGCGGCCTCGTCGACGTCCAGCGGGCGCGATGCAAACAGGAAGTGCGCTCCATCGGCCAATTCATTGATCGTATGCGCGCGCGCCTTGAGTTCGGGCATGGCCCGCACGAGTAGGTCCTTGTCAGGGTTTGGCAGCCTCTCACCAACCAGAGCCGCCAGCCGCGCATCGTCCGCTTCCCGCAAATAATGGCCGTTGAGATTTTCGAGCTTCTTGAAGTCGAAGCGCGACGGCGACTTCCCGACATGGTCGAGATCGAACCATTCGATGGCTTGTTCGCGGCTGATGATTTCGTCGTCCCCGTGCCCCCAGCCGAGGCGCAGCAGATAGTTGGCAACCGCTTCGGGCAAGAAACCAAGCTCGTCGCGATAAGAATCTACGCCCAGAGCGCCGTGTCGTTTGCTTAGCTTGGCGCCATCCTGGCCATGGATCAGCGGAACGTGCGCATAGATCGGCTCGGGCCATCCCATCGCGCGGATGATCGCCAGCTGGCGGAAGGCGTTGTTGAGATGATCGTCGCCGCGGATGACGTGAGTCACGCCCATGTCATGGTCGTCGACCACCACCGCCAGCATGTACGTCGGCGTTCCGTCCGAGCGTAGCAGCACGAAATCGTCGAGTTCGACATTCTGGACGGTCACTCGTCCCTGAACGCGGTCGTCGATGACCGTTTCCCCTTCGCGCGGCGCCTTGAGGCGAACCACGAACGGCTTGTCGCCCTGCTCGTCGGTGACATCGCGCCACGGGCTGTTGATCCGGAACGGGCGGCGCTCGCGCTGGGCGGCTTCCCGCTGCTCGGCCAGCTCTTCTTGGGTCATGTAGCAGCGGTAGGCGTGCCCGCGATCGAGCATTTTGTGCGCGATTTCGGCATGCCGCGACCAGAATTGCGACTGGTAATATTCGTGCCCGTCCCAATCGAGCTCGAGCCAACGCATCCCGTCGAGGATCGCGTCAATCGCTTCCGTTGTTGATCGCGCCTTGTCGGTATCCTCGATCCGCAACAAGAACTTGCCGCCGTGATGCTTGGCGAACAGCCAGTTGAACAAGGCCGTCCGCGCCCCGCCGATATGCAGGAAGCCGGTGGGGGACGGTGCGAAACGAGTAACGACAGCCGGATTTTCTGGCGAATGACCGCTTGCGCTCAAGCGCTCTTTCCTCTTCTTTGGATGCTGCAATGCAATGGACGAGCGCCCCTAACATAGCGGGTGCGCCTCTGCCACAGCGTGCTCGGAGCTTTTGGAGGGCGTGGACCGGCAGGACCGGAGAGCAGCTTGAGCGGCTGCTGGAGGTGGAGCGTGCCCAGCTTCCGCCTTGGTTCGTCGTGGGCTTCGGCGGCGGGATTGCCGCGTGGTTCGCCATGGGCCGGCCCGGGGAATGGGCGGCGTTCCTATGCCTTAGTGCCGCAGTCGGCCTGACCGGCTTCGTAGCAGGGCAGGGCCGTGCTGGCCGCGCGCTGGGCTGGGTCGGCCTTGCGCTGGCGCTGGGCTGCGGCATCGTCTGGCTGCGAGCGTCCAGCGTTGCGGCGCCTCGCCTCGATCATCCGACGGTCGTCAGTTTGAACGCCAGGGTGGAAGGCGTCGAAAACCTGGTCGCTCGCGAGACGGTCCGGCTGACCTTGGCTCCGGATGATCCTCAGCTGCCGCCTCGCGTTCGTGTTTCGATCGATTCGGACAAGGCGCCGGAGGGGCTTGCGACCGGCGCTCTTATCCGCTTGCGGGCTCGGCTGGCGTCGCCGCCGCCAATGGCCCTACCGGGAACGTACGACTTCGCACGCGATGCCTGGTTCAAGCAGATCGGGGCGGTCGGCAAGGCGCTCGGCCCGGTCGAGGTGCTGCGATCCGGCCGACCCGAAACGCTTGATTCGGTCCGGCAACGGCTCGGCAGCCACATCCACGACCGCCTTCCCGGGCACGAGAGCGGCATCGCCATTGCGCTCGTCACGGGGGACCAGAACAGCGTGACGGAAGAAGACGCCGCCGCGATGCGCGCCAGCGGCCTTACCCACTTGCTGTCGGTCAGCGGGCTGCACATTGCCGCGGTCGTGGCCGCCGCCATGTTCCTGAGCCTCAAGCTCCTTGCCCTGAGCGAGCGACTGGCGCTTCGCTTCAACCTCGTCCTCGTATCGGCGGGCGTCGCTGCGGTTGCGGGCATCGCCTACACCTTGCTCACAGGAGCCCAGGTGCCGACTGTGCGAAGCTGCGTGGCCGCCGTGCTCATTCTCCTGGGCATCGCGCTCGGCCGTGACGCGATGAGCATGAGGTTAGTGGCGGTCGGAGCCCTGGTCGTCCTTGTCTTCCGTCCCGAAGCGCTGGCCGGGCCAAGCTTCCAGATGAGCTTCGCGGCGGTGACGGCCATCGTCGCAATCCACTCGACCTCATGGTCGCGCCGATTCTTCCAGCGCCGGGAGGAGGGCATCGTAAGGCGCACGGGCCGGGAGCTTCTGGCGATCGTGGTCACGGGCCTCGCGGTCGAGTTCGCCCTCATCCCAATGGCATTGTTCCATTTTCACCGGGCGGGCCTTTACGGCGTCGGCGCGAACATCGTCGCCATCCCGCTGACTACCTTCGTCATCATGCCGCTCGAGGCCGGGGCCTTGCTGCTCGACACGATCGGTATCGGCCAGCCGCTCTGGTGGCTCGTCGGCATGGCTATCCGCGGATTGTTGTGGCTCGCTCATTCCGTGGCTTCCAGCCCGGGGGCAATGGCGATGATGCCGTCGATGCCCCCTTGGGCATTCGGCCTGATGGTCGCGGGACTGTTGTGGCTATGTCTTTGGAGCACGCGCGTCCGCCTGTTCGGTTTCATCCCCATCGCTGTTGGAGCCTTCGCGGCGTTGATGTCGCCAACGCCTGACCTGCTGGTCACCGGCGACGGTCGGCATCTGGTTGTGATCGACAGCTCGGGCACCCCGATGATCCTGCGCGATCGGGCCGGAGATTATGTCCGGAGCCTGCTTGCGGAAGCGTCGGGCTACGACGGCGATCCGCCAAGCCTTGCCGGAGCCCCGTTCGGAAGCTGCTCACG
>Ga0136846_1223490_pt1 | contig 12180 bp, 13 predicted proteins | sample HopSoiMetagenom2_FD_96841 | JGI IMG/M metagenome (GOLD analysis project Ga0136846, IMG submission 96841) | Grasslands soil microbial communities from Hopland, California, USA - 2 Assembly 2016 (version 4) | ecosystem: Environmental > Terrestrial > Soil > Grasslands | place: USA: Hopland...
AGCATCTCCTGCACCTGGTAGCGGACGGTGAGTTCGTCCTCGAAGATGAGCGTGAGGTGCTGCCCGAGGTGGAGCGTCCGCGGCTTCTTGTGGGCCAGCACCCGCGTGCGGAAGTCCTTGCGCGCCTTCGCGTATGCCTCGAGCGTCATGAGTGAATCGCGGGACAGTTTCTGCATGTTCAATCCGGTAGTCCATAGGCCATGCGCAGCAGCGTGATGGGGTGCTTGCCCACGGCCTTGCCCTTGGCGTCGCTGCGCTCGAGGCCCTCGTTGATGTGGTGCCCGGCCATCTGGCAGTCGGAGGCGAAGAAGTCGGGCGCGAACTCGCCGATCTGGCGGAAGACCGGCCGGCCGATCTTGAGCGCGGTCTCGTGGAACTCGGCCTTCACGCCCCACGTGCCGGCGTGCCCCGAGCAGCGCTCGATGGTGAGCACCTGGGTATCCGGCACCTGCTCCAGCGCTTCCTGCGTCTTCAGGCCGCCCTTCTGCACGCGCGTGTGGCAGGGCACCTGGTAGGCGACCTTGCCCAGGGGGCGCGTGAAGTCGGTCTTGAGGAGCCCGTCGCGGCGCCGCGCCATCAGGTACTCGAAGGGATCGTTCATGGCGTCGCGCACCACGCGCACGTCCTCCTCGTCGGGGAACATGAGCGGCAGCTCCTGCTTGAACATGAGCGTGCAGGAGGGCACCGGGGTGAGGATCGCGTAGCCGTCCCGCGCGAGCTTCGCGAGCCGCGGGATGTTGCGCTGCTTGAGCTTCTCCACGGTCGCGAGGTCGCCCTGCTCGAACTTCGGCATGCCGCAGCACACCTCGCCTTGCACCAAGGTGTAGGGAATCGCGTTGTGCTCGAGGATCTTCACCAGGTCATGGGCGATGCCGGGCTCGTTGTAGTTCACGTAGCAGGTGGTGAAGAGCGCGACCTTCCCGGAGGTGCGCTCGCCGTTCCTGACCTCGTGGACCATGCTCTTCGGTGCGTGGCTGCGGAAGGGGCGCGCGGAGAATTCCGGCACCCACGCTTCCTTGTGGACGCCCACGACCTTCTCCCCCAGCTCTCGCAGCGGCTTCGACTTCGTCGCCGCGTTCACCATCTGCACGACAACGGGGATCGTCGCGAGCGTGCCGTTGCGGTCGGTGGAGGAAAGATTCCGGTCGCGCACCGGGTGCTTCATCGTGCCCGCGGTGAACTGGTAGGCCTTCGCGCGCAGCATCAGGTGGGGGAAGTCCACGTTCCACGGGTGCGGCGGAACGTAGGGGCACTTCACCATGTAGCACATGTCGCAGAGGTAGCACTGGTCCACGACGTCCCAGTACTTCTCCTTCGCCACGCCGTCGACTTCGCCCGAGGCGCTCTCGTCCACGTGGTCGAAGAGCGTCGGGAACGTGTTGCACAGGCTCACGCATCGGCGGCAGCCGTGGCAGATGTCGAAGATGCGCTCCATCTCCGCCACGATCTTCGGCTCGTCCAGGTAGTCCGGCCCCTTCCAGTCGATCGGATGCCGGGTGGGTGCCTCGAGGCTGCCTTCTCGGGTCATTGGGAATTACGCGACGGAAAACCTTTGGAACACGGATGAACGCGAAAACCTTTGGAACACGGATGAACACGGATGACGGCGGATGAACACGGATGAAAGCTGGATCGGAAATTCGGGTCCATGGAGCCACGTGCACGACGCCATCTTGGGTTTATCCGTGTTCATCCGTGGTTATCCGGTTCATCCGTGTTCCTGCCCGAGCGAAAAGGGGCCGTGAAGGCCCCTTTTCTCGCGCAGCCGAACGTGACGATCAATCGGCCAGCGCGTCGAGGGCCTTCTGGAAGCGGTTGGCGTGCGAGCGCTCGGCTTTCGCGAGCGTCTCGAACCAGTCGGCGATCTCGTCGAAGCCTTCGCCGCGAGCGGACTTGGCCATGCCGGGGTACATGTCGGTGTACTCGTGCGTCTCGCCGGCGACGGCGGCCTTCAGGTTCTGGCGGGAGCTGCCGATGGGCAGGTCCGTGGCGGGATCGCCCACCTGCGCGAGGTAGTCGAGGTGGCCGTGCGCGTGCCCGGTCTCACCCTCGGCGGTCGAGCGGAAGAGCGCCGCCACGTCGTTCTGCCCCTCGACGTCGGCCTTGTTGGCGAAGTACAGGTAGCGGCGGTTGGCCTGGGACTCGCCGGCGAAGGCGGCTTTCAGGTTGTCGTGGGTCTTCGTGCCTTTGAGGGGTTTCATGCGGTGCCTCCTGGGGAAATTCTGTGGACGGACTTCCGATCTTGTCGTCGGCAGTCCAGATTAGGCCGGCCGGCGGGCGAGCGTCCAATTGATTGTGTCGATGCGGGCGATTGGGGATGCCTATGGGCGCTGGCGCAGGCGGGAGAGGGCCCCGCGGAAGGCGCGGCTCGCCGCCTCCTCGTCGGGATGGTGGCCCGATTCGACGACGGGCCGCCCACCTACGAAGACGTCGCGGACGCGGTTGGAGTTCCCCGAAAACATCGCAACGCCCAGTTGGGCGCGCGCATCGAGCCGCTCGAAATCCACATCCTTGCCGTCGAGCACGACGAAGTCCGCACGCCGGCCCGCCTCGAGCCCGCCCACCGGCTGGCCCACGGCTTGCGCGCCGCCGGCGGCCGCCGCGCTCCACAGGTTCGCCGCCACGTCCGGACGGTCCTCCTCGGATGCGACCACGCGAACCCGCAGCCGCAGCCGCTGGCTGTACTCGAGCGAGCGCAGCTCCTCGAAGGGACTCACGCTCACGTGGCTGTCGCCGCCGATCCCCCAGGCTGCGCGCCGCTCGAACCACGGCAGGAAATCGAAAATTCCGTCGCCGAGGTTCGCCTCCGTCGTGGGGCAGAGCCCGATGCACGCGCAGGCCCCGGCGGCGCGGCGCATTTCCAGGCCGGTGAGGTGCGTCGCATGGATGAGCGTCCAGCGCGCATCCAGCGGCACCAGCTCCGCGATCCAGGTGAGCGGCGACACCCCGTGCGTCGAGATGCACTCGGAGACCTCGCCTTGCTGCTCGGAAACGTGCATGTGGATCGGCATCGCCGCATCGAACTTCGTCGCGAGATCCACGGTTTCCTGCAGGAGCAGCGCATCCACCGCGCGCGCCGAATGCGGCGCGATGCCCAGGCGCAGCAGCGGCGAGGGGCTGTGGAAGCTTTCGACGTCGGCGAGGAGCGCGAAGAGCGCCTGCGGGTCGGAATGGAAGCGGCGCTGCGCCGGGGATAGCGCGCGATGGCCGAAGCCGCCATGTGCGTAGAGCACCGGCAGCAGCGTGAGGGCGATGCCGGAGGCGCTTGCGCCGCTCACGATGCAGTGCGCGAGTTCCGCGGGATCGGCGTAGGGCTTGCCGTCCCGGTCGTTGTGCAGGTAGTGGAATTCCGCAACCGTGGTGTAGCCGTGCTTCAACATCTCGATGTAGAGATGCGCGCTGATCGCCTCGATGTCCTCGGGCTCGAGCAGCCTCACCAAGTGGTACATCTCCTCGCGCCACGTCCAGAAATCATCGGTGGGATGGCCGCGCAGCTCTGCGAGCCCGGCCATGGCGCGCTGGAACGAGTGCGAGTGCACGTTCGGCATGCCCGGAAGGACCACGCCGGCGGCGCGGTGATGGCCGTCCGGGCGCTCGCCAGCCCGCACGCGCGTGAGGGTGCCCGCGTCGTCCCATTCGAGGAGCACGTCGCGCGCCCAGCCCGAGGGCAGCAGCGCGTCGGCGGCATGGAGTGAAGTCATCGCGGGCTATGATACCGGCCATGGCGCGAACCCTCCTCGTGAACGCGCGCATCGCCACGATGCGCGGCGGGCGCTATTCGACGATCGACGATGGCGCCATGATCGCGGAGGGCGGCGTCGTGTCGTGGGTCGGCCCGCGCGAGCTCGCGCCGACGCTCAAGCGCGCGGGCGACGAGGTCGTCGATGCGAAAGGGGCGCTCGTGACCCCCGGGCTGATCGATTGCCACACGCACCTCGTGTATGCCGGCAATCGTGCGCGCGAATTCGAGATGCGGTTGGGCGGCGCAAGCTACGAAGACATCGCGCGCGCCGGCGGCGGCATCCTCTCCACGGTGAAGGCGACGCGCGCGGCGAGCGAAGCGCAGCTCGCGCGCGAATCCGGCTCGCGGCTCGATGCGATGCTCTCGGAGGGCGTGACGACCGTGGAGATCAAGTCCGGTTACGGGCTGGACGTCGAGAACGAGCTCAAGTGCCTGCGCGTTGCGCGCGGCCTGGCCGAGGGAAGGAAGGTCACCATCACCACCACGCTGCTGGGCGCGCATGCGGTGCCGCCGGAGTTCAAGGGACGCGCCGACGACTATGTGAGCCTCGTGTGCGAGGAGTTGATTCCCCAGGCGGCGAAAGCCGGGCTCGCCGATGCGGTGGATGCCTTTTGCGAAGGGATCGGATTCTCGCCGCAGCAAACGCGGCGCGTGTTCGATGCCGCGCGAACGCACGGCCTCAAGGTGAAGCTGCACGCCGACCAGCTCTCCAACCTGCACGGCGCGGCGCTCGCCGCGGAGTACCACGCGGTGTCCGCCGACCACCTGGAGCACACCGACCTCGCGGGAGTGAAGCGCCTCGCGGCCGCCGGAACGGTGGCGGTGCTGCTGCCCGGCGCCTTCTACTTCCTGCGGGAGAGCAAGGTTCCGCCGGTGGTGGCGTTGCGTGCCGAGGGCGTGCCGATGGCGATCGCGACCGACTGCAATCCGGGCACGTCACCGAGCACGTCGATCCTCAACACGATGAACATGGCGTGCACGCTCTTTCGCCTCACGCCGGAAGAAGCGCTCGCGGGCGTGACGATGCACGCCGCGCGAGCATTGGGGCTTCAGGACCGCGGGGCCCTCGAGCCCGGCAAGCGCGCCGACTTCGTGGTCTGGGATGCCACGGATCCGGCCGAGCTTGCCTGGACCATCGCGGGCCGCAAACCCCTCAGCGTGATTGCCAGGCCGAGAGGTTAGAGTTGTACGCCGGCGTCCCGTCCTCCGCGATGTCCGTGCCGAGGCGCAGCCTCCGGCCCGGGTCGTGGTCCATGCGCGTCACGTACTCGCGCCCGTTGTACTCGTAGCGCACGTCGTAGCCCAGGATACGGTCCGGATCGCCCCCGCCGCCAGCGCTGCGGCAACGCGAGTAGTCGAGGTCGTCCTGCGGGTTATTGTCGTTGCGCCGCTCGATCTGGTGGCCGATGATGCCGCCCAGGACCGCGCCGCCCAGCGTCTGCGCCGTGCCGTTGTCGCCGATCTGGTGGCCGAGGACGCCACCCACGACGGCGCCGGCTGCGGCACCCTTGCCGATGCGCGTCTTGTTCTCCGGGCGCACTTCCTCGAAGTGGCCGGCGCGCGGGTTCCAGCATTCGTCACGGCCCCCGGCGGAAGATTCATACAACGGACGCGACTCCAGCACGCGGGCATATCCGCCACGCTCGTAGCGGTCGCCGCGATAGTCGCGGTCACGGTAGTCGGGGTACGACTGCGCGAACGCAGGCGCAGCCGCGGCCAGGATCGATCCCACGGCGATGGCGATGGTCTTCTTCATGCGATGCCTCCAATGGAAGAACCTCGTCGAAAAACGAGGGACTCCATTGGGACAGGGCGCCCGGAACCGTTGTTCGGGCGCCCTGTAGGTCTACCGGCGTAGGAGCCGCGCCAATTCAGCGGTAGGCAGGCGCGCCGGGATGCGGGCCCGGACGCCCGGCGGGCGGCGGCAATTCGGCGCCTTCCACGGGCGCGAGCGTCACGTTCACGCGCAGGTTGCGCCCCGGGTCGCGATCCAGGCGCGTCGCGAACTGGCGCCCCAGGTACTCGTAGCGGACGTCATAGCCGACGGTCGCTTCCCGAACCTCGTTCACCGTGCGGCAACGCTCGACATTGCGCTCGACCGGGATGCGCTCGACCTCGCCCACCGCGGGCGGGGCGCCGCGATTTTCCCGGTCCACCTGGTTGCCCACCACGCCGCCCACGATGGCGCCGGCGGCGGTGCCACGATCGCGGCCGCCGCTCGAATTGCCGAACTGGTGGCCCACCACGCCGCCGATCACCGCGCCCAGCACGGTGGCGGGGCCGATGGCGGCACCGGTGTCGCTGCGGGTGACGCGGCGCTCTTCATAGCCGCGCTGCACCTCGTTCCAGCATTCCTCGCGGGCAACGGGGATGCGCTCGTGGATCGGATGGACGTTGAGGACGCGCGCGCGGTCGTTGAACGATTCCATGCCGAACGCGGGCGCGGCAGCCGCAGTGAGGGACGCAACGGCAAGAGCAAGCTTCATCATGTGGCGATTTTCCTGTGGTTATGGGCTCTGCCGCCCTTAAACGCTCGCCCGCTTGCGCCGGTTGACCCAGTCCAACGCGATCTCCAGCTGCTCGCGCAGGATCGGCCGCACGCGCGCCGCGCGATCCGCGCGGAATTCGTACGGGCTCGCCTCGTCCATGTAGATTTCCTCGGCCATCTCGAGCTGGATCGCCTGCACGCCTTCGCGCGGGTTCCCGTACTGCCGCGTGATGTACCCGCCCTTGAAGCGGCCGTTCAGCACGGACGTATAGCGGGCGTGTCGTGAAAGGGCGACACGCAGCGATTCGGCGAGCGTCGCATCGCAGGCGGCGCCATCGGCCGTGCCGAGGTTGAAGTCGGGAAGCCGGCCCTCGAAGAGACGCGGCGCCTGCGACACGATGGAATGCGCGTCCCACAGCACCATTTCGCCGTGCTCTTCACGCACGCGACGGATCTCGCCCGCCAGCCGGCGGTGGTACGGCCGCCAGACGGCTTCCATGCGCCGCGCGATCTCCGCCTCCCCGGGCTCGACGCCGCCGCGGTAGAGCGGCTCGGAGTGGAACGTGTCGATGGGGCACAGGCGCGGAGTGTCCTGGCCGGGATAGAGATTGGTGCCGTCGGGCGGCCGGTTCACGTCCACCACGTAGCGCGAATGGGTCGCGACGATGACGGTCGCGCCGAGCTCGCCCAGGAAATCGTAGAGGCGCGGCAAGTGCCAGTCGGTGTCGGGCCGTCGCGCGGCGCAATCCGAGAGCGCGCTGCCGATGGTGTGCGGCACGTACGTGCCCACATGCGGCATCGAGACCACGAGGGCGCTCGTGCCGCGGCGGTACCGGTACGGCCAGACCGTTCCCTCAGAGAGGAACATCCAGCTCCATCCGCTTCGCCATTTCCCGCGCCGCGTCATAGCCCGCGTCGGCGTGCCGTACCACGCCGATCGCGGGATCGTTCCAGAGCACGCGCTCGATGCGCTTCGCCGCTTCCGGCGTCCCGTCGCACACGATCACCACGCCGGCGTGCTGCGAGTACCCCATGCAGACGCCGCCGCCATGATGGATGGACACCCACGTCGCTCCGCCCGCGGTCGAGAGGAGGGCGTTCAGCAGCGGCCAGTCGGAGACGGCATCCGAGCCGTCCTTCATGGACTCGGTCTCGCGGTTGGGGCTCGCGACCGAGCCGGTATCGAGGTGGTCGCGGCCGATCACGATCGGCGCTTCCAGCTCGCCGCGCGCCACCATCTCGTTGAACGCGAGGCCCGCCTTGTGGCGCTGCCCGAGCCCGAGCCAGCAGATGCGCGCCGGCAGCCCCTGGAACTGGATGCGCTCGCGCGCCATGTCGAGCCAGCGATGCAGGTGCGTGTCCCCGGGGAAGAGCTCCTTCACCCTGGCGTCGGTCTTGTAGATGTCCGCGGGGTTTCCGGAGAGCGCCACCCAGCGGAAGGGCCCCTTGCCCTCGCAGAAGAGCGGGCGCACGTACGCGGGCACGAAGCCGGGGAAATCGAACGCGTCGGCGACGCCTTCGTCCTTCGCGACCTGGCGGATGTTGTTGCCGTAGTCCACGGTCGGGATGCCCGCGCGATGGAAGTCCAGCATCGCACGCACGTGGCGCGTGATGGATGCGCGGGCCGCGGCCTCCACCTTCTTGGGGTTCTCCTTCTGCTCGCGCTCCCACTGCTCGACAGTCCAGCCCGAGGGGAGGTAGCCGTTCACCAGGTCGTGCGCGGAGGTCTGGTCGGTGACGAGGTCGGGCCGGACGCCGCGTTTCACGATCTCCGGCACCACGTCCGCGGCGTTGCCGAGGAGCCCCACGGAGATCGGCGCGCGCGCCTCGCGCATGAGCGCCAGCGCCTCGTCCAGCGACCCGGCCTGCCGGTCGAGGTAACCCGTGCGCAGCCGCATGTCGATGCGCGACTGGCGGCACTCGATGGCGAGCATCGACATGCCGGCCATCGTGGCGGCGAGCGGCTGCGCACCGCCCATGCCGCCGAGGCCGGCCGTGAGCACCCATTTGCCGCGGGCATTGTCGTAGTGCTGCCGAAGCGCTTCCGCGAAGGTCTCGTAGGTGCCCTGCACGATGCCCTGCGAGCCGATGTAGATCCACGAGCCCGCGGTCATCTGGCCGTACATCATGAGGCCCTTGCGGTCGAGCTCGTTGAAGTGGTCCCAGGTGGCCCAGCGCGGCACGAGGTTGGAATTCGCGATCAGGACCCGCGGCGCGTCGGGATGGGTCTTGAACACGGCCACCGGCTTGCCCGACTGCACCAGGAGCGACTCGTCGTCGCCGAGGCGCTTGAGCGTCGCGAGGATCGCGTCGAAGCATTCCCAGTTGCGCGCGGCGCGGCCGATGCCGCCGTACACCACGAGCTCCGCGGGATTCTCCGCCACGTCGGGGTCGAGGTTGTTCTGGATCATCCGGAACGCGGCCTCGGTGAGCCAGCTGCGGCATTGCAGGGCGGTCCCCCGGGGGGCGCGGACCACGCGCTGGCCTTCGGTACCGATGCGGCGATGGGTCATGGAAAGGGCGAACGGCGCTGGGATTTCGCTATTATGCGGCTGGCGGGGAAACCGTTCCCCGGGGGATACGCAATGAAGAAGACCGCTCGCGTGGTGCTGCTCGCCACATCCGTCGCCGTTGGCTTGCCCGCATCCGCGGCATGGGAGGAGCTGCGCCGCAACGATTCACAACGCCTCGCCATCGACACCGCCTCGATCAAGCGCAAGGGCGACGAGGTGAGCTTCCGCTACATGGTCGACTTCCGCGAGCAGCAGGGCGACTTCAAGACGGCGATCTATCGCTCGCTCACGGTGAAGGCCGCGATCCGCTGCAAGGCGCAGACGATCTCGTTGCGCCAGACCATGGTCTATGCCGGCAACGAGGCCAAGGGGCCGGCGAACGGCGTCACCAACCCCACGAAGGAAGAGTCGGCCTTCAGGAAGATCGAGGCCGACAGCAGCGACCAGGAGCTGTACCAGCGAATGTGCAAGGCGCCGGCGAACGCGGCCGCGAAACCGCCCGCGAAGGCGCCCTCGAAGCCGTGAGCCTCTAGGAACCGCTCGGCATCCCCGATGTCCTTCGGGGATGAAACGCGCCCCTGCTTCCGGCCCCGAGCGCTGCCGCCGCAAGTTCCTGTCGATCTTCCCCGGCGGCTTCCGCGACGAGGACTACGTCGCGCTCGAGCGCGAGTACAAGGTCGAGGCCCACGAACGCTGGGCCGAAGCGCTGCCCCAGCCGCGCTTGCGCGAGTTCATTCGCTCCCGGGAGTTCGCAGAGGCCGCGGCGCTCGCGGTGCGTGTCGAGCAGCGCACCCGGCACAGCATGCTGTTCTCCTTCGAGAAAATGGCGCTGCGCGACGCGCTCAAGTCCGCGGCGGGCGCGCGCACCTTCACCGAGGGCCTTTACGAATTCCTGCATGGCACTGCGGCGCTGCCGAAGCGGTTCGAGGCATGGGTCGAGGCGGTCGAATCGCTTCCGCGCCGCCAAACCCGCGTGCTCACCTGGCCCATGGTCACCGTCTGGGGCTTCCTCGCGCAGCCCGAGGCGCACATCTTCATGAAGCCCAACACGATGAAGGTCGCGGCCGGGAAATACGGCCACGACCTGCGCTACAAGTCGCGGCCGAACTGGGACACCTATGAGAGCCTTCTCGCGCTCGCCGCGCGCGTGAAGCGCGAGCAGAAGGACCTCAAGCCGCGGGACATGATCGACGCCCAGTCCTTCCTCTGGGTGCAGGGGTCCGACGAATACGCCTGAAGTAGCATGCAGGCATGGACACCACGCTTCAGACGCAGCGACTGCGGCTGCGCCCATTCCGCAACGAGGACCTCGACGCCTACGCGGCGATCTGCGGCGATCCCGAGGTCATGCGCTATCTCGGCACGGGTGTCACGCTCAACCGCCAGGACACCTGGCGCGCGATGGCGGGAATCCTCGGCCACTGGCAGCTGCTGGGCTACGGCATGTTCGCCATGGAGATCCGTGAAACCGGCGAGCTCATCGGGCGCACCGGATACCTGGATCCGCCGGGGTGGCCCGGCTTCGAGCTGGGTTGGGTGCTGGGCCGTGCGTGGTGGGGCAAGGGGTATGCGGTGGAAGCCGCGGTCCGGTGTCGCGATTACGCGTTCGACCAAATGGGCCGTGATCGCCTCATCAGCCTGATCCGCCCGGACAACCATCGTTCGATCCGGGTGGCCGAGAAGATCGGGGAAACGCTCGCGGGGGACGTGGAGCTCCTCGGCGCCAAGGCGCTCGTCTACGAGATCCGGAAACGCTGAGGCCCGGGCGGGGTCACACCCCCATGGCCACGATACGGATCGGAATTTCCGGCTGGCGCTACAACGGCTGGCGCGGCGTGTTCTATCCGCCGGGGCTCGCGCAGCGGCGGGAGCTCGAGTTCGCCTCGCGCGAGATGCCGTCGATCGAGATCAACGGCACGCACTACTCGCTGCAGCGGCCGATCTGCTTCGACACCTGGTATCGCGAGACGCCGCCCGGGTTCGTCTTCGCGGTGAAGGGCAGCCGCTTCATCACCCACATGAAGCGATTGAAGGACATCGAGAAACCACTGGCGAATTTCTTCGCGCAGGGCGTGTTCAAGTTGCGCGAGAAGACCGGCCCCTTCCTGTGGCAATTCCCGCCGAATTTCCAGTTCGACGCGGAGAGGCTCGAGGCTTTCTTCGAGCTCCTGCCGCGCGATTCGCGCTCCGCCCTGGCCCTTGCCCGTCGGCGCGATTACCGCATGACGGGCCGCGCCTGCCTCGCCATCGACGACGAGCGCCCGTACCGCCATTGCATCGAGATCCGCCACCAGAGCTTCGTGACGCCCGCGTTCTATCGGCTGCTGCGCAAGCACGACATCGGGCTCGTGGTGGCCGACACCGCCGGGAAATGGCCGTTGCTCGAGGAGGTCACCTCGGACTTCGTGTACGTCCGCCTGCACGGCGACACCAAGCTCTACGTGAGCGGATACACGGATGCGGCGCTCGATCGATGGGCCGAGCGCGTCTCGGGGTGGGCCAGGCGCGGCGCCGACGTCTATGTGTACTTCGATAACGATGCCAAGGTGTACGCGCCCTTCGATGCGGGCAGGCTGCTCGGGAAGTTGCTAAGGTTGCCGCATGGAGCCCACGTCGCCACCGCTGAGCGAATACCTCGAACGCGTCGGACTCGCGCGCCCACCCGCACCGACGCTCGATACCCTGCGTGAGCTGCATCGCCTGCACACGCAGGCGATCGCCTTCGAGAACCTGTCGCCCTTCCTCGGCGAGCCCGTGCGGCTGGACCCCGCCTCGCTCCACGAAAAGCTCGTGAGGGCGCGGCGCGGCGGCTGGTGCTTCGAGCAGAACCTCTACTTCACCCACGTGCTCAGGGCGATCGGCTTCGATGTGAAGACGCTCGCCGCGCGGGTGCGCTGGAATGTGCTCCCCGGCGTGACCACCCCGCGCAGCCACATGCTGATGCTCGTTCCGATCGACGGCCGCCGCTACGTGGCCGATGTGGGTTTCGGCGGGCTCACGCTGACGGCGCCACTGGAGCTCGTCGCCGACCGCGAGCAGGCCACCCCGCACGAGCCGCACCGGTTCGCAGCGGAAGGCGAGCGCTTCGTGCTGCAGGCGCGCATCGCCGGCGAGTGGCTGTCGCTGTATGCCTTCGACCTCCACGAGCAGGTGCAGGCCGACTACGAGGTGAGCAACTGGTACCTCGCGCATTTCCCCCAGTCGCAATTCGTCACGGGCCTCATCGCCGCCCGCGCCGACGTGGCCGAGCGCCATGCCTTGCGCAACACCCGCTACGCGATCCACCATCCCAATGGCGAGACCGAGCGGCGATTTCTCGGCACGGTCGCGGAGGTGAAGGACGTCCTCGCGGGCGCCATGCGGATCCCACTGCCCGCGCACCGCGAGCTCGATGCGCGCCTCCAAAGGATGATCGATGCGAATCCTGGTCCTTAGCG
>Ga0136846_1207611_pt1 | contig 12178 bp, 12 predicted proteins | sample HopSoiMetagenom2_FD_96841 | JGI IMG/M metagenome (GOLD analysis project Ga0136846, IMG submission 96841) | Grasslands soil microbial communities from Hopland, California, USA - 2 Assembly 2016 (version 4) | ecosystem: Environmental > Terrestrial > Soil > Grasslands | place: USA: Hopland...
GATCAGGCCCTGCATATGGCCGACCTCGACGGTAATGGTGTCGAAGAAGGTCTCTTGCTCGATGGTGTAGCCGAGCTTTTCCAGCCCCTTGGCCATCAGCACGGCCTTCTGGTGCACCTGCTGGGCGATTGCCTTGATGCCCTGCGGGCCGTGGAAGACGGCGTACATCGAGGCCATGACTGCAAGCAGGACCTGCGCGGTGCAGATGTTCGACGTCGCCTTTTCGCGGCGGATGTGCTGTTCACGGGTCTGTAGCGACAGGCGGTAGGCACGGTTGCCGCGAGCGTCGACCGAGACGCCGACCAGGCGACCCGGCATGGAGCGCTTATAGACGTCCTTGACGGCCATATAGGCCGCGTGCGGACCGCCATAGCCGACCGGCACGCCGAAGCGCTGCGAGCAACCGATGGCAATATCCGCACCCATCTCGCCGGGCGACTTCAGCAGCGTCAATGCCAATGGGTCGGCGGCAACAACGGCAATGGCGCCGGTCTGATGCAGCCTGGCGATCAGGCCGGTGAAATCATGGATGTGACCGTGCGTGCCCGGATACTGGAAGATGGCGCCGAAGACGTCGACGGGATCTAGATCGGTGAAGGGATTGCCGACGATGACCGTCCAGCCAAGCGGCTCGGCGCGGGTCCTGATCAGCGCGATGGTCTGCGGATGGCAATCGGCATCGACGAAGAAGGACTTGGCCTTGGATTTCGCCACACGCTCGGCCATCGCCATGCCTTCGGCGGCGGCGGTTGCTTCATCGAGCAGCGAGGCGTTGGCGACGTCGAGGCCGGTGAGGTCGCAGATCATCGTCTGGTAGTTCAGCAATGCCTCGAGGCGGCCCTGGCTGATCTCAGGCTGGTAGGGCGTATAGGCCGTGTACCAGGCCGGGTTTTCCAGGATGGTGCGCTGGATGACCGGCGGCGTGATCGTGCCGTAATAGCCCTGGCCGATCAGCGAGACGAGCACCTTGTTCTTGTTCGCGGTCTCGCGCAGCTTGTCGAGCGCCTCGCGTTCCGTCATCGGCGCTTCCCAGGCGAGCGGTGCCTTCTGGCGGATCGAGGGCGGCAGTGTCGCGTCGATCAGCTTGTCGAGGCTGCCGTAACCGATCACCTTCAGCATATCGGCCATCTCCGACGGAGACGGACCGATATGACGGCGATTGGCGAAATCGTAGGGCTGGTAGTCGGTGAAGGTGAATTCGGTCGGTGTACTCATTATCCGATCAGCTCCTTGTAACCGGATTCATCAAGCAAACCATCGGCATCGGCGACATTCTTCAATTTCAATTTGAAAAACCAGCCGGCGCCCATCGGATCGGAATTGACGAGCTCCGGGTCGGCGGTGATGGCTTCGTTGATCTCGGTGATCTCGCCGTCAAGCGGACAATAGACTTCGGAAGCCGCCTTGACGGATTCGACGGTTGCCGCGTCGTCGCCCTTCGAGAAGACGGCGCCGACATCGGGCAGTTCCACGAAAACGAGATCGCCGAGTTGTCCGGCGGCATGTTCGGTGATCCCAACGGTCGCGACGTCGCCTTGGATGTTCAGCCATTCATGTTCTTCGGTAAATTTCAGCATGGATAATCCTCTCTGGGCTTTGACGTCTTAGCGTTTGTAGGTCGGCGTGATGAAAGGCAGGGCAGAGACCGTAACGGGCAGATACTTGCCGCGCACTTCTGCGTAGATCGGGGTGCCGGGTGCGGCGAAGCTGACGGGGACGTAGCCCATGGCGATTGGACCTTCGACGCTCGGCCCGAAGCCGCCCGAGGTGACTTCGCCGATCTCGGTCTTGCCCTCGGCATCGGCATAGAGCTTGGCGTGGCCGCGAACCGGCGCCTTGCCCTCCGGCTTCAGGCCGACACGGCGCCGTGAAGCGCCATTGGCGAGTTCGGCAAGGATGCGGGCGCTCCCTGGGAAGCCGCCGGCGCGGACGCCACCGGTCTTGCGGGCCTTCTGCATGCCCCACTCCAAAGCGGCTTCGACCGGCGTCGTGGTCTGGTCGATGTCGTTGCCGTAGAGGCAGAGCCCGGCTTCGAGACGCAGGGAGTCGCGGGCACCGAGGCCGATCGGCTGGACATCGGGATGCTCGAGCAGCCGCTTGGCGATGTCTTCGGCCTTGTCCGCCGGCACGGAAATCTCAAATCCGTCTTCGCCGCTATAGCCCGATCGCGAGACCAGACAGGAGACGTCGTGCAGCCGGCAATGGCGGACATCCATGAATTTCATATAGGCGAGATCGGCCCAGAGTTCAGCAAGGACAGAGACGGCGCGCGGCCCCTGCAAGGCGATCAAGGCGCGATCCAATAAAGTGATTTCGCAGGTATCACCGATATGATCTTGAAGATGCTTGAGATCTGCTTCTTTACAAGAGGCATTGACGACGACGAAGAGGTAGTCGTCCATGTGGGTGATCATCAGGTCGTCGAGGATGCCGCCATTGTCGTCGGTGAAGAAACCGTAGCGCTGACGTCCCTCGGCAAGGCCGAGAATATCGACCGGAACGAGGCTTTCCAGCGCCAGCGCCGCATCCTCATAAAGGCCGGAGCGGGCGCGAATGGTGACCTGGCCCATATGCGAAACGTCGAAGAGGCCGGCGGAGGCGCGGGTCCAGAGATGTTCCTTCATCACGCCGGCCGGATATTGAACCGGCATGTCATAGCCGGCGAACGGCACCATGCGGGCTCCGAGCGATAGATGCAGGGCGTGAAGCGGGGTCTTCTTGGTGGCAGCGGTCTCGTCCAAATGACGCCTCCGGGGTTTGCGCTCGATTAAAAGCGCAGGGCTCAAAATTTCGGCGCGGCTGCGCCTTACGATGAGCCCCCTCTGTCCGTTTGCCTGAGATTGTTATCCCTTCGGCGAACGCTTGCGCGTTTCTCTCCAGAGTTCCGTCTGCCCCTTGCTGGTCCTTTGGCCTGAGAGTTTCCGGGGCGGTTGCTCCTTCGGCACCGGTTTGCACCGGATTCTCCCAACAAGGTTGAGAGCCATTATCTGGTAGTCGTCAGAGATGGCAAGGGGCAAATGTCGCCCTCGAACAAATTTTTGTCGCGCGGCTTGTTCGAGCACACGCTGATGTGCGCGATCAGAGCATCCGAGGGACTTTGCAACGGCGCATCGAGAGGCTATCCCATGAAGCCAATAGAGGAGCAGGGCAGGAGACAATGATGAACCGCAATTATGGCGTAGCATTGCTGATATCGGCGACCATACTTTCGTTTTCGACCACAGCCGTCACGGCGCAGCAGAGCAACGACGCCAACAGCATGCATGGCATGCACATGGATGCGGGCAAGGCGCCAGCGGCGTCAGCGATGGCCAGGCTTGGCGATCTCGACATCAGCGGCGGCTACGTCCGCGCCATGCTGCCGGGCCAGCCGGTCGGCGGCGGCTACGTCACCATCCATAATGGCGGCAAGAGCGACGACAAGCTCACCTCCGTCACCTCTTCGCAGGCGGGCAAGGTCGAGCTGCATCAGATGAAGATGGAGGGCGAGATCATGAAAATGAGCGAAGTCAGGGGAGGCGTCGTCATTCCCGCCGGCGCCACCGTGACGCTTTCGCCTGGTGGCATGCACATGATGTTCAAGCAGGTGAAGACGCCGTTCAAGCAGGGCGGCACGGTTCCTGTCATGCTGATGTTCGAGAAGGCGGGGATGGTCGACATCACCTTGCCTATCGCTGCACCGAACGCAAACTGAGGTTTGCGCGAGCACCGAAACGCAACGATGTCATAAAATTCCGCCCACAGACAATTCCGGTTTCCACTTTCCCTCGAAATGCTCTAAAGCCACGTCAAAAGGCCGGGATTGCCCGGCCCTGGGGCGGGATCGTCCCCAGCCCCTTGATTTGGCATGACGTTGCCCGAAACCGTTTCATACCGTTCGGGACCACGCCGCGACTTTTGAAAGAAGAAGAATGGCCGGGATTGAGCATATAGAGGTCGAGCCCGATGAGGCCGGCATGCGCCTCGACCGCTGGTTCAAGGTGCACTTCCCCGGACTGGGCTTCGGGCAGTTGCAGAAGCTGATGCGTTCCGGTCAGGTGCGCGTCGATGGCGGTCGCGTCAAGACCGATGCGCGTGTGCAGCCGGGACAGATCGTCCGGGTGCCGCCGCTGGACGTCGACGCCAAGGGACCGAAGAGCGGCCCGATCGCCGGCAAGGATCTGAAGCATTCAAGCGATGCCGATCTTCTGTCGCGCATGCTGCTGCATGAGGACGACAAGGTCTTCGTGCTCAACAAGCCGGCCGGCCTTGCGGTGCAGGGCGGTTCCGGTCTCAATCGTCATATCGACAAGATGCTTGAGGCATGGACGAGCAAGAAGGGCGAGAAGCCGCGCCTTGTGCATCGTCTTGACCGGGACACGTCCGGCGTTCTCGTTGTCGCCCGCACCCGAGGTGCCGCCCAGAAGCTGGCAACCGCCTTCCGCGAACGCGACACCAAGAAGACCTATTGGTCGTTGGTAAAGGGCGTGCCGCGCAAGCACGAGGACAAGATCTCGACGTGGCTGGTCAAGGAAGCCACCGCCGATGGCGACCGTATGCGCATCGCCAAGCATGGCGAGGAGGGCGCCGATCACGCCATCACCTATTATCGCGTGCTCGAAACCGCAGCGCAAAGCCTCGCCTGGCTGGAAATGGAGCCCTATACCGGCCGTACGCACCAGCTACGCGTTCACGCGCTGCACATGGGCCATCCGATCATCGGCGATCCAAAATATTTCGATGACGATCCGAACTGGGACTTTCCGGGCGGTGTCCAGAAGCGGCTGCATCTGCACGCACGCCATATCGATATTCCCCATCCGGATGGCGGCCGTCTGCGCATTACCGCACCTATGCCGCCACACATGGTGCAGACCTGGAACCTTCTCGGCCTTGACATGGCATCGGCGGGGGAGCCGGACGACGAATGAAGCTCGTTCTTTTCGATTGCGACGGGACGCTGGTCGACAGCGCGCGGCTGATCCACGAGGTCATGGCCCGCACCTTCGTCGACTTTGGTCACAAGCGTCCGGATGTCGCCTCCACCAAGTCGATCATCGGCCTGACGCTCGACATTGCGATTGCCCGGATGCAGGGTAAACCGCATGTCGATGACGAGGCGATCGCCATGACGGCGCGCTACAAGGAGATTTATCCCGGCGTGCGCGACGAGGCGGATATGCAGACGCCGCTATTCGACGGCATCAAGCCGCTGATCGAGACGCTGGCCGGTCGCGACGAATTGTTGCTCGGCGCGGTCACTGGCAAATCGCGCCGTGGCCTGACGCATATTCTCGAGGTGAACGGCTTTACGCCCTATTTCGTCGTCTCGCGCACCGCGGATGATTGCCCTTCGAAACCACACCCGGCGATGGTGACCGAATGCTGCGGCGAGACGGGAATGGAACCGCATGATACGATCGTTATCGGCGATGCGGTCTATGACATGCAAATGGCGAAGGCGGCGGGAGCAACCGCCATCGGCGTCGCCTGGGGCTATGCCTCGGTGGAAGAGTTGCTGGCGGTTGGCGCCGACGCGATTGCCCATCATCCGAACGACCTGTTGAGCCATATTCTCTGAGGTGACGCCATGCGCGACCTGTTGAACGACCTTTCCGAAGGCCTGAGCCATCCAGACCCGATCCGCCGGGCGCAGATCCAGATGAAGAAGCCTTTACCGAAACGCTTCTACAAGCATGTAGGCATCCGCGAAGGCGAGGATGGCTATGCAATCGAGCTCGACGGCAAGGTGGTGAAGACGCCCGCGCGGCGATCGCTCGCCGTGCCGACCGAGGCTCTGGCGAAGCTGGTCGCAGCCGAATGGGAACGGCAGGCGGATGTCATCAACCCCGCTAGCATGCCGGTGACGCGCCTGATCAATACCGCGCTTGACGGCGTGGCGACCGATCCGCAAGCGGTCTTCGAAGACATCCTGCGCTTTTCCTCCAGCGACCTGCTCTGCTATCGCGCCGATCAGCCGGAGCGTTTGGTGGAGCGGCAATCGGAGCGCTGGGACCCGCTGATCGACTGGGCGGCGCAGGCGCTCGGCGCCCGATTCATCCTGGCGGAAGGCGTCATGCATCAGGAGCAGCCGCGCGAGGCAATCGCCGCCTTCGCCGTGACGCTGCGCAAATATGACACGCCGCTGGAACTCGCCAGCCTGCATACCATCACCACATTGACGGGCTCGGCGATCCTGGCGCTTGCCTTTGCCGAGGGCCGGCTGTCGCTCGCCGAGGTCTGGTCGCTTGCTCATCTCGACGAAGACTGGACGATCGAACAGTGGGGACATGACGAAGAGGCCGATCATCGCCGCGCCCAGCGCTTCGAGGAGTTTCAGGCGGCAACGGATGTTTTTTCTGCGCTTCGCAGTTGAATGTTGTTGATTTCCAGACCGTTATGTCGAACTCTACATATCATGGGGTTGGGAGTTCGGGACGCGAATCATGCTGCAATTGAGGTCGGGGGCAGTGTTGGTGCTCGTGGGATGTTTGGCGCTTGCCGCATGTTCGAGCTGGTCGCTGACGGAGGCGCCGACGCCTCCGGCCTATGATGTGCGCAGCGCCACGGTAGTTGCCGATCAGGCCGTTCCACCCGTTCCACCGACGCTGCTGTCGGCCATCAACGACCATGTCAACGCCGCCATCGCCGTGACGACCCGCGACACATCATTGCCGAAGGTGGCGCTGACGATCCGCGTGACCGATCTCCGCAAGGGGCGCAGCTTCAATCATGATCGCAACTCGGTGAAGATCAATGTCGACGCCGCTTCCGTTGACAATGGCGCGGTACTTGCAATCGCCTCCTTCGATATCGTGAACTACACGCCGGACCCGACGGCGGCCAATGATCTGATGGCGGAGGATGTTGCCGCCCGGATACGCTCGATCTTCGTGCTGAACGCGCCACCGCTGGTGAACTGAGCCTACGGCTTCAAACTATTCCTGCGCCATGCTACTGCATAATTCCTTAAATCGGAATCGATTTAAGGATAAAATTATGCAGCAGATCTAAAATGTTACAGCGACCTTTGCGCGTCACGTGTGACGCGCGGTGCTGTAAGCCGGATAAGCGCAGAAGAGGGCCATCATGAAAGAGATCCTGCAGGAACTGGAACGTCGCCGGGAGGTCGCGAGGCTCGGAGGCGGGCAGGAGCGTATTCACGCACAGCACGCGCGCGGCAAGCTGACGGCGCGCGAACGGATCGACATTTTTCTCGATGAAGGTTCCTTCGAGGAGTTCGACATGTTCGTCGAACACCGCTCGACCGATTTCGGCATGGACAAGACCAAGATCGCCGGCGACGGCGTCGTCACTGGCTGGGGTACGGTCAATGGCCGCACCGTTTTCCTGTTCGCCAAGGATTTCACCGTCTTCGGCGGCTCGCTTTCGCAGGCGCATGCCGAGAAGATCATGAAAGTCCAGGATATGGCGCTGAAGAACCGCGCGCCTATCATCGGGATCTATGATGCCGGCGGTGCGCGCATCCAGGAGGGGGTGGCGGCACTCGGCGGCTATGCCGAGGTGTTCCAGCGCAACGTGCTTGCCTCCGGCGTCATCCCGCAAATTTCCGTCATCATGGGGCCTTGCGCGGGCGGCGATGTCTATTCGCCTGCCATGACCGACTTCATCTTCATGGTGCGCGACACTTCCTATATGTTCGTGACTGGCCCGGATGTGGTCAAGACGGTCACCAATGAGACGGTGACTTCCGAGCAACTCGGCGGCGCTTCGGTACACACGACGAAATCCTCGATCGCCGATGCCGCCTATGACAATGACATCGACACTTTGATGCAGGTGCGCCGGCTCATCGATTTCCTGCCGCAGTCGAACACGGCGATCCTGCCGGAGATCGAGTGCTATCAATCGGTTACCGATCCAGACATGTCGCTTGACACGCTGATCCCCGCCAATGCCAACAAGCCCTATGACATCAGGGAGTTGATCCAGAAGGTAGCGGACGAAGGGGATTTCTTCGAGATCCAGGCGAGCTTTGCCAAGAACATCGTCTGCGGTTTCGGCCGGATCGAGGGCGCGACGGTCGGTTTTGTCGCCAATCAGCCGATGGTGCTTGCCGGCGTGCTCGATAGCGATGCCTCGCGCAAGGCGGCACGCTTCGTGCGCTTCTGCGATTGCTTCAATATACCGATCGTGACGTTCGTCGACGTACCGGGCTTCCTGCCGGGCACCGCACAAGAATATGGCGGCCTGATCAAGCATGGCGCCAAGCTGCTCTTCGCCTATGCCGAAGCGACCGTACCGAAGCTCACCGTCATCACGCGCAAGGCCTTCGGCGGCGCCTATGACGTCATGGCGTCGAAACATCTGCGCGGCGATCTCAACTACGCCTGGCCGACGGCGCAAATCGCCGTCATGGGCGCCAAGGGCGCGGTCGAGATCATCTTCCGCAAGGATATTGCCGATCCGGAGAAGATCGCGGCGCATACGAAAATGTACGAGGACCGCTTCCTGTCACCCTTCGTCGCCGCCGAGCGCGGCTATATCGATGAGGTGATCAAGCCGCATTCGACGCGGCGTCGTCTGGCGCAAGGGCTCCGAATGCTGCGCAACAAGGATCTGACCAATCCGTGGAAGAAGCACGACAATATCCCGCTTTAGGCATGTGACAACAAGTCACGGATTTTACACGGTAAATTGATTGGACGTTAGAAGCCGTGTTTTCACGCCGGCAACTGATCTCTCTAATGCTTTCATTTGGGGGAGTTAGAACTGGAGTTTAAAATGGCGCTTTCCGATCGGCTGAATCAATATCAGCCCTATGCACTCACAGCACTACGCATCATGACCGGGCTTTTGTTCATGGAGCATGGCACGCAGAAGCTTCTCGGCTTTCCGGCCGGCGGTCAATTCTCAGGCCCACTACCGACCTTGATCTTGATTCAAGGCATTCTCGAACTCGTCGGTGGATTGGCAATCGTCGTTGGCTTCCTTACCCGTCCTGTCGCATTCATTCTCTGCGGCAACATGGCTGTCGCCTATTTCATGGCGCATTATCCAAAGGACTTTTTCCCGGTCAACAATGGCGGCGACGGAGCCATCCTTTACTGCTTCGTTTTCCTGTTCCTGATCTTCGCGGGTCCGGGCCTTCTGGCCATCGACAATCGCAAGACGTAATCAATCTCATCGCAGGGCTCGGCCAGTCACCGGGCCGACACGTTAATCACAACCCCCATCTGCATCGGGCGCGGACGCAAAGCTCTTCAGCTGTGCGTCCGCGCCCTTTGTAATTACGGTGTTGCTCTTCGTGTCAGGATGATGGAACTCGCCAGCCTCACGCTGCGAGCTTCAGCCCGGCAATGCCCGCAACGATCAGGCCGATGCAGAACAGGCGGACGAGGGTCGCGGGATCGCCCAGCAGCCAGATGCCGAGCAGAACCGTGCCGACGGTGCCGATGCCCGTCCAGACGGCGTAAGCCGTGCCCATCGGCAATGTCTTCACCGCCAGGCCGAGCAGTACGACGCTGATGACCATGGATATGACGGTGAGAATCGTCGGCATCGGACGCGTGAAACCATCCGTGTATTTCAGGCCGACGGCCCAGCCGATTTCAAACAGGCCTGCGAGGAAAAGCAGAAACCAAGCCATTTTACGCTCCTTTGTAAGAGCGAGGCCGTCCCCGCGGTATTTTGCGGTCGGTAGTCCAATACCGGCCGCCGCAGTCGTCTGCGCGGTAAATATATGCCGTCGCGGGTTTGGCTTTTCAAGGTGGCGATTGCATGGCTGCTATGCCCCGGGTTTCATGCCAGCCGCTCGGCATGCCACTTCAGATGATCATCCATGAAGCTGGAGATGAAGTAGTAGGAGTGGTCGTAGCGCTCGTGCATGCGCAGCGTGAGGTCAATGCCGGTGTTCTTGATCGCCTCTTCAAACAGCCAGGGGCGCAGACCGGTTTCCAGGAAACTGTCGGCCTTGCCCTGGTCGATCAGGAATTCCGGGAAGCGAGCGCCATCTTCGACAAGAGCGCAGGCATCATAACGACGCCAGGCGGCCTTGTCGGGTCCGAGATACTTCTCCAGGGCCGGGGCCGACCAGTCGGCGGTCGAGGGCTGGACGATCGGAGCGAAGGCGGAGCAGCTCTTGAAGCGATCCGGATTCTTCAGCGCAATGGTCATGGCGCCGTGGCCGCCCATGGAATGGCCGAAAATGCCTTGCCTGCTCATGTCGGCTCGGAACTGTTCGCTGATCAGGGCGGGCAGTTCCTCGGTGAGGTAGGTGTACATCTTGTAGTTTTCGGACCACGGCTTCTCGGTGGCGTCGAGATAGAAGCCGGCGCCTTTGCCCATCTGCCAGTTGGTCAGCTCGTCCGGCACATCGTTGCCGCGTGGGCTGGTGTCCGGGCAAACGATGATCAGACCAAGCTCTGCCGCCATGCGGCGATATTCACCCTTCTCCATGACGTTGGCATGGGTGCAGGTCAGACCGGAGAGATACCAGACGACCGGGCAGGGCTTTGTGATCGCCTGTGGAGGCACGAAGACCGCAAAGGTCATCTCGCACTGGCAGGCCTCGGATTCATGCGTGAAGACGCCCTGCATGCCGCCAAAGGCGGTGTTCTGGGAAATGATGTTCAAGACTGGTCTCCAGACGGATTATGGGTTTTTGCCCGCCGGCAGAGCCGGTCGAATGTTTCAAGAAAGGCCGAGCGGTCGCGCGGCGAGAAGGCGGCGTTATAGCCCTTGCTCTCGCCGGTTTCGCGCAGATGCGCGCCGAGATCGCGCATCGCGGTGGCCATGCCGATATTGGCGATGTCGAAGACGCGGCCGGTTGGCCCGGTCACCAGCGCGCCGGTGGCGACACAACGCCCGGCAAGCGGAACATCGGCGGTGACGACGATATCGCCCGGACCGGCGTGCTCGGCAATCCAATTGTCGGCGGCATCGAAAGCACTGGAGACGATGACGTTCTTCACCATCGGATCGCGCGATGGCCTTAATCCGGAATTGGCGACAAGCGTCACCTCGATACCGTGGCGTTCGGCAACTTTCAAAATCTCCGGCTTGACCGGACAGGCATCGGCATCAACGTAGATCATGGGATACTTCAACAATTCTAATAGCATGCGGTACTTAACTCATGCACCGCATGCAGCTCTATTGGCAGCAATCAGTAAACCACCACGCCCCGGATGCTCTCGCCGGAATGCATCAGCTCGAAGCCCTTGTTGATGTCTTCGAGCGGCATGGTGTGGGTGATCATCGGATCGATCTGGATCTTGCCCTGCATGTACCAGTCGACGATCTTCGGCACATCGGTGCGGCCGCGCGCGCCGCCAAAGGCGGTGCCCATCCAGTTGCGGCCGGTGACCAGCTGGAACGGACGGGTGGAGATTTCCTGGCCGGCGCCGGCAACGCCGATGATAACCGACTTGCCCCAGCCGCGATGCGAGGCTTCCAGCGCCTGACGCATGACCTTGGTGTTGCCCGTGCAGTCGAACGTGTAGTCGGCGCCGCCGATCAGGTCGCCGTTGCGCTTCGTCAGATTGACGAGGTAAGGCACGATGTCGTCACCTACCTCCTTCGGATTGACGAAATGCGTCATGCCGAACTTTTCGCCCCATTCCTTGCGATCATTGTTGATATCGACGCCGATGATCATGTCGGCGCCGGCAAGGCGCAGGCCTTGCAGCACGTTGAGACCGATGCCTCCGAGACCGAAGACGATCGCGGTCGAACCGATTTCGACCTTGGCGGTGTTGATGACGGCGCCAATGCCGGTGGTCACGCCGCAGCCAATGTAGCAGATCTTGTCGAAGGGCGCGTCGGGATTGACCTTGGCAAGCGCGATCTCGGGCAGAACGGTGAAGTTGGCGAAGGTCGAGCAGCCCATATAATGATGGATCTTGTCCTTGCCGATCGAGAAGCGCGAAGTGCCGTCGGGCATCAGGCCCTGGCCCTGGGTTGATCGAATCGAGGTGCAGAGATTGGTCTTGCGCGACAGGCAGGAATAGCACTCGCGGCATTCCGGCGTATAAAGCGGAATGACATGATCGCCCTTCTTCACCGAGGTGACGCCCGGGCCGACATCGACGACGATGCCCGCGCCCTCGTGCCCGAGGATCGCCGGGAACAGGCCCTCCGGATCGGCGCCCGACAGCGTGAAGTCGTCGGTGTGGCAAATGCCGGTGGCCTTGACCTCGATCAGCACTTCGCCGGCCTTCGGGCCTTCGAGCTGCAC